>Ga0209136_1000097_pt1 | contig 65045 bp, 57 predicted proteins | sample SaaInl0LU_22_DNA_FD_184640 | JGI IMG/M metagenome (GOLD analysis project Ga0209136, IMG submission 184640) | Marine microbial communities from expanding oxygen minimum zones in the Saanich Inlet - ESP_90LU_22_DNA (SPAdes) (version 2) | ecosystem: Environmental > Aquatic > Marine > Intertidal... | reverse complement strand
AGACATAAACACCTTTCCGTTCACTCTGTTTGTATTTGGGTTAAAGGCAGTGCTGGGGAAAGCAGCGCTGCCTTTTTTTAGTCCCCACACCCGCAAAATTCAAGCATAAAAAAAGGCCCCGAAAGGGCCTTTTTTTGTCTCTATACCGCGAGGATTAGCTCTTCTTGTAAAAAGGAAGCTTCACAACGCTCGCTTTGATCTGCTTGTTGCGAATCACCACGAAAAACTCACTGCCTTCTGAAGCGAAAGCTACAGGTACATAGCCCATCCCGATGTTCTTACCAGTAGACGGACTCGCTGTACCCGAAGTCACACGACCGATAATCGTTCCCTCAGCATCTGCAATCTCGTAGCCGTTACGTGGAATCCCACGATCGATCATTTCAAAACCGACAAGCTTCTGAGTCACCCCTGCCGCTTTCTGTGCCGCAAAGGTTTCGCTAGACACAAAATCCTTCGTGAACTTCGTGATCCAACCCAAGCCTGCCTCAAGCGGACTCGTTGTGTCGTCGATGTCGTTTCCGTACAAAGCCATCCCCATCTCTAAACGAAGGGTATCGCGCGCACCCAAACCGGCTGGCAATAGTCCGAACTCCTCTCCTGCTTCCATCACAGCATTCCACAGCGCTTGAGCGTCGGCATTAGGAACATACAGCTCGAAACCGCCTGCTCCGGTGTACCCCGTTGCTGAGATGATGACGTTTTTAACACCGGCCATCTCTCCAAGAATGAAATTGTAATATTTCACCGCTCCAAGGTCTTCTTGAGTCAATTTCTGTAAAGTCTCTACCGCTTTCGGGCCTTGAACCGCGAGTAGGCTGTAGTCATCACTTTCGTTGCGTAGCTGCGCATCAAAAGCACCGATGTACTGCTGCAAATGGTTCCAATCCTTGTCCATGTTCGAAGCATTCACCACGAGTAAGAAGTGCTCTGCGGAGAAGCAGTAGACTAAAAGATCGTCTACGATACCACCGGTTTCATTCGGCATGCAGCTGTACTGGATCTTTCCAGGAACTAGCTTGCTCACATCATTGGAAGTGACTTTTTGAAGGAAGTCTAAAGCTTGCGGGCCTTCTACGAAGAATTCGCCCATGTGGCTGACATCGAACATGCCTACCGCCTCGCGCACGGCTGCGTGCTCTAGCTTTAGTCCACTGTATTGAACAGGCATGTTGTAGCCTGCGAAGGGCACCATTTTAGCGCCCAAGTTCAGGTGGACGCTCTCGAGTGCGGTTGTTTTTAAGTCGTTGCTCATTCTCTTAACTGTTGGTCGTTGTTATCTGTGATTGTTGGGTTCTTTTCGATGGTGAACTGCATGAGTTCGGCCCACTGAAGCGCAAAATTAACCATCAATTTGAACTCGGCCACACTTGCGACGCGTTCTTTGTGGAAAATCAAAATGGCCTTGCCGTTGCTCTCCATGTGGAAGGCAGGATGTTCCACGAGAAAACCGATGCACTCCTGGGTAAAGAACTCCTGGATGCGCTTTTTGTTCTTGCCTTTGAGCGCGTACAATTGGTCAAACTTTGCGTGACCTAAGCTGATGTCGGGCACACCTGCGAAGTGCGCAAGTCGCTCAAAGATCCGCTCCTTGTCCATCACGAATCTTGGGAGGTTGGCGTTTGGTACGTTCAAGACGACACATGCTAGATGCTGCGTGTCCTTCATGATGAACTCCCCGCTGTGCGAATTCACCTCGATCGCAAAGAGATCAAGCGACTCGTGCTCCATGAGGTTGGTCGTGTAGTCGATCGTGCGGTAACGGAAATAGGCAAACTGTCCGACCCGCTGGTCCCAGTCTGGCGTAGGCCATGCCGTAAAGCGCATGCTGTTGAGAACGGCGTAGTTGCTGAGCTTTTCTTGTTTTGTACTCAGAGCGATGTCTTTCGAGCTGCCCTGCAGGGTACCGCGACGTTTGGATTGTACGCCGAGTGGATGCGTAGAAGAAGGCGCTAGATCGTCAAGGCCGACCAGCTCCATGTGGCCGCCCTTTTGCTCGAAGGTTTCGATGTAGCCCGAAAGGTGCTCCATGACCGTGTGATCTACGAAGGCAGCGTTCGAGAAATCTGCGATGAGTGTAGAACCCGCTGGCACGGAGTCTAGTTTGCTCTTCAGCCGTGGGTAGTTTAGGAAGTTGGCGAAATAGTTGATGTTGAGGATAAATTTGCCGTCCTCCTCCTCAAAAAGTAGGGTGTTTGGACGGTAGAAGTAGCGGACAATGTCCCAGCCGGCACCGGTGAGGAAAAATTGGACCAGGAGCGTGGTGAACATGCCAATGGCGATGCCTGCGATGAGTCCGAAAACCAGGGTGGCGAAGAAGGTGAAGAAAAAGAGGAACAGCTGTTCGAGGCCGATGCTTGCGATGCGGGAGAATTGGCTAGGATTTAAAAGTTTGTAGCCGGTAAAGACTAAGATGGCTGCCAGTGCAGGAAGTGGGATCTGCGTTAATAACGTGCGCAAAAACAGGATAAAGACCAGTATCAGGGCGCCGTGAAAGAAATTGGCTGCACGTGTTTTCGCACCATTGCTCACATTGACACTGCTTCGTGCGATCACCGTAACGACGCTTAAACCGCCTAAAAATCCTGAGACGATTGTGGCTACTCCGAGCGCGCGCAAATCCTTGTTGACGTTTGACATGCGCTTGTAGGGATCTAATCGGTCCATGCCCTTGATTGAAAGCAGGCTTTCGATCGATGCGATGAACGTAAGAGCTATAGCCGCCGACCAAAAAGGACCTTCGGTGATGCCTGAAAAGTCCGGCATACGCCACGAAGACATCCAGTCCGCTGGGATTTGCACCAAATACTCCGGCGCGAAAAAGCTCTCACCGGTGAGTCGTGTACCGATCATTTGTGCCGCTACGGCAAGCACCACTACCCAAAGCGGGGCGGGAATGATGTGCATCCAAGCCACACGAATGCGGGAAAACAGGATGAGAAACAATAAGCTCCCCAATCCGACTGCAGCGATGCGCATGCTCGCCGGATCGGACCACAATACCACCGTCTCGAACGTACTGAAAAATTCAACGAGTAAGGGAATTGGATCGGAAGACTCGGGTTGCAACGTACCGATCATGGTATGGCTTTGCTTTGCGAGAATTATCACACCGATCGCCGCCAGCATGCCTTGTACGGCGGAGGTGGGAAATAAATCTGCTAAGACTCCCAGTCGCACGGAACCCAGCAATACAAGGAGCCCCCCACTCACTACGATCGCGCCAAGCGCCATGTAATAACCCGCCAGCATATCTCCTCCACCCAAAGTAGTGATTGCTGCTAGTGTGACGACTGCTAAGCCGTTCCCAGGACCCGTAATGGTGACAAACGAACCGCCGATGTGTGCGACTAAAATACCGCCAATCACTGCCGAGATCAGCCCGGCTATCGCGGGAGCACCGGAGGCTAGAGCGAGTGCTATGGAGATGGGCAACGCGACGAGCGAGACGACAAATCCCGCCTTGAGGTCGGACTGCCAGTTGTCCTTAAACCCCTTAAATCCACTGGTTGGTTTATGCATTGACCAGCGCTTTAGTGGTATGTACGATCAGTAGATCGGTCGGTAAATCTGCGAGAATGTATTCAAGATCGTGTTTAAATATACGGTCGAGCAGCCCCAGTTTGGTATCCGGAGAATTCACAACCAGCAGATCCGCTCTCTTCGCTTTTGCGTAATGTGCGATGGTATACCCGGGCTTTCCAAAAACGTGTTGTTCTTTGATATCCAAAGCATTAGGCAAATCACAGCACCCTAAAACGGCAGTGAGACGGTCGTGTTGCGCACGTTCCATCTGCTTGCGCTTGCGAGCCCCTTTTAGGACTCCTTTATCATCATCTGGCCGAGCCAATTCCTTTTCACTCAACTCATCCACCACAAAGAGTTCTTTACTCTGCAGTTTTGTGGCCAGCCAAGCGGCAGTGGCGATCGTATCGGGCGTTTTCGGATGGTCTACGCCATTCACCACGATGCGTTCACACAAGCGCCCCTCTACTTTGGAGCTGGTCAACAGCAATAGGCTTACTTGCGCCTTGCGACATACATCGCGCGCAATACTCACGGTAAAGACTTTGAACATGTTCTCACGCACTAAGGCGCCGAGCGCCAACAGGTCGATCTGGTATTCGCTGCACAGCTCGAGGAGCATCACTTTAGGATCTCCGGCCTTACTAACGCGTGTAACCTGGGCGGGATCGATGCTGAGATCCGAAAGGAAATTCTGATAGGTGGTTTCACACTGCTCCGTCCACGTACCGATATGAAATACATACAGGTGGGCGCCACAGCGCTGAGCGATGCGATGCACCTCTGCAAGGTTCGCCTTAGCCATAGGTGAAAACCCCATCGCCGTAGCAATTTTTGAATACGTTCTAGGCGTTGCCTTAATCATGTTTCAGGGCTGCTTTTTGAGCGCTTTTCACTTGGTTCACTAGGTCGTTTAGTCCCGCTACCTCGCCGTTGTATACTCGGCCAATTCTTCCATGAGGCCCACTGGCAAACACGTACTTCCCGCTGTAGGTCAGCGCATGCATTGCCGCAGTATCCATCACTTCGAGGTTCGAATCTAACGCGCGAACACCGGTGGTTCCAGCAAAATAGGTGTAGGTTCCATCCCCAACCACATCACTGGTGTAAGGTAACGTCTCAAGGCGTGTATTTGTTGCAGCATCGAAATCGCCCGTGGCTAGATCAATCACCATAGCCGTTGCCGAAGTGCTCGTATCGTTCATGTAATCTCCACCGACAATAAAGAGTTTGTCACCAACCCAGGCATGTGCAAATGCGCCTTGGCTCGGCAGTCCTTGTTTGAGCTCGAGGTAGTCTGCTGCCCAAGTGTTGCCTTGGTCCGAGGAGGTGTGCATACGACTCACCGTACCGCCCGAAACGATCGTCAGTAATCCATCGCGGTAAGCGATGGCGGATCCTGAGGCTGCGAAACTAGCTTCTCCGTCGATCGCTGAAGGTCCCGGCAAGGACTGCCAGCTCTGGCCACCGTCCTGGGTTCGAAGCAGTTTGAAGGCACTGTCCACGGGGTCGCCGTAGACCCAGCCGAGGGAATCGTTCGCGAAGACTATCCCGTCAAGGAAGGTCGCTTTGGCCGTATCGCTAAACACTCGGGACCAATGCTGTCCACGGTCCTCCGTGCGGTAAATGTATGAGGGTGCGCCGGCACTCACGGCGAGAAAGGTATGATCATTGAAGGCCCAGACGGAGCGAAATTGGCTCTCGGGAGCTCCAGGAAGCTGCGTGAAAATCCAATGGATTCCGGCGTCTAAACTGAAGCCAAACACGCCACTGCCGCCGCCTACCACCACCACAGAATCGTCCGTGGCATGCAAGCCGCGAAGGCTGATATTATCAGTGCTTTCGTACAAGGGAACTAGAACGGGACCGTCTAATGTTTCGGGCGTTTTGAATGCTTGATAGAAAACGACGGCGAGGATGAGAACGGAAAAGATTCCGGCGAGTTTAATCTTTGAAGACATGTTGTTTAGGCTTTGCTTGAAGATAGTCAGTTCGACTTAAAAAGCAAAGTAGATAAACGGCTGAACTTCAGCGCTCAATATCTGATAAATGACCGCCACGGAGAGCAAAGACATCAGGAAGAGTGCCCACAACGGTGCGCTGCTCACGCGCTCTTGCAGCTGGGTTTTATACCGACTTGGTACCCAGTGAATCAAATAACCGACGATCAGCACTAGGAAGAATTTCCAATTCCCGGAAAGCACACCACCGATGGTCGACCAGCCGAAATCGTTGGGAATCTTGGCCAGAATCTCAATCGCACCGTCCCAAGTAGGCGATCGGAACCAAGCGCGCGTGAAGGTGATAAAGCTCAAGGTGATCGCCAGACCAATCGCACGATTGTACCAGCGCGTTTTGTCTTTCCAAGGCGAGATTTTTTTCCAATTCTTGTAGACCACCAACCCTACTCCATTCAACGTACCCCAGGTCACAAAATTCCAGGAACTTCCGTGCCACAATCCGCCGAGCACCATGGTCAGCATCAGGTTAATGTTCGTGTTGACCCAGCGCGCAGTTGCTGCCGAGTAGCGCATCGCAACAAAACCAAGCGCAAAGAGGGCACCCAGGGCGACGGTAAGTAGCGGCGAGCCTACAATAAGGGCAATCATCACAAAGAAGGCGAATACGATGATGTACGATGCAGGTGAGCCCGCACGATTTCCTCCCAGAGGAATGTAGAGGTAGTCCCGCAGCCAAGTAGACAGCGACAAATGCCAGCGGCGCCAAAATTCGGCCACAGACGATGCTTTATAGGGGCTGTTGAAGTTCTTAGGCAGCGTAAATCCTAGAAGCATAGCAATACCGATGGCAACGTCCGTGTAGCCGGAGAAGTCTGCATAGACCTGAAGCGAATAGCCGAACAAGGCGCTGAGGGTTTCGAATCCGCTGTAGAGCTGCGGGTTATCGAAGACGCGATCGATGAATTGGACTGCGAGGTAGTCGGCTAAAAAGAGCTTTTTCAATAGACCGTTCAGAATCCAAAACACGGCGAGGCCTGCGCGCTGCTTCGTTAGCTGGTAAGGCGCATAGAGTTGTGGGATAAATTCTGAGGCACGTACGATGGGGCCTGCCACGAGCTGCGGAAAGAAGCTGACGTAAAAGCCAAAGTCGAGGATGTTTTTGACGGGTTTGATGTGTCCCCGGTAAATGTCCACACTGTAGGAAATGGTCTGGAAGGTGAAGAAGGAGATTCCAACGGGCAGGAGGATTTTTTCGAAGATGAAATTGGTCCCGAGGGCAGAATTGGTCCACAAGGCGAAGGAATTTACCACCTTGATGTTGATGCCGGTGAGTTCGTGGAGGAAATCGGCCACGAAATAGGCGTATTTAAAGTACCCGAGGACGAAGAGATTCACCACGACGCTTAGCGCCACTAGGGATTGACGCTGCCAGTCCACCTTGTTCCTGAAAATCGCACGACCGATGAAAAAATCCACTACCGTACTGAAAATCAGTATGATGAAGTAAAATCCACTGGTCTTGTAATAAAAGAACAAGGACACCAAAAACAGGAACACATTGCGGCGAGCGGTGTGCTTATATACAAGACTGTAGCCTCCCATCACCAGTGCAAAGAAGACCCAGAAATACAGCTGCGTAAACAGCAACGGGGAATTCTCGCTATAGGTCAACCAACCCTGTACAACACTCCAATCCATCAGTCCGCCAGCTTTTTCAGGTGTTTTTCATAATCCTCCCAAAAGGCCCAGAAGAGCAAATCAGAATTCAAGGTATATCCTTTGCGTGTGAAGTGAACCTTGTCCGACTTTGCCAATCCGTTCTCTTCCCAAAGTGCGATAGAATTCAATCCGCCCATCACTCCAAACAGGTCCCAAAAACCTGTATTGTGCTCGCGACTTAATCGCTTCATTTCACGCACGACATCTAGCGCATGTTCGTTCGGCACGCGGCGTTTGTAATAGCTATCATTGTTCGTCATGAAGATGAACTCACACTCCGGGTTAACAGATCTAAACCACTGAACTAAAGTATCATAGCGCATTTTATATTCTTCCGGTCGCCACTCGCTATCCAGCTTATAGGCATCATTAATTCCCAAACCAAAAATCACAAGATCCGGTGCCAAATACGCCGCCTGCTCTATGAAATTTTCACTGCGTAAAAAGCTCTTGGTAGAAGCACCATTCACTCCCAGTGCATGATAGACTACTCCGGGCTCATCACGCACCATTTGAATCCCCTGTAAGGTATAGAGCGGCGCACCACTCCCCTGGTCAAACGTGACATATACAGAATCTTGGGACTCCGCGTAAAAGTAGCGACGCACTCCTGCCTTTTCATCCAAAGCGCTCGAGTCGGGCTTGGGATGAACCACTGGAGACATGGTGTTTGTGCTCATGTGCTCAAAAATACGCAATTCGGTAAAGCCATAGGTCTTCGATCCATCGGCAAAACTTTGCAAAATAAAAGCCGCCTCAGGATCTCGTGTGATCGCATCGATGCCACTAACCCCCCATGGACACTGGTTGCGAGGAATGCTATTGCGGCACCCTTCCCAGGTTCCGATCTTTTTTACATAAATGTTGCGAGGCATGTTCGTATTGGCAAGACGGTGCGGAAATAAGAATCCACGCTCCACGCCTAACTCCGGTGCGAGCTGCCCCATGTGCATGCGCAAGGTATGAGACAAGGTTCCGCCTTGTACATGTGAACCGCCGACATGCACGATATTCACCTTGCCCTGCCCCTCGAAGATGACACGGTCAAGCTTCTCGTACAACCGGTCCATACCCGTGCGCTCTCCGTAAAATTCCAAGTGATTTTTGCTCGTATCTAAAAACGGATATTTCAAGGCAATCGTCCCCATCTCATCCTGTCCCATCAGGGCACTACTGAGCAGTATTGCACTAAAAATCGCGAGTATTCTATTCATGTGTGGTGTCGTTTATTCCGCCCGTCGCTTGCGTAAATGCCGCTTGCTCCGCCGCTTTCTTTTTGGCCAATTCTGCTTTCGCCCGATCCGCCTCTTGTACCCTCTCGTACTCTTTTTGAAGTTCCTCCAGTGCAGCAGCTAATCGCTTTCCTACCCAGGAAGCCCCCTTCGGCGTAAAATGGATGTAGTCTTTCACAGCCAGTGCTGGATCTTGTTCCACCCACTCTACCATGGAGCCTTCGCCGCCCATCACATCGTACAAATCCCAATACCCTACCCCGCGAGAAAGCATTTCCTCGCGCATGGCAGATTTCAAGTCTTTGATCAGCGGATAGCTTTGCATGTTCAGCCCTTCTTTATAGGCCATATCTGAAGGACCGATATAGAGCATTGCTGCATCCGGATACAACCGTTGCACAAAACCCGCTTGACGCCCTGCCGCTCGTGCAAAGCGTTTCGCGTGCGCCTGGTCGCGTAAATACGGTACGGCATTCCCTCCAAACTGCATGATGATGAGCTTGTATGCTTCGCGTTGCAAGGCTTCTTGAAGCTGCAGTGGATCGATCTTAGTGAACATCATTCCTGATGCACCACGCATGGCAACATTATCGACGGCAACCCCCGATGGGCTCTCAAAGCTGATCCCAAAAATCCGAGCAGGTGCCGCGCTGCTTAGGCGCATGGAAAAAGCCTTCACCGCAGGTACATTTACCCCAAGGGTCCATTCCCCTGAAGGAAAGACACGAGTACCGTACAGCGTATCCGCTACATAGACGGCTACTTCCACCGGCGCTGCGCCTTCGAGATGCATGCGCACTTTCGTGAAATCACGCGCTAATCGATAGCCCCAATTCCGCTTTGCAAAATCCACCTCCGCTCCGTAGCCCGAGCTATCTGCGCTGGGTTCGAGCTGCGAAAAAGACGCCAGATGGCCGAATTTCCCATCGTGAATGGAGGTATCTCGACGGCCAAACACCGTTTTGCGTGCAAGTCCTTCGACGCTTTTAATATTCAAAGATGATGGAGCTACTAGTGGACTCAAGGATACATAACCAAAGCCTGAACCGCCGTATTTCTGTTGCAAGTGATCGCGAAGATTCATGGTAATACGGTCGCCCTCGAGCTGCGAATCGCCATAATGGATAACCCGAACTTGCGCTGAAGGATCAGATTTAAGTGCCTTTAAAGCCTCAAAATATGGACCAAAAGTGCGTGCATCTACGATCTGAATCAGTGTGTCTAAAACGGCAGCGGGCACTGCTAATCGGGCTTTTTCCGCCGGAAGTTCCAAGGCACGCTCTTCGACAACCACAGACGAATCCAAGACGACTTCTCCTTCCAAGGCGATGGAATCCAGACCGAGCGGATCAGCACCTTTCTCGATGCTTGTTGCTTCAGGCTGTTCACCCGTCCAAAACGGACCCAGCAAATCTTTAGGATGGTAATAACCCAATTCAAAAGGACCCAGCGCAGCCTTACCCGAAGGCAACAAAAGGCTCAAACCAAAGACCGCTATCCCTAGCGAGACCAGGAACCCGAAGAAATGACCCGGTTTGTTCATGGATTACAGCGTACTGGGGTATTTATCCGGTGAATAATCCGATATGGTTTGGGTATTGATTTTGAGCTTCTCCCCTGCTTTGATCAGCGCATCAACCTTATTCCAAGTTTGAATTTGATCCGCGCTCACCCCAGGAAATTTCTGAGCGATGCCCCAGAGCGTATCGCCTGCTTTTACTTCGTAGGTGATAAAACTTTCTTGATCTGTAGGTTGCTCAGTAGCGGTCGCCACTGCGGTTTCAGCCGTCACCTTTTCCTCTTCAGGCTTTGGAGCATCGCGCTGCGCTACTGCCTTTTCCGATTTCTTTGGTACCCAAACGGTCAACTTTTGACCCGGGTATATCGTATTTCCTTTGATGCGGTTCCATTTTTGAATATTCGCAACCGAAGCCCCGGTTTTACTGCTGATACGTCCTAAATAATCGCCGCTGCGGACCGTGTAAGTGATTGCCGAATGGCTGGACGGATCTGGCATGAACGACATGACCTGCGTACGACGTTTGTTGTACTGCACCGCAAGCGCCGTCTGGTATTCCTCTTGTTTCTGAGCCAATTCCTTCATCTGCTCTACCTCCAGCTCCACCGAAGTACCATACAAGGTCACTCCCTGGGGCAACACATCGCGGCGCAGATGTGGGTTCGCACTTTCCAGCACGCGCAAAGGTGCCTTCGCTGCATCTGCAATGTCAGAAAGAAGCATTCCTCCTTCAACCGCTACAAGCTGTGGCAACGCCTCTGCGTCGAAATGTTCTCCATAATATTTTGCAGCGGCCGCCTTGCCCCGGATCGGATCAAAGCGCTCATCTACCGACTCATCGATGCGAAGGCCCATACGTACCGCCTGAACACGCGTTAAAGCAGGAATATCAGCTGTGGACCAACCGGCCGGGTCAAACGTACCTGGTGCTCGTGATAGGCTCCAATCCTGCGAGGTGACTACGGCGACAGTATCTACCGCGGTAGCATCTGAAGTAGTCGCAGACAGATCGACCGAACTGCCTATGGATAAAGCTAAAAAGAGAAGGATATTTGTGCGCATAACACAAATATAACGCTTCTAGTAGGAGTGTTCGTCTAGTTTAACGGTTCCTCTAAAGGATCTATACACAATGAATGTGTACAATCCTACGAGCGGTGCCCCGACACTTGCCATAAGCAGCATGATGCCTAAAGTTTTCTCACTTGCAGCGCTGTTGTAGACATCCAAACTGTAGGCGGAATCCACCGTACTGCGCAAGAGCTCTGGATACAAACCCACTGCGCTTAAAACGAAAAGCAAACTGACTGTAATAGAGCTAAATACGAAGGCCATCGTGTAGTTTCCCTTCACGGTTAAACGAGGAATGTTCGCGATGCTTAGTAAGGCAATCAGTGGAAGTAAAAGGAAGACGGGATATGCTTTTAATCGGACCACTAGATGGTCCATAAACAGCAAGGTATATCCGGAGGTCATGAGGAAAAACAGGATAAATGCGATGATCGAACGCTTGACCCATAGGCCCACAAATTCATTCAAATCACCTTCTGTTTTAAGCGCTAAATACAGCGCACCGTGCATCATAAACAGAGCCAATGTTGTTGCTCCCACGATGAGTGCATACGGGTTGATAAAATCCCAGCCGGTGCCCACATAATCGCCTGCAGCGTTCAAAGGAATCCCCTGCAACACATTGCCCATCACCGCACCCAGTGCGAGTGCTAAAGTGGCCGAGCTGATGGCATAGGTCGTATCCCACATCTTTCGCCACCACAACATCTTTTCCTTTGAACGGAATTCGATACTTACGGCTCTGAAAATGAGCATAGCTAAAAAGAGCATGAACGGAATGTAGAGTCCTGAGAACAGGGATGCATACACGTTCGGAAAACCGGCGAAGAGTGCTCCGCCGCCGATCACGAGCCAGACCTCATTGCCGTCCCACACCGGTCCTACTGCGTTTAAGGCGATGCGACGGTGGTCTTGGTTACGGATGAACAAATGCAGAGCGCCAGCACCGAGATCGAAGCCGTCTAAGATGGCGTAGCCGGTGAATACGGCCCCGATGACTAAAAACCAGAGGGTTGGATAATCTAAACCGAAGAGGGTTTGGGTGTATATCGCTTGATAATCCATATTATTTACTGTAAAAATCTGAGGTTGCGGCTTGTTTTGGTCGGTAATCTAGAAGCTTCTTGTCGTCCGGTCCGTGGACAATTTTCTTATTCAGCAAATAGATAAATAGGGCGAAAAGAATAGAATACAGAACTGCGAAAAGCACCAATGAAAATTTCAGTTGTTGCGCGCTCACGGCGAGCGAAAAGGCTTCAGAAGTTTTCAAAAGTCCATAGACGACCCAAGGCTGGCGTCCCATCTCTGCGGCGAACCAGCCGAATTGGTTCGCAAGCTGCGGAAGTAAAGCACTCAAGACCAGAGCACGGAGCAAGAGTTTGTGGTTCCAAAGTTTGCCACGGTAGAGCATGAATACGGCCAAGAGAGAGAGTCCGATCAGGGTCATACCGATGATGACCATGAGGTGGTAGAATTGGAACACGGCATTTACTTGGGTAGGACGCTCATCCTCAGGGAAGGCATTCAAACCAGGGACAGGATGTTCAAAATCGTAGTCCAGCAAAAAACTGAGTCCACCGGGAATGGCAATCCCACTGATCTCTTGCGTCTCATTATCGACCCAGCCCAAAAGGTACATGTCGGCAGCAGCGGTATCCGGGTAATGCCCCTCTAACGCGGCCAATTTTGCCGGTTGATTCTCCGCAACTCCTTCCGCACTGCTGTGGCCCGTAGCGAGTTGTGCCAAACTGACGATCGCGACAAAAGGAAGCGCCACTTTCAAGGCGGTTTTACTGATCTCGATGTGCTTGCCCTTGAGCAAATACCAAGCGTGGACACTGACCACGAGGAATCCTCCTGCGAGGAAGGCGCCGATCCAGGTGTGCATCAGGCGGTCGACTGACGAGGGGTTGAATACCATCGCCCAGAAGTCGGTGATTTCGGCGCGGACCTTGAGCCCTTCACCCACGAGATGATAACCGGTGGGAGTTTGTTGCCAGGAATTGGCCACCACGATCCATACAGCAGAAAACATGGAGCCGAGCCATACACCGACGGTGGCGACAAAGTGCATGCGTTTGCTTACGCGGTTCCAACCGAAAAGCAATATCCCGAGGAAGCCACTTTCTAAAGCAAATGCGAAAAGGCCTTCAGCGGCGAGTGCGGAGCCGAAGATGTCCCCTACAAATCGTGAGTACGCGGCCCAATTGGTCCCAAATTCAAACTCCATCACAATCCCTGTGGCCACGCCAATCCCAAAGGTCAGTGCGAAAATCTTCGTCCAAAATCGAGCGAGGACATGGAAGACTTCCTTACCAGTGGCGAGGTAACGGCCTTCGAAAAGGACCATCAATAGGCCTAAACCTATGGAAAGTGGTGGATAAATGTAATGGAACGCTACAGTGAACGCGAACTGGATACGGGCAAGAATCTCAACACTCATGATGCAGTATGTTTGAAGTACTGCAAAATTCAGTCAAGTCGCCGAATGCCTACGTGATATAAGTAACGTTTGCCCGAAAGACTTAGTCCATCACGCGACCGATCAGATCGTAATCATGCGCTTCAACCACCTCTACTTGGCAGAAGTCACCCACCTTTAAATAGATGTCCTCCGCTGGAATAAGCACTTCGTTATCTACATCTGGAGAGTCAAACTCTGTACGTCCGACAAAATGATTGCCTTCCTTGCGATCAACAAGCACTTTAAACCTCTGTCCTACCTTCTGCTGGTTGAGCTCACCGGAGATCTCCATTTGCAATGCCATGATCTCATCCACACGCTGCTGCTTTACCTCGGCAGGAACATCGTCCTCGAGCATGTAGGCATGCGTGTTTTCTTCATGCGAATAGGCAAAAACGCCCAAGCGATCAAAACGCTGCTCCTTCACCCAGTCTAAAACCACCTGGTGGTCTTCCTCCGTTTCCCCAGGGTAACCTGCGATGAGTGTAGTACGAATGGTAATTCCCGGTACTTCTGCACGCATCTTAGCGAGCAGCGCATCGGTTTTCGCCTTAGTGGTACCGCGACGCATACTTTTAAGTACAGGGTCAGCGATGTGCTGCAACGGAATATCGATGTAATGACACACCTTAGGCTCCTCACGAATCACCTGTAAAACGTCCTCAGGGAAGCCCGTTGGGAAGAGGTAGTGCAGACGAATCCACTCGATACCTTCCACTTTCACAAGCTCCTTCAGCAACGCTGCAAGGCGACGTTCTTTATAGAGATCTAAACCGTAATAGGTCAAATCTTGAGCAATCAGAATCAATTCTTTCGTCCCCTTCGCTGCCAATTTTTCCGCTTCCGTCACTAAATCTTCGATCGGCGTTGAACGGTGCTTACCGCGCATCAGCGGAATGGCACAGAAACTACAAGGACGGTCACACCCTTCTGCAATCTTCAAATAGGCAAAATGTTTCGGGGTGGTCGTCATGCGCTCCCCTACCAGTTCATGCTTATAATCTGCACCCAGCGTTTTCAAAAGCAACGGCATGTCACGGGTTCCGAAATAGGCATCCACATCCGGAATTTCTTTTTCGAGATCGGGCTTGTAGCGCTCGCTCAAACAACCAGTAACGAATACTTGGTCGACCTCACCGCGCTCTTTTTTCTCCGCGTAGTGCAAGATCGTATCGATGCTCTCCTGCTTCGCGTTATCGATAAAGCCACAGGTGTTGATCACCACGATGTTGCCTTCATCTTCTTCTTTCGCCTCGTGCGTCACCTCTTTACCATTGGCTTTGAGCTGACCCATCAACACTTCTGAATCGTAAATATTTTTCGAGCAACCAAGGGTTACTACATTGATCGAATTCTTCTTTGGACTTCGTGTACGCATGGTCTATTTCTGAAAAAGACTTGAAGCAAATGCCTCAGGGTTAAACAGCTGAAGGTCTTCGATGCCTTCACCTACTCCGATAAATTTCACAGGAATGGAGAGCTGGTCTGAAATACCGATCACCACTCCACCTTTGGCGGTTCCGTCCAGCTTAGTAACAGCTAACGAGGTTATCTGGGTCGCCTCAGCAAATGCTTTGGCTTGCAATAAGGCGTTTTGTCCGGTAGAACCGTCGAGTACCAGCAGTACTTCGTGCGGCGCGTTAGGGACCACCTTTTGCATGACACGACGAACTTTAGAAAGCTCGTTCATGAGGTTTTTCTTGTTGTGCAAACGTCCGGCCGTATCGATGATACAAAGATCAGCACCTACACGAACGGCATGCTCTAGGGTATCAAAGGCCACAGAGGCTGGATCTGAACCCATCTCTTGCTTGATCACAGGAACGCCTGTACGCTCGCCCCAGACCACAAGCTGATCGATCGCTGCAGCACGGAACGTATCTGCGGCACCTAAAACGGTCTTGTAGCCTTTGTTTTTGAACTGGTGGGCAAGCTTTCCGATGGTGGTCGTTTTACCGACACCGTTCACGCCTACAACCATAAGAACATACGGCCCCTTGGTTTTTGGCAATTCAAAATCTTCCCAAGCGCCACTCTCGTGGGACATGAGCCCCGAGATGATTTCATAGAGCATGGACATCATCTCGCCTTCACCCATGACTTTGTCTCGGGCAACGCGCGCCTCAAGGGCTTCGATGATCTTCACAGTGGTATCTAAACCAACATCTGAACTGATGAGCGCCTCTTCGATATCATCGAGGGCTTCCTCATCGAGCTTACTCTTCCCTGCAACAGCGCGCGTGATCTTATCGAATACACTCGAACGCGTTTTCTCTAAGCCCTTATCTAGGGTCTGCTGCTTGTCTTTGGTGAAGAATTTGGAAAAGAAACTCATGCTACTGCTATTGATGTGCGGCCAAAAATGGCTGTATATAAAAAAACCACTCCTAAGAGTGGTTCAAATATCGTAATTAAAGACGATTCTTATTTCAAGAAGTCTTTAGCTGCTTCTTTAGGCACAACGCGCTCTTCAAAGTTGTAAGAACCTTTCGCTGTTTTTACCATGTTGATCACTTTCGTGAACTGCTTAGAGTCACCGCTCTTAAGCGTTGCTACTACTTTCTTTGCCATCTTACTTAATCTCTTTATGAACAGTCATACGCTTAAGGATCGGGTTGAATTTCTTCAACTCCATACGATCGGGCGTATTCTTCTTATTCTTTGTTGTAATGTAACGAGAAGTACCTGGCATACCAGAGTCTTTGTGCTCTGTACACTCTAGGATTACTTGAACGCGGTTACCTTTCTTCGCCATGTCCTAACTTATTTTACGGTGTATCCGTTCGCTGCTGCTTCTTTCAAAACTGCAGAGATACCTTTTTTATTGATGGTCTTCAACGTAGAAGCTGCAACCTTAAGAGTTACCCAACGGTCCTCTTCTGGGATGTAAAACTTCTTCGTGAACAAATTAGCGTTAAACTTACGCTTGTTCTTCTTATTCGAGAAGGAAACGTGGTTTCCAGTCATCGCCTTCTTACCTGTCAAATCACAAACACGTGACATAATATCTATCTTTTCCGGGTTCTACCAAAATGGTTTGCAAAACTACGCCAATAAAAGTAAATGACCAACTATCGCTGAGGATAATCTTCAACTTCTTTCACTAGTAAGTTTAGAGCGGCAAATATAGTCTTTTGTATGTTTCGTTCACGCACCTTGCCAAACACAAATTTTTCCGCGGTCGTTCTTAGCGGGCCGGCCACAGATATATAACTGGTTCCCACGGGTTTATCCGGAGTTCCACCGTCTGGGCCTGCGATGCCGCTCACCGCTACTGCGAAGTCTACGCCTAGTTTTTTACGTGCGCCCTCCGCCATTTGGCGTACAATCTCGTCACTCACCGCCCCTTTTTCGACCAGCGTAAGGTGATCTACTCCGAGCAAGGTTTCCTTGATGTCGTACGAATAGGCAACAATAGAGCCTTCAAAATAGGCCGAAGAACCCGGTACCGTTACCAGCGCTGCGCCGATGCCACCGCCGGTGCAACTTTCCGCCGTTCCGACCGTGAGTCCTTTGTCTTTTAATAATGTACCTATATAATGTTCGATCGGCTTGGAAGAACCATCCATCAAATCATTACCTAATGCCTCACGAAGGACTTCTACGCACGTTTGAATGTCCGCATCTAGGTTGTCTTGACGCGAACCGCGTGCGGTAAGGCGCAAACGAACCATACCGGGACGCGGGAGGTACGCCAGTTTTACGGAGGGTGGGAATTTATGATCGTGCGGTTCGATCTTGTCTGCTAAAACGCTTTCCGGAACTCCGACTACGAAGAGGGTTTTGTGAACAATCTGGTAGTCGATCTCCTCGCGCAGCATAGGCAATAGACCGTCGCTGATAAGGGCTTTCATTTCGTAAGGTACTCCCGGAAGACTCACGATGCGGCGACCTTCATGACGGAACAGCATCCCTGGGGCAGTGCCTTTGTGGTTGAAGAGTACTTCACAGTTCGCGGGGACCTCAGCCTGGAACTTATTGCGTTCGACGGGAGTTCGGCCGAAGCCTTTAAAAAGCTGTACGATGTGCTCCCAGACATCGTCTCGGAAGATCATCTCAGCGCCGAAATATCGGGCAAGCGTTTGCTTGGTGAGGTCGTCTTTTGTGGGACCTAATCCTCCAGTCATTAGAACCAATTCTGTTTCGGGGTACAACCCCTCCAAAGCATTCACGATGGCCCCGGAAGTATCTGCTATGCTGTTGATGCGGTTAACCTCGATACCCTCCTCGCCTAAAACTTGGCCCAGCCAAGCGCTATTCGTATCGACGATCTGACCGATCAAAATCTCGTCGCCTATGGTGATAATTTCTGCTTTCACTAGATTTCGCTGTACTTTTACGGGGTTAAAGATACACTACGCCATGCAGCCATACGCGCCTTCTGAACTCATTCTGAATCCCGACGGAACGGTCTACCATTTGGGCCTAAAAGCCGAAGACATTCCTTCGCTCATCTTTACAGTGGGTGACCCGGAACGCGTCAGTTCAGTTTCGAAGCATTTCGACGAAGTGTACTGGACAAAGAACCGCCGAGAGTTTAAAATGGTTCGCGGCACACTCCGTGGAAAAGAGGTTCTCGTGCTCTCTACGGGCATGGGCACGGATAACATCGATATTGTCCTGAACGAGCTGGATGCGGCGGTGAACATCGACCCGGTGCGCAGAGTAGACCGCGAAGAGCGGACGAAACTCACCATCATCCGCATCGGTACTTCGGGCGCTGTGGACCCGAGCATTCCGGTAGGCAGTCATTTGTGGAGCGCTGGAGCCTTGGCTTTTGACGCGCTACTGCCCTTTTACTCCCACGATTTCAAGCAGGTCGATGTACCACACGCGCCATTGCAACCGTTCTATATTCCAGGCAGTTCAAACGTCCCAAACTGGGCAGGCCTCTATAGCGGAATTACCGCAACATTACCAGGTTTCTACGGTCCACAAGGCAGAAATATTCGCATCCAAAGCACGTTCGCTAAAGCATTAGACGGCTTACATGAAGTACAGGTTGGCGATCATTCTGTGACCAATTTTGAAATGGAAACCTCCGGAATCTACGCCCTGGCCCACCTTCTAGGCCACGAAGCCCATAGCTTCTCTGCCCTGCTGGCCAACCGTGCTACCGGAGATTTTCACCCGAACCCTTCGGAGCCGGTGGAGGCATTGATTACAAAAGTGCTGGACTGGGCGGTGTAGGTTAATGCTGTTTTCCTTGAGGCGCTTCAGGCAGCTCGGCCATTTCTTGGTCGGTAAAAATGCGGCGTGTGCTGCGTCTAGGGCAAGCTCTACGTCTTTGCTGTTACTGCGGGACACTTTCGTGATGACCGTACCGTCTGTAGGTGTAGTGACATCGAAGTAGTGTCCGTCTACGGGTGCGACGAATTTTCCGCCGATGTAATTTCCGTATTCCGCCTTTAACGTTGGGCGATCGAATAAGGTAGTACTCATAGTGCTGTGTTTTAGTGTTCTTATTGCTTTGGTCTAAATTGGTATATAAAATGTCAAAACGCCTTTTAATCAGTCTCATTGTTTTGTACAATAGTCTCATTATGAGAACGCGGTGGATTCAAACCAATTTTTAGGTAACTTAAGCCTACCGAAACTGCCAATACCATCCGCCATATGCTCAACGCCGTTAATCTCAAATAAAAACACAAGATCTTCTCAAAACCTCAGCGCGAGGTCGAGCACCGCACTGCACACCATTCGGAGGTGAGCATTTTAAATGTGTTTGAGTCCCAAAAGGCATCCTATGAGTTTGATCTCGTGTTTCATAACCCTGTGGTGGTGAGCATGATTCAGGGCAAGAAGGTGATGCATCTAGGAGACCGTGACCCGTTTGAGTTTGTGCCGGGCGAAACGATCGCTATGCCCTCCGCGGAGTCGATGACGATAGATTTTCCCGAGGCCGATCGCGACACCCCTACCCAGTGCATGGCGTTGGAGATTTGCCCAGAGCTGATCTCGGATGTGGCGCTGTGGATGAACGAGCAGCACACTCGCTTAGAGGACAAAGAATGGAGCTGGTCGCAGCGAAACTTTCACGTGAATAATTCGAAGGACCTGTCGTTTGCAACGAATACGCTGATCGACACGATGGTGAATGAGGACAGCATTCGAGATTTGAAGGCATCGCTGATCACCCGCGAGCTGGTAGCACTATTGTTGCGTACCGGGGCGAAGAACTTCTTACTGGAAAATGCGATGGCGCTGCACATGTCTCACCGTTTGGCCTATGCGATACATTATATACGTACGAACATTACTTCGGAGATTCACGTGGAGGAATTGGCCGATAAGGCGTGTCTTTCCCGTGCCCAATTTTTCCGTGCCTTTAAAAACGAACTCGGCATGACCCCCGTCCAATTCATTAATTCTGAGCGCATCGCCCGAGCGAAACGTGCCCTAAAGAAACCGAGCATGAGCCTCGCAGATGCAGGGATCTACGCCGGGTTCAAAAGCCAAAGTTATTTCAACCGCGTGTTTAAAGCCTTCACGGGAACCACTCCCCAGGCCTTTCGCATGTCGCACGGAAGGTTCGCGGTGTAACCCGCAACCCCCTACTCTCTTTCCCCTATAGAGATCTCATCAACGAGCAGCTCGAAGCTTTCATTCTTTTTATTGGCAATAAGGAAAGTCATTTCGGTGATGCTGGTTCTGTCGAAGGCGGGAAGGTCGACGCGGCGGCCTCGCCATTGTGGGATCATTGCGGCGAGTGGGAGCTCGATGGTTTGCCAGTCGCCGGTGGTTGCGAAGGAGGTGACGTAGGTGTAGTAGTCGGAGGTTTTGTGTTTGACGCGGAATTGATAGGATTTGCCGTCGCCTTTGACGCGCAAGAGCGCCACGGTGTTTGGGGTGACTGTTGTTTGCGGCAGGGCGCAGCGTACGGAAGTGAACCCGCCGTAGTTTTCGAGCGATACGGTTCCGTGAAATTTCCCGTGGCCGTCTTCGGTGAGGGTTAGGGCACCTTTGGAGAGGCCGCCCATGACACCGTCGTTGATGATGCGCCAGGGATTCAGGTCGGAATTGGTCCGGAAGTCGAAAAGGGACTGTGCGTGGAGCATGGGACTTGAGATTATAAGCAGAGCGAAGAGTAGTTTGCGCATGGGAGATGGGTATTGGGAGAATTAACCCCAAAAAGGCGCCGGCGGTTCAACTTTGGCGAGTAGATGACGCGAGTCTTGACTTTGTTTGTCTCAAATATGAGACTTTAGGATGGAATCACCTTGAAATGTTTGCGTGAACCTCTGTAAATTGACGCTATTGTGAGAATTTCTGACGGTGCCGACGCTGTGGGGCCGCAGCATATTAGCAGTATCAATAACCACAAAAAACAATTGGTATGAAAACGCTTTTAACATCTATTGCCTTATTCGCCGCTAGCCTATGTGCACAAGCGCAAAACCAAACTTCCGCATCGCACACGATCGAGCTCAAAACAAATCCGATCGGTTTCGCCTTCGGGGTGTACAACATCAGTGTCGAAAAACCCATCTTGAACGAACCCACCCTCACCTTCAATACGAGCGCCTGGGTGTACAGCAATGACCTTAAAGAGTGGACCGGCACCGATCAAAACGGCGGTTTCTCGATGGGCGTTCGCAAATACACGGGGCTTCGTACAAATTCTGACCAAAACCTCTACCTCGGACTGGCCGCCCGCTACATCAGTCGTGATGGCTACGATTGGCAAACCAACAGAAACGCAAGTGCAGATTTCGCCTCTCTAGGATTCACGATCGGCTACAAAGTCGTTTTCGAAAAGGTCTCCATCGATATCTTCACGGGATTAGGCCGCAAGCTCTACGAACAAAACGAAAACTACTGGGATATTCCCGTCGACTTCATGGGCGGATTCAACTTCGGTTACCGCTTCTAATCTCACTCCGCGGGCTTTACTTATCCCGGTTTAAACATCTGTTAAGCACAACACCCCCACTGCTCGTTTGAGCGGTGGGGGTGTTTTTTTTCTACCCCTTAAAGATTTCCTTCCGTTGCCAATTCACATAGGCTACTCCCGGTTCTTCCATGCCGTCGCGAGGGAGGGAGATTTGTCAAGCCGAAGCTTTCTCTAGAGCAGCAACCACCGGCATATCCGCCGCAGCCCAATCTAATGCCGATAGATCAGCTACCCCAAGCCATTTGCTATCAATATGCTCTGTGAGCTGAACAACACCAGACTGAATAGTGCAATGGTAGGCGTGCATGATAAGATGGAAATCCGGGTATGAATGATGCACTGTAGTAATCAAGGAAGCCACATGAACTTCAACAGAGAGTTCCTCGGCCAATTCTCTTTTCAACGCTTCCTCATGGCTCTCCCCTACCTCTATTTTCCCTCCTGGGAATTCCCATTTGTTGGAGATGTAAGATTTTGCATGTTCACCACGTTGAACCGCCAAGATCAATCCCTGATCATTGGGGATTACCCCAGCAACTACTTCGATGGTTTTCATAGTAAGAATTCAATATTTCTAAACGAGAAAACATCATTGGCTAGGTTCGTTTTAAGCTATTCCACAATCATTAATCGTACACCCTGCTTTGTCCCAACATATCATCAATACTTCCACGATGTTGATCTAATATTTCAGGATTAGCCCCGCGGATAACCGCCTGTTCCAAAATCCGAACTACTGCCGTCTTATCTTGATAATCCGCTTTCGGATGATTTAGCTCTATATCGCGAATGACCTCATTAACTCGATTTGCTTTAACGACATATGTATTCTTAGGAACGTAATCTATTTCCTTCAGGCTGCAGTCCCCATCAAAAACAACAACTGAAAAGTACGGGATCATCCCAGCATTTCTTAAAGTCGCTTTCAAGCTTTTGATATGCCCTTCATTCTGTTTGACCGGATTATAGAATCTATACTTGGATTGTCCATAAGCTGTTACTTGTGTCCATTTAGCATGTCCACAATTTCCATATATCCAACCTATATAGTCTTTAATCTCAAAAACGATGATTCCTACCTTTGTAGCAAGTACTGCATCGATTTGACTGTATCCTCCTCTTTCCTTTTCAAGCATCAAGTCATGATACAAAGCCTTAGGAGATCTACCAGATTTCAGTAAAGACAAAACCAACTCCCGCTCCGAGCGAGTACCTCTATCGGAAGCCGTTACAGTATTCAATAGTTTGGTATTTCTGCGCTTCCGAAATACACGCAACCCCCACCTTGCAAGGAATAGAGAAAAAATAACAACAAATAATTGGAGTAAAAACATAAGTGACTACGTCAACTCATTCAACGACTCAGGATACACCATTTCCTTACCCGTTACGAATTCTGCCATCTTAAAAGCAATTGGTTATGCTTTTAAAGTTCGTTATTTCGGCACAAACATAGCACGACTCGAAGTGTGTCAATGTAACTCACCGGGACTCAAATCATCCTGAAACACTACATCTCAAGTAAATCCCCTACCCCCTACCGAGCAACGTCAACGCAATACGAATACGCTCATAGGGCACCTCTTGGTTCAGCGCCTCGAAATAAGGCTTGAGCTCTTGGGGATTGCCGAGGAGGGTTTTCTGGGCTTTGACTTGGGCGAGTTCTTGGGGAGAAATGAATGGGCTTAGGTCGACAGGTTTGCCGTCCGTGAAGCATTTACAAAGGTGCGAGATGATCGTGACCGATTTTAATCCGCGCTGCTCCGCAATCTCTTCGACGCTAGTTCCCGCCGCAAAGAGCTCATAGGATTTTAGGGCCGTATCGGACTTGCCGCCCGTTTTTTGATTCAGGTACGCATTGATCTCCGTGAGAAACAGCTCCCCATAGACTTCCATCTTGCGTGCACCCACTCCTGAGATCTCTAGCATGGCAGCTTCTGTGCGCGGCGCATACTTCTCCATCTCCTTGAGTGAGGCGTCGTTGAATATGAGGTACGGCGGCAGGCCGCGCTCTTTGGCGAGGGACGCTCTGAATTTGCGCAAATGCTCGAACAGGCCGGCTTTGCCCTTGGCGGTCGACGCTTTCTTGGCCGGGGCTTTTTTACCGGCTTCACGGCGCTGAGGCACGGTAAGTTTCACGCGCTTGCCTTCGAAAAGGACTTGGCGTGCGAGTGGGGTCAGCTCTAAAGCGTTGTTCTTGTGAAAGGCAATCTCTAGTAAACCTTGGTTGACCATCTGCACGATGTACTGCTGCCAGTCGAACCACGAGGTTTGGGCTCCTATCCCGTAGGTTTTCAGCTGGTCGAGCCCCTTGGAAAGTACATTGGCATTTCTTGCGCCGCGCAATACATCTACAATACCGCCGATCGCCTCCTGCTCCTGCGCACGGTAGACCGTAGAGAGGGCCTTTTGCGCGAGTACGGTTCCATCGATGAACTCGGGTGGGTTGCGGCACACATCACAGTGGCCACAGTCTTCTGCGAGCTCTTCTCCGAAATAGGTCAATAGTATTTTACGACGGCACGAGGTGGCCTCGGCGAACTGCTTCATGCGGTCGAGCTTGGCGAGCTGCACGGCTTCGTTCGTGGCTCCCTCGGCAAATTTGCGCAGCTGGATCACATCGGCAAAGCTGTGGAATAGGATGGCCTGTGCTTCGAGGCCGTCACGACCGCCACGGCCGATCTCCTGATAGTAGCCCTCGATGTTTTTGGGCATGTTGTAGTGAATGACGAAGCGCACGTTCGATTTGTCAATCCCCATCCCGAAGGCTACGGTGGCACAGACAATTTTTATGCGGTCGTTCACAAAGTCTTCTTGAACGCGGGAACGGTCTTCAAAGCCTAAACCGGCGTGATAGGCGGCACAGTCGAACCCTTGGGCGCTGAGCTTACTGGAAACCTCTTCGGTGGCCTTGCGGCTGAGGCAGTAAATGATGCCCGACTCGTCGGCGTTTTGGGTCAAAAATTTGCCAATTTGTTTGATCCGCTCCAAACCCGGTCGCACATCCAGGTCGATGTTCGGTCGGTCGAAGGACGAGACAAAGCGCTGGGCGTTTGGAATCGATAATTGGTCCAAAATATCCTGACGGGTCGCCTTATCCGCCGTCGCAGTAAGTGCAATGATCGGCGTGTTCGGAAGCTGTGTCTTTAAAAACCCGAGGCGCTGGTAGGACGGTCTAAAATCATGTCCCCAGCTCGAGATACAATGCGCCTCATCCACCGCGATGCACGAGACGAATTCTTCAGAGAGCACCTCCGTGAGAAAACTCAGACTTTCGGGAGCGACATAGAGCAATCGAAGGCCACCGAAGCGCACCTGATCCAAAATCTCGTGCTGCTCTCCCGCGGCTTGGGAACTGTTGTAAAACGCTGCCTGGATTCCGTTAGCGTTCAGACCATCTACTTGGTCCTTCATCAGCGCGATCAGCGGAGAGATGACCAGGGTAACGCCTTTAAACAAGAGTGCGGGTACTTGGAAACAGATCGATTTTCCTCCACCCGTAGGCATAATCACTAGGGCGTCCTTGCCCGACAACACCGTACGAATCACCTCCTCCTGCAACGGACGAAACTGATCGTATCCAAAATATTGTTTGAGCGGCTGGTGAATGTCCTGGGCTTGGGTCATGGTTGTTCGACTATGATGATCCCTAATAAACTATACAACTTGTGGCAAAAGAGCAAGAATTTCTTACCCAACCATCACGCCGTATCCCATCGTACGTAGCTTGCTGGCAACATCCTTCGCATTCGCCAAAGACTCGCTGTTCGATAAGTTGTCCACCTTGATTTTCAGACTACGCAACAACGCCACTCCATTTGCCGCACTGAAGTCTTTCAACCCATGATCGTGCATCAAACGTGCACCCTTGCGGTAGTTCGGGTGCTCTGCATCCGTGTGCTCCAAAAAGCGCTCCTTACGCGTCTTTTCAGTCGCACCTATAAAGTAAATCGCCTGCCCTTCCTTGTAATCCGGGTTCGCGTCCTTAAATCTTTTCTTATTCGCAAATGAAGGCTTCAGCTCAAAGGCATACACACAATGCTGGTGCTCTAAATACTGCAACGTGACCAATTTCTTCCCGACCTCACCATATTCCAAAATCGCCTGCTCACGCTTGTACGACGCTTGAATATAAGAAGACGCAACCAGCTGACTCGTGTGCGACAATCGGATCTTGCGAACCGTCTCACGCGTCAAACCGATCCCCGGCACCTCCAACAAGGCCGAAATGCCCCCATCGAGCACCTTTCTCACGGTATCGATCGGCAACACTTTCGTAAAATGTACAAGCTTCACGATATCCATGTCACGTGAATCCACGCCCAGGTTCAGCATCTTCTCGCGCTTTCTACCGGTAATCACTAATTCTACTGCAATACTTCCAAATTCCTTCATGGGCGCAAGCTAGCGATTTATTAGGGTATATATCGTGTACGGAAAACTAAACACACCAGCGTTACTTCCTACATCTTTTGAAACCAATCAAAACCTATTCGCTATGACGACATCATTCAACGCCTTTACACGATAGGACACCATACCGGCGCTCGCAGTTCATTTTTCAAACACAAGGAAGGGCGACCAGCCGATGGGGTTGTAGCATTGTACGACCAACCGGAAAAGTATCTCAGGGTTTACGCAATCCGATACGGTGCTGACCTATTAATTCTTAGCGGAGGCGGCCAGAAAAATGTACGAGCATTGCAAGATGTCCCGAAATTGAAAAAAGAAAATTATCTACTTCGAGCGTTAGCCCAAGGTATTAATGAGAAAATAAGAGATCGAGACATCTATTTTAGTCCTAACAGACTTGATATACTCTGCGAATTAGTATTTGACCTCCCTTACTATGAATAACCCAAAAGAAACAAGCAGCCTATCAATCTTAGACCAAGTGCTCGATACTCAAGAACCTCGAGAACTTGATCGTACCAAACATAAAATGCTAATAGCTGCTAAAATCGAAGATGCCATGTTGGCTAAAGGCTGGAAGAAAAAAGATTTAATGGCAGCATTAGAGATCAACTCCCCATCCATATTGACGCGTTGGTTTTCGGGAACCCACAATTTCAAAATAGAAACGCTTGTCGATATCCAAACCGTTTTAGAGGTCAACTTACTACATTCGGAACCTTGTAACTGTCAGCACAAAAAAAGAGGGCCGAAGCCCTCTTTCTAAAACCAAAAAAACAAATAATCTAACCACAAGAGTTATACGAGTATAACGCCGCGGTCAGTTCAATATTATTTCGCAACGTTCACAGAACGCAATTCACGAATCACCGTCACGCGCACCTGGCCCGGGTAGGTCATTTCTGTCTGAATCTTCTGTGAGATGTCGTACGAGATCTGCGACGCCATAGCATCACTTACCTTCTCGCTCTCTACCATCACACGGAGCTCACGTCCCGCCTGAATCGCATAAGCCTTCGTTACACCGTCAAAATCGTAGGCAAGATTCTCTAGATCTTTCAAACGCTGGATGTAGCTCTCTGCAATCTGGCGACGTGCACCAGGACGTGCACCAGAGATGGCATCACATACCTGAACGATCGGTGAAATCATAGAAGTCATCTCTATCTCATCGTGGTGAGCACCGATCGCATTACATACGTCCGGCTTCTCACCATATTTCTCTGCCCACTGCATCCCTAAGATGGCGTGTGGTAAATCTGTTTCTTCGTGCGGCACCTTACCGATATCGTGCAAGAGACCTGCGCGCTTCGCAATCTTAGGGTTCAAGCCGAGCTCTGAAGCCATGATCGCACACAAGTTTGCTACCTCACGTGAGTGCTGCAACAAATTCTGTCCGTACGAACTGCGGTACTTCATACGACCGACCGTCTTGATCAGCTCTGGGTGTAACCCGTGAATACCTAGATCAATCGCGGTACGCTTACCAGTCTGCACGATCTCCTCTTCAATCTGTTTGGTAGTCTTCGCCACCACCTCTTCAACACGAGCAGGGTGGATACGACCGTCACTTACGAGCTTGTGCATCGATAGACGAGCAATCTCACGACGCACTGGATCGAAACAGCTTAGCAAAATAGCTTCTGGGGTATCATCTACGATAATCTCCACACCTGTAGCCGCTTCAATGGCACGGATGTTACGCCCTTCGCGACCGATAATCTTTCCTTTGATATCGTCATTTTCGATGTTGAATACACTCACCGAGTTTTCGATGGCGCTTTCCGTAGCAACGCGCTGGATGCTTTGAATAACCACCTTCTTCGCCTCTTGAGACGCCGTAAGTTTCGCTTCCTCCAACGTTGTTTGAACGTAGGCTTGTGCATCAAGCTTCGCCTTGTCCTTGAGCGCCTGAATCATCTGCTCCTTCGCCTCATCCTCAGTCATCCCTGTGATCGCCTCTAACTCAGCGATCTGCTTGTTCTTGAGTTTCTCAAGCTCACGAGACTTCGCTTCTAAAGATTCGCGCTTCTTCGCTAACGTATCCTTTTCACGATCCAATTCTTTTTGGTCACGCTGGAAATCCTGAATGCTCTTTTTCAAACGCTCGTCCTTTTCACGGAAGGAATTTTGACGCTCGGCCAATTTTTGATCGCGCTTCGCAACCGCACGTTCGTGCTCTTCTTTAAGATTTAAGAACTTCTCTTTCGCCTCTAAACCGCGGTCTTTCTTGTATTGCTCTGCTTCTTTCTTCGCCTCGGCAATCATGAGTGCAGTTTTCTTTTTCATGGCGTTCTGCCAGAGTACGTACCCCACGCCTAATCCTATGGCGAGACCTACAACTGCAGCAATAATACTTGTTACCATCTTATCTATGGTTTAATCATTCATAAAAACCCGCACCCGCTGCGCATGTTGTCTAAACTCCTAAATATAAGGATCTGTCCCCACCGCCGTGGTTTGACCTTCCGCTGGAACCTCCAAGAAGCTCCCTTAAAAAGGTGCGGCCTGCTCGAGACATAGCGAGACAGGTACATAACAACGTGCTCGTTGAGTTTAGCACAAAAAACAGCAAGTGCGGGAAACTTTATCCGTCCTGTAGGGCCACATCTAGTGCAGCTTCTACTGAGGCAAGCACGTCGCTTACCTGGGACTGAACGTCATGAATTTGTTTCGTGGCCAGCTCTGCTTTAGAGGCCAATTGTAAGGCGCACATGCTTAAAACATCCTGCTTGTCCTTTACGGCGTAGCGGCTTTCAAAGCGTGTAACAGCTTCATTTATAGTTTTCACAGCGGTTCTCACTTGCTCCTCTTCTGTCCTCTTAATGGTCAGCGGATAGCTTCGATTCGCTATAGTCACTTTTATCTGTAGTGTATTCTCGTCCACGAGAGTCTAAGCACTTAACAATTTCATGCAACGGTCAATTTCCCGTATCAACTCCGAAATTTTCTCCTCGCTGTAAGTATCCCGTGCGGGCGAACCACGGTGGACAGTTAACGCAAGATCTCGTTGTTGCAACTGTTCCTCAAGCTCAAAGTGTTCAGCCTGCATAGCGGTTAAGCTTTCTTGCAGATGAAGCACCTGATCTTCCAGCTCTTGGACTCGAATTCTCAAAGCGGCATTGACCTCGGCTACTTTCGCTGCCTTGTCAGCTACACGCTGGACTTGAGAATTTAAATCTAAAGACATAGGTTACAGTTTCCACCAAAGATACCATTTGTAGCTTTGCATTATGAAGAAATTTCTCATTGTCACATACATTTTGTTAACCTGCCCAAATATCCAGGCGCAGAACTTCCTTCCTTCCAACCCCTTAGAGATACCTATCGTACTGAGTGGAACGTTTGCGGAGCTGCGCGGAAACCATTTTCATGGCGGAATTGACATCAAAACCCAAGGAAGAAGCGGCTTAAAAGTGCGCGCCGTGGCAGAAGGATACATTTCCCGCATCGCCGTGAGCCCCTACGGCTACGGAAACGCCCTGTACGTGCGCCATCCCGAAGGCTACACCTCCGTCTACGGACACCTTAACGCCTTCGCCCCAGAGATCGAAGCCTATGTCGAAACCCAGCTGCGCGACCGCAGTAAAAACGACGGCAACCTCTACCCTGCAGCGGACCTTTTTCCGGTCTCCCGCGAGCAGTTCATCGCCTTTTCCGGCAACACCGGCGGATCCATGGGCCCACACTTGCACTTTGAGATCCGCGACACCCGCACCGAAGAACCACTCAACCCCTTAGAATTTGGCTTGAAAGTCGCCGATACCCGAGCGCCCAGCCTTCGAGGTTTGATGTGGGTGGCACAAGATTTCTCCGACCGTGGCACTATAAGTGACGGCGATACGCTCCATGCACACGGCACTGTGGGGATCGACCTATTTACCACAGACCGGCAAGACGCAGCGAACAACAACAATGGCGTCTATAGCATAGATATGAAAGTAGACGGCAAAAGTGCTTTTGAGGCACGCTACCACAGGATCAACTTCTCCACGAGCCGCTACATCAATGCCCACATAGATTTTGAGCACTGGTTCGCCACGGGACAGCGCTGGACCCGCCTGTACGAGCTGGAAAACAATCCGCTAAAACTCACTACCACTTATCCGTTGCTTGAGCCGGGCTTCACCTCTTCAAACGGCTGGATTTCAGTAGCTAGAGACAGTACAATTCGTGTGGAGATCGAGGTGAAAGATTACCAAGGGAATACCAGTACTACCTCCTTTTACCTGCAAGGAGATCTGGCCTACAGTCCAACGGGATTGCAGATGGATTGCGGCACGGTTCAGACCTTGAAAGAGGGCCCGCTTGAGGTGACGATTCCTGCCAATGCCTTGTTTCACGACGACCAGATCGAGATCGTGGCGCTCAGTGGCGGTCGCTACCGCGTGGGTGAGGGCACTGGATTGCAGAAGCATATGAGTATGAATTGGTCCCTGGATTCGGCTCAAATTCAAGGCGTCGGATGGTTCCTTTGGGAAGAAGGGCGCAAGGGAAAGAAAAGCGCCATTACTGGGGATCGCCAAGGCAACACCCTCACGTTTGAAACCCGCTCGACCGGTACCTATTCGCTCGATCAGGATGTTACAAAACCGGAAGTCCGCCTCTTGCAAAGCACCACCGCAGCGCGCAGTGGAAGTGCCTTCCGTGAGATTCGCGTAAAAGCTGCAGACGACAAAACCGGGATTGACCGCTACAGCGCTCGGATCGATGGCACATTTGCACGGATCGATTTCGACTATAAAAAGGACTTGTTAAAAGTCGTGGTGCCTAAGGAAATAAGCGCAGGAAGCCATAATTTGCGGATAGTTGTTATCGACGGTGTGGGCAATACCACTGTCAAAGAATACACGATCACGATATGAAGAAATTAGCCCGCGTGTTATGCGCCCTTTTCTTGAGCACAGCGCTCTATGCACAAGACGAGCCGCAGCCGGTTCAGATCCACGGTGTAGTCGTGTCAAACGACAGTTTGATTCAGCTCCTGCCGAACGTGCAGATTTTAGTGAAAAGCCGCGGACAGATGACCACCAGCAACAACGACGGGTTCTTCTCGCTTGTTGCCATGCCTGGTGATACCGTCTACTTCCAACACATCGGTTTCCACTTGCAAAAACTTTGGGTGGCAGACACCCTCTCCGGCGAAGCGTTCCTTTCGCGTGTGACCTTAGAATGGGACACCGAAATGCTCGACCCGGTGATCGTCTACCCGTGGCCTTCGCGTGAGAACTTTAAAGAAGAATTCCTTGCCATGGAAGTGCAAACCACAGAGATGGACATCGCCAACCGCAACCTGGCCATGGACGAGCTCCGTGCACGTGCCCTCGCCATGGGCTATGATGCTGCGGAGATGGGCGACTACCTGATCTCCATGCAAAACCAGCAACTCTACAACCAAGGCCGCATGTACGGATCGAACCCGAATGCGGGAGGTGGCGCGGCCATTTTAGGAGCCCTATCGAACCCCTTCGCTTGGACCCAACTCTTTCAAAGCCTCAAGCGCTAAACCATGCTCCAACGCCTCGCTGCATTCGCTGCAGTTCTGCTAATCGCTACCAGTGCCCAGGCACAAATCATGGACACCACCTTCCTCGATGAAGTGGAGGTAGAAAGCCAGCGTACCCGAGAAGAAGGCACCATCGTCAAGGGCAAGGACATACGGTTTACTACTGGCGCCGAAGGCAGTGTCGAGGGCGTGGTCAAAACCTTTGCCGGGGTGAGCAGCCGGAATGAGATGAGCTCGCAGTACAATGTGCGCGGGGGAAATTTTGATGAAAACCTTGTGTATATCAACGGATTCGAGGTCTTTCGCCCGTTTCTGGCACGTGCCGGACAGCAAGAAGGGATGAGCATCGTCCACCCCCACCTGGTCAGTAGTATAAATTTCAGTGCCGGCGGATTTGGCGCCCTGTATGGCGATAAATTAAGCTCCGTACTGGATGTAAAATATGAATATCCACGCGGAACCAATTTCAAGGAAATGACCTTTGAAACGTCGCTGACGGGAGTGAATTGGTCCCTGAAACGCAACTCGAAGACCTGGAACATCGCCACTGGACTGCGCTACCGCAACCAGGCCCTGCTGCTCAACGCCACGGACACCGAAAGTGAATACCGCCCCGTGAATGCCGACGGACAGATTCTCATCTCCCGCAACTTTGGCAACACTGAGGGCGACTATGGACACGCGCGACTGGAAATTTTCGCGCACCTTGCGCACAACCGCATGAACCAAGTGCCCCAGAACCGTCAAACCAACTTCGGTTCTCTGCAAGAAGCCCTCCGACTGAATGTCTTCTTTGAGGGCCAGGAACGCTTCGGTTACGATACCCAATTCCTCGCCGCAAAATACCAGCAAATCACCTCGCTCGGCGGCGTCCGCACCTTCTCAACCTCCGGATTCCACACCACAGAGCTCGAAATCACCGATGTGATCGGCTACTACCGCCTCAGCGAACTCAACAACGACCTCGGCTCCGATTCTTTCGGCGACATCGCCCAGATCCGCGGGGTTGGCGCCTTTCAAGACTACCGCCGCAACTTCCTCGATGCCTACATCGGCAATCTGAAATATGAAGAAACTGCTACAGCTGGCGGTTTCGACTTGACCTGGGGCGCACAACTCCAAGGTGAAAACATTTACGACCGTTATAAAGAATTCCAGCGCATCGACAGCGCCGGCTACAGCCTGCCCCACCGTGAAAGCACCCTGGACAGCGTGGTCGCTGGGCGCCTCTTCAGCACTCCCGTAGAAGGCCTGGAACTCTTCACCCACGTCGCTGCCACCCAAACGCTGATCAACATCCGTTCAAAAGCGTGGATGAACCTCAGCGGCAAAACCGTGACCGATGCCGGAATCTGGCGCTATGACGCAGGAGCCCGTGTGCAGTGGGCCAGTGCCTCTGGTGAATTGCGCATTTCCCCACGTGCTAAAGTACGTTTCCAACCCACCAGCGAACGCCTCAAAAACTACCGCTGGAGCTTTTCCGCCGGCCTCTATGACCAATTCCCTTTCTACCGCGAGATGCGCCTCAAGGACGGCACCCTCAACACCGACGTCCAAAGTCAAAGCGCCCTGCACCTGATCGCCCGGCAAGACAAAAATTTCCAACTCTGGGGCCGCCCCTTCCTTTGGAGCCTAGAGTCGTATTACAAAGGGCTGCAACGGGTGAATCTGTTCGATGTTGAAAATGTGCGCATCCGCTACCAAGGCGACAACGCAGCGGTGGCCCGGATTTATGGCTTCGACAGCCGGATCAATGGGGAGTTTGTGAAAGGCACAGACAGCTGGTTCACCTTTAGCTTGTTCAATGCGCAAGAACGCCCGCTCGATGATGAGCAGTGGTACGCGCGCCCGACAGACACCCGGTTCAATTTCTCCGTCTACTTCCAAGATTACCTGCCCAACGATCCAAGCACGCGCCTCAGCCTCACGCTCATGGTCGGCGGCGGATTCCCCTTCGGACCCGACGGCCCAGGCGACGGCATCGCCCCTCCAGAGGCACGGACCTTCAGAGCACCGCCCTACCGCCGAGCGGACATTGGGTTTATTAAGGTGTTGAAAGGAAATTGGACCCAGAAATTTGAAGAAGTATGGGTGAGCGTTGAGATTTTCAACCTCCTGCAAGCGCGCAACACCGTGAGCTACTTGTGGGTACGCGACGTGAGCGCCAGTGGCCAATACGCCGTGCCGAACTATATGCTCGGACGTTTGGTTAACCTAAAAACACACATAGACTTTTAAGCCATGAGAATCGTTGAAACTTGGACCACAAAACAATTCAAAACCACCATCTACGCCATGGAGCGCTGGCATGTTGTCGAGTTTGAGGCCGGTCCCATGAAGCAAAGTTTCAAATTCATGAAAGAGACCCACCCCGCAGTGGCCGAAGTCAAAGAAGCCCTCACCACACCGTTCTTAGACGGGGTCTACAAGAGCTTTGAACAGATGTACGTGAACCTGAAGGAGCACGCCGGGAAGTAGTTTTTTTTTTGGCCGAATTACCCAACCAACATCTCCCTAAAATCTTGCTCCAAACTCGCGCCCTTGTCCTTGTTGTACCAATCCTGAGCAAACAACGTCCAAGCCTTGTAGTCAAACTCCTCCTGCGCACGCCATTTCGCGTATTCGACGGTTAATGGAGCTGGACGTGGACCCCAAGTGCCCTTCACCTGAAAACCTGCATCCATCCGAACCAATTTTGGGATCGAACGTCCCCCATTGGTCAAAAACTCATCCATCAACTCCGGGTGCTCGTCGCGGTAAATCACACGCAATTCTACTCCAGCAAATTCGGCCCATTTCGCAATAAACGGCAGGTTGTGCGCCGCATCACCACACCACGTTTCGCTAAACACCAGCCACTGCTCGCCCGGCTGAACCAGCGAAGCAATGCCTTCCAGGGTTTCTGCCGTAGGCTTGTACACTTTCTCCCAGCGCTTCAAACGCGCCGCACCCAGCTTCGTGTATTCCACATAGGCTTCTTTCTGCGGACCGGAGGTCTTGCCCTCTTTCGCAAATGCCTTATTCTCAGCGCTGTATTGCGCGTAGCTCATTCCAGAGGCCATCGCTTTAGGGAGCGCAGTGCTCAAATCTATGTTTGTTGCCATGTGTTCAGGTGTCGTTTTAGGGTGAACGACCTCAGCTCCGACGCTGCGATCCATTAAGGAAACAATACTACGGCGGTTTAGTTCCTAAGCAAACTATCCAGGCATAGGTGATTCCTATCTCCTAAGCGTGCTCAATTTCAAGAACGGGCGCTCCACCGTGACGTGGATCAGAAAACCCGCGAAAAAGGAGAGTACGAGGAAGCTTAAGAATTGGCCCCAGAGGCCGATCTGCCACGTTTTTACCCACATCAGCACCGGAATGTGGAACAGATAGAGGCTGTAGCTCCATGCGCCGATGAGTCGGAAAGGTGCGAAACGAAGAAATTGAGTGAAGAAATGGCGGCCTTGAGCGCCCAATAGCGTTATGCTCAGCAGCGCTCCCACCGGCAAAAACACACTGCGGTCCGTAAAGCCGGTTGCCTGCACGCTCCAAACCGAGAGCACCACCACTGCCGCGACCGCAAGCCAAGGCATCGCGCGGTGCCCGGTCCATCGAGCGAACCGCTCGGGATAAAGCGACTCCACACTTGCCACCGCTAAACCAAACATGAACACCGACAGATACTTCAGCGTGTTGTGCCTCGGCAGCTCCACCGCAAAATCTAGCGCCAGGGAGCCCAAAGCCAGCAGCACGATGGCTGCAAAGATGCCACGAGGAGACCAGCGCAGTACGTAAGCAAAGCCCGCAATGAGCAGTGGGGAGAGCAAATAGTACACAAATTCGGTAGGTATGGACCAGAAAATATGGTCGCCGCGCACCAGAAAGAGGTGCTCTACGATCTCACTCGGAGCATGGATGACGACGGGGAGTCCGACAGAATTGGCCACGCGAAATACCAGGAGTGCTAAGAGGAACGGCGGATAGATGCGTAAAAATCGGCGGGACGCGTAATAGGTCCAATACGCCTTATCGCCCCTGCCCTCGCGCCATACACGAATGATCTGACGGTCCAGTAAATAGGCGGAAATGATGAAAAACAGGTAGACACCGATCTTGCCACGAACGAGCAAACTCCCAGCGCCCAGCGGAGCGATGCCTTGATTGAAGGCATGTCCAAAGAGAACGAGCAAAACTGCCCATCCCCGCAGACCGTCCAGCGCGGGATTGTGCCCTGCTTTATGGTCGTACGGGAATAAGAAGTCTCTAAACGACATTACTTTTTAAACTCAAGCAAGGTCTTGCGAATGATCGCTACACAGTCGTCCATCTGCGCTTTAGTCATCACGAGTGGTGGTGCAAAGCGGATGATATTTCCGTGCGTAGGTTTCGCTAACAATCCATTCTCCTTCAGGGCCACACAAATGTCCCAAGCAGTCGAACTGTCCGGTGTATCGTTGATAATAATCGCGTTCAAGAGGCCTTTTCCGCGCACTTTCGTCACGAGCTCGGTCTCCGCAATAATCGCATTCATCTGGTCTCTAAAGTACTGGCCCAATTCCCGCGCGTGCGGTGCCAAACCTTCATCTTTCACCACTTCCAATGCCGCCATCGCCACTTCTGCCGCGATCGGGTTTCCACCGAAGGTACTTCCGTGTTGTCCCGGCTGAATCACGCCCATCACTGCATCATCTGCAAGTACGGCACTCACCGGATACACACCACCTGAAAGTGCCTTTCCTAGAATCAGCACATCTGGTTTCGCGTAAGTCGCCTGACGCTCACACGTATTTCCACAAGAACAGTTGCCACATACCGCAAGCATCGAACCTGTACGTGCAATACCCGTCTGTACCTCATCCGCGATGAACAGCACATTGCGCTCTTTACACATTGCAGCAGCCTGCAGGATAAAGTCATCTGCCGGCGTATTCACCCCAGCTTCCCCCTGGATCGGCTCCACCAAGAAACCAACCACGTTCTCGTTCATCAGCGCAAAGTTGAGCGCTGCGGTATCGTTATAAGGAATGCTCACAAAGCCCGAGGTATACGGACCGAAGTTATCGCGAGCGTCCGCGTCGTCACTAAACGAAATGATCGTCGTGGTTCTACCGTGGAAATTGCCTTCACATACTACGATGATCCCTGCATTTTCAGCAACGCCCTTTCGTTCGTACCCCCACTTGCGCGCGAGTTTGATCGCCGTTTCCACAGCTTCAGCACCAGAATTCATCGGAAGCACTTTATCAAACCCGAAGGTCTCACTCATATATTTTTCGTACTCCCCAAGTTTGCTGTTGTAAAAAGCACGCGAAGTCAGCGTCAATTTTTGCGCCTGCTCCACCATCGCACCTACAATCCTCGGGTGACAATGCCCCTGGTTCACCGCACTGTAGGCAGAAAGGAAATCGAAATAGCGCTTTCCTTCCACGTCCCACACATAAACGCCCTCACCGCGGTCCAAAACGACCGGTAACGGGTGGTAGTTATGCGCTCCGTAGCGCTCCTCGAGTTGCATCAGTGCTTCTGAAGTCTGTGACATATCTGCTGTATTTAAATCGTATTCCTCGCAAATATAAGGTTTGAAAGTGGGCGTATTGGACCTATTTCGCATAACTTAGACACGCTTTAAACAAAAACACCTTAAGAAAAAAGTTCTACTCTCACTAGGCGTATTCGCCTTGAGCTTAGGTCCTGCCTATGGCCAGTACTACCACAGCGCCCCAGGTGCAGGTAACCCCGGCACTCAAAACTCCGAAGACACTGAATACCCAGTGGGCAGCGGACTACCGACCGACTGGTCTTCGATCGTCGGCGCCACACAAACTGCAGGTACGTATTCTCCGGCACAAACCATTCCGTTCGACTTCATGTTCAACGGCGATACCGTAACCACCTACCGCGTATCCAATACCGGTATTCTTACCTTCAGCCAAGCTGCTGCTCCAGCGGCTCACCCATCCGGTGCCGTATCCGCACTTAGCGCAAGCACCGTACCCGATTCTTCCGTATGTATCCTCGGGGTAAACGGTAGTGGCTCGAACGATCAGATCGCACGCAAGACCTTCGGTACAGCACTGAACCGTCAAGAGTGGATCATTTTCGCTTCCTACAGCGCGACCGGAACCAGCACATCGCACTGGACTTACTGGTCGATCGTACTGGAAGAAGGTTCGAACAACATCCACATCGTCGATCAGCGCACTGCTGGCTGGGCGGGCAGTTTGAACATCGGTGTTCGCGTAGATGCGACCACTATCGATGAGATCGCTGGTGTAACTTCCGGTTCCACCAACGCTCCTGACCGCACGGACAACACGCACTACACCTTCATTCAAGGGGTACAGCCGGAATACGAAATGGCAGGTAACTCAGTAAACCTGAACCCTTACCTCGCACTTACCTCTGCTCCTTTCACGATCGGTGCAGACTTCGTGAACAACGGTAGCCAAACCGTTACTAGCGCAGACCTCAACATCAGCGTGAACGGTGGTGCAGCACAGACCAGCTCTTTGTCTAATCTTTCAATCGCTTCTCTTGCCAGTGGCACAGCCGTAGCAACTACCACTTGGACACCATCAGCAACGGGTAACTATGAGATCAAAGCCTGGTTATCGAACCTGAACGGTACGGGAGTGGATACCGACCTTTCTAATGATACTGCGAGCATCACGGTACAGGTAGTTCCTGCCTTAACCACGCGTTACCCGCTCTACGAAACCTTTACGTCTTCGACATGTCCTCCGTGTGTTCCTGCGAACACAAACATGGAAACCATCTTTGGGGCAAACCCAGGCGAGGCGAATTCTATCAAATACCAGATGAGCTGGCCAGGTTCAGGGGATCCTTACTACTACGCAGAAGGCGGCGATCGTCGTACCTATTATGCAGTGAGCAGTGTTCCTAACGTAGCGATCGATGGCGGTTGGAATGCAAACGGAAACAACCTCAGCCAGCAAATCTTCGATGATTGCCAAGCGGTTCCTTCGTTTGTAGAGATGAGCGCGACGTTCAGCAAATTCTCACAAACGATCGAAACGACGGTAACTATCGATCCGCTCGCGGACAACTCCTCTTCCAACCTTGCACTCTTCGCAGTGATCTACTCGAAGCGAGATACAGCGAACGTTGGAACCAATGGTGAAACCGAATTCATTCACGTGGTTAAAAAGATGATGCCTTCTTCAACCGGTCAGAGCTTAAGCGGTTTGACGGCTGGAACGCCGATCACGCAAACTTTGAGCTACACCTTTAACGGCAACTACCGCCTTCCTGCAAACGCGGGCGATGCGATCAACCTCGCTATAGAGCACACAGTTGAAGACTTTGACAACCTCGGGGTGATTCTTTGGATCCAAGATGCCGTAACGAAAGAAGTACTTCAAAGTACGGATGCTTCGTACACGATCGGCCAGTTCGAGAATGAGCTTGCAGCATCGTTGAACATCTACCCGAACCCTGCGACCGACCGTATTTTCGTCGAGGCAGACTTCGAAGGAGAAGCTACAGCGCGTTTGATCAGCATGCTCGGTCAAGAAATCAAAGCACCTACCGCGACACTTTCTGCGGGTCAGCGCCTTGAAATCTCTACCAGCGATCTCGCACCAGGTACTTACCTCCTCGTGGTGAGCAAGGAAGGTACGACTCACGCGACTCCTGTCATCGTTCAGTAGTTCGTTGCATAGGCTTCTGCTCGGTTTTTCGGGCAGAACAACACACAAGGCGATCTCTTCGGGGGTCGCCTTTTTTCTTGGCCAATTCTTCCCATTAAACCCTACTTTTGCAACCTATGTCTAGAAAGAGAAAACGCATCCCCAACCTCGAGAAGGTTCTATTAACAGATATCGGCAACAAGGGCAAGGCCGTAGGTAGACACGACGAGCGCGTGGTATTCGTCACTGGCGGTGTGCCAGGCGATATCGTGGATGTTCAAGTCACCAAAAAGCGCCGCTCCTACCTCGAAGGAAAAGTCATTCAAGTACACGAATACAGCGACGACCGCGTCGAGCACAAGTGCGATTATTTCGGCGTTTGTGGCGGGTGCAAGTGGCAAAACCTGAGCTACGACAAGCAGCTGGAGTATAAGGACAAAGAGGTGCGTCAGAATTTGAAAAAAATTGGCCACGTGGAGCCGCAAGAGTATTTGCCCATCCTCGGAAGCGCCAAACAATACGAATACCGCAACAAGCTCGAGTTCAGCTTCACAGACAACAAATGGCTCACCCAAGAGCAGCTCGAGAGTGGCATAGAGTTCCCGGAGCGCCGCGGAGCCGGGTTCCACATCCCTGGATTCTGGGATAAGATTTTGGACATCGAGCACTGCCATTTGCAACCGGAGCCTACCAACGCGATTCGCAATTTTGTTCGCAATTGGGCGATCGAACGCGATCTACCGTTTTTCCAACCCCGCTCGCAAGAAGGCTGGTTGCGTACAATGATGGTACGTGTAGCTTCTACCGGTGAAGTCTTGGTGGTGATCCAGTTCAAGACCGAGCGCAAAGACGACAGAGAGGCACTTTTGGCAGAATTAGCCGCGAAATTTCCGGAAATCACTTCGTTGCAGTATGTGATCAACGAGAAGCAAAACGACACGATCTACGATCAGGACATCATTACGTATTCTGGGAATTCCTTTATTGAAGAGGCGATGTCGAAGTACAGTGGTGAGGGTGAATTGCGCTTTAAAATTGGCCCAAAAAGTTTCTATCAAACCAACCCGGACCAAGCCTACGAGCTCTATAAAGTAGCTGTGGATATGGCCGATATTAAGCCCGACGAACTGGTTTTTGACCTCTATACCGGAACTGGAACGATCGCCTTATTTATGGCCGAAAAAGCCAAAGAAGTGGTCGGTATCGAGCTCATCCCAGAAGCCATCGAGGATGCGCAACTCAATGCGAAGAACAACCGCATCGACAACGCCACGTTCTACGCGGGTGACATGAAAGATGTCTTTAACGAATCCTTCATCGCTAAACACGGCAAACCGGATGTCCTTGTCACTGATCCTCCGCGCGAAGGCATGCACGGCGACGTGGTCGATCTGCTGCTTAAACTAGAGATTCCTCGCATGGTCTATGTCAGCTGTAATTCAGCGACGCAAGCTCGTGATCTAGGACTGCTCAGCGAAAAATACGACGTGGTTCAAAGCAAGGCCGTAGATATGTTCCCGCAAACCCATCACATTGAAAACGTTGTTAAGCTCAAGCTAAAGGCGTAATTTCACAGCACCTATGAAAACAACTCAAATTCTCGACGCTGGCGAGATCCAGCACAAAATCCAGCGCTTGGCCTGGGAACTCTACGACAGACACAGCCGCGCAGAGCAGCTCTACATCGTGGGCATCAAAGAAAATGGGTACTGGCTTGCACAGCAACTCGCGAGCAAACTCGCTGCGATCAGTACGATCAAAATAGAGCTACTTCCTATCGAGATGGACAAAGACGCACCGGTACTAGAGGACATTAGACTGGACCTGCCTGAAAATGCAGAAATTGCCTTGATCGATGATGTTCTGAACAGTGGACGTACTTTGCTATGGGCGGTGATCAAGCTCATGGAATTCCGTCCGCACCAGCTCTCTACCACCGTTCTCGTAGACCGCAGCCACAAGCGTTATCCAGTAAAGGCAGATCTGAAAGGACTCAGCCTCAGCACTACCTTGCAAGACAGCGTAAAGCTGAATGTCGAGGACGGGAATGCTATCAATGTAGTACTCGTCTAAAAGACGCTACGATTTCGATCCATCAAACAAGGCCAGCGCATCTTCCACGGTGAGCTGGTCTCCTTGTATACGGTGCTTTGCTTGAAAGTAAAACGGGCGACGTTCAAAGAGGTGTTTCGCGATAAATTCCATCTTATCATCCTGATTCTTAAGCAGCGGACGATCCGTATCCTCCTCAAGCCTCTTGGCCAATTCTGCCACGCTCACATCCAAATACACCGTCTCACCGACTTCATTCAACGTCTCCATGTGATTATAAAACACAGGCGTACCTCCTCCGAGCGCTACTACCGAAGCCTCTGGCGAACTTTTCACCCACTCCATCAGCACCTCGTGTTCCTTCTTACGAAAATCCAATTCTCCTTTGTGCTCCATAAACTCCGCTATCGAACCGCCCAACTCTTGCTCTAGCAACGCATCTAAATCCACAAACGGAATTTTTTTCGCCGCTGCAAATGACGCTCCGAGCGTTGTTTTACCCGCGCCCATGTAGCCTAAGAATATGTATTTCATCACCTTACGATTTACCCCTCAAAGGTACAGCCCACACCGCTTGAACAGCCGCCACAAAAAAGATTTTGATTTTTTTCTGAACCCCTTGTAAAATTCCAATTCCGATGTATATTTGCACCCCGCAACGCGGAAAGAGGTTGATCTCTTAGCTCAGTTGGTAGAGCAATACACTTTTAATGTATGGGTCCAGGGTTCGAGCCCCTGAGGGATCACTTAAGAAAGCCTTCTCTTGATTATCAAGGGAAGGCTTTTTCTTTGGACATCATTAAGCACTTAGTACATACTATAATGTACTCTGTGAGTAAAAACACTCTGCAAACTGATGTTTATCACCACTACTCGAGTCTTTGTTCATAGTTTTGTACGCATACCAGCAAGAACCTTTACAACCCAGAGAATATTCAGACCATGAGCTTCGTACCTTCTAACGTGAACATCATAGACAAAGGCGAACATTACGCCGGACGCTACATCCAAGATGAGCTTCGCATCGAAGTAGAATTGCGCTTTCACGACCAAGGCCGTGTGCGTTTGATTGTCCTGGTCAACACAAAAGTAGAAGAAGACATCGAACTGCGCATGCCTACTACAAACGCCATGAGCACCAAAATGCATGCTACAGCGCTTATTATGAGTGCCGTACAAAGACACTCCTAATTTTTTCACGAAACCGCTTTGTTCATAGCTTTTTCAATCTAAATTTGCACTTCCTTGCCCAGGTGGTGAAATTGGTAGACACGCTATCTTGAGGGGGTAGTGCGAGCAATCGCGTGCAAGTTCGAATCTTGTTCTGGGCACCATTATTTTCTTCGAAGTCTTTATACCTTTACCTGGTATGAAAGACACCCCCCAAACCACACCTACAACCGTCGTTCTCACAGTTCCTAAATCACTGCTACGAACCGCGAAAACTACACAAGCCCTCAGCACGGCTCTCGCTGCAAAGCTCGCTTGGCGTTGGTTTCTGACCCCCTTTTCATTTAAAATGCCCGATCGCGAGCGCCCGTTTGAACAGCGCTTTAACGGCCCAGAAATGGTCACCCACCACAAAGGCCTCACCTACCCCGTATACACCTTAGGTACAGGCGCGAAAAAACTACTCCTGGTCCACGGATGGGCAGGAAGATTCTCACAGTTCGGTCCTTTACTCTCGCACCTTGAGCAACTCTACCCAGAACTTCTCGAAGAATACACTGTGGTCGGATACAACGCATTGGCCCACCGCGGTGCCCAAGGCAAGCGCACCCTTATGCCAGAGATCGGTGAATGCATCGCGCAGCTCTCTGAAAAATTTGGCGGGTTCGACGCAGTGATCGCGCACAGTATAGGTGCGAATGCGACGATGTACGCCGGGGCAGCGCTCCAAGCCGATTTTAAAAAGCAAGTACTCATCGCTCCTCCGGGACGGATCTCTGCGATGGTACATATTTTCTGCTCTACGCTTGGCTTTAATGACAAAGTGAAAGCGCGCATAGTGCAGAATCTGAGTAAAGCCTTCGGTAAAGACTTTGACTCATACAGTGCGCCGGAATTGGCCCCGAATAATACTATTCCAGCGCTCGTATTTCATGACACAGACGACAAGGATACGCCTATCGAACTGGGCCGTGAGGTGGGTGAAAAAATTGCGAATGGTCGTTATATAGAGACGCAAGGACTTGGGCACCGCCGCATTCTTCGAAACGAAACCGTAGCCAAGCACATCGCCGATTTTCTGTTTTAACAGCTCATTGTACAAACCTTGGAACGCCTATTGCGTTATCCATACGTATGAAAAATCTCTTCCTAGTTTTATCGACCGCGCTACTCGTGTTTTCCTGCGAGGCGCAAACACAAACCAGCACTATGAATACAGCTCCTGATCAATTCCCTGTGGAAAAATCCGAAGGCGAATGGAAAGCGCAACTGACTCCTGAAGAATACTTTGTCCTACGTCAAAAGGGTACAGAACGTCCTTTTACAGGAGAATACAACGTGCATTTTGAAGAAGGCGTTTACAATTGCCGCGCTTGTGATGCCCCCCTTTTTAAAAGCGATTCAAAATTTGACTCCCACTGTGGATGGCCGTCTTTTGATAGCGGTATTGCGTCAGGTGCGATCGTAGAGAAATTGGACAAAACACACGGAATGATCCGTACCGAAATCTTGTGCGGATCTTGTGGTGGACACCTCGGTCACGTCTTTAACGACGGACCCACAGAAACTGGGCTGCGCTACTGTGTGAATAGCCTAAGTATCTCCTTTGACGAAGAGGACGAAAAAAAGTAAAAAATATTCGCAAAGCCTTGAAAGTGCTGAAGAGCTGAGGATCAGATACTTTGTTTGATCCTTCCGCGAAATCGCCCGAACGCCGACTGTATTTTTTCATCTTTTTCCCGCGGTAGCCTTGCATAAACCAAAAGTCGCTATATATTTGCACCCGCTTAGGGCGATTAGCTCAGTTGGTTCAGAGCACCTGCCTTACAAGCAGGGGGTCACTGGTTCGAATCCAGTATCGCCCACTCCTAAGAAACTAAGGCCGTTCACCATGTGTTCGGCCTTTTTTTATGTCCAAAAAATCCTTGCGCTCAAACACCTATAATGTTGATTGCGGGTGCGCTACACTGCTGCCGTCTTCTTCCTTATTTTTCTATATTCACTCACAGAACTAGATAAACCAGTAGTTATGAAGAAGGTCTACACCCTCATTTTCACTCTTTTTTTAGGCCTTGGCGCTTACTCGCAATCGAACAACGCACTGCACTTTGACGGCGTGGATGACTATGTAGCCACTACCTCTGGTGCGATCACCGGCTCAAAGTCACGAACGGTAGAAGCTTGGATTCGTACCGACGCGAACGCCAATCCGTCCAATAACGGGTCACAAAAAATCATCGTCGACATGGGGGCTACCGGGATCGGCACACGCTATACCGTGTGTTTGTTGTGGGGAAACTCCATCCGCGTTGAGATCGGCGGAGGCGGAGTTAGTGCGACACAAGCGATCAATGATTCCGCTTGGCACCACGTGGTAGCGGTCTATAACTCAGCGGCGCTCACAAAACACCGCCTGTACATCGACGGTGCGCAGGTAGCTACGGGGAACATCACCACTACATTAAATACCTCCTCAGGCCCTATCCTCATCGGAAAGCGCGTGGACAATGTGAATTTTTTCGACGGAGACATCGACGAGGTGCGCATCTGGAAAAAAGCCCTGACTACCGCGGAGATTCAAGCCAATTATCAGCAAGAACTGTGTAATATCGCCTCGAAGACGGATCTTAAGCATTACTATACATTCAACCACGGAACAGCGGACGGTTCGAATATTTTTAACGGAACGCTGTTCGATCAAAAAGGAAACCAAGACGGCTCTTTGACCAATTTCACCTTGAGCGGATCAAGCTCGAATTGGACTTTTGGACAAGACCTCAGCACCGCAACTTACGATACCACCGCCATGCAAGTCTGTCAAGGGATGTGGTCTCCGGATCAATCCGCCTATTGGGATACTTCAGGAACTTACGACTGGACCTACGCCGCAGCGAACGGCTGTGACTCCATCGTCAGCATACAATTGGACGTAACCAGCATCGACACCAGCATTTCTACCACCCTGAGTGCACCTCCTTCTTGGGTTTCTCAAGAGTTTGACCCAACAGCAACGTTCCAGTGGGTAAGCTACGACGACTCTACCGCTATAGCTGGGGCCACGAACAGCGCCTACTCTCCTACGGCAAACGGACGCTATGCCGTTTTGATCACCAAAGGCAACTGTACGGAGTGGTCGCGCATGTTAGAAATCACAGATCTCAGCACGGAAGAAGCCCTTCTGCCCTTACACACCTATCCCAACCCAACACGTGGTGTACTGCATGTGAATACTCCCGAAGCAAGTGTGGTACGTGTGTATGCAACGACAGGAGCATTGCTCGGAGAACACGTTGTAGCTAACGGAGAGGTTGACTTGAGCTATTTAGCACCAGGAACCTATCTGCTCTCGTCGGATGGTAAAAACAACATGATTGTAAAGCTGTAACCCTCTAGGATTTGGCCTGAATCCGGAAACTGTCTCCCACTCGAGTGATCATCCAATTTTTCATACCCGGAAGGTGCTCAACTTTGCGAAAATTTGCATTGATTTTGCCGACCGTAATGCGCAGGTCGTTTGAATAGTTCCAGGCATCGATCACATCGTGGACCTCGCTCTTTGAGGGAGCCTCATCTGCATGACTCAAACGCTCAAAGGATTCGGACAACGAGGTACGTGCGCTGCTAACGGCATCCTTTGTTAACCCGTTGGGATGCTCTAAAATGTACTGATACAAGGCACATTCTTTGGCACTAAGTGGAATGCGCACGGCTATTTGCGGAAAGCTTAAACAGAGCATCTTCGTTTGCAGCTCCATATACAGCGGCGTGCGGGCGCTCGACACCTTTGCGATGTCTGCTTGCTTTTCACGTAAAATACGCATGCCTGTTTCAAAGTAGTGTTCGATATCTAAGGTAGGCGTCAGCTGTTGTACCCCTTCTGTGCAGGACGGGCAAAGTGTGCCGTATTCAAAACGACTACTCAAGTCTTCTTCAGAATGAACATGGTCGTTGATGCAACCGCAACTCATTTCGTGGGAACATGTTTTTTTATCTAGTCTTCCTAAAAGAAAGCGCAACGGAGCCACCAGCATTTCTGCCGCGAGCAATAAGTGTGTGTAGGCCTGATTTTCAGAGGAAAAATGGACCGGAAGCAAGGCTAAGTTTGCGGCCTCTTGAACGGGTCCCGATACCCAACCTTGCTCGTGGCTATACGGGTTTAATAAAATGCCCAAGGTTCTACGGGCGTCAAAACTATAGTCGGGACGATTCATCTCGTACCATTCTTCAGCCGCATCTTCTTCTAAAAAGCGCTGCGCTAAATGAACTCTGGCCTCTAAGGTTTGCTGAGAGTCGATGTAGTCGTAAGGGTCCTGATTTTCGCGACCCTCATAGTTCATCAAGTCCTCATCTTCACGATCGGCGATACCATTGACCAATTGTTGAAAGGGCATAACCCCATGCCCTTGAAAGGCGCGATGATAATCTATATCAAAACGAGGATCGTCCTCAGGATATTGAACGAGGGTGAAGTTAAATGGACTGCCTTTGGACAGCGATTTTATGTACTCAAAAGCATTGGTTACCATAGCGCTTGGCCCGAGATATTCGGGAACCAAAACGAGGACGTCGACCATGTATAATGTGCGAATCATGAACTTTGTGTGTAGGGGTAAGTCCATAAAAGTACGCAGGCAATGCCGCGAAGCTGACGGTCCTACTACAAAGCCGTATTTTTCTACGTATGGTGAAAAACTTAAGGCGCCCCCACCCCTTTAAATACCTCGTTCAAGAGCTTTTTGAACTCTCTTCTGCGTATGTTTAAAGGCAATGGGTCCCCAGAGGAATCTAGCTGAAGGGCTTCACGACCGAGTAGTTCATTAATGGTACCCAATTCTGATTTGTTTAATTGGATCGTTTTGATCGCCTTTTTATCCTTTAACGCATACACTTCCCAAGCCTTGCTCTTAGGATTTTGGAGTGAAATGATCCAATACCCTTGGTAGCGTTTCAGCACTAAATCTTCACCTAAAGTGTAAGTGCGTTCGTCCTTGATTGCAATGGTCTTTCGCCCCACTACTACGCTATTCTCTTGCCCCATAAGCGGGTAACTGCCTTGTATCTGTGCAGGGAATGCCGGCACCCCCGGCCAAAAACGCGGCTGTGGATGTTCAAACACTACTTTCTGACAAGCGCTCAAGGCCAGCACAGCTACGAGAAGGGTGATCCATTTTTTCATGGCAAAAAGATAAGGAACAACCTGAGGAAACCGATGGTAAAGAGCTGTTAAATAGCTACCTTTGCAGCAAATTATCAGCAGCATGCTCAACGTAAACAACGTCACGTTACAGTTCGGTAAACGCGTTCTTTTTGAGGACGTTAACATGAAATTCCATGGGGAAAGATGTTACGGTCTTATCGGTGCAAACGGCGCAGGAAAATCGACTTTTCTAAAAATCCTCAGCGACGAAATCAGCCCAAATTCAGGTTCGGTAAGTATGGAGCCCGGCAAAAGAATGTCGGTGCTTTCGCAGAACCACTTTGCCTTTGACGAGGAAACGGTGCTCAACACCGTCATCCAAGGAAACAAGCCGCTTTGGGACCTGATGCAGAAGAAAGACGCCATCTACATGAAGCCTGACTTTAACGAAGAAGACGGACTGATCGCTGCTGATCTCGAGGTACAGTTTGAAGAGATGGACGGCTGGAACGCAGAAAGCGATGCCGCCAACCTTTTGAGCGGTTTGGGCATCACTACAGACGACCACTACACGCTGATGAAAGACATGGAGGGCAGCACGAAAATACGTGTGCTCCTTGCGCAGGCGCTTTTCGGAAATCCAGACTTGCTGATCCTTGATGAACCTACGAATGATTTGGACCTGAAAACCATCGGTTGGTTGGAAGATTTCTTGATCGATTTTAGAAACACCGTGATCGTCGTATCGCACGACCGTCACTTCCTCGATACAGTATGTACGCACATCGCGGATATCGACTTCAAGCGCATCAAGCAATACACCGGGAACTACAGCTTCTGGTACGAAAGTAGCCAGCTCGCGCTACGTCAGCGCCAAGCGCAGAATAAAAAGGCCGAAGACAAACGCAAGGAATTGCAAGAGTTCATTTCGCGCTTTGCTGCGAATGCTTCGAAAAGCAAGCAAGCGACCTCTCGTAAAAAGATGCTCGATAAAATCAACGTGGACGACATTCAAGCCTCCTCTCGGATGTATCCTGCGATCATTTTTGACCAATTACGCGAAGCTGGAGATCAGATTCTCGAAATTGACAACCTATCCGCACACGATGAAGCCGGGAATGTGCTCTTCCAAAACTTGAGCTTCAAACTCAACCGCAATGACAAAGTTGCACTCTTAAGTGACGACCACCGCGCGGTCACAGCGCTCCTGGAAATCCTTGCAGGTCACCAGCAGCCTTCGAGCGGAACATTCGCTTACGGCCAGACCATCACTCATGCGTACCTCAAAAATGAGAATGCGGAATTCTTCGATACCGACGACAACCTCATGGATTGGTTGCGTGAGTATTCTCCAGAAAACAAGGACGAAGTGTTCGTTCGTGGCTTCCTCGGAAAAATGCTCTTCTCGGGTGAAGAAGTGTTCAAAAGCGCTCGTGTCCTCTCCGGGGGTGAAAAAGTACGCTGTATGCTGAGCCGTATGATGCTACAGCAAGCGAACCTCTTGTTCATGGACGAGCCGACGAATCACTTGGATCTTGAAAGTATCCAGGCCCTGAACAACGGTATGCGAGACTTCAAAGGCACGCTCGTGTTCAGCTCACATGATCATACTATCAACCAAACAGTCGCCAATAGAATCGTCGAGATATTCCCGCACGGCGTGATGGACAAAATGGTCGAATACGACGAATACATTACAGACAAGAAGATTGCCGAACAACGGGCGGCATTGGCTGGGAAATAAGAAAAAAAGGCGCCTTGCAGGCGCCTTTTTTATGCTCGAAATTTTCGGGACAAGTCTATGCCATACAGCGGGTACTGCGAAAAAGTATTCGCATCTCGTGGTTCTCAAAGTGAGATTTGTATATTGACGTAAATTGAATAAACATGAAACATATTTTAACAGTTGGACTGATGTGCCTCGCGACAGCAGCATCAGCACAGCGCATGAAAAAGGAGAGATTAACCGTAGGCTATGTACAGCCGCCGAGCATCAACTTGGAAGAAGGCATGGGGTATTCAAGCACGGTGATCTTAGACTATAAGGCGGAAGTCGAGGCGGAATTGGCCGCAGCGGAAGAAGAATACCAAGCGGCGCTAGCGGAATATCCTGAAAAAGAAGCAGCTGCAAAAGCGGCACACGATGAGCTCGTTGCAAATTATGAGCGTGCACTTGAAGATTGGAACAGCAAAAGTGGCGTAGGTAAAATCATCGAAAAACAAGTTCTTGAAAATTCGAAACCTCAGCCTCCACGTCCGTATTACCCGCCTTCAAAACCGTCAAAGCGTACGGTTAAAACGCTGAAACTATTTAGCGAAGACCAGCTCGCAAGCACCTACGGTCGCGTTGAAGGGCTGAATGTAGATGAGAATGGCGTGAACATCGAAGTACACTTGTTCGGGTACGAATATGACGATCCAGTCGTGGACAAGCAAGAATACAAAGAGTACAACAGCAAGACCAAGACCAGCACTACGCTGATGAAATCACAATGGAAGTTCAACTACCGCCACAGCATGTCGCTGCGTGCTGTTCACCCGAACGGAACCATCCTGTTTGACGAAGTGCCGAACGCAATCAACGAATTCAAAGCGTATGAAAGTGGCTTAGAAAAGCGCAGCTACCCATCCTCTACCGCCCAAACGCACGTAGATAAAATGGAATCTAAAGTGGTTGATGATAACCTCGCCGTGATCCAATGGTTGATCAATGATAAACTCGGGACCACTACGCAAAGCAGAGCCGTGGAAGTTATTTATGTGAACAATAAAAAAGGCGCATACGACGATCTAGAAACGGCCATGTTCGACGCGAAGGAAGGCTACACCATGCTGACCAGTAGAGCGGATGAGGCAAAAGGAAAAATCCGTTCAGCGATCGAAGCTTGGGAAGCAGCCCTCGACGAGGCGGATATGGACGACAAAAAAGCACGTATCAACGCTAAGATTGTCCCTGATCTCTATAACAATTTGTTGTTCGGATGTGCCATGGTGGAAGACTTCGACCGTGCAGACGATCACTATGCTGCGTCATTGCGTTTAGATTTGAGCAACAGAGATGAAAACAATCTTAAGGAATTGAAACTATTGATCGACGACCTCAGAGCACGTCATCAAAAGTAAATCCAAGCCTACTCTTTTAAGTAGTATTTAGGCGGTGTTCACCTTTTGCGTGGGCGCCGCCTATTTTTTTAACGGTAGTACGCTGTGGCCGCTGAAAAGTGTAGTTTTGCAACTTCTAAAAACGCGCATACACTTTTTCGTCATGAAAACATTCTTCAATTCCTTCGCCGGAAATCCCAAAAATGACATCCTCTCTGGAATCACCGTTGCTTTAGCGCTTGTACCAGAGGCTGTTGCCTTCGCCTTTGTGGCGGGCATCGATCCACTCGTAGGACTTTACGGCGCATTTATGATGGGACTGATCACCAGTTTGTTTGGCGGTCGTCCGGGAATGATCTCAGGAGCCACTGGAGCCATGGCTGTAGTAATGGTACACCTGATCCAGCAAGGGAATATCGTAGGTGCGGAAATGACCGAACCGGTTACAAATCTGGGGCTCTACTGGCTCTTTATCACACTCCTTTTCGTGGGTGGAATTCAAATTCTCGCCGGACTATTCAAACTTGGAAAATTCGTCCGCCTGATCCCGCATCCAGTCATGATGGGATTCGTAAACGGTCTAGCGATCGTCATCTTTTTAAGCCAATTAGGCATGTTCACCCGTGTCATAGATGGCGAAAAGTCTTGGATCCAAGGCGCGGAACTCTTCACCATGCTTGGCCTAGTCGGGCTCACCATGGCTATTATGTGGTTACTACCGAAAGTCACTAAAGTCGTACCGGCAGCCCTCGCAGGAATCATCGTCGTTGCAGCCATCGCTATCGGTTTTGGTCTAGATGTAAGCACCGTAGGTTCATTCATCCGCGAAGGTGGTGGCGAAGGACTCAAAGGCGGCCTTCCTACCTTCCAAATCCAAATCTTCGACTACTTCGGGAGCATCCAAGGCCACTGGGGCACGGTACTCTCTACAGCCTTCTTATTAGCCGCTGTAGGTCTGATCGAATCGCTCATGACCCTCAACCTCGTGGATGACCTGACAGAAACACGCGGCTCAGGGAATCGCGAATGTATTGCCCAGGGCTCTGCAAACCTGCTAAACGGCTTGTTCGGAGGTATGGGCGGTTGCGCTATGATCGGACAAAGCATCATCAACGTCAACTCTGGCGGTCGTGGTCGCCTTTCTGGCATCGTAGCAGCGATGGGCTTGCTCTCCTTCATCTTATTCGGTGCCCCACTGATCGAACAAATTCCTATCGCCGCACTCGTAGGTGTGATGTTTATGGTAGTGATCGGTACGTTTGCTTGGTCGAGCTTTAGAATATTGCGCAAAATCCCCGTTGCTGATGCAATAGTGCTCATCGCAGTGAGTGCCATCACTGTTTGGCAAGATTTGGCCATCGCAGTGATTGCCGGGGTGATCATGAGCGCACTAAAATTTGCATGGGAAAATGCGACGCGCATTCGTGCTCGTAAACGCCTCAAGGAAGACGGAACGAAGGTCTACGAGATCTGGGGTCCCCTATTCTTTGGTTCCACGCAATCTTTCGCTGAGAAATTTGACGTCAAAGGAGATCCTGAGCGTGTAGAGATCGACTTTATCGAAAGCCGAGTGAGCGATCACAGCGGTATGGAAGCGCTCGAACGCATCATGGACAAATACATCGAGGCCGACAAAAAAGTCACCCTCACCCACCTGAGTCCAGAATGTCAAGCTTTGCTTAAAAAGGCGAATCCAAACTTCGAAAAGTACATCGAGAGCTCCATAGAAGATCCACGCTACCATGTAGTCACGGATCTTATGGACGCCGAGGTCTAAACCTTAGCTCGTAGCAGTAGCCAGGGCTTCTTTAGCGCGCTTGAACTGGTCTTCGAGATGCTCTAGTGGCAATGCACCACTGGAGAATTTCACGTAGCGGCCTGCACTATCGGCAAGTACGAGTGTAGGAAACCCCGTGACCTCAAGGTGCGATGTAAGCTGAAATCCTTGTTGCATCTGTGCTTCAATTTTGTCAGAAACGACATCGCTGAGCCACTGAGCCCGGTCCAGACCAAAAGCAGCAGCAACGTTTCCAAGACCCTCCTGATCGCGAGGTGCTGTACCGTCAACATACACTGCGCTGTGCAATGCACTTACAAATTCATACGCGCGCGCCGGAGCTTGATCTACCATGGCCAAGTGGGCTTTCGCTAGAGGAATACTATCGAAAATAGCCGTGCCTTCTTTCATGATGCCTTCGAGGAAACCTGCGCCAAACTTTACGCCTGTGCGCTCTTCCACATCTTTGTACGCTTCGGAAATATATCCGGCTACCTCGCCGATCGGACCGACACGATCCCCTGTGATCATACCGCCGTTAACGACCTGGAGTTGGAATTCATTAGGGTGATTTTCAAGGAAGGTAGCGAAGGTCTTGGTGAATCCGAAGCACCATCCGCACAACACGTCGTAGGCGTAGAATAAAGTGTAATCTGCCATTTGAATTTTGATTAGGTTCGGGGCATAAAGGTAGCGGACAGGACAGAGGAGACCGCATTGTTCAAAAGTTTATGTTTAGAACAATTCCACGATTCGTACCTTAGTTCCTTAGCGGAAAGCACCCAAAAGTGCTCGCTCCTGCCCCATCCATGGAGACCATCAAAGAACGTATTTACACCCTCACCAAGCTCAATCAAAGCATTGAGAATCTGGTCACGCGCGAGCTGAGCTTTAAAACGTTCTGGATCAAATGCCAGATTGCAAAGATCAACTCCAAGGGAGGGCACCATTACCTGGAGCTTATGGATTCCGACGGGGGGCAAAAAACGGCCGTAGCCCGAGGTATCATTTGGCGCCTTACCTATGAAGACATACAACATGAGTTTGGAGCCCTCGGTCTTCGCATGGAAGAAGTGCTGAAGCCGAACATGGAAATCACCATTCAGGTCAGGGTGAACTTTCACAAGTTGCACGGTTTGAGTTTGCACATTCTTAAAGTGGATCCCAACACGGTGATCGGCGATATCGAACAGCAAAAGCGGGAGACGTTGGAGCGTTTGAAAAAAGAGGGACTGCTGGACATGCAGCAGCGCTTGTATCTCGGACCAATCGCTGTAAAAATTGGTATTGTAGGATCGCCGGAGACTTCGGGATTCAACGATTTTGTCAAAGAACTAGAGCATAACGCAATTTTCACCTCGTTTCAAATCAAAGTATTCGAAGTTTCCGTGCAGGGAGAACGCGCGGTGCATTCCGTGGTTTCGGCGATCAAAGAGGCGGGAAAATGGGATGTAGATGCCATCGTTGTGGTTCGCGGAGGAGGTTCTAAGATGGACTTGCACGTTTTCAACCACTACGACATTTGTAAGGCGATCGCCTATTCGAGGGTGCCGGTGTTGGTCGGAATTGGTCATGAGACGGACCAAACCTTAGCGGATAACGTGGCCTTTCGAAGTGAGAAAACACCGACTGCTGCAGCGAAATTTTTCTATTTGTCGATCGGTATTTTCAAGGGAAACCTGAATGAAACACTCGCCAAGATTCGCCGAACCGCCGAGATGTACGTGTACCAGACGAGGGAGGAAACGCAGATGTATCAAAAGCGGATCTTCGCCCATGCGGACCATATCATCACTGGACTCGAGCGTCTGATCACTTCGACAGAAACCTCCTTAAGATCTTCTTCGGCCGCTATGCTGGTCCACCATAAAGACCATATTGCACTGAAGCTCTCGAGCCTGTTCAGTAGGGCCATGGACCAGCTGAGCGTGGGTGAACGCAGCCTACAGATGACCCTTCAGTCCACTATCGATGGGACGCAGCGCTCCCTGCAATCCAAAGCGGATGAAGTCAATGCACTTCGAAACAGCGCAGTGAGTTCGGGCTTGAATTTTGTACAAACCGACCAGCTTCGCGAGGTGCGGCAGGCTCAGGGCTTACTGGCAATTCGCGCGGAATACCTGTGGAGGAATGCTGCGGAGACTGTTGGATTTTTGGAAAAGAAAATTGACTTAGTGAATCCTAACCAGCTGTTTACCAAGGGGTATACGATTTCAACCGTAGACGGTGTGGATTTGCGGTCTCAAGATCTCAGGAGCGCAGAGCTCGAAGGCAAAACGATGACCACCTTTGCCGAAGGTGTGAAACTAGAAAGTACGATTACAAAAATTCAGATAGACTATGACTAAGGAAGAAATTGGCCAATTAAAATACGATGAGGCCCTAAAATTATTGAAGGAAATCTCTGAACGCCTCGAAAACAAAGAAGTATCGATGGACGACCTCACGGCCGAAGTTCAAAAAGCGAACCTGCTCGCGGAACATTGTAAGGCCAAACTAAAATCCACCGAAACTGAGATCAAACGCATCCTAGACACCGAAGGATAGTGGCCTGATATACAATTTTACCGCGTTTTAAACGTTGCGATTTGTTTTCCCTTACAACACCGATGTATTCACAATCTCGCATCGGCTGCAAGCCAAACATAGCCTCAGATTCAGCACGTTATACACAATCCACGTTGGTCCTTGAACTCCCGCTTTGAGTGTACTTCGGACATTTTTATGTATATTTGTGCTCGATTTGGACTCAAACGCTGACATAACATCTTTCGAAGAAATCGCAGAATTAGCTGTGGAGTGCTTCCCCATAGAAGATTACGTAGAACACGTAGATCAGTCTGACGCAAAGCCTGAGAGTAAACACACGACTAAGCCTTTAGCGCAATCCAATTCTAAGCACGCCTTTCCTTTTGGCGCACAAATCTCTACACCCTGTACCTACGGCGTGTTTTAGCCTTATTCCTAACTAAGGCCCCTTTTCCCATTAACTAGAAGTACACTCGACAGAACCACTGTCAACCTTTTCCGTGCGATTGGAACAGCGCGGGAATTGTAATTATTAATTCCAAAAATCAATTACCATGCGAAAACGAATCTATCGTTATTCACATTGTTTTGCGCTCGTTGCATTCCTTTTAGGTAGTGCGCAATCTGCTATGGCACAGCAAAAAGTGTCCGGAACCGTTACAGACTCTTACGGAGATCCTGTGATCGGTGCTTCAATCACTGTAGTAAACTCTGATCAAGCTACAGTTACAGATGGAATGGGTGCCTACGGCATCACAGTATACGATGGCAAAACAACGTTGACATTCAGCTACTTCGGCTTCGAATCTCAAACGATCGACGCCAAAGGCAAAGCCAACCTCGATGTTACTTTGAAAGCTTCTGAGATCCAACTCGAAGAAGTAGTGATTACAGCCCTTGGGGTGAGTCGTGAAGAACGCGCCCTAGGGTACGCAGTTCAAGGTCTGAAAAGTAAAGACATCGCTTCCGTACCTGCACCAAACGCTGTGGACAACCTCAGCGGTAAACTTGCCGGTGTGTATGTAACCGGCGGTTCGTCAGGTCCTACAGCCTCTTCAAACGTGACTATTCGAGGTCAAACGTCTTTGAATGGTAACAGCCAGGCACTCTTTATTGTAAACGGTGTGCCCATCACAAACGGCCTTTTCTCTCCAGGTGATGGACTTAACGGTTCTTCAACCATTGACTTCGGTAACGGTGCACAGATCGTGAATTCATTCGATATCGAGAACGTTTCTGTTCTGAAAGGACCAGCAGCAGCAGCATTGTACGGATCACGTGCAGCGAATGGTGTCATCTACATCACGACCAAGACCGGTAAAAACAACGACGGTTGGGGCATCAGCGTCAACTCAAATACGGTATTAGAAACGCCATTAAAATTGCCAAACTTCCAAGACGAGTTCGGTAATGGTGGAAACGGAAAATACAGCTACAACGACGGTTCAACCTACACTGGAGAGTACTACGATGCTTTCGGTGAAAACTGGGGACCACGTACAAACGGTCAGCTCATCAAGCAGTTTGATTCAGACGGGGAAGCAGTTCCATTCGAAGCTGCTCCAGACAACATGCGCAACTTCTTACAAACAGGGGTAAGCACCAACAACAACGTAAGCATCTCTCATGCTGATGAGAACGGCGATTTCAGATTCTCTGGAACGCAACTCAACAGACGCGGTATCGTGCCAAACACAGATTTGAGCCGTAGTACCCTTCAAACTTCGATGGGTAAGAAACTCTTCAACAACCGCTTAGAATTCAGAGCAAACGCGATGTACGTAGGTTCTAGTTCTAACAACGTGCCTAATGCGGGTTACGATGAAAGCTCTTCTGTGATGTACTCGTTCCTATGGTTGCCACGTAACACGCCGATAGACGATCTACGTGACTACTGGAAGCCAGGTCAAGAGAATGTTCAGCAGTCGTACGTGGAAGAACTTTGGGGAAACAACCCATGGCTCATCGTAAACGAAAACACGAACAGCTTTAACGCTTCTCGTTTGTTAGGTGACATCAACGCTACCTACCACATTAACGAACGCATGAACTTGCGTGTACGTACGGGTCAGGACATGAAAAATGACATTCGCCAGTACAAGCGTGCAACCTCTACGAAGAAAGTACTTTTCGGTAGCTACCGTGAAGACCGTCTTTCATTTAGCGAGAACAACACTGAAGCTTTGCTTTCATGGGCAAACGCTGCACCGATGGAGCAGAAGGATCTGCGCATCGACGCGAAATTAGGTGGTAACCTGATGATGCAACAAAGTTCTTCGCTCATCGCGAACAACCCACAGTTGCTCCAGCCAGGTGTCTTTACACTGACCAACAACCGTTCAAACGTACAAACAGAAAGCCGTTACGCTCGTAAGGCGATTCGCTCGCTCTTCGGTTTGGCATCGTTTGCGTACAAGAGCACCTACTATTTAGACCTTAGTGCTCGTAACGACTGGTCTTCTACCCTACCTACTGCGAACAACAGTTACTTCTACCCTGCAGCTTCTGCATCGATGGTTGTTTCTGAAATAGCAGACCTCGGTAACATCAGCTTCTTGAAACTTCGTGCAGCAGTTGCAGCCGTAGGTTCGGATACTGACCCTTACCTCTTGAACAACACCTACAGCCCTTCGGCAATGTTTGGTGGTTACCCTGCTTTTGGTATCAATTCATTTGCGACCAACCCAGACCTGCGCCCAGAACGTACGAACTCGAGCGAATTCGGTGTTGATGCACGTTTTGCGAAAGGACGTTTCGGAGTGGATCTTGCCGTGTACGACATGACCACAAAAGATCAAATCATCTACTTGCCGGTAGCAACATCTACGGGCCGTACGAGCAGACTTGCAAACGGTGGTGCTATTCGCAACACAGGGGTTGAACTTCAACTCTTCGGTGATATAGTGAAAACGAAAGACTTTACTTGGAACTCAAGAATCAACCTTGGTGCCAACCGCGCTGTGGTCGTTTCTCTTCCAGACGGTGTAAGCGGTGGATATCCTATCGTTGCTAGCATGTTCCCGAACGATGGTGGAACTGCAGGTCTAGAATACGTTGCTGTTGAAGGCGAACTGCTCGGTCAGCTCAAAGGACTTACGTTCATGCGCGATGCGGACGGTAACATCATCCACCAGGACGGTTTGCCGATGGTGAGCGAAGAGAAAAGCACGATCGGTTCGTACCAGCCTAAGGCTCGTATCGGATGGATGAACAGCTTTAGCGTCGGTAACTGGCAAGCAAACATCTTGTTTGACGGTCAGATCGGCGGTTTGATCTACTCGCGCTCGCACACCTTGCACAACACTGCAGGGAACCTCGTAAACGACAACGATCCGCACCTCGATATGAATGCGATCGACGGACGTATAGTATATGATGTGACTTATGACAGCAACGGCGATCCGGTCTACAACCTCGATCAAGCAGGTGGTGTTGTCGGTTCAGGTGTGATGTACGACGGCAACGGCAACCTCGTTCCTAACGACGTCACTGTGCCTATCCGTGATTACTACTACAAATACTACGGTAACGTTTGGAGAAGAGATAACATCGAGCCTTCAACGTTTGATGCTTCATACCTGAAGTTGCGTCAGTTGAGTGTTGCGTACACAGTACCAGCGGATAAACTCAAGAACACTGGACTCAAAGGATTAACGGTAAGTTTCATCGGTCGTAACCTGTTGTTGTTCACGAAAGTGCCAACCATCGACCCGGAAACCTACTCTATTCGCAATGGCCTGTTCGTGAACGGTTACGAGAGTACTTCGATGCCGTCGCTTAGAAGCTTCGGTTTCTCTATCAATGCGAATCTTTAAGAACTAGAACAATGAAAAAATCATTATTTATCGGCGCGCTCATCGCAATGGCGGGTCTTAGTTTTCAAAGTTGCGAGAAATTATCATCTATTAACGAGAATCCAAACGAGCCGTCTAGCGTAGATGCAGGGGTATTGTTTACGGAAGGTGTGCGCTCGAGCGTGAACACTTCTGTAACGCAGAGCTATTTGCTTGGAAACGTCGCTTCACAATTGGCGGCGAAAACACTGCGTGCGGAAGTCGGCGAATACAGCTGGAATGCATTCCCAAACACTTGGAATCAGAACTACGCGAGCTTAGGTAACATTATCGAGGCGGAGCGTGTGGCTGCTGATGCGGGTAACGCTCAGATGGAAGGTGCTGCTAAGGTGATGAAAAGCTGGGTGTTCAGTACCCTGACTTTGGCCTATGGTGATGTTCCTTATTCTGAAGCGATTACAGGTTCGACGGATGCGAATTGGTTCCCGGCATATGACACTCAAGAAGAGATCATCACAGGAACGAATGGACTTTTGGAAGAGCTTGCTTTAGCGGTCCAATTGCTGGATAACGGCGGTTCGATCGACGGTGACATCCTTTTCAATGGCGATGCTGGGAAGTGGAAGAGATTGGCTAATGCGATGCGTTTACGTCTTTTGATGTACATCTCTTCACAGCAAGTTGTAAGTGCTGAATTTGCTGCGATCGTAGCAAACGAAGACCTTATGGAAGGTAACGCACATAACGCAATTTTAACCTACACAGGTAACTTCCCGAACGAATATCCACTGGTTCCTTTGAAGCAAGGTGATTTCGATGCAGTAGCCTTGAGTGCAAATGCACACGCTGCTTTGGACGGTTTGAACGATCCTAGATTGTTCGTATATGCTCGTCCAAGCAATGCAGGTGAAATTTACTTGGACCCTACAGCTACTCCGACCTACAAGGGTGCGGATAACGGAAGTGAGTCTTGTGACAAGAACGGTTCGCGTCTAGGTTATGCGTACTACAACTACCCGAACCACGGCCAAGCAGCATCTATGGCTGAAGGTGTGGTGATGACCTACGCTGAGCAGCAGTTCTTGCTTGCTGAGGCAGCGCATAACGGGTGGATCACAGACGACGCGGCTATGCTTCACGAGAGCGGAGTCCAAGCTTCTATGGAGTACTACGACGCCGACTTTGGAATGACAGCTTGGGCTGACTTTGCAGATTACATGGCAAACTCAGGTGCTGCGTATGACAACACCATCGGAAGCATCCGCGAGCAAAAATGGTTGGCGATGTTCTTCACGGGCATGGACAACTACTTTGAGCTGAGACGCTGGTATACGGAAGAGAATGGAGAGTGGGCAAACTTGCCTTTCGTTTCTGTACCGTGTTCCAACACGAACGGCGATGCCTTACCCATGCGCTTCCTTTACCCAGGAAATGAAGCGAGTTTGAATCCAGACAACTACTTCAATGCGATTGATGTGATGGGCGGAAATACCCAAAACACCAAAATGTGGATTGTCAACCTCTAGGTTGCCGATCAGTATATGAATAACCAAGACCACGGTGTGCTTCATGGCGCACTGTGGTTTACTATTAAATAGTCCTACATGAGCGAACAACCCATCAGAAGCGATAAGAAAACCTTGTTTGGAGCGGCCATCAACCCACCTGTATTCTTTGGTTCCTTGATTGTGCTTCTGGCTTTGATCAGCACCACGATTATCATCGGCAAGCCCGTAGAGCAACTTTTTGAAAGAGCGCAAGCCAGCATCTCTGACGCTGCAGGTTGGTTCTTCATTTTGATTGCGAACATGCTCATGTTCTTTTTGATCTATCTGGCTTTTTCAAAGTTTGGAAAGATTCGACTCGGAGGCGCAGATGCAAAACCGGATTTCTCAAGAATCTCTTGGTTTTCGATGTTGTTCTCTGCGGGATTGGGAATTGGCCTGCTATATTATGGCGTTGCTGAACCTATTCTGCACTTTAACGACAATCCTTTTGTGGACAATTCTGACGCCATCGCTTCAGCGAAAAGCGCCATGGGAATTACCTTCTTCCACTACGGGATTCAAGCTTGGGCGATTTATGCCACAGTGGGATTAGCCCTTGCATTTTTCACGTTTAACCTCAAGCTGCCCTTAACCATCCGAAGCATCTTCTACCCGCTACTTGGGGACAAGATTTACGGCCGTTGGGGCGACCTTATCGACATCATTTCTGTGATCGCTACAGTAGTTGGTTTAGCGACTTCACTGGGACTGGGCGCGCAGCAGGTAAATGCCGGACTGGAGTACCTCTTCGGCATTACTTATTCTCGTGAGATACAGATCGTCATCATCATCGTCATCACAGGCTTTGCGACCTTCTCCCTGCTTGCAGGACTCGACAAAGGTATTCGTCGCCTAAGCGAGGTGAATATGGGCTTAGCGATGCTCCTACTAGTGTTTGTGCTGGTCATAGGACCTACCGCATTCCTGATGGAGAGCTTTGTCCAGAACTTGGGGTATTACATGGACAATTTCTTCAAGATCGGTCTATGGACAGAATCGTTTGTGGGGGTAAAAGACGATTCAAATTGGCAAAACGTGTGGACCGTATTCTACTACGCCTGGTGGATCGCTTGGTCGCCTTTTGTGGGTATATTCATCGCACGCGTGTCGAAAGGCCGCACCATTACCGAATTCATTTTAGGTGTTGTACTGGTCCCTTCACTACTCACCTTCCTGTGGATGAGTATTTTCGGAGGTAGCGCCTTGTACTTCGAACTGCTCGGTGACCATGGGATTACTGAGGCCGTGAATGAAAACGTGGCTACAGCAATCTTTAAATTATTAGAACGATATCCTTTTGTAATGGTATCCTCGGGACTCGCCATTCTGTTGATCACCAGTTTCTTTGTAACCAGCTCTGACAGCGGTTCGATGGTAGTCGATACCCTTACCTCTGGTGGACGCCACGACGCCCCTAAAATTCAGAAAATCTTTTGGGCGTCTATGGAAGGAGCTACTGCTTCTATCTTATTGTTGTACGGTGGGCTTTCAGCCTTGCAAAGCACCACCACTATTACAGGTTTAGCTTTTGCTGTTATCCTGGTGATCATGTCGATCAGTTTCTACCTAAGTCTTGAAAAATACTACGAAACACACTTCAGCGACAAGAAGAATAAAAACTAGCAGTTATCTACTTAAAAGCATATTGTAACAGAAAAGGCCTCCCATTGTGGAGGCCTTTTTTATGATTTTAAAAACGAAAATTCGCTAGGATCTGTCGTACTCTTTTACAACACACTGATACGCACCTTCTTCTTCTTAAGCTTGGTGTCGGTGATGCGCTCTGCAACTTCATAGGCCCTTGCACGAGCAACGCCGACATAGGCACAGTTTTGCTGCAGCTCGATCACTCCTACTTCATCTTTGGCCAATTCCCCTTGCTTGAACAACAAACCAGCGATATCGCCTTTCGAAATCTTATCGCGGCGACCTCCACTGATGTAAAGTGTCGCAAATTTAGGTTTGACCACACGCACAGTGGCTTCTTCCGAAATGGTCTCTAGATCCAGTTTCATATCGCGGTAGTACTGCGGGAGTCTTTGATCTTTATGTTGCAATACGATGGCCTCACCCTCACGGTGCATACGCGCTGTACGCCCATTCCTGTGGGTGAACTCCTCTAAATGAATTGGAATTTCAAAGTGAATGATAAAAGCGATTTCAGGAATGTCTAATCCGCGAGCCGCTAAATCTGTCGCTAACAACAGCTGGTGAGTACCATTTCTAAAGGTGATCAGTGAACGGTCTCGATCGAGCTGCTCCATACCGCCATAAAATGCGCCATGAATGATGTGCTCGTCACTTAAGAAGTCACTGACTTCGAACAAGGTGTTCTTAAAGTTACAGAAGATCACACCCGGCTTTCCTTGAAGGCCAAGCAGTACTGTTTTAAGCGTAGCTAATCGGTCTTTGGTACTCGCTTCAACGGCGCGGACTTTGAGGCCCTCGGTACGCTCGTTGCTGTAGTCGACGACCTCAGGATCAATAACGCCTACAAATTCAGGTACGGAGGTGGTACCCGTTGCGGAAGTAAGGATGCGCTGAGCGACGTTTGGAAGACTACTGACAATCTGCTTCATCTCGCGCTCAAAACCGATCTCCAAGCTCTTATCGAACTCATCTAGAGCGAGGTAACGCACTTCGTCCAAGTTCAATTCATCGCGGCGGAAACGGTCTGCGACACGGCCGGGAGTACCGATCAATATCGCAGGGCGGTGTTTCAAATCTAATCGATCCTGCATGCCAGAACGTCCACCGTACACGGAATTTACCTTGAAACCGGTACCAAGCTCACGTGCCACCTGCTCGATCTGCTGGGCCAATTCTCTCGAAGGCACCAAAATGATCAGCTGAATCTCCTGTGAATTGGGATCCAACAAACGCATTAATGGCAGCAAAAAAGCGAGCGTCTTCCCGGTACCCGTAGGTGAAAACAGCAACACATCCCTCCCCGACTCTACCGCCGCGAAACTTTCCGACTGCATGTCATTTAGCGAGGTGATGTTCAACTTGCTTTTCAGGCGACGTGCCCAATCTCTTCCGATCTGCTCTTCCATAATACTCTTTTTGCGCGCTTCGTGCGGCCGAGTGCAAAGGTCGGCAATTTTAACCGCTTTAAACAATCTAAGTGCGTTCTCCCTTATCCTTATATACCTATCACATTCACGATGAACCGTAAAGAGGAAATATTCCAATTTTTAGAAGCCCTGTCTTTGAACAATTCTAAAGAATGGATGGACCAAAACAGGGCACAGTACCAGAAAACAAAACAGTCCTGGTTGGACGAAATTCAGCGAATTTTAGACCGACTCGCGCCCTATGACCCGGCACTCTCCCATGTAGAGCCAAAGAAAACCATCACCCGGATCAACAACAACCGCCGCTTCCAACCGGACAAGCCCATCTACAAAGACTTTTATTCGTGGTCCGTTACAGGGGGGCCGGGTACTCCAGCATTTCACATTTCTATCAGCCCCAGCGAATCTTTCATTGCAGGTGGACTCTACAAGCCCGAAAAAGAACAGTTGCTTAAAGTGAGACATGCCTTTGATTACGACGGCGAAGAATTCAAAAACATCCTAAGCGCCCCCGCATTCCAGACGCATTTCGGCGGACTTTCCGACACCTTAGACCACAAACTAAAACGAGTGCCACGAGGATTCCCAAAAGACCATCCACATACCGATCTACTGCTCTACAAATCCATCACCGCTACGCGTCAGCTCACTACCGCCGAAGTATGCTCCGAGAATTTCATCGATGTGGTCGAACAAGCCTACCTCGCACTTCAACCCATGAATCGCTATCTAGAGCAGGCCCTGAATTTCGAAGACTGAGTTTCAGGATTTTTTCGCTCCGCTCAAAAGATCCTTTGTGATCCGAATCCCTAACAAACTAGTTCAAAAGCCTCCCTCCCTGCGCGCTGCTGCTTTTTTTATGCCCAAACCCGATTTGACGCAAGCATCACTCGGGTTTGGACATAAAAAAAGCCTGCAACTATCGTTGCAGGCTTTTGAGCTAGTTTGCTCTTCGTGACCGAGGAAGGATTCGAACCTTCAACCGCTTGATTCGTAGTCAAGTACTCTATCCAGTTGAGCTACACGGCAATATACTGTCTTAGAGCCGCTTACAGACTTCAACTAAAGGTCTACCCCACCAGAGTGACACTAAACGTGACACAATGCGTGTAAAGCAAGAGTTAACTCCACAGGTAACCAAGAAGAATAGTACCGAGTTCCTAGTCACATTCTGGTACAAAGGCAAGAGACACAGATTTAGTAATGGAAAGGCAATAGAGATTGACCTCAGCCCTAACCAAACTCCAGTCAAGGAAAGAAAGCGACAAGCAGACGTCTTATGCTCTGCCTTTACGATGGCAATCAGAGATGGCTGGAGACCATCTCTTGAGACGAAGACACAGAAAGTATCCATTGATTCTATTGCTAAAAGAACACTCAAGAGGAAGCTGTCTATGGAGTACTCATCCTCCTACAAGAAAGACCTTACCTACACAGAAAAACTCTGGTCAGAGTTCCTCCAAAAGAATAAGCTGTCTCACAAACCTATAGCAGAACTGAAAGTAGATGCTGTTAGGGATTTCATATTTGAATACGCCCCCTCTCCTTCCAGTATGGCCAACTTCAAAAGGAATATCTCAGCCCTAGTTAAGGACGAATTAGAATCCAACGGAGTGATACTTAACCTAAGCAAAATAAAGCTGCCAAAGCAAGGACAAGAGCTTCATAGACCTATTGATGATATACCAGCCATATTGAAAGATATTAAGCTGTATAATGATAATCTACACCTCTGTTGTTTGATGACCTACAGTATGCTTCTAAGACCGCACAGAGAGATACGTTGCCTCAGTTTTTCGGACTTCAATACAGACTTTACGGTACTCAGTTTAGATGGGAACAGGGTCAAGTCTAAAAGGAACAGAATAGTTCCTGTACCAGCTGTTGTAAGGGAAGAAATAGTCAGTCGTTTTAAGACGGTA
>Ga0209136_1000096_pt1 | contig 65327 bp, 62 predicted proteins | sample SaaInl0LU_22_DNA_FD_184640 | JGI IMG/M metagenome (GOLD analysis project Ga0209136, IMG submission 184640) | Marine microbial communities from expanding oxygen minimum zones in the Saanich Inlet - ESP_90LU_22_DNA (SPAdes) (version 2) | ecosystem: Environmental > Aquatic > Marine > Intertidal... | reverse complement strand
AAGTCTAGCAACGGTTTTATTATTATTAATTTTGGGCTGGCATGAAATTCGTGAAAATTCAGAAGAGCACGCGATACGAAAATTTGAAATAACAACACAACACGAAGTAGATATTTTAAAAAAGCGATTGAAAGAATATGAGCGAGTATTAAGAGGAGCTGCTGGACTTTACTATAGTAGTAATGACATCACCCGAGATGAATGGGGAAAATATTACCAATCTTTACAGCTCGATTTATCACTTCCTGGGATCCAAGCACTAGGGTTCTCAAAAATATTTCCCAAAGATAAGCTTCCCGCTATTGAAAACGAACTACATAGTACAGGATATCCTGAGTTTTCAGTTTATCCTGCAGGCGATCGTGAAACTTATAGTGCTATCGTTTTTATAGAACCTTTTGATGAAAGAAACTCCGCTGCATTTGGCTACGACATGTACTCCAACCCTGTACGTAGAGTAGCGATGCAACGAGCAATCAAAACAGGTCTACCTTCATGGTCAAAAAGTGTCACCCTTGTGCAGGAAATAGATGATGACATACAGAAAGGAGTGTTAGTTTATTTACCCGTCTATAACAAAGGGGCAATGGCCCGCTCAGAGGTTGAACGGCAAAATGCTATACATGGATTTAGTTACAGTGCTTTTAGAATTAAAGACATGATGTCAAAAATTTTCGATCAGCGACAAAAAACGTTTGATTTACAATTATACGAAGATGAAATCGTAAAAGAAAAACTACTCTTCAGCTCAGGAGATTCTTTTGAATCAGCAAAATTGACCGAGGTTTATAATATTCATTTTGGTGGTGTAAAGTGGGTAGCCGTGTTTACCAATAATTCAACCTTTTATAAGACTGATGCATATCCGTTAGAAAACTGGCTATTGGGATTGGGAGTGTTGGTCGTATTACTTGTTGCCGCCGGAATCATTATTGACGACCATAAGCGTAAACAGCTTAGCGAACTTAACCGTTCAATGGAGAAACGCTTTAAAGATTCAGTAACAATGGCTGAATTGACAGAAATGTTACAATCTTGCAGTCATATTGAAGATGCATATCCAATTATTGCACAAAGTATGCAAAATTTATTACCTGATCTATCTGGTGCTTGTTATATTTTAAATAATTCCGAAACACTGTTAATACAACAACAAGTTTGGGGTAATAAAACACTCTTTACAGAGACATTTCACCAAAATGATTGTTGGTCAATAAAGCGCAGTGCGATACATAATTCGTATGATCAAAATTTAATCGAAACCTCATGCAGTCACTTCACTAACAATGCTAATGGGTTATGCATACCATTATTGTCACAAGGTAAATTAATCGGTGTGTTAAGTTTTTCATTATCACCAAATCAAGTACAACAAATACCTAAGCACGATGTTGATTTAATTACCTCTGCCTCTGACATGATTAGCTTAGCTCTCGCAAATTTACAGTTACGTGTGGAATTACATGATTTATCAATGCGGGATGCCTTGACAGGTCTATATAATCGTCGCTTTATCGAAGAATGTATTCAACGAGAAATTGATAGGGCATCTAGAAGTAGCTCCTCCCTTATAGTCGTAATGGCAGATCTAGACCATTTTAAACATATTAACGACAATTACGGGCATGATGCTGGGGATGCAGTGTTGAAATCAATCAGCCAGTTGTTCATCGGTTTTCGAAATGGGTACGATATTGTTTCTCGTTATGGCGGCGAAGAGTTTTTATTCCTGCTTACCGATATTTCTCAAGAAAACGCATTTAAACGTCTAGAAGAGTTACGTTTACAAATAGAGGATATGAAGGTTGAAACTGGCGGGCATGTTATTGATAGCTTATCAATATCGATTGGCGCTGCTACTTTCCCTGAAATGGGGACAGAGAAAGAGATATTAATTAATCGCGCAGATGAAGCAATGTACTTCGCCAAAAACAACGGTAGGAATCAAATCGCTTTTTACACTCCAAAGCAGTAATGCTTATAATCACAATGGATTAATGTAACCGCATCAACACGCAGCCAACATCAATCCATTGTTAATTACCCAGCCCATCATCTTATTATGGTGTCACAATATTAAACCAAAATGGAAACTCATCCATTAAGCTAAATAATTGATTTAATATCCGGATATCCCCTGCAAAAGAAGCCTTTCCTGACGCGAGTAAATCGCTCAGAGCTACTTGTTTTAGTATCACTAGCGTCCAATTCTCACGGCTTATCGTCAAGCTAAGATCAGCATCCTGAACCGTCACGCCTTCAATATTCGTTAACGTTGCATTACTCAGTTCAACTAAGTACTCCCGCCCCTCATCGGTGAACGTAAAATTAATCTTGAATGCGTCACTCTCGGCTCGCTTTGCATTCACTTTAACCGCCAAATAATCAAACAACAACCCAGTATCCATCGCTTGTAAAAATGATGGTCCGGGGCGGGTAATATTGCTCGTTGGCAGTACACCATCACGCAATTCTTTAGCACCTGTTAGATAGGTATTGCGCCAACCCGCACTCTCCGCTTGGTAGCCCATTTGCTCATATATATTCGCCAATAGACGCTTGGCTGGTATGTAATTAGGCTGAGCAAATACGAGTTTGTTTAGCAGCTCTGCTCCCCAACGATACTCACCCTTGTCATGCGCTTCCTGTGCTAGTGTCATGACTTGCTTTTCCCCCCCCATTGCTGCGACATATTTAGGTGCCGAATCCGCAGGAGACAGGCGATCTAAATTCGCTGGATTCATATCAAAATACCCTAAGTATTTATTCATGATCCCTTGGGCGTTATGCTTATAACTACCGTGATATCCGCGGTTATACCATTCATGTTGTAAGCTATCTGGCACATTGATTTCGTTGTGGATTTCGTTAATCGTTACGCCTTGGTTCGCCAAATGCAATGTTTCATTATGTAAGTATGCATACATATCACGCTGTTTTTTTAAATATGTTTGAATGTCTTCATTACCCCAGCGCGGCCATGAATGAGACGCAAAAATGATTTCTGCCTGTTGCCCATAGCCATACACCATTTCATTGATGAATTTACTCCAGGCTAGAGCATCACGAGCAGCGGCACCACGCAGTGTATAAACATTATGCATTGTCCCTATTACATTCTCTGCCGCCCAAAACGCCTTATCTTTTGGGAAATACGTATTCATTTCTGCAGGTGATTCGCCGCCTGGTGTGTTGATAAACACCATCTCCACGCCATCAATGATCATCACACGCTCATTCTCATCAATTTCGACCGTCGGCTTAATCAAACCAAACATACCTATCGAAAGCCCTTTGCCGATCGCAGCATCTACTTGACCTGTCGCACCTTTTGGTAGGACATTCCCGTATTGGAAAATAGCTCGACGGGTCATGACATTGCCGGCTAGGACATTTTCTTTTATTGCATGCTCCATAAAACCACTTGGCGCAATAATAGGAATATTGTGTTGTTTCACTTGCTCTGGCGTGACAACACCTAGAACACCACCAAAATGATCCGCATGTGCATGGCTATAAACCACCCCTGTGACCGGTCTTTGTCCCAAAGTATCATTAACTAATTTCAACGCTGCTTTGGCTGTTGCTGGGGTTAGCAATGGGTCAAATACAATCCAGCCGGTATCGCCTTTGATGACGGTGAAATTAGATAAGTCATAACCTCTGACTTGGTAAATATTTTCGGTAATTTTAAATAACCCATATTGGTAATTTAAGCGCGCTTGTCTAAGTAAACTCGGATTTACCGACGCATGGTCTTCAAGTAAAAACTGATAATTGCCTAATTCCCAGGCTAACGTCCCATCGTCATTGAATATCTCAACTTGCTCAGGTCGAACAATTAAGCCTTTTTCTGCTAGGGCAAAGTCCTTTTTATTCGCAAAGGGCAACGCTTGCTTGACTTCATTTTGCTTGGTGATGGTATGTGATGAGGCCGGCTTTGCGCTAGAACGCTTTTCTGCTACCTCCGCAGCAACGTTATGAATGTGTAGTAAGTAAAAACCACATATAAACACAAAACTTAAGCGAGAAAAATTCATGATCAAACCATTGTTAATATTTTGTAAACATGCTCGCATCATAACTCAACTGTTTAATCATATGAACCTATTGCAGCAAAATTAACGAAGCTTCCTACGTAGAATTTTACCAACCAATTTGAAACACCAATGATTCAATTAAAGACTCATTGACTCTATCATCATCTTAAACTGTCGCCAGTTGCCCACTCTCCTTCGATCTATTACACTCACATATCAATTAAAAGCTCATAAAAAGCTGACATACGTCACTATCAAAAGAGAACAATAATGAAAACATCCTCTCTACCTACGACATCTGTAAACAACCAACATAATGCGATTTTACTGACATCGTTGTTGTATATGGGACTGATATTACTCGCGTTATCTTCAGCGAATGCATTGGCGTACTATTTTGATAGTGATCAGGCTACGGAAGTCGCAGACGTTCAAAATGAATTTAGTAATAGTACCGACACAGTCAAACAGCTGGTAAGCACAGATTTGATCACCAAAATTACCCTTACCAACGACGCAGACACCTCAAGCATCAAAGACCATCAGTTCCCCGATTCTGTCCAACAAAACCTGATCAACCTTATCAGTGATAAAATCGACCATGACCAGCCTATTACTATTTTTAACGACACCCAGACATGGACTGCTCTGACCGGCGAGACGGCAGGCACACATTTACTTCGCTTTTCCATACTGCCACAACGTTATACCACAGGTACATTGACGGTTGAAGGTGCCCAAAACGTGTCGTTGTATCTTAATGAACAAGCACAAAGCGGTAAATCGAGCTTTGATGTGACACTATTAAATCAAGATTATCGTGCGCTGATGATCGTATCTGGCGTTGAAAATTGGCAACACGTTAGTATTTCATGGACTTCAAAAAACGCATCAAAGCACAATGAAACCACCACTGCTTCAACGCTTACCTTTGGCGATGACCAAGCCAAAAAACGCCCCACTATGCGCCAGTTTTTTGATAGCCAAACAGTAGGTACATTGAATCTATCTCCTGATGGACGATGGCTACTGTGGTCAAAACAGCACTACTCGGATCTGGGTGGCGATACCGCCCATAGATTGGTTGAAATCCTAGATATGAGCACCCAACAAGTAGCCTACCGCTTCCAAGCAATGCGTCCAGGTAATGTAGACTGGCGTGCAGATAGCCAAGCAATGGTCTTTACTCATAACAACACATTGTTTGAATTAACCACCGGCAACTGGCAGCTCAAGACCCTTGCCACCGATGTTAAGGGAGTGGGTAGCGTCCATTACGTGAATAACGACCAACTCTTATTTACCTGGAGTAAACCTGAAAAAGCGCCCAGTACCATTACCAAGCGCTACCGTGCACTGCAAGACCGCTGGAGTTATTGGCGCGGTGAACAACAACTGCACCTCATGGATATTGAATCGGGCCTTATCAAACAGCTTACGCAAAATCCGTTGAAAAGCTATCTACTGGACATTGACCCAACCACCCAAAGTGCATTGATTTCGCGCTCACCGGTAGATTATGCCAAACCGCCACATAGTCTTACTCAGCTGATTGAATTGAATATCGCTACCGGCACAGAAACCCTATTAGGTGAATATCGCACTTTCAACTCTGCACAGTATCATAAAGAAGGCATTGTCATCGTCGCAGGCCCTAACTTTAAAGCCGGTCTAGGGCTTAATCTCAAAACTGCTACCTTAGCCAATGACTATGATGGTCAGCTTTATCTCATGGCGCGAGACAACCCAGAAAAAGTCACTGCGCTGTCGCTTAATTTTGACCCGAGTATTCGTCGCGTTGAGATCCTTGCCAGTGGTGAACTATTATTAAGTGCAACGATTGAAGATCGCGTACAATTGTTTAATGTTGATATTAATAAGCAAATATTTACTCAGCATACTCTCAATGCAGATGTGATCAACGGCTTTTCCGTGTCAAATACCAAGCGCCCAACACTGGTATATAAGGGTTCAACAGCCACAACCCCACAAAAAGTCATTGCGACTTCTTTAAAGCGCAGTAAAGACATCACCCTATTTGATAGCGCGGCTCAAGACTTTGCGAACAACACCTTTATCGATATCAAAGACTGGGATTACACCACCAAATCAGGCCAATTCATTGATGGTCGTGTGTATTACCCTGATAACTTTGATCCCAATAAACAATACCCTGCCATCGTCTATTACTATGGTGGCACCTCTCCTGTGACACGGGGCTTTACCGGACGCTATCCATTTAATTGGTATGCCTCAATGGGTTATGTGGTGTATGTACTACAGCCGTCAGGCACCTTTGGTTATGGACAGGATTTTTCGGGACGCCATGTTAACGCGTGGGGCATTAATACTGCCGATGAAATCATTGAAAGTACCCAAGCGTTTGTCGCGGCCCACCCCTTTGTGGATAAAGATAAATTAGGCAATATGGGGGCATCCTATGGTGGGTTCATGACCATGCATTTGGCCACCAAAACCGATATGTTTGCCGCCTCAATTTCACATGCGGGGATCAGCAATCTAACGTCCTATTGGGGCTATGGCTGGTGGGGTTATGGTTATAAAGGCATTGCAACACGTGGTAATTGGCCGTGGAATAATCGCGAACTCTATGTGGGACAAAGTCCTGTTTATAGCGCAGATAAAGTCACTACACCGATGTTATTAGTACATGGTGATGCTGATACCAATGTACCCGTAAATGAGAGTCATCAAATGTATACGGCATTAAAACTGCTGAACCAAGATGTCGAACTTATCGAGTTTTTAGGCGATGATCATCATATTAATTCCCGTGAACACCGTTTTAGATGGTGGCAAACTAAGTTAGCGTATTTTGATAAATACTTAAAAGATGAGCCTGAGTGGTGGGAAGCACTGTATCCTTAATTTGTTGGTGGTAATGTAATTACTCTTACTGACTCTGTTTGACCAGCATCACCGTTTGCCAAGTCACATCATCTCGGCCCAACCTATCAGACTGAGCTTCTGGCGTTAATAAGCGATAACTCAGTCCAAATTGACGGGCCAATTGCGCTAACTCATCGGCGCTCACGTCATGCATCACACGCGCATCATGACAAGCACCATGGCGCAATGTAATAATTAATTTACCGCTGGGTTTGAGTAATGAGCTGAGTTTACGCAGCGCGCGTTCACGCTGGGAAGCAGGGATGTGCATCCAAACGGCACTGAGCAGTATCAAATCAAATTTCACCTGCAAGGCAAACACTTGCTTTAACTCTGGCAAACAATCATCGAGCCAGTGGATGCTACCTTGAGTTTGGGTATGCTGAGTGTTGGAATATTGAATCTCAGTACACTCTGTGTCGGCACCAGAATAAGCTTGAGCGACTTCACGAATACCGTTGGCGGGCTCTACTGCCACCACACTGAACCCTTTACTCGCTAAAAAACGCGCATCACGACCTGAACCCGCGCCCACATCCAGTGCCATACCTGGCTCAGGTAAATGCAATAGCCAGTCATCATGAACATCGGTCACGGCCACATTATCGTATTGGGCAGCGAGGCGCGTTGCATTATCTGAGTAAAAAGTAATATTGCGTTCGTTGGACATCAACTAGGTTACTTGATTAATATTTACAATGACTCTATCAAAGTCTCAGCCAAAAAAGAATGGGGGACAAGTCATCGAGGAAAACTCTTGTTGTAATCGCAAATGATAACCATTATCATCTTTGTGCGTGTTAATTATTCCTTTACCCTAACGAGATCTTTTATGTTTATGTCATTATTCACTCTGCGCCGTTTACTACTTATTATTGCTGCCGTCTTCACTATCACGAGCACAGCAGTCTTTGCATCCGAATCAAGCCATTTTGAGCCCGTTGCCTCGCCTGATCTAACCTCTGCACTATGCAACCTAACTACTTATAACGCGGAATTAAGCGCTATTAAAGATAAAACCGAGCTAACCACCTTAGACATGGTCAAAGTACATGAACTGACTTACACTTTGGAACAGGCAGTTGCTCAGCTTAAGTCCCAAATAGATAAGGCTGCCCTTGCTTTAGAAGAGGTTCATATCGCATCAGAATCACTCGATCAACACATTATCAAAGCAGAGTCCAACAAGTACCTTGATCCGATCATGCAAATGACTCAACCTGCCACTTGCCAATGAATTACTTGATCAACGTTTACAAACTATTGTCGCAGCCTTAGAAAAAGAGGTAGACTCAATGCCACCTCATGTTGACAAAGAATTACTGCAACTAGCGTATACACAGCTAGGCATTCAACCTTAATGCTATCAGACCCGATCAAAAAAATACTCACCCTCGCTATCCCAATGATCCTGGCGAACCTATCACAGCCATTATTGGGGTTAGTGGATACGGCAGTGTTAGGACACTTAGATTCCCCTGCCTTTTTAGCTGGGGCTGCTGTGGGCGCGTTTTTTATCTCACAGTTATTATGGATCTGCGGGTTTTTACGCATGTCCATGACCGGACTTTCGGCGCAAAGTTTTGGACTATTTAACGCTGCAATAGCACGTGAGGCTGACACTCAACAACACACACACCAATCGACTTCAATCCAAACCAACACGCCTAACATAGGCCGTTTAGATGATCTCTCGCGCGCCTGTATTATTGCCATGATCTTGGGTATGGGTTTAATGCTCGCCAGTCCATTTTGGTTAGAATTACTCTTTGGTTGGACAACGTTAAGCGGTTTAGCCGCACAAAGCCTGTCTGACTATGTTGTTATTCGCTTTTATAATGTCCCCGTTGCGTTATTAAATTTGGTATTGATCGGTTATTTAGTGGGTCAACAACAAGCGCGCCTCGTCATGACAATCCAAATTGTCGGCAATGCATTAAATATCGCTCTCAATCTTGTACTTGCCGTATATTTAGATATGGCTGTAAAAGGTGTGGCCTATGCGACCGTCATTGCTGAGTGGGCAATGTTGTTGATGGCACTATCTGGCATCTACAGTGCAACTATAAAAGCCCCACATTTAGCTTCCTTTGCTTTGTTCTCAGAACAATGGCGCACACTACATAAATTTAAACGTATCTTAAGTCTCAATCGTGACCTTTTCATTCGTTCTATTTTCTTGCAAGGCTGCTTAGCGTTTGTGACCTACCGTGGTGCACGTTATGGGGTCACCGAAGCGGCGGTGAACGCAATTTTGATGCAATTTTTCATCATCATCGCATTAGGACTAGACGGCATTGCTTATGCCATCGAAGCGGTGGTTGGGGAATCAGAGGGTAAAACGGATAAACGCCAACGCTGGCGCTATATTATCGCTAGTATCCAATGCTCTTCGGTATTAGGCATTGTATTTTGTTTCATTTTTGCATTTGGCTTTGACCAAATACTCCACTTACTCACCGCGCAATCCAATATCATCAGCGCAGCTCAAGCGTACTATTGGATTATCCTTGCACTGCCATTGATTGCCCATTGGTGTTACTGTTTAGACGGCATATATATCGGGCTCACCCGTGGTGATGTGATGCGTAACAGTATGTTTATTAGTGCGCTGTTTGGCTTTATGGGTGTGTATGTACTTACATCGCAATACGATAATATGGCGCTATGGTTTGCGCTACTCGGACTGCAAGCCATGCGCGGTATCACCTTAGGCTGGCACTTGAAACGCCATTATTCAATCTCTAGTTATTAACTTTCCACTGCCATTAATGAATCATTAGGTGGTATTTTTCGGTTTTATCGAACGTCCAGGTAATTCCTCTAACGGCTTTTCTGGCCAACGATGTTTGGGATAACGCCCCTTCATATCTTTGCGCACATCAAAATATGAATACGTCCAGAAATGCGCGAGGTCACTAGTGGTTTGTAAATCTCTCCGGGCAGGTGAGAGAAGCGTAAAACATAAGGGTACTTGACCATTGGCGAGTAACGGCGAGGTTAACTGACCAAACATTTCTTGTAACACAATATGCACTGACGGCGCTTGGTGTTTGGAATAAGTGATGTGGCATGACAGCCCACTGGGAGCGGTATATTTTACCGGTGCGTGTTTAGCCAGAAATTGTTGTTGCTCATACGTCAATATCGCTTCTAATAAAGGCATTAACGCTAATTGTTGTAACTGTCTGATGGTTTTAATGCCATGACAATAAGGCAACAGCCAGTCATTCAGGTGTCTTAATAAATACGCCTCATCAATCAATGGCAACTCATCTGGGCAATATTCTGCTAACCATTGCACCCGTAGACACCATTGTTCACAGCGCTTATCCCATTGTAAAAAGCGCAGCCCTTGCTCGGCCACGACTTGCATAAAGCACGGTATTAACACATCATCGGGGATGGTGGAAAGCGGCGTTTCATTTATCACTAACTGCCCGATACGAGTTTGTCGACGTCCAGTGATTTTATTATTCGCCACACTATATTCATACACGTTTTCAGTATTCACACTATCTAGTTGCATGATCACCGCTTCGTTAACTGCCAATGCAAGAAACACTCGACCATCATTGTTTTGTCCATCACAATCCACAATTACCAGCCAAAGCGAACTGGCTAAGGGTTCATTGGGCATCAGACTCACACCCCGACCATTGGCCATGGTATAGGATATTTTTTGCGATAAATCAGGATCTGCGGCGCGGCGTTTTGCAATTCTATCCACAAATGCAACCGCACATAAACGAGCACTCATCGTTGCGACATCACTAATTTGGCCTAATGCATCATAAAACGCTTGACGTGAATGGGTTGTTTGGATGTTACCGGTGATTTGTCCAAACCAACGCAGCGCCAGTTGCTGAATATTGTGCAAGCTCCCTTTCCATGAACGCGAGGTGTCCAATTTATGAATAACTGCGCTAACACGGGCCAGCACATCGACCCCAAAGTGTTGCTGGACAAATGCTGGATCATTGGCAATATCCCGCTCGGTAAGAAGCGCCGCAAGCACACAAGCTAAAGCTTGCTCTACGGTACTATCAGCACTAAGTAGCATCGCGCCCAAACGGGGCTCTATCCCCATGTCTAAGAGCTGTTGCCCTTTAGTGCTGAGCTGACCTTGAGATTGAATTAACGCTAGTGAAGTATTTAACTGCAAAGCATGCTCAATGTGAGCTGTTGGCGGGGTATCTAACCAGTTTGCTGTTAGCGGATCATGGATCCCCCACGCGCTGAGCTCCAACGTAAATGCCGATAAATCGGTATTATTAATGGCCAACGGTGCAAAATCGGCTAGCTGATATTGCTGGGTTTCACTCCACAAGCGAATGCAATGGCCGGCTTGAACACGTCCTGCTCGACCGGCGCGCTGATCGGCGGATGATTTAGCAATGCGCTGAGTCACTAATTTCGTTAATCCACTTTTGACATCAAATAACGCGGATTTTTCTAAACCCGTATCAATCACCACCGTCACATTCGGGATCGTCACACTGGTTTCAGCAATATTTGTCGCAAAGATAATGCGCCTCGGTGGATTTGACGAAACCGATTCGGAAGCAGTCGCAGAGGACGATGATGCTGGGGAATATAATGCAGAAGATGGGCGGATGATTTCCTCTTGTGCGCTGAGCGACATTGCCCCATAAAGCGCATAACAAGCGATTTTCGATTGGTCTTTTAAGCGTGTTTCACATTGATTCATCGCCGCATGAATAGCCCCTTGGCTGGGCAAAAACACTAACACATCACCATGATCACTGAGCTGTACTAATGCATGCTCAAGCGCATCAGACACCATACTGGCAATATCACGATTTGATAGACGATTCATGGACTGATGCTTCGATAGTTTTGGTGGATGATAGCTTATCTCCACAGGAAAACTGCGACCTGGACAATCAATCACTCGAGCACCACCCAAATAATCCGACACACTGAGGGTATCCATGGTCGCTGACATGACTAATACCCGTAAATCGTCACGCAACCCCTCTTGGACTTCTCGGCACAGTAACAATGCCAGATCAGCATGGACAGCACGTTCATGAAATTCATCAAATATCACGACACTGACATCGGCTAACTCAGGATCGGACTGTAATCGACGCGTTAAAATCCCTTCAGTGATCACTTCAATTCGCGTTTGTTGACTCACATTACGCTCATGACGAATTTGATAACCGACTGTTTGCCCGACAGATTCACCAAGTTGATATGCCAGATAATGTGCAATTGATTTTACTGCGACACGGCGTGGCTCGAGGATCAATATTTTACCCGTTACCCATGACGCAGATAACAATGATAATGGCACTTGCGTTGATTTACCGGCACCAGGTTGCGCCGCTAACACAACGCAATCATCGACGGTAAGAATTTCATGTAATGTCGATAATATGCCGTGGATAGGTAGGGATTCAGTATTCATAATATCGACAACAATACCTATTTTTGAAAGAGGGTTAACCCAACACCCTTAGCCTTTACACAATGTATAAATTCAAAGATTAACTGTAATAACACAGATAAGCGCAATGTTCTTCAATCTTCACATTAAACTCGACGCCAGCTTCCACGTGAAATGCGTTACCTTGGACAATTTCTTCCCATGTGTCTTTACCGGGTAACTTCACAGACATAGTGCCGTGAACCACTACCATTTTTTCTTTTTGTGAAGTACCAAATGTATATTCACCAGGTGCCATTACACCCGAACTTACCGCACCGTCTTTAGAGTCAAAACCAATTGAAAAGACATTATCATCAAAATATTTATTTACTTTCATCGTTTATAGTTACCATTTGGATATGTTGTTTAAACGCCACAGCTGTCACTTTGGGGACGGAGACACTCAGCAGCACTGTATCACTGTATTGACAAGCATCAATATTACCTTGGTGCTGTTCGACAATATGACGTACAAATTGTTCGTCCTTAAATGATACCGTTAAGTGTATGGGTATGCGAGGAATAAACGTATGAGTTTGTAACTGTTCTAGCGCCATGGCAGTGGCTCGGCTATATGCTCTAACTAACCCACCAGCACCTAATTTAATCCCTCCAAAATAACGACTAATAACGACCATCACATCGCCAATGTCATTGTGTAGTAACACATTTAACATGGGTTTACCCGCTGTACCGCTTGGCTCTCCATCATCATTAGAGGCAAGTGATAATGGCTTTGCTGGCGCTCCTAGCAAGTAAGCCCAACAATGATGACGCGCATCGGGATATTGCTCTTGCTGTGTCGCGAGCACTTGCATAGCCATGTCTCTCGTTTCTGCTAAAGCAGCATGCGCATGAAATAAGCTTTTCTTTTCTTCAAACGTTACACTTACGGGCAACGTAGGCAATTGATAGTTAATAAAAATCTCAACTTAATTAAATGATATTTATAGTAAGAGGTACTGAAAAAACGATAAAGGCAATGTGTTAATCCGAAATAGACGTAATCAACATTATATTAGATAATCGAGGCGATATTTTCGATAAGGCCTGTTATTCTATTCTGGATGAAAAACTCTAAACGACCATTATGTCAGCAATGCCATTACCCTCTTAAGACTTGTGTATGTCACGTTCTTTTGCCAATGTCTGTACCTGCAAATATTACTATCATACAAGATCCAAGTGAAACACGACATGCGAAAAATACTGCTCGGCTATTAACGCTTGCGATCCCATCATGTCAAATTGTCACATTAGATGGTATTACCGAATGGCCTCAGACTTTAATTAAACAAAATCAGCGCACTGTTGTTATTTATCCATCAGAAAACGCACAACCTATAGAAACATTGTATTTAGCATCGGACATGTCCTTAAACGAAAAACTCGCTGGCATTGAACATATTATCTTATTAGATGGTAGCTGGCGTAAAACTCGAAAGCTATGGTTAAGTTACTCCGAACTTCAGCAATGCACTACGCTGACATTTAGTAATGCACCATCCACTCAATATGCCATACGAAAAACGACACAATCACATAGTATGTCGACACTTGAAGCTTGTGCGTACACATTAGAACAATTGTTTGATTCTGACACGCGTGTTTTATATGCATTATTAAATGCTATGCAATCACATTGGCAAAGACATGAGCCGCATACTAAGACCAATATTGAAGATCCCATATGATCCAACATTCAATTATCAAAATTCTTACTCAGCAATTTAACACCTCTAATATTGAATACATTGAAACTGTGCAATCATTGTGGAGTGGTTATGGCAGTATTTCCCGTTATCGCATAGATACTCAGTCGGTAATAGTCAAAACCATTGATATTCAGACACAGCAGCGCGAACATCCAAGAGGCTGGCAAACCAATTTTGCGCATCAACGTAAAATTTCATCATACCAAAACGAATGCATTTTCTATAATACGCTTGCACCACTTTCTCATGCATCAGCCCGTGTGCCTGCGTGTTTATATCAACATCACGATAATGATGTCATTGTATTAGTATTAGAAGATCTAGACGCTTCTGGATTTAACGTGCGTTTAAATGATGCGCAGACACTTGATATTGCTAAACAGGTTCTGCAGTGGTTAGCTCACTTTCATATACAGTTTTTACAAGTTGACCGCGGCTATCCACACCCCTCCCCCGTGGCATTAGATCAACAATGGTCACGCGGGTCATACTGGCATTTAGCTACCCGTCCTGATGAATTTCAAAACATGCCAGATTCAGCGTTGAAAAGTGCCGCACATCAACTTGATGACGCCTTACAGCATGCTCAATATCAAACACTAATACATGGTGATGCGAAAATCGCTAACTTTTGTTTTGATATGACGTTACATCAAGTCGCTGCGGTTGATTTCCAATATTGTGGTAAAGGAGTAGGTATCGTTGATGTCATGTATTTTTTAGGCAGCGCCCTATCCAATTATCAATTAACTCAACATGCTGATGAACTAGTGACATATTATTTTTCACACATTCGCAATCTGCTTAATGACAGAGATGGACAAGTTGATGTTGCAGCATTAATCACTGAATGGGAGAGTTTATATTGTGTTGCATGGGCTGATTTTGAGCGCTTTTTAGTCGGTTGGTCACCCGGACATAAAAAACTACATGCTTACAGTAAGGCACAAACGCTTTTAGCTATTTCTTAATCATCAGGTATAATGTTCTGGTGTGTTAGAAAATAGGAAGTAAGTATTATGGAAACAAGTAATACATATTTTAAGTTCCTACATTTAGCTCAAGCAGTTCAAAAACTGCCTACTTTTCCTGAATTAGATTCAGTAGAAGAACGGTTATTGAATGTTTGTGCCAGTGTATGGTTTAGTGATATGAAAATCTCTGTAACCGAGATTGCTAATATGTTACCTGGAACCTCAGAAAGAACCAGCCATAGACGCATCAAATCATTATTACAAAAAAATATGATCGTGTTAAAGACCGACGACAAAGACAGACGGGTTAAATATATTGTACCCACACAACTGTCAGATAAATATTTCAAAAAAATGGAAGATTGTTTACAACTAGCAACTCGCTAATCATATTATCTTGCATTGAAGTGTTTTTAAAAACCCGCATTATAATGAGCCCACATTTCTTTGGACTCTTTTATTCAGCGGGTTTTTCAGTTTGATGTCAATAATACCGATTTTACTATCAATGGATTTTATAGATGAAAATATTACTACTCTGTATTTTGATATCTCTTAGTACTGCTACAAAAGCAGAAGAATTTACATTTAGTGCAGGATTAGGTTATCAATTTGGTGGGGTATTAGGTGTACAAAGTGCCTATGTGAATGATGATACTCGTTATAGGGTAAGCCTAGGTTTACTTGGTGCGACTGCAGGATATGATTATGCGCTAAATGAACATGTTTCATTCGGTTTGCAACTAGGATGGATAGTCGGAGCAGAAGGAGCGGGTATCAATATAAACTATTTCCCGAACAGTGCTTTTGATGATGGCTTTGTCGTTGGATTAGATTTTCTATACACCACGGATCCAGAGTTTCCCTTTGTTAAAGATAATGAACCTAACAGTACTGTATTATTGAGTATTGGATACCAATTTTAGCTTTGAACCGTAACTATTAAGCGTCGATTACCACCATGATTACGATGCTCACCTAAATAAATACCTTGCCAGGTACCAAGTGCTAAGTGTCCGTTGATAACAGGAATAGAGACGTGATTGCCAATCAATGCTGCTTTGATGTGTGCAGGCATATCATCGTCACCTTCATAAGTATGTGTATATAAGGCTAGTCGTTCTGGTACTAAATAATTAATGAATGTTTCCATGTCATCCCTAACGCTAGCATCAGCGTTTTCATTAATACTTATTGAGGCACTGGTATGTTGGATAAATATCTGTACGACAGCTTCAGCAGGTAAATCAGGTAGTCCCTGTTCGATATGGTGTGTAATTAGGTGAAACCCTCTTGAATAGCTTGGTAACTTAATTTGATAGTGGTTGATCATAAAATAGCGTCCAACATTTTATTGAATATAAGTTGAGTCTATTTACTTTCCTCAATCGTTGCTACAAGTATCTTGCAAGGTAATATAATTTTATAGGCAATAAAAAACCCGCTTAAAGCGGGTCTTTGTATAACAATACAACTGTTATTTACGTAATTGCTGAATCAATCTTAATTGAGCAAGTGCTTCTTCAAGCTGTATGCTTGCTGCATTATGGTCAAAATCAGCGCCAGGATTCGCTATGGATTCCTCAGCTTGACGTTTAGCCTCTTCAGCGGTGCTCTCGTCCAAATCATCAGCGCGAATAGCTGTATCAGCTAACACGGTAACGGTGTGCGGTTGAATTTCTAGTGTTCCACCAGCAATATAGATAAAATCTTCTTTGCCGTTTTGCACTAAACGCACCATACCTGGACGGATATTAGTGATAAGTGGTGCGTGACCAGGATGTATTCCTAGCTCACCTTCACTACCTGTCACTTGAATCGCTTCAACGGCACCAGAAAAAATCGCTTCTTCTGCACTTACCACATCTAAATGTACGGTAGCTTCTGCCATGTGACCTCCTATATTAGGTAATTGTGTAGCATGGAGCTAAAGCCTTAGGCTTTAGCTTTTTCCAATGCTTCGTCAATAGAACCAACCATATAGAATGCTTGCTCTGGCATATCATCGTAATCACCTGCAAGAATACCTTTAAAGCCACTGATAGTGTCTTTAAGAGATACGTACTTACCTGGAGAACCAGTAAATACTTCTGCAACGAAGAATGGCTGTGATAAGAAACGCTGGATTTTACGAGCGCGTGTTACCACTTGCTTATCTTCTTCAGATAATTCGTCCATACCTAGAATCGCGATGATGTCTTTAAGCTCTTTATAACGCTGAAGAGTCGTTTGAACGCCCTGTGCAGTGTCATAGTGCTCTTGACCGACAACTAATGGATCTAACTGACGTGAAGTCGAATCTAGAGGATCTACCGCTGGGTAAATACCTAATGATGCGATATCACGAGAAAGTACAACTGTTGCATCTAAGTGAGCAAAGGTTGTTGCTGGAGATGGATCCGTTAAATCATCCGCAGGTACGTATACCGCTTGGATAGACGTGATTGAACCTTTCTTAGTTGATGTAATACGCTCTTGAAGTACACCCATTTCTTCAGCTAGGGTAGGCTGATAACCTACTGCTGATGGCATACGACCTAGAAGTGCTGATACTTCAGTTCCCGCTAGAGTATAACGATAGATGTTATCAACGAAGAATAGTACATCACGGCCTTCATCACGGAATTTTTCAGCCATAGTTAGACCTGTTAGTGCAACACGTAAACGGTTACCAGGAGGCTCATTCATTTGACCGTAAACTAACGATACTTTATCAAGTACGTTAGAGTCGTTCATTTCGTGATAGAAATCGTTACCTTCACGAGTACGCTCACCTACACCAGCAAATACTGAGTAACCGCTGTGCTCGATCGCGATGTTACGAATCAATTCCATCATGTTAACAGTTTTACCAACACCGGCACCACCGAACAATCCAACTTTACCACCTTTAGCGAACGGGCATACTAAGTCGATAACTTTGATACCAGTTTCAAGTAGTTCAACTGAACTTGATTGTTCTTCGTAGCTTGGTGCTTCACGGTGAATAGACATACGCTCTTCTTCACCGATTGGACCTGCTTCATCAATAGGATTACCTAATACATCCATGATTCGACCTAAGGTCTTAGTACCTACTGGTACTTGAATCGGTGCATTTGTATTATCTACTGCTAAACCACGACGTAAACCATCTGTAGTACCTAATGCGATACTACGAACAACTCCGCCACCTAATTGCTGTTGCACTTCCAGGGTTAGCCCTGCTAAGTCACCGTCGGTCACTTTTAGTGCGTCATAAACACGTGGCACTGCGTCTTGTGGAAATTCAATATCCACAACAGCACCAATGATTTGGACGACCTTACCTTGACTCATAATTTGTCCTCTATATACCTTATTAAACCTTTGCCTACACCGCTGCCGCGCCGCCAACAATCTCACTGATTTCTTGTGTGATTGCTGCTTGACGTGCTTTGTTGTATACCAGTTGCAATTCGTCGATTAAGTTACCGGCATTATCTGTTGCCGCCTTCATCGCTACCATTCGTGCTGCTTGTTCAGAAGCTACGTTTTCGACAACGCCTTGATATACCTGAGATTCAATATAACGAACCATTAATGTTTCCAAAATTTCTCTTGGATCTGGCTCGTAGATGTAATCCCAGCGGTGTTGTACGCTTTCATTTTCTGATTTAGGCAAAGGTAACAATTGATTGATCACCGGCTCTTGTACCATAGTGCTCGCAAAATGATTGAACACTAAATGGATTTGGTCTAGTTCACCCGCGTCATATGCATCTAGCATGACACGAACGACACCAACCACATCACTGACAGAGGGCTTATCACCTAATCCTGATTCTGCTGCTAAAACAGAACCACCAAAACGTGAGAAGAAACCAACCGCTTTGGAACCGATAGCTGCAAACGCAACCTCAACTCCGTTCTCGCGCTTAGCTTGTACATCTTTGGCTACTTTCTTGAATAAGTTGGAGTTTAAACCTCCGCATAATCCACGATCTGTAGATACTACGATGTAGCCGACACGTTTGACCTCTCTCGCTTCCATATATGGATGGCGATATTCGAGGTTACCATTGGCAATGTGACCAATCACTTTTAGCATGTTTTGTGCATATGGACGGCCAGAAGCCATACGATCTTGCGCCTTTCTAATCTTAGACGCTGCCATCATTTCCATTGCACTAGTAATCTTTTGAGTATTTTTAATACTCCCAATCTTACCTTTTATCTCTTTACCGCTAGCCATGACTATTTCTCCGATTACCTAACGAAACGCTCTAGTAAGTTACCTTACCAGAGCTCATTGATTACCACGTTTGTGTATTACAAAACGTTGTTAAAGCATCGTTTAGTTGCTTTTCAATGTCGTCGTTATAGTTACCTGTTTCATTGATAGTCTTGACTAACTCAGCTTGCTCTGCACCCATGTAAGAGTGAAGTGCCGCTTCAAAATCTAGTACCTTGTTCAACTCAACGTCTTTCAAGAAACCTTTTTCTATCGCGAACAGGGAAACAGCAGTATCAGCAACCGATAACGGTGCATACTGGTTCTGTTTCATTAATTCGGTTGCACGCTCACCATGCTCTAATTGAGCACGAGTTGCATCATCAAGGTCAGATGCAAACTGCGAGAACGCCGCTAATTCACGATACTGAGCAAGTGCTAGACGGATACCACCACCTAGTTTCTTGATGATTTTAGTTTGCGCTGCACCACCAACACGAGATACTGAAATACCCGCATTTACCGCTGGGCGAATACCCGCGTTAAATAAGTCAGTTTCTAAGAAGATCTGACCATCGGTAATTGAGATTACGTTAGTTGGTACGAATGCAGATACGTCACCGGCTTGCGTTTCAATGATAGGTAACGCAGTTAAAGAACCCGTTTGACCTTTCACTTCACCGTTTGTAAATTTCTCTACATAGTCAGCGTTTACACGAGCAGCACGCTCAAGTAGACGTGAATGTAGATAGAATACGTCACCAGGGTATGCTTCACGACCAGGAGGACGTTTTAATAGTAATGATACTTGACGGTAAGCAACAGCTTGCTTAGACAAATCATCATATACGATTAATGCATCTTCACCGCGGTCACGGAAGTATTCACCCATAGTACAACCAGAATACGCTGACAAGTACTGCAATGCTGCAGACTCAGATGCTGATGCTGCCACTACGATAGTGTTAGCAAGTGCACCGTGCTCTTCTAGTTTGCGTACTACGTTAGCGATAGTAGAGGCTTTTTGGCCAATCGCTACGTAAACACATTTAATGCCTGTATTTTTTTGGTTAATGATGGCATCGATAGCTAATGCAGTTTTACCCGTTTGACGGTCACCGATAACTAGCTCACGCTGGCCACGACCGATTGGGATCATTGAGTCAACAGATTTGTAACCTGTTTGAACTGGCTGATCAACTGATTGACGTTCGATAACACCCGGTGCAATTTTTTCAACTGGCTCAAAACCAGCAGCTTCGATTGCGCCTTTACCATCAATTGGCTCACCTAGTGTGTTAACAACACGACCAAGTAGACCTGGGCCTACTGGTACTTCTAAGATACGACCAGTTGATTGTACTTTATTACCTTCTTGAAGGTCCTGGTATGGACCCATAACTACTGCACCAACAGAATCTCGTTCTAAGTTAAGTGCGATAGCGTAACGATTTCCAGGAAGCTCGATCATTTCCCCTTGCATTACATCGGCTAGGCCGGTAATACGGATGATACCGTCGGTAACACCGACAATTGTACCTTCATTGCGAGCTTCACTTACTACTTCAAACTTCTCAATTCGTTTTTTGATTAGTTCTGCAATTTCAGTGGAATTAAGTTGCATGCTCTTATCCCCGTTATGCTTGTAACGCGTCTGCTAGACGGTTTAATTTAGTGTGTATGGAACCATCGATAACTGTGTCACCGGCTTTTATTACTAAACCAGCAACAACTGCCTTATCCACGTTACAATTAAGCTTCACTTTACGTGCCAAGCGTTTTTCAAGCGCCTTGCTGATGTTAGTTTGTTGTGCTTTGGTCAGTTTGATCGCAGATGTGACATCTACATCAATTTCTTTATCAAAGTCAGCTTTTAGCTGATTAAACAACGTAGCAACTTCAGGAAGTGCAGATAAACGTTGGTTCTCTGCCAAAACTTTAATGAAGTTTTGACCGTTTTCGTCGATTTGCTCACCGCAAACACCGATAAATATTTCAGCTAGTCTGTCAGCAGAATAAGCACCATTTAACACTTGTTTAATGGCGTCATCCTGAGCAACTGCACCAGCGAATACCAGCATTTCTTGCCATTGGGCGACGGTTTCTTTCTCGACAGCGAAATCAAAAGCCGCTTTGGCATAAGGGCGAGCAACGGTAGTCAATTCAGACATGGCTCATTCTCCCTTATAGCTCGTCGACAAGTTTTGCAACAATGTCGGCTTGAGCGTCTTTATCGATTTCACGCGCTAAGATTTTTTCTGCGCCAGCAATAGCTAAAGCAGATACTTGCTTACGCAAATCTTCTTTGGCACGGTTGCGTTCAGCTTCTATCTCCGCATAACCTTGGGCGATGATTTTCTCACGCTCAGAGTGACCACGTTGCGTTTCTTCGTCAACTAAGACGTTGGCACGCTTTTTGGCTTGCTCGATAATGTCTGCTGCTTGCGCTTTGGCTTCTTTAAGCTGCTCAGCTGCTTGAGCTTGAGCATCTGCTAGATCTTGTTCAGCACGGTCAGAAGCTTCTAGCCCATCGGCTATTTTCTTCTGACGCTCTTCAATTGCGCCTAGTAGTGGTGGCCACACGAACTTCATGCAGAACCATACAAAGACAGCAAAAGCGATTGCTTGACCTATTAGAGTGGCGTTAATGTTCACGTCTACTCCTCCTATTTAATGTTCGCTAAAACTTTCGGGTTAAGTAAATTAAGCACCAACCGCGAACAATAGGTAAAGAGCGATACCAACACCGATCATCGCGATAGCATCGATAAGACCTGCTACGATGAACATTTTAACTTGCAATTGTGGTGCAAGTTCTGGTTGGCGAGCAGCAGATTCTAAGAATTTACCACCTAAGATACCGAAACCAATAGCGGTACCTAGGGCACCCATTCCGATTAGTAGAGCAACTGCGATATATAACATTTTATGTCTCCGAGTTTTCGTAGTTAAAGTTTAAAGTTAAAAGAAACAATTAATGGTCTTCATGTGCCAGGCTTAAATACACGATAGTTAACATCATGAAGATAAACGCTTGCAATGGAAGAACCAAAATATGGAACACAGCCCATGGGAAATGCAGCGGTAACTGCCATAATCCTAAGGTTGCAATAAGTATAAAAATCAATTCACTAGCGTATAAGTTACCGAACAAACGTAAGGCAAGAGATACTGGACGAGCAATTAAAGTGACTGATTCTAGTATGAAATTCACTGGAATGAACGCCCAATGGTTGAACGGTTGCAGTGTTAACTCTTTCATAAAACCGGTGATGCCTTTGATCTTGATTGAATAGTAAATAATCAAGAAGAATACACCAATTGCTAATGCAAAAGTTAAGTTCAAATCTGTCGTCGGTACCGCTTTCATATATACATCATGTGGATCCATACCAAATGCGGTAGAACCAATGAAACCAGCGATAGTAGGTAAGAAATCTACCGGTACTAAATCCATCAAGTTCATCAAGAACACCCAGACGAAAATAGTTAATGCTAGAGGCGCGATAAGTGCATTTTTACCATGAAAAGTATCTTTAACGTTTGTATTCACAAACTCAATCACTATTTCAATAAATGCTTGCCATTTGGTTGGAACACCAACAGTTGCTTTTTTAGCAGCGCTGGTAAATAACCATAAGAAAAGAACACCTAAACCAATTGACCACAGAAGTGTGTCGATGTGCCATGACCAAAAACCTGCATCTTTACAAGCTTTGTTGAATGCAATACCGTTTTCAGTAGTACACATGACAGCATTGGTTAAATGGTGTTGGATATATTCAGTAGTAGTATATTCTGATGCCATTGTTTAACCCACGTTTAATTAGAAATTGTTGAGTGGCGTTTACTGATCCATATGATCGAAATAGTATGTGTCGCCGTTGTGAGGACAAATCCGATTAACATAGTTACGGGATGTAACTGAGGTAATTGATATGCCAGCACAAATAAAATCATTGTCATCGCCAATTTTATTTTAGAGCCTTGGCTAAAACTCTTCATCACCAAATCTTTTTTGGTGGCGCCGGCGAACCGAAACGCAAAAAATGAAAATACTAAATTAGGAATTACACTAACAGCGGCACCTATTGCAAAAGATACGGCTAGATGTGAAGTGAAAAAAATTACAAAAAATAAAGATAAAATGAGAGATACAAAAAATTGAAGTAGTAGAGTTTTGGTGGCCAGTATTTTTCCTTTACTTACCAACGATTTTCTCACTTATACTCTCTTACATTTAAAACCTAACTTTAGCGTGGAGAAGTATACTTAGAATGGATATTATTTCAACTAATAAAGATCAATGATAATTTTAATACCACTCATACATATGAATGATGATCTCGATAAATAAGGCTCTGTAGCTATTGATTTACCTAGGTAGGTTGATCGTAGTAGATCCAAAGTCGTAAACATTCACCCACATAATGAATGACTTTTATTCGTTAAAAAATCCTAAAATTCCATCTAACTGTTCTAAATCAGAGAAATTGATAACAACCTTGCCCTTACCTTTTTTATTGGCGTTAATCTGGACTTGTGCACCAATTTGTTCTGCTAGTCGTGTTTGTAATTGTTCGACATCTGGAACGACTGATTTTGATTCTTTTTCTTGAGGTGGGTTTAATAACTTACGGACATAATTTTCTGTTTCGCGAACACTGAGTTTATTGTCCGCCACGTGTTTACCTGCCTCTTTTTGTAAATCACTTTCTAATGCAAGTAAAGTTCTTGCATGACCCATTTCAATATCACCGTATTCAAGTAATTTTTTTACTTCTTCATTGAGTAAATTGAGACGCAGTAAATTCGTTACAGTAGTGCGTGATTTACCTACGGCAATAGCAACTTCTTGATGAGTCAGTTCAAATTCTTTCATTAAACGGTCAAGCGCTTGAGCTTCTTCCATGGCATTAAGATCTTCACGCTGGATGTTCTCAATTAATGCAATCGCAACGGCAGCTTCATCAGCTACTTCTTTAATTAAGCAAGGTACCTCATGTAATAAGGCTAATTTGGCTGCACGCCAACGACGTTCACCAGCAATAATTTCAAATTTATTATTCCCTACACTGCGAACAACAATTGGTTGAATAATTCCTTGTGCTTGAATAGAGGTAGATAGTTCCTCTAAAGCATCGGGTGACATATCTTTACGAGGCTGATATTTTCCGGGTTGCAAACAATCAATTGGTAAATGGCGTAAGTCACCATCAGTAGGCTCGCCAGATTTAATATTTGACTGACTATCAGTATTTGGTGCTACAGTTCGATTAGAGGTTAGCAGTGCATCTAATCCTCGACCTAAACCTTTACTTTTTCCAGCCATAATCTGTTGTTTTCCTATACAGTTTATTGTGTAGCACTTTTATTTTTACTATTGATAATTTCACCAGCTAAAGCAAGATAAGCTTTTGCACCAGTAGAAGATTTATCATAATACATTGCTGGTGTACCGTAACTAGGTGCTTCTGCTAATCGGACATTACGAGGAATGACAGTTCGATATACAAGTTTTCCAAAATGACGTTTTAATTGTTCAGAAACATCATTTGCTAAGCGATTACGCGGATCGTACATGGTACGTAAAATACCTTCAATGCATAAATCTTTATTCACAACTGAAGCGAGTTTTTCAATTGTACCCATTAGTTCGGTTAACCCTTCTAATGCATAATATTCACATTGCATAGGTACGATAACAGAATCGGCCGCTGCAAGTGCGTTAACCGTCAATTGGGACAAGGATGGGGGACAATCAATAAAGATAAAATCATAATCGTCTTTTACCGGATTTAATGCATTTCGTAATCTAACTTCGCGAGCATACAGTTCCATCAGTTTAACTTCAGCAGCTGTATTATCAGAATTACCAGCAATTAAATGATATTTACCACTTGTTTCATTGATTATAATTTCTTTAGCAGGCTTATCTTCAATTAATAATTCGTAACAGGTATTTTTAACATCATGTTTTGATATACCGCTGGCAGTCGTTGCGTTGCCCTGAGGATCAAGGTCTATCAATAAAACACGACGTTTAGTTGCTGCCATAGAAGCAGCAAGGTTTACTGTCGATGTGGTTTTACCAACACCACCTTTTTGATTCGCTATTGCGATTATTTTAGCCACGGGCCAATCTCTTTTATACTGTTTGCGTTGATATTATGCGAATTAAATGCCGTTCCCCGATCAATTGAGGGACATGTAATTGAACTGACTCTTTTAATTGAAAATTTATTGGCATCTCAGTTAACTCAGATTCAGGATATTGGCCTTTTAGGGCAACAAATTCTCCACTAGTATTTACCAAATGACCACACCAGTGCAACATATCTTTTATGCTAGCAAAGGCTCTGGAAATGACACCATCAAATCCATTAGGATCTTTATATTCTTCTACTCTTGATTGTACTGGCGAAATATTATTCAATTTTAACCCATATGCCACTTGCTGCATGAATCTAACACGTTTTCCTAATGAGTCTAGTAATACAAATTCATATTCAGGATGCATTATTGCCAATGGTATCCCTGGTAAACCTGGCCCAGTTCCGACATCAATAAACCGTGTTCCACGCAAAAATGGTGATACCACAATTGAATCTAATACATGTTTTACTAGCATATCATCAATTTGACGAATGGAAGTGAGGTTATACGCCTTATTCCATTTGTGCATCATTTCGATATACATCACTAATTTTTGTAGTTGTTCAGCCGTAACAGTGAGATCAGTTTTAGCTACTAGGTAAGTTAATTTAGCAACTAGCTGTTGGTCTGCTGCTTGAAATAAGGTATCAGTCATTAGGCAGATTTTCTCAACATGTTGTGTTTTTTCAAATATACCAACAACAAAGATATTGCTGCTGGTGTGATACCAGATATTCGAGACGCTTTACCAATAGTTTCTGGACGAGACTCTGTTAACTTCGCTACTACCTCATTGGACAAACCAGAAATTTGAGAATAATCAAATGTCGGTGGTAATAAGGTTTCTTCGTGCCGCTGTGTTTTCGCTATTTCTTCTTTTTGGCGTTCTATATAACCAGCATATTTAATTTGTATCTCTACTTGTTCAGCTGCTTGTACATGCTCTAAACCTGGTCCAATTCCTTCTATTTCCATTAGCTTTTTATAAGTCATTTCAGGACGTCTAATTAATTCTTCAAACGTATGTTCCCTACTTACTGGATTTTTCAATAGTGGATTTAATGCTGGTGTCGCACTGTGTTCTGGATGTACATAATGCGCTTTTAGTCTTTGTTTTTCTTGTTCAATTAAATCTAACTTTTCATTAAAGGCAGCCCATCGAGCATCATCAACCAGACCTACTTCTCGACCTAATGGTGTTAAGCGCATATCAGCGTTATCTTCGCGTAATAATAATCGATATTCAGCACGAGAAGTAAACATACGATACGGTTCTTTCGTGCCCATAGTTGCTAAATCATCAATTAAAACACCTATGTAGGCTTGGTCACGACGTAAACTGATAGGGGCTTTATCTTGCGTTTGTAAAGCCGCATTCGCACCAGCAATTAATCCTTGAGCACCAGCTTCTTCATAACCGGTAGTCCCATTAATTTGACCAGCAAAAAATAACCCTTCTATAAATTTAGTTTCTAATGACTGTTTCAAATCTCTTGGATCAAAGAAATCATATTCAATCGCATAGCCAGGTCGAATAATATGCGCATTTTCAAAACCTTTAATGGAACGAACTAAATCAAATTGCACATCAAAAGGTAAAGATGTCGATATACCATTAGGATATATTTCAATTGAATCTAATCCTTCTGGTTCAACAAATATTTGATGAGAATCCTTATCAGCAAACCGATTAATTTTATCTTCAATGCTTGGACAATATCGTGGTCCTATTCCTTCAATAACACCGGTATACATTGGAGAACGATCTAGCCCTCCACGAATTATCTCATGGGTACGTTCATTAGTATGTGTGATATAACATGGAATTTGACGTGGATGCTGTTCCACTTTTCCCATGAAAGAAAATACAGGTAAAGGGGTATCCCCTGGCTGAGCTTGCATGACTTCATAATTTAACGTCCTAGCGTCAAGTCTTGCGGGTGTGCCAGTTTTTAATCTATCAACTCTAAATGGTAACGCTCTTAATCGTTGTGCAAGTGCAATTGAAGGTGGATCGCCAGCGCGTCCTCCTTTGTAATTCTCCATTCCTATGTGGATGGTTCCACCTAGAAATGTACCTACCGTTATCACAACGGTTTTGGCTTTAAATTTCAAACCCATTTGTGTAACAACACCAGTTACACGGTTGTTTTCAACTATAATATCATCACAAGATTGTTGAAAAATGGTCAAATTTTGTTGATGTTCTAATGATTTTCTTACGGCATTTCTATACAAATTACGATCTGCTTGAGCTCGTGTAGCTCTTACAGCAGGACCTTTTGAAGAATTTAATGTACGAAATTGAATCCCAGCATGATCGATAGCATGTGCCATCGTACCACCCAGTGCATCTATTTCTTTTACTAGATGACCTTTACCAATTCCACCTATTGCCGGATTACATGACATTTGGCCTAACGTTTCCATATTATGTGTTAGCAATAATGTTTTCACACCCATACGGGCAGCCGCTAAAGCTGCTTCTGTACCAGCATGACCACCACCAACGACAATGACATCATATGATTCTTCGTAAAACATGTAATTTGACCTATAAATATTAACCTTCTTATTTTAGCTGATTTGCCAGAAAGTTGACAATGCTTTGTGCGTAGCACTGCTTTTAATAAAAAAAGCTTTTATATAGTGTATAGATTATTACTATTATTATTAAGGAAGCACTTTTCTGTGTATAACCCTTTTTTTTTTAGTAATTTTAATAAGTTATGTAGATCATAACTATCCTTAGGGTCGGTTCGTAACTGCGTACAAGATGTGTATAAGTAGGTAACTTATCCACAGATAAGAAATGACTAAAAGTTATGATCAAAATATACCGATCATATAGGCAAGTTATTTGTGTAGTTATCCACATATATGTATAGGTTTTTATTAATATGTGGATAATTATGTATATGTGATCTTAATTATTATTGTTTTCACCATTATTAAAGGTGTTTTTTATTGTGAAAGGCAAATATTCAGATGTCGATATGAAAATGATGATGGGCTTTTTGGATAAATAAAATTTTAGTAATGCTTAATTACAGTGAAAACTTGGTAATACTGGATCATGATATATAAGAGGAGAATATCCGCATATACTATTCACTTAATGAGTGCTAAGTGTTGAAATTAAGGTGTTTTCTTAATATTAGTTTAATAGTATATGCGGTTTTAAAGATGATATTTTTATAAGTACTTTATGTTGTTATTTTTAATCTCAATAGTTTGTGATATTTCACCTGTTTCAATTAAATTAATCACACCAATATGGTCTTTGATATTTAATGCTAACTCAATGGACTGATTAGCTAAAGACCAACTCATTGTTAGAGAATTATCTAATAGACTAATAGAGAAGTCGCCATTAAAAGCAGGGTGATTATTACGAAGTGTTATCAACACTTGCATAGCTGCAAAAAAATCACTCTCTAAGGCTGTCTTTAATTTTTCTTCATTTAGGTAAGGACGATTGATATCTCTACCTACTTTTGATTCTGCTAATAATTCCATATCATTTTGTATACCTAAGACACCTGCATAGTATACTTGTGGTATCCCTGGCGCAAAAAATTGGATTGCTCGAGCTAGAAGGTAATCTTGTTTATTACTTCCTAATGCATCAAAGTAGGTACAGTTAACTTGATATAAATCAACGTTACTTGCAGCAGCCCCAGTTGCTAACCGACTTTGACCTTTAGATTTAGTGTGTATAGTTTCAACTAAGTTATCAATTTGTTCTGGTGTTAATAAACCTGGTTTATCACCTTCAGGTCCTACATCAACAATTCCAATACCATCATGAGTATCTAGAACAGTAACACAGTTGCGAGGAGCAATACTTAACCAATCGTATAAGGCTTGGGCATCATTATTAAATAAAGTATGAAGCACTAATGGTGGTAAAGCGAAGTCATAGACAGCTTCACATCGTTTAGCAATTTCAATTTGAGTTTTATAATAAGAATGAATTTCCACTAAACAGCTCATTCCACGTTCATTGGCTTGTGCTGATAAAGCATTGATAAAATCAAACGTTTCATCAAGCATAAAACAATTTGTACCTGCTTTTTTGATAGCATATCCAGCGGCATCAAGACGGATAAGTTTGATGTTGTTCTGCTCGAAAGTATCTAATATTGAATTAAGGTAGGCTTGGCCTTGCTTACCTGTCACATCAATATCAATCTGATTATCGGTAAACGTTGTCCATACATTCATTACTTCACCAGTTTTACAAGCCATAGGTGTGAAGCAAGGCGTTGGGCGAGGGCGGTAAATTTTATCAATATCAGCTTGAGTTACTGCATCACCAAATACTTTTTCCTTGGTCATAATAAGGTCAAAATATTCTGAAGCAGAACCTTTACTTAATACATCTTGGAAAACCGGTGATTGGGCGGAAATATGATTAACAATCAAGTCTGCCATTATGTCATACTTTTCACCCATGCTTTCAATGTCTTTCCAAGAACCAATGCGCTCATCTACTTCAGTATGATCGATTGGGTCAAATCCAGCATCTTCACCATCTATAGGATTAAAGAAAGGTAATAAATGAACACCACCAAATAAACTTTCTAACTCGTTATTTAGTAATTGATGAAGTTTTTTCAGATCACCATTGGTAAGGCGATCCACATATGTAATGAGCTGTACTTGGTTTTTAATTGACATGTCTATATTCCAATTTAAATCTTAATCGATTAAGTATTGTGAATTTTACATGGTATTTACATAAATTCAATCATTTATGATTGAATAATCACCAATATTTTTATTTATAGAGGTCTTGTCCAGGTTGATAGTTTGATTTTGGTGCTTGGACCGGTGTCGGTGAGTTTTGACTAGACCTTGTTACCGGTGTTGTTGAAATAGGGTTAGGGCTTAATGGTTCCCGACGACTCGGACCGGTGAAATGAACTTTATATTTATTATATTCATTGATGGATTCAGAACAGTATTTACCCAGTGCAACTTCGAGATCGTTTAAATCATGATTAGTAATAAGGATACAATTTTTATGATTCACAAAACGTTGTCGCAATAGATTTCCTAGCCAGCTTTGAGCATTTTTTTTGAGCATAGTTTCATTTACACATACTTCATCTAAAATTAATAGATCGACGCTCAATAAGTCCGCTTGAAGACTTCTAAACCGTTCACCGGCATTGTCTGTAGCGTTAAAATCATATGAAAACAAACGCATATCCAAAAGAGAACTGAGTTGTCGATATAATACACTTGTTTCATATTTTTCGATAAGTTCATGCGCAATAGCGCCCGCCATATGTGATTTTCCACGACCATAATCACCATGAAAAATCATCATATGAGAACTATCTTTGCGAAAATCAGGGTCGTTGTATGCAGTAATAAATGATTGTGCGATATTGATTGCTTCATTCACATCATCTGCATCATTAACTAATGTCTCAAAACGCCAATTTGGATTTAAATCAGCAGACCCGTGAAGTGATGCGATGCGCTCACGTTTACTGGCATGTTGTAGTTGTTTTATTTCTGCATTGGCTTTGGCTTCATAATCACTACGCAAGGTTTGGTAACTAATATATTCAGTTTCGTTAGGGCTGCGTTTGCCTAGTGTCTTGGCCAAACGGTCTATCTTATCTGCAATATTATCCACTGTGGATCCTTACTGTTACGATTTAGGTTGGTATTTGTTAACTAACTCACGAGCTTTTTCATCAACGATAACATTCGCTTTTGTACTAATCTGTTGACTGCCAATAACCATACTTGTGTTTTTCACATTATGACGCTGTGCTGCTTGTTTACGTTGCAATACAAATTTTTGTGTCCATTGAAACGGGGTAAAACGACTTTGTGGTCGTCCCATCCAATACGTTATAAATTCACCTACATCTTCTAAGTCATAGTCTGTAGCCAATAATCCTACCATAGCGGCTAATTCCTTGTATAACAATTGATCAGGTAACCATTTAAGATGCATACTTATAGTATTATTATGTAAGGCTTCAAACTTATCATCTTTTATGTTGAGCAAGGGTAATACAAGGCGTTGGTCTTGAATACTGCGCGATAGATCTGTTTTTGGATTAATTGCCACTAATCCAGCTTCTACTAATTCACTTATAACTTTATTAATTTGTCGACCTTGCGTAAACCTTGTATGAGGATCACTGAGAAGCTCGCCAATCGCTTTATTCTTAATGGGCGCTGTGGCACCCGTAATGTCATGTGCGTTAGGGCGTAAATACAAACAATACAAGACTCTTGCATAATGACTAATCGGTTGTTTAAGCGCAGCGAGTTCAGCTTGATTCATCGTATTATTGGTCACTATTGTGGCTCAGCTGTGATAATAAAGGCGTGATCCATTCAACAACTTCATCTTCTGGAATTTGATGATGTAATACATCTACTAAAAAAGGCGCATGAAGTAATGTAGTTCCAGCATTGGTTAATGCATTACTCATAATGATAGCGCCTTGGCAGTATGTATCATAAGAACTATCACCTAACCCCACTACTAATGCTTGGTTTGACAACTGTTTATCACTCAATGATGCATGAAAACCTTGTATATTATCAGGTAATTCTCCTGCACCATGTGTAGAAGTACAGATTATCCAAGTTGCATCAGTAGGAATATCAGATAGTGAGGGTGAAAAATGTAATTGTGTTGGGATATTGTGTTTAATACAAACTTCACTAATAGCTTCTGCCACATATTCAGTGGCACCTAATACCGAACCAATGATGATCTGAACCGGGCGTACATGATTTGACATAGTTTGACCCTACAATTATTTACCTATACAAAACGATGAAAATATTTTCCCTAATAAATCATCAGAGCTAAATTCACCAGTGATTTCATTTAATGCTAATTGCGCCAAACGTAGTTCTTCAGCGAGTAGTTCTCCAGCAAAATGCTCTTCAAGCTGAGATTTGCCAGTGTGAAGATGATTTGCTGCTGTTTCTATTGCTAATACATGTCGACGACGTGCGATAAACTGACCTTCACTAGTAGTATTAAACCCCATACAGTCTTTTAAGTGAGCACTCACTAATTCTATACCTATTTTATTTGCTGCACTGATGGTAAATGTTGGATAACCATGGTTGTTATCATAACCTATTTGTTGTCCACTTAAGTCAGCTTTATTTTTGATAATAGTGACACCCATATTGTCAGGGAGTTTTGCCATGAATTCAGGCCAAATTTGATGAGGATCTGAACTATCGCTTTCAGTGCTATCCACCATGAATAAAACGCGATCAGCATCATTTATTGCTTGCCAAGCCCGTTCTATGCCTATTTGTTCCACTACATCAGGACTGTCACGTAATCCTGCCGTATCTATAATGTGAAGAGGCATTCCATCAATATGTATATGTTCCGATAATACATCACGAGTGGTTCCTGCGATTTCAGTGACGATAGCAGCATCTCGACCAGATAGAGCATTGAGTAAACTGGATTTACCTGCGTTAGGGCGACCCGCGATCACGACTTGCATACCTTCGCGTAAAATAGTGCCTTGTTTGGCTTGTTGTTGAACAAGTGCTAAGGTTTCTACAATATGCTGTAAATCACCTTGTACTTTTCCATCTGATAAAAAATCGATTTCTTCTTCAGGAAAATCAATGGCTGCTTCAACATACATACGTAAATGAATGATCTCTTCTACCAGAGTATGAATTCGTTGGGAAAATTCACCTTGTAATGAACGCAATGCACTGCGTGCAGCTTGTTGAGAAGTCGCATCAATAAGATCGGCAATTGCTTCAGCTTGAGCGAGATCGAGTTTATCATTTAAAAAGGCACGTTCAGAAAATTCACCTGGGCGAGCAAGTCGAACATTCGGTTGTTTTAAAATGGCTTGGATCAGCATATCCATGATGATTTGACCACCATGTCCTTGTAGTTCCAGGACATCTTCACCTGTAAAAGAGTGTGGATTAGGAAAGTATAATGCAATGCCTTGGTCCAATACGGTACCGTCATTGTCATGAAAATTGCCATAATATGCGTGACGTGGAGCAGGGCAGTGACCTAATATAGCAATTGCAATAGCAGTAGCATCTGCTCCAGATACTCGAATAATACCCACACCACCTTTACCAATAGCGGTGGCTTGGGCAACAATAGTTTCTTGCTGTTCGAGTGCAGTCATCATTAATTAATCGCGGAAATTTTCAAATTGGAAAGGTTGACCTAAGTCAGCGCCTTTAACTAATTGCATTACTTGTTGTAGATCATCTCGCTTTTTACCTGTCACTCTGAGCTTATCGCCTTGAATCGCTGTTTGAACTTTCATTTTAGCGTCTTTGATCAGTTTCACAATTTTCTTAGCAGTTGGTTGATCAATACCTTCTTTAAATACTACTTTTTGTTTATGTAATTTACCGCTGCGGTCTATATCCTGCATATCGATAGAAGCGGTATCCACGCCACGTTTGACACATGCATTACGTAATACATCCATCATTTGCTTAAGTTGGAATTCACCTTCACCTATCATTTCAACGGTTTCGGCAACTAACTCAAACGATGCTTCAACACCACGAAAATCAAATCTTGTAGCTAATTCTCTATTTGCGTTATCAACCGCATTAGACACTTCAACTTTATTAATTTCTGAAACAATATCAAACGATGGCATAGTAGTTCCTTTTTAATTTCTTATCTTACATATTATACGGTGGTTTTAGGGTACAAGTACAATACAGCCATAAAAAAAGCCGTTTGAATATTGCAATATAGGTATTGCTTCAAACGGCTTTCATATTCATCTGTTTAGATTAACTTGCTTTGAGGCCACGTTTTTCCATTGATGCATAGATAAGTTTTGCTTGGACAAGTGTAATAACGTTACTGATTAACCAATACAAAACCAGACCTGATGGGAACCACATAAAGAAGATAGTCATCATGATCGGCATGAATTGCATGATTTTCTTTTGCATTTCATCTGTGACAGTCATTGGTTGTAGTTTTTGTAGTGCCCACATTGATATACCAGTGAGGATAGGCAATACAAAGTACGGATCTTTTGTAGATAAATCAGTGATCCAGAACACAAAGTCCGCGTGACGTAATTCAACACTTTCGAGAAATACCCAGTACAACGCTAAGAAGATAGGCATTTGTAGTAATAGAGGGAAACAGCCACCCATCGGGTTTACTTTTTCTTTCTTATACAATTCCATCATCGCTTGTGACATTTTTTGACGATCATCACCAAAACGCTCTTTAAGCTGAGTCATTTTAGGACCAAGGACACGCATCTTAGCCATTGACTCATATTGTTTCTTGGTTAATGGGTACATGATGCCTTTTACGATAATCGTGATGATGATGATTGCAACACCCCAGTTAACAACGACACCTTGAATCATTTGTAGTAACCAGAATAACCACTCAGAAATAAACCAAAGGAAACCATAATCAACGGTTAGGTTTAATCCTTTTGCATACTGTTTCAAAGTATCTTGGTCTTTAGGACCTAGGTATAACAGGCTATCTAGGCGTGTTTCAGCACCTGAAACAATGCTCACGGGTTCTGAGGTGTAACCAATAGTGGCATACTCTGTACCAATAGCGCGGGTATAAATGGTATTCGTTTTATCTTGTGGAGGTACCCAAGCTGATAGAAAATAATGTTCTATCATGGCTATCCAGCCAGCGGGTGTTGCTATACGTAAGCTTTCATCTTCGATATCACCAAACGAGTACTTTTGATATTGTTCTTGCTCTGTACCATAAGCAGCACCTCGGTAGGTTGGCATAAACATGTTACCTTCAGGTAAGGTAAACGTCTGTTTTAGCTGGGCATAGGGTTGAACAATAATCGTGTCATTTGAGCCATTAGTAATGGTTTGTTGTAATTCAACTGCATGATTACCACGGGTAAACACGAACGTTTTAGTAATACGCATGCCATTACTACCGACCCAACTTAATGGCACAGAAAGTGAGTCATTATTAAGGGTGTATTGCATGATCGGTGAAGTATACAAAGGACGACCGTCAGGATTTGCATCCGGACCATTAGCGCCAATCAGACCACTTTGCGCTACATATAAGGCAGCTGCGTTTGGACGTAATAAACTATATGCATCATTTGAACCTTCAGTGATTGGATATTTAATCAGGTTAGCTTTAACAACATCACCACCTAATAAGTCAATTGTCACTTGTAAAGTATCAGTGGTCACTTCAACAAAACGTTCGCTCTGACCTAATTGGTTTCGCACCACAGGGACAGTAGGTTCATTTGCCATGTTAGCAGGGACATCTGCAGCAGTATTTTGTACTGAATTAGTATTTGTTCCTGTTTGTGCTAAATCGGATGGCACATTGCTGGCGACAAATTTGGCTTCTGTTAATGATGCTTTTTGCTCAGTTTGTTCAACTGGCGTGACCGCTTTGGGTCCATATGCTGTCTGCCACTCTTGCCACAGTAAAAAACTGACAAGTGCTAGGGCTATAAGCATAAAACTACGTTGTGATTCCATGATGGTCTCTTAATCAGGTTTATGGTTTTTGTTGTTATCAGGTACGGGATCAATCCCACCTGGATGAAACGGATGACATTTTAATATGCGACGGCTCGATAACCAAACACCTTTTATACATCCATAGGTCTTAATTGATTCTAAAGCATATTGTGAACAAGTTGGATGAAATCGACAATTACTTCCTAAAAAAGGAGAAATAGCGATTTGGTAAAACCTGATAAGTGCAATGAAAGGTAGTGTGACTACTTTTCGCAGCGCTTTTTGAGTTTTTTCCATAGCGTATTCAATAGTGCGTTAAATTCTTGGTTGCTAAGAGTATCAAGATTACTCTTTCCGATCACGATAATATCAACATTTGGAAGAAAATGCTGATGATGACGGAAACTTTCACGGATAACTCGTTTTAAACGATTTCTATCATGCGCCTTACGCACACGATTTTTGGCAATGGTTATACCTAATCGGGGATGAGTATAATTTGAATTTTTTCTAGCGAGAATAGTAATATGTTTGGAGGGAGCTGGAACAGCATCCTCAAATACATAACTAAAGTGGGCCGGAGTTAACAGTCGTAACTCCCGAGTGAACGATACGTTACCCACTTTAATAAACGTTATGTGTTTGTATTATGCAGATAAGCGTGCGCGACCTTTAGCACGACGATTTGCAAGTACTTTACGACCGTTTTTAGTTGCCATGCGAGCACGGAAACCGTGTGAACGAGCGCGTTTTAAATTGCTTGGTTGAAATGTTCTTTTCATTACCAGAGTCTCTATAGTTTAGTTAAACACAATGCGTGAAAAATGGTGGTATCGGTCAAAACATTATCACTATTTTAATAACGTTTTTGTAACCCATCACACGAAATTCATCAATACCGCTGTAAAAGGACGCGCAATAATAGAGATCAAATCTATTTTTGTCAACGATTAAACATGGGCATAGTGTAAAAAAACATCCTTTTTTACACATAATCAGTTTATTCTCTAGAATTCGCGTTTGCATTTTATCCACAGATAAGCGTTCAATTATATTCTATACGCACTGATTTTTTATAAATAATAAGTTTTAGAGGTAATTAACCGTCTATATTTATCATAATTTCCATTTTATCCACAAGTAAAATCACTTTAATAACATAGGGTTGAGAGTTATTAATAGAAATTTTATTGATAGTGGAATGTATAAGCGTATACTTAATCACAATTAATATTTTTAAGGATAATTATGCAGCTTTGGGAACAGTGCCTAGATCGTTTATCGTTAGATTTAGATACGCAGCAATTTAATATGTGGATAAGACCACTTCAAGCTGAATTATCCAAAGAAGGTGATCATATTGCTACGATCACGTTATTTGCACCCAATCGCTTTGTCTTAGATTGGGTAAGAGATAAATATCTAGATCAAATTAGTCACCTTATCACTGAATATCATACGGGTGCCCAAAAGCCACCTCGTTTGATATTAGATGTAGTAGTGAAAAAAACTGTAGCTGTAACTGAAAACTCTACGGTATCAACTTCTCATGCTCCAATTAAGACAGCTAGTTCTTCATCGAATGTAACTTCATCTGTGGCATCAGTTGCGCCTGAAACACCTGCAATCAAACCATCACATAAGAGTAATATTAATTTATCTTACCAGTTTGATAATTTTGTTGAGGGTAAATCAAATCAACTTGCCCGTGCCGCAGCCACTTCAGTTGCTAATAACCCTGGAGGAGCTTATAACCCTTTATTTATATATGGTGGTACGGGGTTAGGTAAAACTCACTTATTGCATGCAGTAGGTAATGGCATTGTTGCTTCTAAACCGGATGCAAAAATAGTTTACATGCACTCTGAACGTTTTGTTCAAGACATGGTAAAAGCATTACAAAATAATGCGATTGATGATTTTAAGCGTTATTACCGTTCCGTTGACGCACTTCTAATTGATGATATTCAATTTTTTGCTGGTAAAGATCGTTCTCAAGAAGAATTCTTTCATACGTTTAATGCTCTGTTAGAAGGTAATCAGCAAATTATATTAACCTCGGATAAATATCCAAAAGAGATTCAAGGTGTTGAAGACCGATTAAAATCGCGCTTTGGTTGGGGATTGACGATTGCAATTGAACCGCCAGAATTAGAGACCCGAGTAGCGATACTCATGCGTAAGGCCGAAGAAAACAAAATAAAGTTACCGAATGAAGTGGCTTTCTTTATTGCTAAACGTTTGCGGACAAATGTACGAGAACTAGAAGGAGCTTTAAATAGGGTCATTGCGAATGCTAATTTTACGGGGCGCGAAATTAGTATCGATTTTGTACGCGAAGCACTTCGAGATTTATTAGCTTTACAAGATAAATTAGTTACAGTGGATAATATACAAAAAACGGTTGCTGATTATTATAAAATTAAAGTTGCTGATATTTTGTCCAAAAGAAGAAGTAGGAGTGTTGCTCGTCCTCGTCAGATGGCGATGGCTCTTGCTAAAGAGCTCACTAATCACAGTTTACCTGAGATTGGCAATGGGTTTGGGGGCAGGGATCACACCACTGTTTTGCATGCATGCCGTAAAATAGAACAATTAAAGGAAGAAAGTCATGATATTCAAGAAGACTATAAGAATTTAATTAGAACTTTATCATCATAAGCATTAGAATAACTAACAAGAGATTAACGCGTTAAGCTAACGAGATCCTGACAATGAAATTTACTATCAGCCGTGAACAATTTTTGCAGCCTTTACAATTAGTTTCTGGTGCAATCGAACGTCGTCATACCCTACCTATATTATCTAATATTTTATTAGTGGTAAAAGAAGGAGTGTTGACTTTAACTGGTACAGATTTAGAAGTAGAACTTATTTCTCACCTTTCTCTTGCAGCAGATAGTTATGAGGATGGCGAAATTACAGTTCCTGCTAAAAAGCTTGTTGATATTTGTCGTGGTCTTTCTGATGGCAACGATATTACCTTCCAAGTAGATGGTACTAAAGCAACAATTCGTTCAGGACGTGGTCGATACACCTTATCTACACTGAGTGCTTCAGATTACCCTAATCTGGAAGACTGGCAAGCTGATGTAGAGTTTGTCATTTCTCAAAATGATTTGAAGCATCTTATTGATAGTACTAGTTTTGCAATGGCACAGCAGGATGTTCGTTACTACTTAAATGGTATGTCATTAGAAACTGAAGATAATAATATTCGTACAGTAGCAACAGATGGTCACCGTTTAGCATTATGCAATTTAGCTTACACGACAGAGACATTACCTGTTCGACAGGTGATTATCCCACGCAAGGGCGTGCTAGAAATAAATCGCTTAATTGAAGCAAACGATAATTCGGTTAAGGTTAAAATCGGTTCTAATCATATCAGCGTTAAATCTTCAGGTTTTGTTTTTACATCGAAACTAGTCGATGGACGTTTTCCCGATCATCGTCGCGTTTTACCTAAGGAAACGACAAAAGCGGTTACGGCAAATAAAGATGTGATGAAGAAAGCATTCAGTCGCGCATCCATTCTTTCGAATGAGAAGTTCCGTGGTGTTCGTTTAAACTTATCTAATGGCGAGTTAAAAATCACAGCGAATAACCCTGAACAGGAAGAAGCGGAAGAGATAGTTGACGTCAATTATCAAGGTGAAGAACTAGAAATCGGTTTCAATGTTGCTTACCTAATTGATGTTATGAATGCACTTAAAACTGATGAGGTGAAATTCAATTTATCAGATTCAAGTGCTAGTGCTTTAATCGAAGACGCGACAAATAGCACTGCGCTATATGTCATTATGCCAATGCGTCTTTAATTATTAGTCTTATTTTATGAAGCTGGACAAAGTCCAGATATCACAGTTTCGTAACATCGAATCTGCCACTATCTATCCATCAGCTCATCTTAACGTGGTGATAGGTCAAAATGGTAGTGGCAAATCTTCCTTTTTAGAATCCCTTCATTATCTTGGCTTTGGCCGTTCATTTCGCACAAATAAACACCGTCATGTTATTCAATCAGGTCTTTCACAATTTAGTGTATTTGCTGAATGTTCCGATATTAATAATGACAATCATAAAATTGGGTTAATGCGAAATAATAAAGATGAGTTTTTATGTAGTATTAACGGTAAGCGTTCACAACGAATAGCAGATTTAGTATCACAAATCCCAGTTCAAATTTTCACACCACAATCAACTGAGCTTTTATTAGGCTCTCCTTCGAATAGACGTAAATTTTTAGATTGGGGGTTGTTCCACGTGGAACAATCATTTTTTAATTTGTCTTTAAACTATTCAAAAATACTTAAACAAAGAAATGCATTATTAAAATATAAGCAAATGGGTAAGCCTGTATCCAACGACGAAATGGATTACTGGAGTCATCAGTTAGCTATTTATGGGGAAAATATTGATACGTATAGGCAAAAGTATATTTCTGAGCTTAAAATGATATTTAAACGCATTTCTAAGCAATTTTTACCTGAGTTTTCCTTAGAAATTTCGTATAATAAAGGTTGGGATTCTTCTGTTAATTTTGTCTCAGCACTTAGAGAAAAATTGCTTTATGATACCCGAATGGGATTTACCAGTATTGGTATACATAAAGCAGATATAAAAATTAAAGCAGATAATATAGTTGCCACAGAAAGATTATCTAGAGGGCAGCTAAGAATGTTAGTTGCTGCGTTACAGTTATCGCAGACACTACATTTATTTGAATCTACTAATAAGTCAGGAGTTTTTTTACTAGACGATATTGGTGCAGAGTTAGACGAAGATAAGCGATTACATTTTATCGACGCACTCTTAGCGACAAATACACAGTTGTTTGTTACAGCAATCGAAAAATCACATCTTTCGTTTGTTGAAAAATATAATGATAAGAAAATGTTTCACGTGGAACATGGCCACGTAAACGAGGAGCAATGAAGATGTCTGAAGAAAATAATTATGACTCGTCCAGTATTAAAGTCCTAAAAGGTCTTGATGCAGTGCGTAAACGTCCAGGTATGTATATAGGTGACACCGACGATGGAACTGGTTTGCACCATATGGTATTTGAAGTGGTCGATAACTCCATTGATGAGGCGTTGGCAGGGCATTGTTCCGATATAAAAATTAAAATTCATACTGATGGCTCTGTAGCGGTGTCAGATGATGGTCGTGGTATACCAACAGAAATACATGCAGAAGAAGGAGTTTCTGCTGCAGAAGTTATCATGACAGTTCTGCATGCTGGTGGTAAATTTGATGATAACTCGTATAAAGTATCAGGCGGGCTTCATGGTGTTGGTGTTTCGGTAGTGAACGCGTTGTCTCATAAATTGCGTCTTCGTATTAAGCGATTAGGTAAAGTACATGAGCAAGAATATATTCATGGTGTCCCGAGTGCACCGTTAGCGGTGGTGGGTGATACAAGTTCAACCGGAACGGAAATACGTTTCTGGCCAAGTGAAGATACGTTTACAAATATTGAATTCCATTATGATGTTTTGGCTAAACGTTTACGTGAATTGTCATTTTTAAACTCTGGTGTTTCGATCATTTTAGAAGATGAACGTGATGGCAAACGAGATCATTTTAAATATGAAGGCGGCATCCAAGCGTTTGTTGAATACTTAAATCAAAATAAAACACCAGTACATCAAAAGCCATTTCAATTTAATGTAGAAAGAGAGGATGGAATTTCAGTAGAAGTATCCATGCAATGGAATGATTCCTTCCAAGAAAATATATTCTGCTTTACAAATAATATTCCACAGCGAGACGGCGGAACGCACTTAGCAGGTTTTCGCTCAGCGTTAACACGTACATTAAATACCTTCATGGAAAAAGAAGGGTTTAATAAGAAAAATAAAAATGCGACCAACGCAAGTGGTGATGATGCAAGAGAGGGTCTAACTGCAGTTATTTCTGTTAAAGTACCAGATCCTAAATTCTCATCTCAAACAAAAGACAAACTCGTTTCTTCTGAAGTGAAATCAGCAGTTGAATCTGCGATGGGTGAATCATTAACAGAGTTCTTATTAGAGAACCCTGCAGATGCAAAAGTTATTGTCGGTAAAATTATTGATGCGGCCAGGGCCCGGGAAGCTGCGCGTAAGGCGCGCGAAATGACACGTCGAAAAGGTGCATTAGATTTAGCAGGCCTTCCAGGTAAACTTGCTGATTGCCAAGAAAAAGATCCTGCATTCTCAGAATTGTATATTGTGGAAGGGGACTCTGCTGGCGGTTCAGCTAAGCAGGGGCGTAATCGTAAGAACCAAGCCATTCTTCCATTAAAGGGTAAGATACTTAACGTGGAAAAAGCGCGTTTTGATAAAATGTTATCTTCACAAGAAGTGGCGACACTGATCACCGCCTTAGGTTGTGGTATTGGTCGCGATGAATATAACCCAGAAAAGCTACGTTATCATAGTATCATCATAATGACGGATGCTGACGTGGATGGCTCTCATATCCGAACATTATTATTGACCTTCTTTTACCGTCAAATGCCGGAAATTATTGAGCGTGGATATGTGTATATTGCACAGCCACCACTATACAAAATCAAGAAAGGTAAACAAGAACAGTATTTAAAAGATGATGATGCCTTAAACGCATATTTAACTTCAATTGCTGTTGATAACTCGTCTCTTTATACTGAAGAAGGCGCTCCTGGTATCACTGGCGTTGCACTTGAGAACTTAGTCCTACAATATCAAGCCGCCGATAAAATGATAGCGCGTTTGCACCGTATCATGCCAATTGATATTTTAAATCAGTTAGTTTACTCGGATACATTAGCTGTAGAAGACTTTACTGATGAAGCAAAACTCATTCAATTTACTGATAAGTTCGTAGCACAAATGACGTCTGATGAATCAGATGGCGCTACCTATCTTGGAAACGTCATCAAAGATGAAGAGATAAATAGATACTACATTAATATTACTATGCGTATGCACGGTATTGATTACGATTATCACATTGATAGTGATTTTGTTGCTTCAACTGAATATCAAAAAATCGCTGCGCTAAATCATGCTATTAATAATATGATGGGTGAGGGTGCGTACATTCAACGTGGTGAGCGTAGACAAACGGTGGAGTCATTTAAAGAAGCTCTTGAGTGGTTGATGCATGAAGCTAAACGCGGTCAATACATTCAGCGTTATAAAGGCTTAGGCGAGATGAACCCTGATCAGTTATGGGAAACCACCATGGATCCTAACAGTCGTCGTATGCTACAAGTGAAGATTGAAGATGCAATTGGCGCTGACCAGCTATTTACCACATTAATGGGTGACCAAGTTGAACCTCGTCGTAACTTCATTGAAGCGAATGCCTTAAACGTAGAGAACCTTGACGTTTAATTGATGAGCTAATGTTATAGGGCATTTACTAACTAAGTAGGTGCCCAATAAAAAACGCCTGATGCTGTAACTAGCAAAGGCGTTTTTTGTATTAGCTTATTAGTTATGAATATACTAAGAAATCTATTTGGTAATGTTTCTATAACTTTTTAATGATGAGATCCGGCGCAATACCAGGTTGGATTAAAAATCGGTAAGTCCCTGTTTCTGAAGGCATAAATTTAAGATTACCAGAGCTAGCGTCACAATGTAGTGCTACACTTTGACCTACAGTCACAGATTTACCTGTAACCGCAGCTGCGCCGCAATTGTCCTCACTTGTATAAACATCATCAGCAAAACGAAAATCATAAGGTTGCCCATCTGCAATCAATTTAACATCAACAAAATAGGCTCCGTTATCATCGGCAATCAATTGGTAATCAGGCTCTGCCTCCCACCAATTAAATACGCCACGTAAATAAATTTCGGAATACTCCCGGTTATCTTGTGGTAATGGAAGGTATTCACGAATATTCACCGTTGAAGTACAGCCACTGAAAAACACAGCAGTGGATAAAAACATAATCTTCAATTTTGACGTCAGCATAATACGATTGTATTCCTACATTAGTTAGTTAATACAGATATATCTGCTGTTGTTAAAAATAACTGACGTAATTGTAATAACAAAGCTAAACGGTTTTGACGTAATGCTGAGTCATCACTCATGACCATGATGTTATCAAAGAACGCATCAACTACAGGTTGTAACGTTGCTAAAGAAGATAATACCGTGGTGTAATCGTTCGTATTTAATGCATGATTAACAGTCGCTTGTTGTTGTGTAATTTGTTCAAATAAATCACGTTCTTGGGTTTCATTTAGTAATGATTCATTCACATCGACTGCGTCTGCTACATTATTCTTAGCTAATATATTAGCTACACGTTTATTCGCAGCTGCAAGCGCTAAGGCTTGAGGTAATGCTTTAAAGGCGGCAACAGCATGGACACGTGCAGCAAAATCGGTAGGATTTGATACATTGCGTGCATTGACTGCTTGAATGACATCGGTGTCGATGCCTTGATCTTGATACATGGCGCGGAAACGGGCTAAGACAAAATCTGTCGCGTTATCTAAAGTATCAGCATTACTCAGTTTATCGCCATAGGCATCCACTGCAACGCTTAATAATTCCCGTACATCCAAGTCATAGCTACGCTCAGAAATGATGCGTAACACGCCGATAGAAGCTCTTCTTAAAGCAAATGGGTCCTTATCACCTTTAGGTAACATCCCTATACCAAAGATACCGGCAAGCGTATCTAATTTATCGGCTAATGCTACTGCTGCACTCACGTCACTTGACGGTAGGTTATCACCTGATTGTCGCGGCATATACTGCTCAGCGATGGCTTGAGCGACACTTTCGTGCTCTCCATCATGTAAGGCGTAGTATTTACCCATCACACCCTGTACATCAGGAAATTCCATTACCATTTCGGTCATCAAATCAGTTTTAGCTAATAAGCCAGCTCGTGCGGCATGTTCAGCGTTAGCATTAATAGCCACAGCAATGTGCGCTGCGACGTGTTCTATCCGACGTGCCTTTTCAGCTAATGTACCTAGCTGTTTTTGGAACAATATACTTTGTAAAGATTCAAGGCGTGAAGCCAAAGAGTGCTTTTTATCGGTGTTAAAGAAAAACTCAGCATCTGCCAAACGAGGACGAATGACTTTTTCATTACCTTCTATGACATGCTGTGGTGCTGATGATTGAATATTACTGACAAACAAAAATATAGAGCTTAATTGCCCTTGACCATCTAAAAGAGGCACATATTTTTGATCATCTTTCATCGTGTAGATAAGTGCTTCTTTTGGTACGGCTAAAAAGCGCTCTTCAAAACTTGCTTGTAACACAACTGGAAATTCAACAAGTGATGCAATTTCTTCAAGTAAGGCTTGATTATAGTCGGCTTCAAGACCTAACGTGTCTGCTTGCTTATTCAGGCCAGCGGCAATTTGAGCTTCACGCTCAGCATAATCAACAACAACAAAATGTTTGCGGCACATTTCAACGTATTGATCGGCATGTTCTAGAGTAAATGTTGCAGGACCATGGAAACGGTGGCCTTGGATAACATTATTGGATGGCATATCCAGAATAGTAGCAGGTAAAATTTTATCGCCATACATGGCAGTAAAAGTATGTACTGGACGAATAAACTGGGTATCACTACTGCCCCAACGCATCATTTTTGGGATGGGGAGCTTAGTCACACTGCGAGAGACTATACCTTCGATTAACCCATCAAGCGCTTGTCCTGTGACCTGTGCTTTATATAATAACCATTCACCTTTATCGGTTACTAAGCGTTCTGCATCGGCGACATCGATACCATTACCGCGAGCCCAACCCATAGCGGCTTTAGTTGGATTACCTTCAGCATCGAAGGCTGCAGATACTGCCGGACCGCGTTTTTCTACGACAGAATCAGCTTGTTGATAAGCTAGACCTGATACTAATACAGCTAAGCGACGTGGACTTGCTAACCATTTAACTTCGCTGTAAGCCAATTGGGAATCGTCTAATTCTTTTTGAATATTAGCCCCAAATGCAGTACCAAGTGTTTTTAACGATTTTGGTGGTAACTCTTCAGTACCTAATTCAATTAATAAGGTATTAGTGACCATTATTTTGCCTCCTTAGCACACATTGGAAATCCGAGTGCTTCACGAGCAGCAAAGTAACTTTCAGCTACTGCTTTTGCTAATGTCCTAACACGTAAGATATAACGTTGACGTTCAGTTACACTGATAGCGTGACGTGCATCTAATAAATTGAAAGAATGTGATGCCTTCATTACCTGCTCATACGCAGGTAATGGTAAATTCTGTTCAATAAGATGTAATGCGTCTTTTTCTGACTGATCAAATGCTGCAAATAGGGCATCGACGTCAGCATGTTCAAAGTTATATGCACTTTGTTCAACTTCATTTTGATGGAATACATCACCATAGGTGACCGGACCATTTGGACCGTGCGTCCATACTAAGTCATAAATACTGTCGACACCTTGTACGTACATTGCAAGACGTTCTAGGCCATAGGTGATCTCACCAGTGACTGGTTTACACTCTAGACCACCTACTTGTTGGAAGTAGGTGAACTGGGTCACTTCCATACCATTTAACCAGACTTCCCAACCGAGGCCCCAAGCGCCAAGGGTAGGTGATTCCCAGTTATCTTCAACAAAGCGTATATCATGAACGAGCGGATCAAACCCTAGTTCTTTCAACGAGCCAAGATACAATTCTTGGATGTTTTTAGGTGAGGGCTTTAACATGACTTGGAATTGGTAGTAATGCTGTAAACGGTTTGGATTATCCCCGTAACGACCGTCAGTTGGACGACGGCAAGGTTGAACGTAAGCACTAGATATAGGCTCTGGACCTAAAGAGCGCAAAAATGTCATTGGGTGAAAGGTGCCTGCGCCAACTTCCATATCGAGTGGTTGAATGATGACACACCCTTGTTTGGCCCAGTAATCCTGGAGCGATTGGATCAATCCTTGAAACGTTTTTACATCGTAATTTGACATATTCTTATACTTTGTTGAACTTGGGGAAATAATTAGCTTGCTAGTATAACGTGACTTGAACAACGAATGTAGTGTAAATATGTAAGAAGATTAGGAAAAAGGGCTAAATAGTTGGCTGATAGGCACGTAAAGCGGCCACTTCATTAATAATCGCACTTTCATATGTTGCTTCTATCGCTTCACGTTCGTTGTCCTGAGCACGACGTTCTTTTTTAGTTAATTCACTGCGAGCTTCATGAGTAGCAAATGCGCTGATTTTACTATGTAATTCATAGATACTGGGGTAAATTTCCGCAAAGTCAGGCGCCGGTGTAAGCGGTAATGCATCGAGTAAGTTTGTTAGGCGAATGACGCCTTCAGACAGATCACATTGTTGTTGTTCAACAGCCAACGCAATGGTGTGAACAGAGGTCATTATGTTCTTAACTCGTTCAGCTCTTACTTTATCTTGTTGGGCTTTTAAAGAAGCGACTTTCGCTTTTTGAGCATTCAGCTGAGACAGAAGTTTTCCGGCATAAAATGCTAAACCAGCAATTAATATAATTCCCAATGCTACTAATAATGCTGCAGTCATCTTGTTGTCCCTATTGCTACTTACTTAAAATCGTTAATATTAATAGATTCAAATGTCTTTAGAGGATCATCTTCGCTCGGTAAGTCAGGCGTATTTTTAGCATCATTATCGTCTTCATCTGTGATCCCAAGCAAATCACATAGGATTTTATGGCGAGCCATCTTCGACTCTAGATACTGCACATCATCTTTTGACAAAGCCTCATCATTATCGTATTTGTCTAATAACATCGCTAACCGTTCATCTGCCTCTAATGCAGCCAATTCTTTGGCAGGTGTTGCATAGCGTTTCACTTTAGGTTGAATAACCTTTGGTTTATTTGGAGATAGCTCTATTTTCTTGGTGCTACCAACGCGCGGATCTTTCTTTTGTCCTGATACGATTGCTTTGTCTGACGTTGCGATCGAGTGGCGAGAACCAGCAGGCTTACCTTTCGTTTTTTTTACTTTAGTAGGTTGTGTAATAGTGCTCTTTTTACGATATCCATCTGAGCTATTATTACTTTTTGGAATGCCAATCATTCCAATCTTTCTCGATTTTTTTACGCGTGGCATAAGGATTCTGTGCTTAACAAATAATTAAAGTGGAATTATACAACAGTTTCTCGGGCTTGAGAAAAAATCATTACATTATAGAGTTATGGTATTTCAGATGACTGATTGAAGTAAATGTGAATAATGATGATTTTATATATAACTGAGCAATGGGAAACACTAAAGAAAGTTTTAAAGTCCCTAAAAAAGAAAAAGGTGATAATCGAAATTATCACCTTAATGTTGCTGTATTACACTTCTCCCAAATTACTTTTCCGTCTTACGCGGCTTAAGCAGGATGCAATTCAGCGGCTCTCTTTTATTATTGTTATTATTAAATGAGATATTTTATTGTTTTGGTACTTGCTGACAATATATGTCTAACTAATCGAGAGCAAGAATACACGAAATAATTTTATTTACAACTCATTTACATAAAAAACAACAAATTTTAGTACTTTATATTTATATTAGTGAAGGCCAGATAAATAATTGGCTAAAATTGTGATATCGTCGTCAGTCAATTTTGCTGCGATATCTCGCATCATGCCATTCATATCATTATGACGATCACCTGAGCGAAACATTTTCAGTTGATTAATTGTATAATCAATATGTTGACCAGAAATGTCAGGGAAACCGGCTTGACCCATGCCATTACCTCGTGGACCATGACAAGCAATACAAGCAGTAATTTTACGACTGGCGTCACCACCACGATATAGTGCTTCGCCTGGTGCAATAAACTCTTCAGCTGTTTCGCCTTCTTTGGCAACTTGGCTCGCAAAGTAAGCTGCTAAATCTTGCATATCTTGGTCAGAAAGACCTACTGCCATACCATTCATTACTGCATTGTTACGACCATCTTTGCCACCACTTAACGCTGCAGTTTTAAAGTCTGCAAGTTGTTTTGCTAAGTACTTGGCATGCTGTCCTGCTAAATTAGGATTCATTGGGATCATGCTATTGCCATCACCGCCGTGACATGCTGCACAGGTCATTGATTTAGCCTTACCTGCTTCAGGGTCGCCTTGAGCCATGGCTAGGCCGCTAAATGACAATGCTAAACAGAACAACACACTTAGATTTTTCATACTGGTACTCTTAAAAACGTTAATAATCTTTATGCACAAATGTGCTATGATGCGTATATTACACATTTACAGTCAGATTAAAAACCGTTCGCTGCAAATGAATAAAAAAATTTTCGTAAAATATACAGTTCTTTATCGAAACATACCCTTGAATACTAAATAAGAAATACACTTCAATGACCTATTATACTAAAGCAAAATTCCTAACGAGTGCACCTGATATTCAGCATTTAGACCAAAGTAGTGGCGTCGAAGTGGCGTTTGCTGGTCGATCTAATGCTGGCAAGTCGAGTGCGTTAAACACATTAACACGTCAAAAAAACTTAGCGAGAACCAGTAAAACTCCAGGCCGAACGCAACTTATTAATGTCTTTGAGTTAGATGATGATAGGCGTCTAGTCGACTTGCCTGGGTATGGATTTGCCAAAGTCCCATTAGCGATGAAATTAAAATGGCAAAAAGCCTTAGGTGAATATTTACAAAAACGTGAATGTATTGCCGGTTTGGTTGTCCTTATGGATATTCGACATCCGTTTAAAGATTTAGATCAGGATCTTATTCAATGGGCGGTCAATGCTGATATTCCTGTGTTAGCTCTTTTAACTAAAGCCGATAAATTAAAATCAGGTAAAAGGAAAGCGCAAGTACTAATGGCACGAGAAGCTGCGTTAGCGTTTTGTGGTGATGTAACCGTGCATGCCTTTTCATCATTAAAGCGTATTGGAGTGAATGAGTTAGAACGGAAACTGGATCAATGGTTGCAGTTAGTCGCCACACCTGTCATTGATGATGAGGCTGTCAGTGCCGATTTATCCACTCCTAAGTAATCAGTCACAAAGTGCTATCTAAAAAAAAGCCCCAGACTAGCTGGGGCAAAGTTTTATTTAGGGAAACACACACATATAACACTTATTCAGAGTGGGCAATATAAGATAAGTTCAAACTATTTTCGAAAGCCTATAAAAAAAGCTCCAATACAAGAGGTATTGGAGCCTAAACAAAGGTTTGTATATAAACCTCTGTACCCTACAAATATTATTGTAAGGGTTTTATTAATTAACGCAACAAAACTGTAATTTTATTACATAAAAAATAATGGTTCTGCACTCAAATAGTGTCTATTATTTTTTACAAGCTTAATGCTGTAAGCGCTCTATTAATGAGCTTGCTCCCAGTTTTCGCCCACATCAAATTCGACTGTTAATGGTACAGCTAGTGACACTGCATTTTCCATGAGTTCAATAATTTTGGTCGAATAAGCATCGACTTTTTGTTCTTTTATTTCAAAAATGAGTTCATCATGTACTTGCATTATCATGCAAATATCGCTTTGATCTTGAGTTTGAATCCAATTATCTACGGCGAGCATCGATAATTTAATAATATCTGCTGCAGTGCCTTGCATAGGAGCATTAATCGCGGCACGTTCAGCTCCCGCTCGTCGCGCGCCGTTACTTGATGTGATTTCAGGTAAATATAAACGGCGACCAAAGACTGTTTTTACGTAGCCTTGTGCTTTTGCTTCTTCACGTGTGTCTTGCATGTATTGGAGGACGCCAGGATAGCGTTCAAAATAAGTATCCATGTAGTGCTGGGCATCACCTCTAGGAATATTTAATTGTTTGGCTAAGCCAAACGCAGACATACCATAAATTAAACCAAAGTTAATCGCTTTAGATGAGCGACGTTGCTCGCTAGTAACATGCTCAAGTGCGACTCCAAAGACTTCTGAGGCGGTGGCTTTATGTACATCCAAACCGTTAGCAAAAGCATGTAATAAACCTGAGTCGCTAGATAAATGGGCCATTATACGCAATTCAATTTGTGAATAATCAGCGGCAACAATTTTATAACCAGGGCGAGCAATAAAAGCTTCTCGTACTTTGCGACCTTCTTCGGTACGAATGGGAATATTTTGTAGGTTTGGATCGGTCGAAGATAAGCGTCCTGTCGCAGTAATTGCTTGTTGGTAGGAGGTATGCACTCGACCAGTTCGATGGTCGATCAACTTAGGCAGTTTATCGGTGTAAGTATTTTTTAGTTTTGTTAAACCGCGATACTCCATAATAGCTTTAGGTAATGGATAATTTAAAGCCAGTTCTTGTAATACTTCCTCACCGGTTGAAGGTGCACCTTTGGGTGTTTTTTTGATGACTGGTAGGTTCATCTTTTCAAATAAAATATGTTGAAGTTGCTTCGTTGAACCTAGATTAAACGCTTCACCTGCCATCTCATGAACGGTCTCTTCCAAATGTAATATGCGCTCAGCTAACGATTGCGATTGTTGTGCTAACTTTTGAGAATCAATTAAAACGCCAGTTTGCTCCATGCGAGAGAGCACTTGACTCAGTGGCACTTCTAATTCGCTTACGACATTGGCGAGTTCTGGAGCGTTGACTAGTTGTGGCCAAAGTAATTGATGTAAACGCAAGATGATATCGGCATTTTCGGCAGCAAACGGAGCCGCTTCGGCTAAGCCGATCTGATTAAAGGTCAGTTGTTTTGCCCCTTTACCTGCAATACTTTCCAGTGTAATTGGACTATGACCTAAATAATGAAGTGATAACGCTTCGATATGATGCTTCGTCACCACGCTGTTTAAAACATAGGATTCGAGCATTGTGTCATAGGCAACTCCGTTTAATGTGATGCCATGATTGGCTAGCACATTTTTATCAAATTTAAGGTTATGTCCAACCTTTTGATTCTTTGAATTTTTGAGTAGGGGCGTTAGTTGTTCAAGCGCCCATTGACTATTTAGCTGCTCCGGTGCATCAGGATAGTCATGAAGTAATGGGATATAACACGCATCCCCAGCAGCCACACATAAAGAGATACCCACTATCTGAGCTTCCATATAATGTGCACTTGAGGTAAATGTTTGTAGACCAAATAAAGGGGCTGAAGAGCACTTCTCAATCCACTGGGCTAATGCCGCTTCTGTCAGCACAACATCGTACTTGGTGTGATCAATCTTAGGCGTATTTGACGTGACGGCGTTAGCAGGTGTGCTTTCACTGACGGGAGAGTCATTGTTATTATTTTTGTTATGAGGTGCTTTGGCAAAAGTATCTCCAGTGACCTCAGTAAACCAACGTTTAAACTCATAGGTTTGAAATAATTCAGCTAATGCATTGTTATCGGCATCTTTAATGCTGAGTTGGTCAGGCGAATAATCTAGTGGTAAGTCGATGGCGATGGTTGCAAGTTCATATGACAAGCGAGCACTTTGTTCATGCTCTTGCATCTTTTTGGCCATCGTTTTGGCCCCTCGAAAGTCTAATGTAGCGATCTTATCAAGGTTGTTATAGATATCATTGATCCCCCCAATCCCTTGCAATAGACCAAGTGCAGATTTATCTCCAACACCAGGTACTCCTGGGATATTATCGACCTTATCACCTTTGAGCGCTAAGAAGTCAATAATCAGTTCTGGCCCAATACCAAATTTTTCTACTACACCAGGGACATCCATGAGTGTGTTGTTCATGGTATTAATTAATGTGACATGGTCATCAACTAACTGCGCCATATCTTTATCGCCGGTACTGACTAAGGACTTCATACCTAAAGCTGTTGCGCGTTTTGTCAGTGTGCCGATGACATCATCTGCTTCGACATTTGGCTCGACAATCAATGGTAAGCCCATTGCTTTTATAATGGCATGTAAAGGTGCTATTTGTGAGCGCAGCTCATCCGGCATCGGAGGACGATTTGCTTTATATTCCGGATAAATGTCATCTCTAAAGGTTTTGCCTTTGGCATCAAAGACCACAGCAATGTGAGTAGGCTCATACGTCTTGAGTAAACTTTTTAGCATATTGATCACACCGTAAATTGCGTGAGTAGCTTGTCCTTGAGAATTCGACATTGGCGGCATCCCGTGAAATGCGCGAAATAAGTATGAGGAACCATCAACTAATACAAACGGAGCTTCAGAGTTTTGAGACATGTGGATTTCTTTTTTTAATTAATACAGGATAAGGATGCCATAGCTTATAAACATTGGCTATAGAGAGATAAAAATAATCATTCTGCCTGTGGATAACTTTGTGATTAAGTCTGAATAACAGGCACCAAAAAGAGACTAAGCTAGCCTGAAATTTGAAAAGAGTGAGAAAATCAGTCCGTTGAAAAATAATTAGTAGGTAGGAAATATTATATTCTTCAATATAAGTCAATCTTGACTTTAATAAACTACATGCGATGTCCTATCGCTTATTTACAATTAATTTACCATAGTGAAATAAAAAAGAAAGGCCTTACATGGCTTTTTTATCGTAATCCACAGGATGTGCTTATTTTTATTAAAAAAATTTATTTTTCACTTTAGATTTTGAATGAACAAGCACATAATGAAAAAAAAACTATCATCATCAAATTATGCAGTATCAAGCCATCATTCGTATACTTGGATTACTCGTTGCACTTTTTAGTGTGACGATGATTATGCCTGCACTTGTTTCCATTATCTATCAAGATGGTAGCGGCCTACCTTTTCTTCTTGCATTTTTGACTTGTGTTATCACTGGGTTAGCGTTTTGGTACCCTAATCGCAATTACAAACGAGATTTACGTGCCAAAGAAGGTTTTTTAATTGTGGCATTGTTTTGGTTAGTACTTGCCAGCTTTGGTGCTATTCCATTTATATTTCTAGAACAACCGCAGATGTCTGTAACGGACGCATTTTTTGAATCTTTCTCAGGTCTCACGACTACCGGGGCAACTGTTATCGAAGGAATTGAGTTTTTACCACAATCTATGCAGTTTTACCGACAACAGCTGCAATGGCTTGGGGGGATGGGGATAATAGTACTTGCTGTCGCTATATTACCTTTATTAGGTGTGGGGGGAATGCAGTTGTATCGAGCAGAGACTCCAGGTCCTGTAAAAGACTCTAAGATGACCCCGCGAATTGCAGAAACAGCTAAACAGTTATGGTTTATATATTTAGGGTTAACGATTGCTTGTGCTACAGCATATTGGGCTGGTGGAATGAGTCTCTTTGATGCTATTTGTCATTCCTTTTCTACCATTGCAATTGGAGGGTTCTCGACACATGATGCCAGTCTAGGTTATTTTGATTCGCCCTTGATTAATTTTATTTGTGTTGCGTTTTTGTGGATTGCAGCGCTTAATTTTGCATTACATTTTGCTGCAGCTTCAGGTCGAAATCTAAAAGGATACTGGCGCGACCCTGAATTTAAAGCATTCTTCTTTATTCAATTCGTACTTATAGTGGTGTGCTTTTTAGTATTAGTTAATTTTGAATATTATGATAACGCTGAAATCGCTTTTGATCAGGCGATGTTCCAAGCAGTCTCAATCAGTACCACGGCTGGCTTTGCAACGACCGACTTTGCCGCTTGGCCGGTGTTTTTACCAATATTACTCATATTTGCGAGTTTTATAGGAGGGTGTGCTGGCTCGACGGGGGGGGGCTTAAAAGTGATTCGTATATTTTTATTATTTTTACAAGGCAAGCGTGAGATTAATCGTCTGATCCACCCTAAGGCGGTTTACTCGGTAAAATTAGGTGAAAGAGCGATGCCTGATCGTGTTGTAGAAGCTGTTTGGGGTTTTTTTGCAGCATATGCAATTGTCTTTGTGATTATCATGCTGGCGTTACTCGGAACTGGGATGGACGATATCACAGCATTTACAGCAACTGCGGCAACCTTAAATAATTTAGGCCCTGGTTTGGGCGAAGTATCAGGTACATATGCGTCAGTTTCTGATGGTGGAAAGTGGATATTAGTGCTTGCGATGCTCTTTGGTCGCTTAGAAGTTTTTTCTCTATTAGTGTTGTTTTCGCCAACGTTCTGGCGCAGTTAAATATCAGTCATTGGGTTTTGCTGGTAACCAAAGGCTTAACTTTTTCGCGTTAATAGTTCATCTAGTTTTTATATTTTTAATCAACCAAAGAAAAATGCGCTAGGTTGGAATAATTTTTCCACCTCTGATATGTACTTTTTATCCACCAAAAATAAGATGACATGATCATCAGCTTCAATCATGGTATCGGAGTGGGCAATGATAACTTGCTCTTGACGCACGACTGCGCCAATGGTTGTACCTGGAGGTAGTTTAATATCTTTGATCATTCTCCCGACCACTTTTGAGGTGTTTTTATCGCCATGAGCTATTGCCTCGATAGCTTCAGCCGCCCCACGTCTTAATGAATATACATTGACGATATCACCACGGCGCACATGAGTTAAGAGCGCTGAGATAGTGGCTTGCTGAGGGGAAAATGCAATATCAATTTCACCTCCTTGAACTAAATCTACATAAGCAGAACGCTGGATCAGCACCATGGCTTTTTGCGCGCCTAAACGCTTAGCTAGCATCGCTGACATGATATTCGCTTCATCGTCATTGGTGACAGCAATAAAAGCATCTACTTGTTCTACATTTTCTTCGGTCAGCAGGTCAGAATCAGAAGCATCTCCTTGAAAGACGATGGTATTATCTAATCTTGCTGATAAGTATTTGGCTCGCTCAGCATCAAATTCAATTAACTTCACATTATGTTTATGCTCTAGGCGTTTGGCAAGCCCGGCTCCGATGAGTCCACCACCGGCAATCATAATACGTTTATAGCTTGATTCGAGTTTTTGTAACTCACTCATTACTGCGCGAATGTGTTTGGTTGCGGCGATAAAGAACACCTCGTCATCGGCTTCAATGACGGTAGTACCCAGTGGTCGAATAGGGCGGCCACGTCGGTAAATCGCTGCAACACGTGTTTCAACGTTTGGCATGTGTTGTTTCAGAGCAGATAATGCATGACCGACTAATAAGCCGCCATAATAAGCTTTCACGGCAACTAATGACGCTTTACCATCGGCAAATTCCACTACTTGCAAAGCGCCAGGATAATCAATTAAGCGTTTGATTGAATTGGTGACGAGTTGTTCTGGAGCAATTAGATGATCAACCGGAATATCTTGATGGTCATATAATTTGTCTTGATAGAGAATGTATTGTTCTGAGCGGATCCGTGCGATTTTAGTTGGTGTTTTATATAAAGTGTAAGCGACTTGGCAGGCCATCATATTTGATTCATCAGAGTTGGTCACTGCGATAAGCATATCGGCGTCTTCTGCACCTGCTTTTTGCAACACTTCTGGATGTGAGCCTATACCTTGGACAACTTGAATATCGAGGCGATCTTGAAGATTACGTAACGTATCACCATCAGCGTCAATAACCGTGATGTCATTGCGTTCGCCAACGAGGTTCTCGGCTAATGTGCCGCCTACTTGGCCCGCTCCTAAGATGATAATTTTCATGTCACGCGTCTCTTATAGTGATTCAGGTTTTTGTAAAAGGGTATAGTAAAACCCATCCATATCAGCATCACCAGGTAATACTTGTAAACCAAATTCGTCATTAACCGTTGTTAATTCACTCAAGCTAGTTGGTATTGGTAATACAACCGCTTCTGGGTGTTGAGCAATAAATGTTTGTATTTGCTGTGAATTTTCCTCAGGCAATATTGAACATGTCGCATAAAGTAACTTACCACCTGGTTGCAAGATTTGCCACATTTGCATCAGTAATTCTGCTTGGATAGCGACTAATGGGGCAATATCAGATGCTTGACGTAACCAACGAATATCTGGATGACGTCTGATAACGCCGGTAGCAGAACAAGGTGCGTCGAGTAAGATGCGGTCAAACGGTTCACCGCCATACCAACCCTCAACATCTTCAGCTGCTGCACAAATTAATGTCGCTTCATGACCTAAGCGTGCTAAGTTTTCTTCTACACGCACGAGACGAGAGGGATCATTATCAATGGCAACACACTCTTCTAGCTCAGGTTGAGATGCCAAAATATGCGCTGTTTTGCCACCAGGAGCGGCACAGCAATCAAGAACGCGATGGCCAGGTTGCACATCTAGAAGCTGTGCGGCTAATTGTGCTGCACCATCTTGGACAGCAAACCATCCTTTATCATAACCCGGAAATTGGGTGACATCGCCACTTTTCAAACATTGCACTGCATCAGGGTGGGTATTTTTTAGCTCAGTGTCTATGCCCATTGCTTGAAGCTGAGTTTGCATGCCTTCAGGACTGATATGGGCTGGGTTTACACGTAACCACAAAGGGGCTTTTTGATTTGATTCATCGATTACGAGTTGTGCGTGCTCAGCATAGTGATTATTGATAGCTTTGAAGATCCAATTTGGCATACCGGCTTGGGCTGCAAGACTCTCTGGGGCTGTGTTAGCAACGTCTTCACGGATAAAGGTACGCAAAATAGCATTAATTAACGCTTTTAATGTTGTCCCTTTGAGTAAATCCGCTGCGCCAACTGTTTCACTTACCGCAGCATGTTCTGATACGCGAGAATAAGCGATTTGATATAGACCAATTAAGATAAGATGTTCGAGGATTTTTTTACGGCCTTTTAATGGCTTATCTAATAACCCTCTAAGCCAAAATTGCAACGTTGGTAGGGTGCGTAAACAGCCAAAGACCATCTCTTGCAACCAGGCACGGTCACGACCTTGATAGTGTTCAAGGCGTTGCGCAAGCGCTTGTTTTGATGACACCCCTTTTTCTAAAATTTGAAATAAAACCCACGCGGCATCAGCGCGAAGTTGTTGTCCTAAAGGGGAGCTCATGAGATGACCTTGTGTGTTGAATTATAACGAAACATCAGCGATAGCATTTGATGATGTTAATACAGTATTAGCGGTAAACCAGCTTGCCCTAGCGTTAAGAATGTCGCTAATGGGAAGCGCTTTTTTACCTGGAATTTGGCATTGGGTGATGACTAAGGCACCTTGCGAAGTCGCAATATATAAACCTGTTTTATCAGCTTTGATAATGGTGCCAGGCGAATGTGCGCTAGATAGTGTGGTATCTACATGCGCTGTCCAGACTTTGACATTGTGTTGTTTACCTTGTTCATCTTCAACGGTAAAAAATGCCATGGGCCACGGATTAAACGCGCGAACATTGCGTTCTAGCTGTTCGGCTGGAACGTACCAATTAATGTGAGCTTCGTCTTTCGACAGTTTTTTTGCATAGTTCGCAGCGTCGTCGTTTTGCGCTTCTGGCGTAAACGCGCTGAAGTCACTTAACACATGTACCAAAGCTTCTGGGCCTTGCTTAGCCAGCTTTTGATAAAGGCTGGCACTCGTATCGCTAGCCAAAATAGGCAGATTTGTTTTATATAACATTGCGCCTGTGTCTAACCCAATATCCATTTGCATAATAGTCACACCTGTAACGCTATCACCAGCCCAAAGAGCACGTTGAATCGGCGCTGCACCGCGCCAACGAGGTAATAACGAACCGTGCACATTAATACAACCTAATCGCGGAGTGTCCAACACAATTTGTGGTAGTAATAACCCATAGGCGACGACTACCATCAGGTCGGCGTTAAGTGCAGCCAATTCTGACTGAGTGCTTTCATCACGAAATGACGCTGGTTGAAACACGGGTAAATTATGTTCTATGGCTAAACATTTTACCGCGCTGGGCGTGAGTTTTTTACCGCGACCTGCGGGTCTATCTGGTTGGGTGTATACACCGACAATGTTATGGTCGGTATTGAGTAAAGCAGCCAAGTGGTCGGCGGCAAATTCTGGTGTGCCTGCAAAAACAATATTTAACGATGTGCTCAACTTTGTACCTTAAGATTTCGCCGCAATACGGGCTTCTTTTTCTAATTTTTTCATAATGCGTTGACGTTTTAGTGAGGATAAGTAATCTACAAATAGTTTACCCTGTAGATGGTCCATTTCATGCTGAATACACACCGCAAGTAGCCCTTCTGCTTCCATCGTAAATTCTTCACCATGCTCATTTAACGCACTCACCTTGATCCATTCAGCTCGCTCAACTTTGGCATAGTTATTAGGGACTGACAAACAACCTTCTTCGTTGATTTTAGTTCCACGTTGTTCGATAACTTTAGGGTTAATAAACACTAAAGGAGTATCTTGGTCATCTGAGACATCCATGACAATAACTTGTTGATGGACGTTGACTTGCGTAGCGGCTAACCCTACACCACGTTCTGCTTTCATCGTTTCAAACATATCAGCTACTAATGTGCGAATACTGTCATTGATGTCGTTCACGGGCTTAGCTTTGGTGCGTAAGCGCTCATCGGGAAAAGTGAGGACGGTTAATACTGCCATTTTAAATCTACCATAATGAATTCACGAAGTGTTTTAAGTCCCTAGCTATGGATAACTTGGCCAAGCTAGTCACGAATATTACGTATTCTACCTGTAAAGTTATTAAGATGCATAATTTTAGGCGTAATTATGAATAAATGCTTACGGCACTTGATGGCATGTAATTGTATACCCATCGAGCAAAATAAATTGATACAGAATAATACCTCATTACGCTAAACCCGCCTTTTGGTCAGTATGCAGCCGCTTATTTAGTGCATATGATGAATGACATATAAAAGAAACTGCATGACAAAAATTTAGGGAGCTTAACAGTGGAAAAGTTAGTTGCGTTTTATGCACTGATACATTGTCAAGGTGTTAGTACAAACACAGTACTTAAGCTAACTACTCATTTTCAATGTGATATTGCAGATATACCTACGCTATCTAAAGAGACACTAGCCGCTCAAGGTCTGTCGAGTGCTCAAATTGAACAATTGAAAGCAGATTATAAAATTCCGATACAGCGAATAATGAATTGGTTAGATCACGACAGTGATTGTCCCCGCCAGGTAATATATTGTGATGATGCAGATTATCCGCAATATCTAGCTCATTTACATGACCGGCCTTTGTTATTATTCGTAGAAGGCAATATCAGTTTATTAACGCTTCCACAATTAGCGATTGTTGGAGCGCGCAGGGCGACTGAGCATGGTAAACGATATGCTTTTGATTTTGCTAAACAGCTCGCTTCTCATCACTGGGTAATTACCTCGGGTTTGGCCCAAGGCATTGACGCTCAGGCTCATCGAGGTGCTCTGGCTGCAAACGGAGCTACAGTCGCTGTGTTAGGTCATGGTCATGAACATATGTACCCACGACATCATGCACATTTGCGCCAACAGATTTTAAGTCAGCAAGGCTGTATTATCAGCGAGTTTTTTCCTGATCAGCCGGCTCAACCCAAAAACTTCCCTCGTCGCAATCGAATTATCAGTGGACTGGGCGCTGGTACCTTGGTAGTGGAAGCTAAGCGTCAATCAGGCTCGTTAATTACAGCTAACCAGGCTGTACAAGAAAACCGCTTAGTCTTTGCATTGCCGGGGCGGATTGATGATGAGAATATTAGTGGTTGCTTAGCTCTGATAAAAGAAGGGGCTGTTCTAGTCCAAGAAATTGATGACATTGAAAGCGAAATGATGGAGGTTGAAAAACCGAGGCATCACCCCATATACTTTTCAACAAAGAATAAAACAGAAGAAAACTTGTCACCATCTAATTTGTTAGATAGTGTAGGTTATGAAATAACAGCGATTGAAAATATTGCTGCGCACTCAAGTTTACCGTTGCCACAAGTATTGGCACAACTATTGGAATTTGAGCTTAGTGGCAAAGTCGCGGCCGTTGCCGGTGGCTACGTAAAACTCAGGAGTGATAATTAATGTTCGATATCCTCATGTACTTGTTTGAAAGTTTAATTCATAACGAGTCAGACTTTCATGTTGACCAAGAAGCCCTTACCGAAGAGCTCGTTAGAGCGGGCTTTCATCATGACGAAATTTATAAAGCATTAGCTTGGTTAGAAAAGTTAGCGGCCCTACAAGAAACGGAACATAAGCCTTATTTAACAAAAGGGGCATATTCGGCAGTCAATCGAGTTTACGTTGAAACTGAGCTAGCTATCCTGGATGTTGAAGCTCGTGGCTTTATTATGTTCTTAGAACAAATCAATGTATTAGATGCGACTACCCGTGAAATGGTTATAGACCGTTTAATGGAAATTGATAACCAAGAGTTCTGCTTGGAAGATTTAAAATGGATTATTTTGATGGTGCTATTTAATGTACCTGGCAAAGAAAAAGCTTATGCACAAATGGAAAACTTGCTATTTGATGTGCCGGATGGTCCATTACACTAATGGCTAAAATTGACGGCTCGCTATTTTCATCTGACCAAAAAGTCAGTGCTGAGGCTATTTTTGAGGCTTATGGCGATTGTCCTGACTGCAGTAACCCATTACAGATCCGCTATGCCAATAAATCGGCCTTTTTAGGCTGCACCACATATCCCGCTTGTGAATACAAAAAATCGCTTACAGATAACTCAATCACAACGATTAAGGTGATGGTGGATACGCCTTGCCCACAATGCGATCAAACCTTAGCCATTAAAAAAGGTCGTTACGGGTTATTTGTTAGTTGTGTTGATTTTCCTACTTGTAATTTCATTGGGTCGATTAAACATCAAACCGATACCAAGGTATCTTGTCCACAATGTCACACGGGGCATTTACTTGAAAAGACCAACAAGTACGGTAAAAAATTCTATTCGTGCAACGCCTATCCTAACTGTAAATTTGTGTTAAATGATAAGCCGGTGGCCCGTACTTGTCCTGAATGTCAAAGTACGATTATGATTGAATCTTCAGCGACACAACTTCATTGTGTTAAACTAACATGTCATGGTGTAATTAATAATGATAACAATTCCTCCCGTTGAACTTGAGCAATTTATTAGCGCCTTTGAACAAGGCGAAGTCATAGGCTACCCTACAGAAGCTGTTTTTGGTTTAGGGTGCGATCCTGATATTGCTGATGCAGTAAATAACGTGTTAGCAATCAAAACCCGCCCACAGGATAAAGGGTTAATTCTCATTGCGGCGACGTTTGAACAGTTGTTACCTTATATTGATATTAGTGAGCTGGAACCTGAGATAATCAACAAAGTTCACGCGACTTGGCCTGGCCCGTATACTTGGATCATGCCTAAAGCGAAAACGACACCGGATTATTTAACCGGTGGTCGTAATACGATTGCGGTTCGTGTGAGTGCTCATCCAACGGTAATAGCGTTATGCAATGCTGTTAACAAACCCCTAGTCTCAACGTCAGCTAACCCCAGTGGTGAAACACCTGCACGAACACTTGAGCAAATTAAGACGTATTTCGCAGATACAATTTTTGCAATTGACGGTGAAGTCGATCACAATGCGCAGCCTAGCAAAATACAAGATGCAGTTACCGGAAAGGTACTGCGAGGATAGATAATGAACACCGAACTCCCGTCACACGATAAGATTGCCCAGGTCAAAGCGTTCTTGCTTAAGTTGCAGGATAATATTTGTCAAACATTGGAGCTTTCTGACGGCAAAGCCCGTTTCGTGGAAGATGAATGGGAGCGAGAGCAGGGCGGCGGCGGTCGCACTCGTGTGCTGACCAATGGTGCTGTTATCGAGCAAGGTGGTGTTAATTTCTCGCATGTATTTGGCGATCAAATGCCAGCATCGGCCACGGCTGCCAGACCTGAGTTGGCGGGACGTCGCTTTCAAGCGATGGGAGTATCGCTGGTGATCCATCCGCATAACCCATATATCCCGACGTCACATGCTAACGTGCGTTTCTTTATTGCTGAGAAAGAAGGCGAGGCACCTATTTGGTGGTTTGGCGGCGGTTTTGATCTCACCCCATTTTTCCCATTTAAAGAAGATGTCGTGCATTGGCACAAAGTGGCCCATGATCTATGCTTGCCATTCGGGGAAGATGTGTATCCTAAATATAAAAAGTGGTGTGATGACTATTTTTATTTGAAGCATCGTAATGAAACACGAGGTGTGGGCGGTTTATTCTTTGATGATTTAAATACACCTGATTTTGAAACGGCTTTTGGTTTTATGCAAGCTGTTGGCAATGGATACTTAGATGCGTATGTTCCCATCATTGAAAAACGTAAGAACACTGAGTACGGAAATATGGAGCGCGATTTTCAACTGTATCGTCGTGGTCGCTATGTGGAGTTTAACTTGGTGTATGACCGCGGTACTTTATTTGGTTTACAAACCGGTGGACGGACAGAATCAATACTTATGTCAATGCCGCCATTGGTACGCTGGGAATATAATTACGTTCCGGATGAACACTCGGCTCAAGGGAAGCTAGCGGCATATTTGACCCCGCAAGACTGGTTAGCAGGACAGTCATAACTACACGCTACAATGTCTCTTTAGCTTATGAACGTTTGTGTGAAGGGCATACGGGATCTGGACTGTTAATCATGTGTTCAGCCAGCCCATCAAATGCATGATGAAGTGTTTGGATAAGATCTTGATTATCAATGGTGCGCTGCATCGCTTTATCCATACACATCATCCACTGTATTTTGAGTGCAGGTGTGACGGTAAAGGGTAAGTGGCGCATTCGTAACCGTGGATGCCCATATTGTTGGACAAATAAATCCGGACCGCCGAGCCAACCCGATAAAAACAGATAAAACTTCTCACGCACGCTGTCCAAAGGAAGCGGGTGAATCACTAATAATTCTGTTAAAGCGGGATCGGTTTCCATTATGTCATAAAAGGCATTGGCTAATCGTCGTGTGCCTTCAATTTCGCCTATTAATTGATAAGCAGTTTGGTTATTATTCATACCTGCGCTTTTTCTCTTTGGAAGTTTGGTTGTTATCCAAGTAAGGATCGATTTCATGCAATATTTCGCTGTGTTTGGTAATCCCATTGCACAAAGTAAGTCTCCGGCAATTCATCAAATGTTCGCTCAGCAAGTAAAGCTGAATATTGATTATCGAGCAATTTTAGCACCTATAGGTGGCTTTGAAACTAGTGCAGCTGAATTTTTTGCACAACCACATCATATCGGAGCGAATGTAACGATGCCCTTTAAGCATGATGCGTTCTCTATGTGTGATGTATTAACCAATGAAGCAAAATCGGCTCAAGCAGTTAATACCTTATTTAAAACTGCAGAGGGGTTACTCGGTCACAATACCGATGGGTTGGGGTTGGTTCAAGACTTGATCCGTCAACAAGTTACCTTAAAAGGTCAACGTATTTTGGTCATAGGAGCCGGTGGCGCTGCCAAAGGTATTATAGCGCCATTGTTTGCTCAAGATATCCATTCATTGCATATTATTAATCGTAATGAACAACGGGCCAAAGAGTTAGTCGCTCAATTTGTCAGTGGACAGCCAAACTGGAAATTCACTGCCGGTGGGTTTGATAGTGTGAAACATGATCAATATGATGTCGTTATTAATGCGACTAGTTTAAGTATGAATGGTGAAGTACCCGACATATCTAATCATATATATGAAGAGACTACGTGTATTTACGATATGGTATATCGCAAAGAGCCCACGGCATTTTTGAAACATGCTCATCAACAAGGCAGTCGAAATGTGAGTGATGGATTAGGGATGCTTGTAGGGCAAGCTGCTAAAAGTTTTGAATTATGGACGGGGCAGGTAGTGAACACTACCCCAGTGTTAGAAACGTTAAGAAAACAGATTCAAGGCTAAATCATTTTGACATAGCTAAGTATTCGTCTTTTAAAGCAACATAGTTTTGCGCTGATTGTTTCAGGAATGCTGTTTCGGAAGGTTTTAAAGAGCGAGCTTGCTTTGCAGGGTTACCGACATATAGATAGCCACTCTTTAACACTTTATTCGGTGGTACCACGGAGCCTGCACCAATAAAGACATCATCCTCAACAACAACCCCATCCATTACTACTGAGCCCATACCTACTAAAATTCGGTTACCCAAGGTACAACCATGTAACATACATTGATGTCCAACCGTTACATCTTCACCAATAATCAACGGAAAACCATCAGGTAAAGAAGGTGATTTACGAGTGACATGTAATATAGTGCCATCTTGGATGTTAGACCGTGCGCCAATGTGAATATGATTTACATCACCGCGCGCAGCAACTAAAGGCCAGATGCTAACATCATTTGCTAGCGTGATATCACCATAGAGAACCGCGCTATCTTCTATAAACACTCCTGAAGCGATAGATGGAGTTATTCCTTTATAGGCATGAATGGGCATAAAGATAGTCCTGTTTTGTAAAAATACTGTGTCTATTGTAAAAGAAATAGAGAAGATCGGGTAATATTTCGGCGTAATATAAAATATTTCAATTTAATTACGATAAGCTGTTGACGATAAAAATTAAGTCTGTAGAATGCGCTCCTCACTTGCAGGACATCAGGTTAAGCCATCAGGCAAAAGCCTCGTACAGCAAGCGATTGCAAGGTTTTAGTTTAGATATTTTTTTACGAA
>Ga0209136_1000092_pt1 | contig 66532 bp, 56 predicted proteins | sample SaaInl0LU_22_DNA_FD_184640 | JGI IMG/M metagenome (GOLD analysis project Ga0209136, IMG submission 184640) | Marine microbial communities from expanding oxygen minimum zones in the Saanich Inlet - ESP_90LU_22_DNA (SPAdes) (version 2) | ecosystem: Environmental > Aquatic > Marine > Intertidal... | reverse complement strand
AAAAAACTAACGCTTATTTCATTTGTTGTTTCTCTTGGAGGTTTTCTCTTCGGCTTTGATGCCGGAATCATTTCTGGAGTGATGTCTTTTGCCGGTCCTGAATTTGACTTGACAGACATGCAAGCAGGATGGGTCGTAAGTTCGCCCTCCTTCGCCGCAATGATTGCCATGCTTTTCTCGGGCAGATTGAGCGACAAAGTAGGACGCAAAAAGATATTGATTTTCGTGGCCTTTTTCTACGCCTTGTCCGCATTGCTCTCTGCTTATGCAAGCTCCTACGAAATGCTTTACATCGCAAGAATGCTAGGCGGTATCGCCTTTGGTGCTGCGCTCATTTTGGCACCCACTTATATTGCAGAAATTTCAACCTCTGAAAATCGTGGTAAATTGGTTTCTATCCAACAACTCAATATCGTACTTGGATTTTTTGCTGCTTTTTTAAGCAATTATTACTTTAACAAATACAACAATGCAGACTCCTTTTTGTCCGATGAAAATGTTTGGAGATGGATGTTGGGTGTGGAATTGATTCCTGCTGTTCTTTATTTTGTTTCTTTATTTTTCGTGCCAAAAAGCCCACGCTGGCTGTTTGCCAACGATCAAAAAGAAGAAGCCAAAGTCGTACTCAATGCTATTCACGGTGCGGAAACGGCGAAAGAAGAAATTGAAAGCATCGCCAACAATATCAAACTAGAACAAAACAAAGAGAAAGTAGCCCTCAAAGATCTTCTAAAACCCTCTTTGCGATTTATCATGATCGTAGGACTTGTAATCGGAATATTGCAACAAATCACCGGAATCAATGCCGTTTATTTTTATGCGACCTCGATTTTCAAACAAACAGGAATAGGAACAGACGCGGCCTTTTCTTCAGGAGTTCTGTTGAGTACAATCACGGTAATTTTCACTTTTGTAGCGATCTTTTTAATCGACAGAATGGGACGACGTCCACTCTTGTTGATAGGAATTGCTGGGATCGCAATCAGTCTATTGGTTTGCTCTTATGGATTCAACCAGGCAACTTACAAACTTACCGATGCAAAAATCGAATCTCTCGAAAATATAGAAAGACACTTGCTCTTGCCTTACATGGACAAAGATTACAACAGTGATATCGCATTTAAAAACGATATGAAAACAGCACTCGGAACAAAACAATATGCAAAAAATGAAGGTGCTATTTTAGAAGTTGCTACAACCATTAATGCCACACTTGTTCTTTTAGGCATCCTTGGTTTTATTGCTTGTTTTGCTTTTTCCCTCGGACCGGTAATGTGGGTTTTACTCTCAGAACTGTTCCCAATGAAATATCGCGGATTGGCCATTGGTGTCATCGGGTTTATCAATTCTTTTATCAGTTGGATTGTACAACAAGTCTTCCCTTGGGAGCTATCCAATCTAGGAAACGCACTCAGCTTTTTAATTTTCGGAGCTATTGCAGCCGTTGGGTTCTTTATTTTAATCAAAATATTACCAGAAACCAAAGGGAAGTCCTTGGAACAAATTGAAAAAGACTTGGTCAAAGAATAACAACTAACAAGCATAAATTTTATCATGAAAACAATTTTTTCCATTTTCGTAGTTTTATTGTCAATCGTAACCTATAATTTTGCGCTCAAAGAAAAAAACGTTTTGACAAACAACCAACCTGTTAAAGTGACACTGCACAAAACAAATGAGCAGTTTGAACTCCGTGTAAACAATGAGCCTTTTTACATCAAAGGAGCTGGACTGGAATTTGGTGAAATCCCATCCTTGGCGGAACACAATGGAAATTCCTTCCGAACTTGGCGAACAGATAATGGAAAACAAACAGCTCAAGAAATACTTGACGCAGCACACAAACATGGCTTGTTAGTAACTATGGGAATTGACGTGGCTCGTGAACGCCATGGATTCGATTACAACGACGAGGCTGCTGTAAAAAAACAGTACGATCGAATTGAAAAAGAAATCACTCCTATAAAAGACCATCCTGCATTGTTGATGTGGGCTGTCGGAAATGAATTGAATCATGAAAGCACCAATCCAAAAGTATGGGATGCGGTCAACGAGCTTTCTAAAATGATTCACCGCATCGACCCGAATCATTTAACCACAACAACCTTAGCGGGAATCAACCAAAAGTATGTCAACTATATCAAAGAAAGATGCACGGACATCGACTTGCTTTCTTTCCAGGTATACGGTGATTTGGAACAACTCCCAAAAATGGTGAAAAAATACAACTGGGAAGGCGCCTATATGGTTACCGAATGGGGAGCCACAGGACACTGGGAAGTAGCCAAAACTTCGTGGGGGGCTCCTATTGAAGACAACAGTACAGTAAAAGCAAACAATTACTTGAAAAGATACCGCAAAGGAATTGAAACCAACACAACACAATGCGTCGGCTCTTATGTCTTTTTATGGGGACAAAAACAAGAACGCACACCCACTTGGTACGGTATTTTTCTAGAAGATGGCAAAGAAACAGAAGCAGTGGATGTCATGCATTACCTTTGGAATGACAGTTGGCCAACCAACAAAACGCCTCAAGTGGTTTCGTTTGAACTCAACGGAAAGAATGCCTATGGCAATGTCCTTTTGAAACAAAACGAAAACTGTATCGCCACGGTAAAAATTCAAGACCACGAAAAGGATAATATGTCCTATCGTTGGGAAATACTTGCAGAGAGTATAGACTTGCAAGAAGGAGGGGATTACGAAGGAAGACCCCATAGCATTTCCATATCCATCGATTTAGAAAAAGACGGAATATTGCATTTCAAAGCCCCAAAAGCAGGAGCCTACCGATTGTTTGTATATGCCACTGACGGACACCACCATGCGGCTACAGCAAACATTCCCTTTTTAGTACAATAAAAAAAACAACCCTACATAAAAAACAAAAGGTTTAAAAAACTATGAGAGTGACGCGTGAAAACCCCATTTTTATTGGAAGCAAAGAGGCTTCTTATACAGCAAAGGAAATCAAAGGAAAATCTGTTGTCATCGGCAACGAAACCTATTTTAAAATTAGCAACAGCGATGAAATGCGCCCTTTCTTTATGAGCATTGTCAGTGTTTCCAATCACTGGATGTTCATTGCAAGTAATGGTGGTTTGACCGCAGGAAGAAAAGACAATGGTTCTTCTCTTTTTCCTTACTACACCGATGATAAAATTACCGAATCTGCCGACATCACGGGAAGCAAAACAATTTTCCAAATACACTCGGACAACAAAACTCACCTTTGGGAACCGTTTTCCGATCGCTATATAGGCATCTACAAAACGCAAAGAAATCTTTACAAAAACAGTTTGGGAAACAAACTTATTTTTGAGGAGATCAACCACGATTTGAACCTTACTTTCCGATACGAATGGGCCACAAGTGAGCAATTTGGTTTTGTAAAAAATGCAACCTTTCAGAACAACAGCAATGCAGAAATCAAGGCAACTGTATTGGACGGAATTCAAAACATTTTGCCTTACGGTGTTTCGGCTGACTTGCAAAACAATCGAAGCAATTTGGTCGATGCTTACAAGAAAAGTGAACTAGAAGCAGGTGTTGGCATTTTTGCGTTGAGCTCTGTAATTGTAGACAAAGCAGAACCTGCTGAGGCATTGAAAGCTACAACGGTTTGGTCTGCCGGCCTAGAAAACCCTAAATATCTTTTGTCTTCACGTCAAGTGAGTAACTTCCGAAAAGGAATCGCATTGCAAGAAGAAAGAGATGTCAAAGCCGAGAAAGGAGCCTATTTTATTTCCACGACCCTTACATTGCCTCCAGGACAAGAGAAAAATTGGATGCTTGTTGCCGATCTCAATCAGTCGATGGCTACTGTTGTTGCCATTTCCGACAAAGTCAAAAATAAAAATATCACATCCCTAGTTGCCGAAGACATCGAACTAGGATCCCAAAAATTGAAAGAGTTGAACAGTGCCTCAGACGCATTGCAACTCACGGCAGACAAATTGAAAGATACCCGTCACTTTGCAAATACGCTTTTCAACATCATGAGAGGAGGTATTTTTGATGACAATTACCAACTAGAAAAAGGAGATTTTTCCAAATACATCCAAAAGGCAAACAAATCCGTTTACAAGAACAAAAAAGCGCTTTTAAGTGCACTTCCTAGCCTCTTTTCTTTGGACCATTTGAAAGCCTTGATTTCAAAAGACGAAGACACGGACTTCAAGCGTTTGGCTTCGGAATACATGCCTTTGAAATTTAGTAGAAGACACGGAGATCCAAGCCGTCCTTGGAACCGATTTTCTATCAATACAACCAGTGAAATCGATGGGTCTAAAATACTAGATTACGAAGGAAATTGGCGAGATATTTTCCAGAACTGGGAAGCATTGGCGCATTCGTACCCAGAATTTATTGACAGCATGATTCATAAATTCTTGAATGCGACAACATTTGACGGTTACAACCCTTACCGCGTGACCAAAGACGGTTTCGATTGGGAAGTAATTGAACCGGATGATCCATGGTCTTTTATCGGTTATTGGGGAGATCACCAAATTGTGTATTTGCTAAAATTCTTAGAATTTATTGAAAAATATTACCCCGGTAAATTGGCGACTTATTTAGAACAAAATCTATTTGTGTACGCCAATGTGCCTTATAAAATTAAAAGTTATAAGGACATCTTAAAAAACCCAAAAGACACCATTGACTTCGATCACGATGCAGACAAAATGATTGCAGCTCGCAGGAATGATATCGGAGCAGATGGAGCGCTTTTAGGCTCGAAAAATTCAGGTATTTACAAGGTCAATCTCGTTGAAAAACTATTGGCGACAGTACTTGCAAAAATTTCAAATTTCATTCCGGAAGGAGGAATTTGGATGAACACGCAACGTCCTGAGTGGAACGATGCCAATAACGCATTGGTAGGAAATGGTGTTTCGATGGTTACACTTTACTATTTGCGCAGTTTCTTGCAGTTTTATGAAACTCTTATTGCAAATACTTCTGAAAGCACGTTTGAAATTTCTGAAGCATTGAAAACATTTTTTCATGAGTTGTTCACTGCACTCGCAAGCAATGTCAACGTATTGTCTGGAGCCATTTCCAATGCAGATAGAAAAACAATCATGGATGGATTGGGTACTGCTGGAAGCAATTACCGCAACAGTATCTACACCCAAGGATTTTCTGGTCATCGCGAAAATCTTTCCAAAGAAGACCTGATGGCCTTTTTCCATGTTTCAAAAAAATACATCGACCACTCCATTGCTGCCAACAAACGTGCAGACAATTTGTACCATTCCTACAACCTGATGACCGTAGACAATGAAAAAGAAATTTCCATTTCTTATTTGTCTGAAATGCTGGAAGGTCAGGTAGCTGTCTTAAGTGCAGATTGTATCTCGAGCGAAGCCTCTCTTCAGCTTTTAAACGCGCTGAAAGAAAGTGCGCTTTTTAGAGAAGATCAGTACAGTTATATTTTATATCCAAACAAAAACCTACCGAGGTTTCACGACAAAAACAACATTCCTCTTGAAAAAGCAAAGGCTTCCGATTTGATACAACGATTGAGCAAAGACGGAAACTCACAAATTGTTGAAAGAGATCTTTTAGGAAATTACCACTTCAACGGAAATTTCCACAACGCAGAAAGTCTCAAAGAGGCACTTTCAAAACTTCCAGAAGCGTATTCCGAACTGGTTGCTCAAGATTCAAAATTGTTGTTAGATACCTTTGAAGGCATTTTCAATCACAAGGCCTTTACCGGAAGATCTGGAACTTTCTTTGGCTACGAAGGGCTGGGCTCTATATACTGGCACATGGTTTCCAAATTGTTGCTCAGTGTACAAGAAACTTGTTTGTTGGCCATCAAAAAAGGAGCAAAAAAGACAACAATTGAGGGATTGATAAGACATTACTACGGCATATCCGAAGGAATTGGTTTGCACAAGTCTCCTGAGTTATACGGTGCCTTCCCAACAGATCCGTATTCTCATACTCCTGCAGGGAAAGGTGCACAGCAACCAGGAATGACAGGGCAAGTAAAGGAAGATTTCTTGAGTCGTTTTGGAGAATTGGGAATCTTTGTAGAAGATGGAAACATCCACTTCAGTCCTCAATTACTCAGAAACGAAGAATTCCTAGAAACGGAAAGTACGTTTGCCTATATTGATCTCGACAAATCCTCGAAAGAAATTGCTTTGGAGCAAGGTTCTTTGGCCTTCACTTATTGTCAAATACCCGTTGTTTATCAACGCTCAAAACAAGAAGGAATTCAAGTTGTTATGAATGATTGCTCTGTACTGGAATTTGATACCTTGCAGATAGATGTACAAACCAGCTCGAAAATATTCAGACGAACGGGAGAGATCCAACGAATACTTGTTTATTTACAAAAATAAAATTAGACGAGATGCAAAAAAAAAGCAATACCATCGCCAAAATTGGCTTCATAATACTTGTGTTTAGCAGTCTTGTTTCCTGTGAATCTCCGGTGAAAAAAATGACCTCTACGCAAAATATTGAACAGAAAGTTGATTCCTTGTTGGCATTGATGACCTTGGAAGAAAAAATAGGCCAAATGTCTCAAGTGCGTCATTTCAGTGACATCAACAAGAACAGTGACATCGCTTCAAAATTCATTGGTTCGGTGATACATACGGACGGGCCTGCTCCTGGTGAAGGAGCCAAAGGTTGGCAAGAAAAATTCATTGCCTTGCAAAAACAAGCCTTGTCCACGCGTCTCGGAATTCCCTTGTTAATTGCTGTGGATGCTGTTCACGGACAAAATACCTTTGACGGTGCTACCATTTTTCCACACAATATTGGAATGGGAGCCACACACAACGAACACCTTGTGGAAGAAGCTGCCGTTATTACAGCTCTTGAAGCACAGGCGACTGGATTTAATTGGGTGTTTTCACCCTGTGTTGCGATTCCCTACAGCGAGAAATGGGGACGCGTCTACGAAGCATTTTCAGAAAGTACCGAATTGACAGCAAAATTGACCAAAGCCTCTGTCAAAGGACATCAAGGCAAATTAGCTGAGCCGACTACTGTCATGGCAACTGCCAAACATTTTATCGGAGATGGTGCTACCGATTATGGAAAAGAAGGGGGCAATACGACACTCGAACTTCAAGAACTGAGCGATCGACTCTTACCTCCTTATAAAACTGCCGTAGCGCAAGGAATTGGCGCTGTGATGGCTTCCTTTAACACACTTTCTGGAAAAGCCATGCACGCACACAAAGCACTCATCACGGATACATTGAAAAAAGCCATGCAATTCGATGGCATTGTCGTTTCGGACTGGAAAGGATATTCTCGATTTGGAAAAACCGCTGTAGTGAATGCAGGAGTGGACATGCTAATGACTGTAGACGGCGATTTGGACTTGTTTCAAAGCGAAATGAAAACTGCAATAGACAGTGGGATTGTTTCCATAGAACGCATCAATGATGCCGTGAAGAGAATCCTCAGACAAAAATTTCGTTTGGGACTTTTTACCCATCCTTTTCCGAAGGCTTCATTGATTTCAAAAATCGGAAGCAAAACGCACCGAGATGTTGCCAGACAAGCCGTTCGAGAGTCCCTAGTATTGCTCAAAAACGACCATACATTGCCTTTAGCAAAAGACACACCTACCATTGTTGTTGTCGGTGAGCACGCAAATAATACAGGTCTCCAATCAGGAGGGTGGACATTGCGCTGGCAAGGTGTACAAGAAAGTTACAAAGGGGCGACAACAATTTTACAGGGCATTCAGAACGCCTCAAAAGGGACCGTTCTTTATGATAAAAACGCCTCGGAAAAACACAGCAACGCAGATGTTGCAATCGTCGTAGTTGGCGAAACACCTTATGCCGAATTCTTTGGAGACATCGGGGACGGCTCTGGTACCTACCAGCTAACGTTGTCACAAAAACACCAAGATTATATTGATGCATACAAAAAATTAGGAGTGAAAGTCGTAACCGTATTGGTTTCTGGTCGTCCGCTAGTGGTGACCGAGCAAATTACAAAATCAGACGCCTTTGTTGCGGCATGGTTGCTTGGCTCAGAAGGCAATGGTGTTGCTGATGTGCTGTTTGGCGATTTTGATTTCACCGGAAAACTTCCGCATTCGTGGCCGAAATCTGTCGACGATTTTACAGGAAAATACGGGCCTAATTTTTGGGATACATCGATACAACCTCTTTATCCGTTGGGATACGGACTTACCTTAAAAAAATAAACCCATGCTCAAACTTCGTTATTTCATATGCTTTTTGTTCTTAATTGCTTCTTGTAATTCAGACGACGAAATTGGTAAAGGTCTTTCTGAAGAAACTCCAAGTAACGAAGAAGAAAACCCAAACGAAAACGAAGAGGGGTTCGAAATTACCCGTTTTGCTTTTCTTTCCGAAGTAAACGCAACACTTGCTGAAGATCTTGTTTTGACAATCAACGGGACAACTATTTATGGCACTCTCCCCGAAGGCTTTGAACCCAATAATCTCATTGCGTCTTTCACTCATAATGCTGCAGAGATTCGTGTAAACAACTTGCTTCAAACAAGTGGTATTACTCCCAATGACTTTACAAACACCGTTGCCTACGAAGCCCGAAAAAGTGATGGTACTGCACTCGAATACGAAGTCCGTTTGAGCAGTTTTAGGGCGCTTCCAATTACTTCTATTGTGACCAACAATCGAACAGACATCGACTCCAGAGATTATTACAAGGAAGCGACATTTTCAATTGCAGGGGCTGGCATCGTTCCTGATTTCGAGGAAAAAGACGTGGAAATTAGAGGTCGAGGAAACTCCACATGGCTCCACGATAAAAAAGCATATCAACTGAAATTCCTCGAGCAAGAAAAAATCTTCGACTTACCGAAAGATCGCAAATGGGTGTTCTTGGCAGAATATTCAGACAAAACGCTCATCCGAAATAAAGTGGCACTTGAAATGGGTTATCTCAGCAATTTGGACTGGACACCTCTCAGTGTTTTTAGTGAAGTTTATATCAACGGTGCTTACAACGGAACCTATCACGTTATTCAAAAAGTAGAAGAAAGCAACCAACGCGTCGCCATAGGAGATACAGGATATTTGATCGAAATCGACCAGCCGAGTCGATTGGATGCTGACGATGTTTTTTTTAAAACTTATAACTACAGAAACACACACGACAGAGACCATTTCCTGTTCAATATCAAAGAGCCCAAAGTAAACTTCGACGACACACAGTACAACTACATCAAAAATCTAATTGACGATTTTGAAAACACCTTGAAAAGCAATTCTTTCAAAGACCCTGTCAATGGTTATGCGAACTATATTGACGTGGATAGCTTCATTGATTATTACCTTATCAATGAAATTACAAAAAACCAAGATGCCAAAGATTACTCCAGTATTTATTTGCATGTGATGCCGGGAGAAAAAATAAAAATGGGTCCTATTTGGGATTTTGACCTCGCTTTTGGAAATGTGGATTATTCTGACTGCGCGTACCCTGAGGGATTTTGGATTCGAGACAATGCTTGGTACAACCGATTGTTCCAAGATCCTGCCTTTGCTGCAAAGGTGAAAGAGCGTTTTGCATATTTTAGAAACAACCAAAACTTCATCTTAGAAAAAATGGACTTCTATGCAAATCGTTTGCGCTCAGCTCAGCAAGACAACAATGCCCGATGGGATCTTATTGGAAGATACGTTTGGCCAAACTTCGTGGTTTTTAATACATACCAAGAAGAGATAAACTATTTGAAATACTGGTTTGTCGAAAGAATGAACTGGCTAGAAATGAATCTTTAAGATGCTTTTGGCCGTTAAAAAAAAGAGTAGGTGGGGCCTTTCTCAAACAATTCCTTGTGCCAACATCGCATCGGCTACTTTGACAAAGCCTGCAATATTTGCTCCTTTGACATAATCAACATAGCCTGATGCCTCTGTTCCATAACGGACACAGGCATCGTGAATGTCTTCCATAATTTCCTTTAATTTGGTATCTACCTCGTTACGAGACCATTTGAAACGCAAGGAATTCTGGGTCATTTCCAAACCCGATGTAGCCACTCCTCCTGCATTGGAAGCCTTGCCAGGAGCAAAGAGTATTTTTGCTTTCTGAAACGCTTGTATGGCCTCCGGAGTGCAAGGCATATTGGCTCCTTCACTTACACAAATACAACCGTTTGCGAGCAATTGTTCGGCTGCTTTCGCATCCAATTCATTTTGAGTTGCACACGGCAAAGCAATTTCGCACGGAATGGACCAGGGAGTTTTCCCTTTCAAAAATTGTGCATGAGGGTATGTTTCTACATACGCTGAAATCCTCGCTCTTTTTACATTTTTTAATTGCATCACAAAAGCCAATTTTTCAGCATCTATTCCTTCTGAATCGTATAGGGTCCCTGAAGAATCTGACAAAGCAACAACCTTGCCTCCCAATTGAATCACCTTTTCAGCTGCGTATTGGGCGACATTTCCTGCACCCGAAATGACCACCGTTTTCCCTTCAAAGGAGTCCTTCTTTTGAGCTAGCATATTCTGGGCAAAATACACATTGCCATAACCCGTAGCTTCAGGTCGAATAAGAGAGCCTCCCCAAGTCAATCCTTTTCCTGTCAAAACACCGGTAAAATTGTTGCTGATCTTTTTATACATCCCAAACAAAAAACCAACTTCTCTCGCCCCCACGCCAATATCTCCTGCAGGAACATCTATATTGTGCCCAATATGACGAAACAATTCTGACATAAATGCGTGACAAAAACGCATGATTTCGTCGTCTGACTTCCCTTTGGGGTCAAAGTCTGAACCTCCTTTTCCTCCGCCCATAGGCAAGGTAGTCAACGAGTTTTTAAACACTTGTTCAAAAGCCAAAAATTTCAAAATACTCAGGTTTACACTTGGGTGAAAACGAAGTCCTCCCTTGTAGGGACCAATGGCAGAGTTCATTTGAATACGGTAACCTCTATTGACATGTATTTTTCCTGCATCGTCTACCCAAGAGACACGAAACATAATGACCCGCTCTGGTTCCACCATTCGAGTTAAAATGTATTTTCCTTTATAGATCTGATGGCTCTTGATATAAGGTATTACAGTTTCTGCTACTTCCTGTACCGCTTGCAAAAATTCTGGCTCGTGCGCGTTTCGAACCTTCACCTGTTCCATAAACTGATCGATTGCTTCTTGTTGGTTTTCCATAGGTGCGATTTTGATTGTTTTTTTTACTCCAAGATACTCGTTTTTTTGAACTTTGATAGCGACCCAACTCTTTTCTGAAAATGGACTGCGCTCAAACCAAAACATTCTTTTGATAGACAGACATTACTAATCCCCTAAAAAAGTGGTACAGGTCTGTTTGTTTTGTTAAATTTGCAGCCTAATTGCACATACAATGTTAGACAAAGTAAACGAACTTATTGGAGAAGTAAAGGCTTTTAAAGCCGATACGAAAGAAGAAGTAGAATCTTTTAGAATCAAATACTTAGGAAGTAAAGGAGTCTTAAAAGAATTGTTTGGAGAGTTCAAGAGTGTGGAAAACAGCTTGAAAAAAGAGATTGGTCAGGCTTTGAATACTTTGCGAAGTGCCGCAACAGAAAAAGTAAATGAATTGAAAGATTCGTTGGAGGACGCGACTGAATCTGAAAATTCTTACGGAGATTTGACACGTCCAGCCGAACCTATTCAACTGGGTGCTCGTCATCCCATATCCATTGTAAAAAATCGAATTGTTGAGGTTTTCAATCGCATTGGTTTTACCATTTCTGAAGGACCTGAAATAGAAGACGATTGGCACAACTTTACCGCATTAAATTTGCCAGAATACCATCCTGCACGTGACATGCAGGACACCTTTTTTATTGAGAAAAACCCAGATTTATTGTTGAGAACACATACCTCTTCTGTGCAAACAAGGTACATGGAAAACAACACGCCTCCGATTCGAACACTTTCTCCAGGACGTGTTTTTAGAAACGAGGACATCTCTGCAAGATCGCATTGTATCTTTCATCAAGTAGAAGGGCTTTACATTGATACTGATGTTTCTTTTGCGGATTTGAAACAAACCCTGTTGTATTTTACAAAAGAAATGTTTGGAAAATCTAAAATTCGTTTGCGTCCTTCTTTTTTCCCATTTACAGAACCGAGCGCAGAAGTGGATATTTACTGGGGACTTGAAACCGAAACGGATTACAAAATTACAAAAGGAACTGGCTGGCTTGAAATTATGGGCTGTGGAATGGTAGATCCAAACGTACTAAAAAACGCAAACATAGACCCAACAAAATACAGTGGCTACGCTTTTGGGATGGGTATTGAACGTATTGCCATGTTGTTGTACCAAATTCCTGACATTCGCATGTTCTATGAAAATGATGTCCGTTTTCTAGAACAGTTCAAATCCGTTCTTTAAGGACAAAAAGTCGAAAGTTGCTCCTGCAACAAATTTTTAGCATACACGAAAGCAATGAAAAAAGACATTCTCATTCCCGATGTGACCGATGTATTTATGGCAATTGTCAAAGAATACAATGAAGATTTCAAATGTGATGATTGGAATGCCTATATCATCAATCACAAAGAAATTGCTCTCGAGATGGTCTTGATACTTTCCAAGGGGGACGAGGAGACCACGCAATTGAAAACTTCTGTACTCCGAAAAAAAATAGAAACGCTTCCAGCAAAATCTTTTGCCAAAGTAGAATACATCAACCCTGCTGTACTTCGATTGAACAATATTTTCGAAGTTACTTTTTTTGAGGGCAATAAAATGTTTGATAAAACATTTACTTTCAAAAAAGGAACCGTCAAAGAAGGGTCCCTTCGCATGATTCCTTTCCTAAAGAAAGAAGGGGTCCTGTTAAAATAGAACTCTCAATCAAGCATTTCTGTCAGCAGCTTGAATTGTCTTTTGGGACTTCTTTTCAAATAAACAATGTTGTATACCGTATCAATAATAGGTGTTTTTGCCGCGTTTTCTTGTTTCAATTCAAAAGCACTTTTCACGGCGTAATAACCCTCGGCAACCATGTTCATTTCGAGCATTGCTGCTTTTACGGTATATCCTTTCCCCAACATATTTCCGAACATTCTATTGCGGCTAAACGTGGAATATCCTGTCACCAACAAATCGCCTAAATACGCTGAATTGTTGATATTCCTTTTCATTTTATGTACTTTTTTAATATAGCGCTTCATTTCGCGAATGGAATTTGACATCAAAACGGCCTGAAAGTTATCGCCATACCCTAACCCGTGCGCAATTCCTGCCGCCATGGCATAAATATTTTTCAGCATGGCTGCGTATTCGGTTCCAATAATGTCATCGGACACTTTGCACTTGATATAATCTCCTGCTAAAAAAGTGCTAAAAATTTTTGCCTTCTCCTCATCCTGACAAGCAATGGTCAAATAAGACAGCCGCTCCATGGCGACTTCTTCGGCATGACAAGGGCCTGTAATTACTCCTATATTCTCAAAAGGAACGTCCAGTTCTTTGTTAAAATACTCTCCAACAATCAGCCCTGTTTTGGGTTCAATTCCTTTGATGGCTGAGAACACAATTTTCTCATGAAGTGGCAAATCCACCTTCGCAATTTCATCTCCTAAAAATGCAGAAGGAATGGCAAAGATCAAAACATCTGCATAAGCTACCATTTCATTGATGTCACTGCTTAAAAATAGTTTTTGTGTGTCAAATTCTATGGACGATAAATAATTGGGATTGTGCTTGTTTTCTTGGATGTATTGCACTGAATTTTCAGAACGCATATACCAACCTACTGTACTTAGATTTTCACACAGCATTTTGGCTATAGCCGTCGCCCAACTACCTCCTCCTAACACCGCTACTTTTAATGTATTTTCCATACGTACTTTTCACTTGATTCTAAAAATTCAAAAATAAGAATTATTACGCTTCAAATATGTTTTTCCAAGACTTATTCAGATTGGGAACTGTTTGCTATATTTGCGAGGTACCTTACAAATTGATTTTGAGTATCCTAAAACGCTTTTTCAAAGACACCCTTATTTATGGTTTCGCCGCAGTACTGCCCAAAGCAATCAATGTTCTTTTGGTAAAACTACACACCAGCACTTTGACCACGAGTGAATACAGCGTCAATACTTCTTTTTATGTTTGGGCTGCTTATTTCAATATTGTGTTAACGTACGGAATGGAAACGGCTTTTTTTCGATTCTTTAATACGGAAAAAAACAAAGAAAGAGTGGTTGCTACTTCCTTTGTAAGCATTTTTGCAAGCACGCTGGTTGCTTTGTTGGTCTTGTTGTTTTTCCGACAAGAACTCACAATTATTCTCGGTTTTTCAGACCCTATTTATCTGAGTTTGCTCATCTGGATTGCCATCTTAGACACGCTGGTTGTGATCCCTTTTGCTTATTTACGGGTTACCGGGGCTTCTCTAAAATACACGCTTTTCAGAGTTTTAAATATTTCAATCTACGCTTTTTTCAACCTTCTTTTTTTATGGTTTTTACCACAACTGGAAAACACTCCGGACCTGTTGAAATCGGTGTACAACCCTTTGCTGAAAGAGCAGTCTATTTTTGTAGCCAATGTGATCGCTAGCGCGATTACCTTTGTCTGTGTCATTCCAATTCTTTTGAAGTTTAAATTTGCCTTTGACAAAGCGGTTTTCAAAAAAATGTTCGCATACAGTTGGCCTATTATGGTTGCAGGACTGGCCTATACCACCAATGAAAATTTAGACAAGTTATTGTTAGAAAGCTGGTTAGGCAAAAGTGTAATGGGTGCCTATGCGGGGGCTTATAAGATAAGCGTAATCATGTCCTTGTTCATCTTGGCCTTTCGGCTGGGGGCAGAGCCTTTTTTTTTCAATCAAGCCGACACTAAAAACGCGCCCAAAACTTATGCTTTGATTTTAAAATGGTTTGTTATTGTCGGTGCGTTTTTTGTATTGATTATTGTTTGTTTCCTTGAGCAAATTGCACACTTGTTTTTAGGAAATGAAGCTTATTTTGAGGCCTTGTCTATCGTCCCTATAATTCTGGTTGCCAATTTGTTTTTAGGCATTTACAACAACCTTTCCATTTGGTATAAATTGACCGACAAAACTCATTACGGCATGTATATCTCTATTTTTGGCGCTTTGGTCACCGTATCACTCCTCTATGCTTTTATTCCGTCTAAAGGCTTTATAGGCGCTGCATGGGCTACTTTGGGAGCTTATGTTTCTATGTCCGTTATTTCTTATCTGATCGGACAACAAAAATACCCTGTTCCATACGATTTGAATAGCATTGGATTGTACCTTTTAGCCAGCTGTGGGTTTTCTAGTTTGTCTTTTTTAAAATTTCAAGGTAATTTTACAGCCAACATTTTATTGATCTTGTTCTTTATCTTGTTGATTTGTGTACTAGAAAAAAAAGAATTGAATCGTTACATCACGAAACAAAAACAACCAAATTAAAAACATGAATATCCAAATCATCAACAAATCGAAACACGCACTGCCGCATTACGAAACCTTAGCTTCTGCGGGTATGGACTTAAAGGCCAATATTGAAAACGCCATTGTTTTAAAGCCTCTGGAAAGAACTATTGTTGCAACGGGACTATTTCTTGCATTGCCAATAGGTACCGAAGCACAAGTAAGACCTCGCAGTGGACTGGCGGCAAAGAAAGGCGTCACTGTTTTAAACAGTCCTGGTACGATTGATGCGGATTACCGAGGCGAAATTGGCGTAATTCTTGTCAATCTTTCCAACGAAAATTTTACAATCAACGATGGTGAAAGAATTGCACAGTTGGTGATTGCCAAACACGAACGTGCCGAATGGGAAGAAGTAAATAAACTAAACGAAACAGCAAGAGGAGCTGGAGGATTCGGTAGTACCGGTGTCTGATTTAAAAACTGGTCTTTGTTTGAGACGCTTCCAAAAAGCTGCTTTTTTTCAAGCAAGATATTTTTCATGTCTTAAAAAGACAAGAAGTCAAATTTGATTCTCCTTCTAGTTTCTGTCAAATAAATACCTTTCGTATGCGTCCAAAAAGAGCGTTTTTTTTCATCGTTATTGCCCTCTTTTCTGGGGCCATCTATACCCAATATCCAAAATTGCATATCATTGCTGGCTATGCTGCAAAAAGCATGAGTACAAATGTGTTTTATGCCAGTCGTTCACAACACAGCGTTGAAAACAAAGACCACAATGTTCCGTCTGTAAAATTGGCAAACACACGAATCGAAAAACTTTCAAAAACCACCACTTCCTCTGTTTTTGGTATTTTAAACAGAACTTCTTTTTTCAGAGAGGGGCTTGGATCTGTGCTCATTGATGATCATTTTGACATTCACCAAACGTTTGCAACACCCAAAAGGACGCCTTCTACCTCGACGCTGCCCTATCCATATGGCACTGGAGTTGCCTCGGACGCTGCTTTTACAAACATCGACTACAAGCAACTTCAAACTGCCGTAGCTCAAGCTTTTGTTGAAGACAATGAGGAGTTCCAAAAAAACACACGTGCTGTAGTCGTTCTTTACAAAGACCAGTTAATCGCAGAAGAATATGGTGCGGATTTCAATAAAAATACGCCATTTCTTGGTTGGTCGATGGCTAAAAGTTTACTTGCAACTGTTGTAGGAGTTTTGGAATACCAAAAAAAAATAGATGTACACAAACCTGTTGTGGGACTGTTGAATTTAAAAAATTGGGAAAAGGACGGTCGCTCGAAAATCACCACAGATCATTTGTTGAAAATGGCAAGTGGATTGGATTGGGAGGAAGACTACACCAAGATTTCTGATGCGACAAAAATGCTGTTCTTAGAAAGAGACATGACAAAAACACAGATGCAGAAAGAACTAAAACACGAGCCAGGAACACACTTCAATTATTCTTCTGGTACGACAAATTTAATTTCAGGAATATTGCGTTCTCAATTTAAAACACATCAAGCGTATTTGGACTTCCCTTATACTGAGTTGATTGATAAAATTGGCATGCATTCAATGCTCTTTGAGACAGACATGGAAGGAAATTATGTAGGGTCCTCTTATGCTTGGGCTACGGCTAGAGATTGGGCAAAATTAGGATTGCTCTACCTTCACAAAGGTGTATGGAATGGAACTCAAATTTTCAGCGAATCATGGGCAGCGTACGTTGCCAAACCCACAAAATCGTCTCACTACAGTTACGGAAGTCATTTTAGAACGACCACTTTGGATGACTTTCCAAATGTTCCCAATGACATGTACTTTGCTTATGGTTACCACGGACAGTTTACCATTGTAATTCCTTCCATGGACCTAGTGGTTGTTCGACTTGGATTGACGCATGCAAACAAAAAAGACATTCATGCGCATGCCGATCAATTGATAAAAAACATTCTTTCTTCCATTGAATGAGCTGCTTGTGCGTTTGACAAGCCATACGAAACAGGCTGTTTGCCATTAAAAAAGATCCCAGTCCTCATTTGTCATAAGACATAAAAAAACCGACACAAGGAGGTCGGTTTTTCAAATCTCTTTTTAAAATTTTGGAGCTACAAATCAAAACCAATATTTACATCCAGCTTTTGAGCAATGATGGCATTTATTTTTGTTTTCAATTCGGGAATTTTAACATCCTTTAGAGCGTCGTTCGAAAAAGCATACATCAACAGTGCTTTTGCTTCTTTTTTAGGAATTCCTCTTTGCTGCATGTAAAACAAAGCGCTTTCATCCAGCTGGCCTATAGTACAACCGTGAGAACATTTGACATCGTCTGCAAAAATTTCCAATTGTGGTTTTGAATTTACAGACGCTTTGTCTCCAACAATGATATTGTTGTTCTGCTGGTAAGCATTGATTTTTTGTGCTGCTTGCTCTACAATCACCTTCCCATTAAAAACTCCGGTAGATTTTTCATCGTAAATACCTTTGTACATTTCGTGAGATTCACAGTTGGGAGCTTTGTGCTGTACCAACGTATGATTGTCTACATGCTGTTTCCCATCCAAAATAGAAATCCCATTCATATGAGAAACGCAGTGTTCTCCATTTTGATAAAATTCTAAATTATTACGTGTCAATTTTCCTCCAAACGAAAAAGTATGTACGGAAGCAACGCTATCTTTCTCTTGGGAAACGAAGGTACCGTCGATCAAAGAAGCTGTTTCTACGTCATTTTGCATCTTGTAGAAATCAACCATTCCTCTTTTGTTTACAAAAATCTCAGTCACCGAATTTGTCAACGTATTGTTCCCCGTCAAGCTTTGGTGACGCTCCATAATTTGCACATGGGCATTTTCTCCAACAATCACTAAATTTCGAGGTTGAATTAAAATTTCTTGCTCGCTTCCTGTAGAAAAATTTAAAATTTGAATGGGTTTTGGAACCACCGTATTTTTCGGAATATTGACATACGCACCCTCTGCGGAAAAAGCCGTATTCAAATCAGACAAGCTGTTGTTTTCTTTGGCCAACTTGTTGAAATAAGTATTGATTTCCTCCTCGTATTTTGGCTTGGTCAAAGCAGCTGACATGACACAAACATCCAATCCGTCATGGGTTGTGTTTGACAAAAAAGCATTGAATTTTCCATCGATAAACACCAGATTGTAACAATCGGTTTCATTGATAAAATATTGTTTTACATCCTTGTAAGTCAAGGAAGATTCTCCTTTTGAAAAAATATTGTAATTCGATTTCAACAAAGAACTCAAGTTGGTGTACTTCCATTCTTCATCTCTTTTGGTTGGAAAACCCTGTTGTTCGAAATTAGAAAATGCCTTTGAACGCACGTCATGTACCTTCGAATCAACGTCAACATCCACTTGATTTTCGAATGCTAAAAATGAAGATATTAGTTTTTCTTTTAAATCCATTTGTTTGATTAGTTCTATGTTTTCTTTGGGAAATTTTGTTAAAAACCCGTTCAGAAACTATTATGCGTTCAATTCTTCTTTTATCCAGTCGTAGCCTTTTTCTTCAAGCTCCAATGCCAGTTCTTTGGTTCCTGACTTTACAATTTTACCATCGTACAATACATGTACAAAATCGGGTACGATATAATCTAACAAACGCTGGTAATGGGTGATTACAATCACTGCGTTGTCTTTGGACTTTAACTTGTTCACGCCATTGGCAACAATTCGCAAAGCGTCAATATCCAAACCTGAATCTGTCTCGTCCAAAATCGCCAATTTCGGCTCTAACATCGCCATTTGAAAAATCTCATTTCGTTTTTTTTCACCTCCTGAAAAGCCTTCGTTCAAGGAACGTGATAAAAATTTACGATCGATTTCCAACAATTCCGATTTTTCACGAATTTTCTTAAGCAAATCCTTTGCTGGCATTTCTTCCAGTCCTTGGGCTTTTCTTGATTCGTTGATAGAAGATTTGATAAAATTGGTTACGGTAACTCCCGGAATTTCCACAGGGTACTGGAACGATAAAAAGACTCCGGCATGTGCTCTCTCGTCGGGTGCCAGCTCACTGATATCTTCTCCGTTCAATTCAATGCTTCCTCCTGTTACTTCGTACTCTTCTTTTCCTGCAATGACAGATGCCATGGTGCTTTTTCCTGCTCCATTCGGCCCCATTATCGCGTGTACCTCTCCTGCTTTTACCTCGATATTCAACCCTTTCAGGATTTCTTTATCATCTATTCTCGCTTGTAAATTTTCTATTTTTAACATTTTCTCTTTTGTTAATTCTTGTAATATGCAACTGTGTGATTTGAACCAATCGAAGATACGACTGACGCATTACCCAACGGACCCTTCTAAACTGATTTCTAATAATTTTTGTGCTTCTACGGCAAATTCCATCGGCAATTTGTTCAATACATCTTTGCTAAATCCATTGACAATCAGTGCAATCGCTTTTTCCGTATCGATTCCTCGCTGGTTGCAATAAAACAGTTGGTCTTCTCCAATTTTACTTGTGGTTGCTTCGTGTTCGATTTGCGCGGTCGTGTTTTTTGCTTCGATGTATGGAAACGTATGCGCTCCACATTGATCTCCCATCAATAACGAATCACATTGTGAAAAGTTACGAGCATTTTCAGCTCTTGAGTTGATTTGTACCAATCCTCGGTAACTATTTTGAGACTTTCCTGCCGAAATACCTTTGGAAATAATTGTACTCTTGGTGTTTTTTCCAAGGTGTATCATTTTTGTGCCCGTATCCGCCTGTTGAAAGTTGTTTGTAACGGCGATGGAATAAAATTCCCCTACCGAATTGTTTCCCTTCAAAATACAAGAAGGGTACTTCCAAGTAACTGCAGACCCCGTTTCTACTTGTGTCCAAGAAATCTTTGCATTGGTCTCGCAAATTCCTCTTTTTGTTACAAAATTGAAAACACCTCCAGTTCCGTTCTTGTCTCCTGGAAACCAGTTTTGAACGGTTGAATATTTGATTTCTGCGTCGTCCAAAGCAATGAGTTCAACAACGGCAGCATGCAATTGATTTTCATCACGTGCCGGCGCTGTACAGCCCTCTAGATAACTTACATAGCTACTTTCATCAGCAATCAGCAAAGTTCTTTCAAACTGACCTGTTCCTCCTTCGTTGATTCGAAAATATGTCGACAATTCCATCGGACATTTCACCCCTTTTGGGATATAGCAAAACGAACCGTCTGTAAAGACCGCAGAATTCAATGCAGCATAAAAGTTGTCTGTTTTTGGAACCACCGTTCCCATGTATTTTTTTACCAATTCTGGATGCTCTTGAATCGCCTCTGAAATAGGCATAAAAATGATTCCTTTCTCTGCCAAAGTCTTTTTGAAGGTTGTGGCCACAGAAACTGAATCCACCACAATATCCACAGCGACTCCTTGTAATTTTTTCTGCTCGTCTACAGAGATCCCTAATTTCTTATACATCTCCAATAACTCCGGATCCACATCATCCAAAGACTTGTTGGGGTCTGCTTTTTTGGGAGCTGAATAATAACTGATGGCTTGAAAGTCTGGCTTTTCATAGTTGACATTTGCCCATTCCGGCTCTTCCATCTGCTCCCAAATACGGAAAGCGTCCAAACGCCATTCTGTCATCCATTCTGGCTCGTTTTTCTTTTTGGATATAGCACGAACAATCGCTTCATTCAATCCTTTTGGAAAGGTATCTGATTCCAGTTCTGTATAAAAACCGTACTCGTATTCCTGAGTTTCCAGTTCTTTTTTTAAATCGTCTTCTGTATATTTCATATACTAACTTAAAGGTTCAAAGCTGTTTTCACTTTGACACTGTTCTTTTTATGTTTAAATACTCCTGTATTACAAAGAAAATGACTCTCCACAACCACATGTTCTGTTTGCATTTGGATTGTTAAAAACAAAACCTGTTCCATTCAAACCTCCTGAATATTCCAATGTTGTCCCTACCAAATACAAAAAGCTTTTTTTGTCAACTACTATTTTCACACCATTGTCTTCAAAGATTTTATCATCTTCTTTGGTGCTTTTATCGAAATCCAAGTCGTACGACAATCCTGAACAACCTCCACTTTTCACACCCACTCGCACAAAATCTGTGGCAGCGTTGTAACCGTCGTCATTCATCAATTCAATGACTTTTTTCTTAGCGATGTCTGAAACTTTTATCATACCTAAACTTCTTATTCCATTTTATCACTGCAAAGATACAACTTTGCTCAGAGTATTTAGAACAAATCTAAGTTGTTTTATTTATGTTTACATAGAGGTTGCTTATGAAAAACCGCTTTACTGGGCACACCAAATATCCTTGCAACCAAAAGTCTAAAAAAGCAAGCTAGGATGGGGCTTCTTATTCTAAAAAAGACTTCTCAAAAGTGATTTGGTAGCCCGCGAAAAAATGCCACTCCTTGTTTTAAGCCTTCGTTTTATTTTTTCAATCCAAAAAAAAGGAGGATTTTTGCATTCACACACTACGTATGAAGTCGTATTTTTTTTAAAACGAAACGCAACACCCTTATGATTGAAGACAAATCACAAAGCAAGACAAGCCTTTCTGAATTGGGAGAATTTGGATTGATCCATCATTTGACCGAACATTTCAAAATAACACACGATTCCACAATCAAGGGTGTCGGTGACGATGCAGCTGTCATTGATCATACTGACAAGAAAACACTGGTCACCACTGATTTTTTGATTGAAGGGGTGCATTTCAATTTGACATACATGCCTTTGAAGCATTTAGGTTACAAAGCTGTGATGGTCAATTTATCCGACGTGTACGCTATGAATGCGGAAGCGACTCAAATAACGGTTTCCATTGCAGTGTCAAATCGCTTCCCGCTTGAAGCTCTGGAGGAATTGTACGCGGGAATTCAATTGGCCTGTGACACCTATAAAATCGATCTCATTGGCGGCGATACTTCTTCCTCTCAAACCGGTTTGATTCTAAGCATTGCGGCTCTAGGAACTGCCGCAGAAAAAGACATCGTTTACAGAGACGGCGCCAAAGAAAATGATTTGCTCGTAGTTTCAGGTGATTTGGGAGCTGCCTATTTGGGCTTGCAAGTTTTGGAAAGAGAGCGTCAAGTTTTTGATGTAAACCCCAGCCAACAACCCGACCTTGACGCATACACCTATCTCATAGAACGTCAATTAAAACCTGAGGCAAGAAAAGATGTTTCAAAATTATTGAAAGACCTAAAAATCAAACCCACGAGTATGATTGACATTTCTGATGGGCTGTCTTCTGAAGTCATTCATCTTTGTAAAAGCTCTGCACTTGGTTGCAACGTCTATGAGGACAAACTTCCTTTGGATCCGCAAGTAATCTCTACTTCCGAAGAATTTAACATGGACAGTACAGTTGTCGCCTTAAATGGTGGTGAAGATTATGAATTGTTGTTTACCATTTCTCAAAATGATTTTGACAAAATCAAAGGCAATCCTCATTTTTCCATTGTCGGACACATGACCCCAGAAAATGAAGGAATCCATTTGGTTACCAGAGCCAATCAAAAAATGGAACTGACAGCACAAGGCTGGGATGCCATGCTTAAAAAAGAGGCCTGACATAAGATTTGTGAATTTTTTTTTGAGGCGAAATCTCTTGCTTTACTTCTTTGTTTTGTGTTTTTTATAATTTGTAAATCTTTTTCTATTGTCTTTGTTTCTGAAAAATAAAAATCTCGAAATTTGTATCGATGCGCCTTTGGAAAATTACCAGTACCCGCGCTTCGATTGGACGGGAAAAATTGTTTCTGTTCGGTATCAAAACATCCCTGTTTTTGGGGTTGAAAAAGAAAATACTTCTCCTAAAAGTTCTTTTGGAAGGGCTTTTTACAACGAGTTTGGAATTGAAAATGCCATCGGTTATGACGAAACTCCCATCGGAGATTGGTTTCATAAGATAGGCGTTGGTCTGTTGAAAAAAGAAGAAGGACCTTACGATTTTTCCAAGAGTTACAAAATAAAACCCGCCGATTTTGAGGTAGCGCAATCCGAAAATAAAATTTCGATAAAATGTATCTCGGAATGGGCCAGTGGTTACGCTTACCTCCTCACAAAAGAAATAGAATTGTCACCCACGGGTTTTTCGGTGCATTACCGCCTAAAAAATACCGGAGAAAAAACAATCAAAACAGAAGAATACACACACAACTTTTTGGCCATCGATCACTTGTGTATGGGAAAAGAGTACCTTTTGAAATTTCCTTTTTCGCTCCAACCCGATTTTTTCGAAGAACACATCAATCCCGAAAAACTTGTCAACATAGGATCTAAATCCATCCGTTTTGAAGGCACTCCGAAAGAGGTTTATTTTTTCAGCAACCTTTCTGGAGGGAAATTGGTCAAACCAAGTTGGGAACTCCTACATCATGGAAAAAATATTGGGATTCGAGAAACAACCAGTTTTGAAACACGCAAAGTAAATCTCTGGGGCTGCCAACATGCAATCAGTCCTGAATTGTTTTTTGAGGTTCTTGTGGCGCCAGAAAAAACAATCGAATGGAGTCGGCACTATGACTTTTACTGCCTGTGATAATTTTGTTTTGAAAAAATCATTCGCCTTCTACCTTGGCAGAAAGCTCAAACCAACGGGCTTCTTTTTGATCAATTTCATCAATGATATTCTGAAGTTTTAGAGAAAACTCATTGATTTTATCTTCTGCTACTTCTCCTTTCGAAAATTGATTTTCTATCTGTGTTTTTTGTTTTTCTAATTTTGCGATGTCACTTTCCAAAGATCCGTATTCTCTTTTTTCGTTGTAGTTGAGTTGGTTTTTTTTCTTTGGAACTTCGAGTACTTCCTTCTTTTCGACTTCCTTTTTTACCGCCGATTCTTTTGGTTTTGAATCCTCGTACACTCTAAAATCGGAATAGTTTCCTGGAAAGTTTTCAACGACTCCATCTCCGCGAAACACAAACAACGCGTCCACAATTTTATCCATAAAATAACGATCGTGTGACACCACTAATAAGTTTCCGGGAAAATCCAACAAGAAGTTCTCCAATACATTGAGCGTTACAATGTCCAAATCGTTGGTAGGTTCATCTAAAATTAAAAAATTTGGGTTTTGAATCAAAACAGCACAGAGGTACAAGCGCTTTTGCTCTCCTCCACTCAATTTCTCTACAAAATCGTATTGGCGTTTCCTCGAAAACAAAAAACGCTCCAACAACTGGCCTGCAGAAATTTTATTCCCTTTGGTCAGCGGAATGTATTCTCCGAATTCTTTGATTACTTCTATGACTTTTTGCCCTGCTTTGGCTTGGATTCCTTTTTGTGTATAGTACCCGTATTTGACGGTTTCCCCCAAAATTACTTTACCCTGATCTACAGGTTCTTTTTCCGTTATGACATTCAGAAAACTGGATTTTCCGGTTCCGTTTTTTCCGATAATCCCTATGCGTTCTCCTCGTTTGAAAACATACTCAAATCCGTCCATAATTTTCAAATCACCATAAGACTTGTATACCTTATGCAATTCTAGGATTTTAGACCCCAATCGCTCCATATTTATTTCTAACTGAACTTTGTGTTCAATTCTTCGGTTGTGCGCCCTTTCTTTGATTTCGTGAAAATCATCGATCCTTGATTTGGATTTTGTGGTCCGCGCTTTGGGTTGACGGCGCATCCAATCCAATTCTTTTTTGAACAAGTTTTTTGCTTTTTCTTGTACCACCTGTTCCAAGGCTATGCGCTCCTCTTTCTTCTGAAGGTAATAAGAATAACTTCCTTTGTATCGATACAACTGTCCGTTGTCTAGTTCCACAATTTCATTGCACACACGCTCCAAAAAATATCGGTCGTGTGTCACCATGAAAAGCGTCATTTTCTCTTTCTTAAAAAAAGCCTCCAACCATTCTATCATTTCCAAATCTAAGTGGTTGGTGGGCTCGTCCAAAATCAACAAATCGGGCTTGTTGATCAGCACCGTAGCAAGTCCCAAACGCTTTTTTTGTCCTCCCGAAAGTTTTCCTACTTTTTGATGAACATCGTCAAATTTTAACTTGGAAAGAATTTGTTTGTATTGGGTTTCAAAATCCCATGCATTGTGATGATCCATCAAGTCAAACGCTTTTTGATAAGCGTCGGCATCGTCTGGGTTTTCTAATGCTTTTTCGTATTGTTGAATTACTTTTAAAATGGGGTTTTCCGACTTGAAAACAATTTCTTCAATGGTAGCGTGTGGATCAAAGACAGACTCTTGTGCCAAATACGCAATGTTCAAGTCTTTTCTAGATACTACCTGGCCCGTGTCAGAGGTGTCTTTTCCGGCAATGATATTTAAGATGGATGTTTTTCCAGTTCCATTTTTAGCAACAAAGGCCACTTTTTGGTCTTTGTTGATTCCAAAAGAGATGTTTTCAAACAATACACGTTCTCCGTACGACTTGGAAATGTTTTCTACAGATAGATAATTCATACAAATAATTTTCAATGGTCAAAGATACTACAATTGTGCTCCGCTCCTAGAAATCAATACATATTTAAACGGTTCAAACAAACAGGAAACAAATCCCCTTTAACCAAAAACACATTGGTCATCAATTCTTTAATTTCCAGAGAAATCAGTACTTTAGCCACAGGGGATCAAAACCGAAAAAATGAGCACAACACCATTGCTACAGACAAGCAACCTCTGTATCTATTTTTCTTCAGAAGGAAAGGAGCGTGCGGTTGTGAAAAACAGCTCTTTTGAAATTCACAAAAATGAAATTTTAGGGATTGTTGGAGAGTCTGGCAGTGGGAAATCTGTATCCTCCTTAGCTCTTTTGGGATTGCTTCCCAAGGGAACAAAAATTGAAGGAACCGTTTTTTTTGAAGAAGATTCGATTTTAAGGTTTTCGGAAAAGCAGTTTCGAAATATTCGAGGGAATAAGATTTCAATGATTTTTCAAGAGCCTATGAGCTCTTTAAATCCGAGTCTTACGTGCGGATATCAGGTGCTAGAAATTCTCTTACAACACACATCACTTCGCAAAAAAGAAGCCAAGGCCAGAGTAATAGACTTGTTTGAAAAAGTCAAATTACCGCGACCCGAGGACATTTACAAACAATATCCACATCAAATTTCTGGCGGACAAAAACAGCGGGTCATGATTGCGATGGCCATCGCTTGCAAACCGCAACTTTTAATAGCTGACGAGCCAACCACCGCCTTGGATGTAACTGTACAAAAAGAGATCCTTCAACTTTTAAAGGAACTGCAACAGGAAACTGAAATGAGTATTTTATTCATTTCACACGATTTGACCTTGGTCTCTGAAATATGTCAGCGGGTATTGGTCATGTACCAAGGTGAAATTGTAGAACAGGGCACGGTAAAAACAATTTTCGAAACACCGAAAAAAGCATATACCAAAGCTTTAATCCGCTCAAAACCGAGTCAAACGAGACGTTTGAAAAAACTGCCTTCTGTAATCGATTTTATTGAAAATACGGTAGACAGAAGTGTCTATACAAAAAAAGAACGCAATGCTTTTCATGAAAAAATTTATGCAAAAAAACCTCTTTTAAAAGTTCGTAATTTGAAAAAAGATTATGTAGGTGCTAAAACTTGGTGGTTTGAAAAAGACAGGATTGTACAGGCCATCAATGACATTTCATTTGAAATTTACGAGGGAGAAACCCTGGGTTTGGTAGGCGAATCAGGATGCGGAAAATCTACCTTAGGAAGAACTTTGGTGCATTTAGAAAAAGCGACGAGTGGACAAATTTTTTACAACGGTAAGGACCTCACCCAGCTTTCAGAACGAGAAAAAAAACTCCTCCGAAAAGAGATTCAAATTATCTTCCAAGATCCTTTTTCCTCTTTGAATCCTCGTCTCATGGTTGGGGAAGCGATTTTAGAACCGATGAAAGTACATCGCCTTTATAAAAATACTGAGGAACGGAAAGCAAAAGTTTTGGAAATCTTAGAAAAAGTAGGACTTTCGCAAGAACATTACTACCGTTATCCTCATGAATTTTCAGGTGGACAAAGGCAACGTATTGGTATTGCCAGAGCGCTCGCGTTGCAACCCAAATTGATTGTTTGTGACGAATCTGTCTCCGCACTCGATGTTTCTGTACAGGCACAAGTATTGAATCTTCTCAACGATTTGAAAAAAGATTTTGGATTTACCTATCTTTTTATCTCCCACGACCTTTCGGTAGTGAAGTACATGTCGGATCAATTGGTGGTCATGAACCAGGGGAAAATTGAAGAAATTGGCGATGCCGATGCCGTCTATGCCCATCCCAAATCTGCGTATACAAAAAAGCTAATCGCTGCCGTTCCAAAAGGCAAATAAGCGTCTGTCCTGTCTTGGAAAAACCTTCCATTTTCAACGCAAAAAACGTATCTTGCCAGCTCATTCTTTCGTAACCTCTTTTTTTGAACACTTGTATCTATGAAATTCAAATCGCTTATTTTTATTGTTGCTTTTGTTCTTTTCTCCTGTGGGTCGAATAAAAATCTGACGGACAGAACCGCGGTTGTCGAAGAGTCTTCGAGAAGAGTCCTAAAAAAGCATTACAAAAATGGCTTTGACGAAGCTACCTTGAAAGCGGATTTGAAAGTACATTTCAAAAAGGGAAACGACTCAAAAAACTTTTCCGTGAAGTTGCGAATGCAAAAGGACGAAACCATCTGGATGAGTGGTTCGGTTTTTGGTTTTCCTGTATTGAAAGCTTTGATCACGCCAAATCGCGTGCGCTATTACATCAAACCATTGAAAACCTATTACGAAGGTGATTTTTCCTCCTTGCACGCCTTATTTGGATCGGAACTCAATTTTTCCATGCTTCAAAACATGTTGGTAGGAGACGCCATTGTTCCCATCAAAGCAAAACATTTTGAATCTCGTATCGATCAACAAGCGCATTTATTGACTCCAAAAAAAGAAAATCCATGGGCCGATCTTTTGTTTTGGATACACCCCTTGCACTACAAAATCGAAAAACAAGAAATTCAAAGCCTTCGAAAAAAAGGGACGTTGACTATTTCGTACAAAAACTATAAAAAAATCAAAGACACGCATCTCCCTGGCCAATTCAATGTTCGTGCAGAAGATGAAAAAAGCAAGGCAGACGTTCGTGTCCAATACAAATCCATCTCCGTAGGAGAGAAGCTCTCTTTCCCTTATAAAATTCCTTCGGGATACAAAAAGATGCACTAAGCCATGATTTTCCGTTGTCTTTTCTTTTCCTGCCAAAAAACAAAACCTCTTTTGCGATTATTGCTGTTCGTTTTCTTATGCTACAGCACTCCCAACTATGCCCAGACATCTCAAAAAAAGCTGGAAGCAAAAAGAACGCAATTGCAACGAGAAATTAAAAAAGTCAATACCCTTTTGTTTCAAAGCAAAAAGCAAGAAAAAAATATTTTAAATGAAATTGGAGATTTGAATAAAAAAATCGCTGTTCGAAAAGAACTCATTTTAACTATCGAAAAAGAAGGAAATCTTTTGGACTCCAAAATTCGACGCCATTCAAAAAAAATAAAAGCCCTTCAAAAAGAACTTGTGCTCTTGAAAAAAGACTATGCGGAGATGCTTCACAAATCGTACAAAAACAAATCCCTGCAAAGCAGGCTGATGTTTCTGTTTTCTTCTGAAAGCTTCCTACAGGCATACAAGCGTTACAAATACATGAACCAATACGCGGACTATCGAAAAAAACAAGGAATACAGATTGCAAAAAACACCCAAAAGGTTGAACGCCTGAATGCAGATTTGAAGGTCCAAAAAATTCAAAAAGAAAATCTTTTAAGTGCCTACGAAACAGAAAAATCTGTGATTGAAATTGAAAAACAAGCACAGGAAATTCTTGTAAAAAAAGTAAAGTCAAAAGAAAAGCAATACATTGCTCAAATCAAGAAAAAGCAAGCCGAAGAGCGAAAAATTGATCGTGAAATAGAACGTTTGATTCGCGCTGCCATTGCAGCTTCAAAGAAAAAAAACAAAGCGAAAAGCAAAGGGTTCTCTCTCACGCCTGAAGCCAAAGCGTTGGCTTCCAAATTTGCATTGAACAAAGGAAAATTGCCCTGGCCGGTTGCCAACGCTTTGGTCGTTCGTAATTTTGGAAAAATACCCCACAAAACGTTGAGTGGCATTACCATTCAAAGCAATGGTATTCATATTGCAACGAACAAAGGAGCGAATGCCAAAGCTATTTTTGAGGGGACGGTATTGGCCATTCAACTCGGCTCAAGTGGCATCAAAACGGTTATGGTTCAGCATGGAAACTACATCTCGCTGTACAGCAATTTGGAAACGGTGACCGTAAAAAAGGGAGACCGCATTTCTTTGAACCAAAATCTGGGAAAAATACATACGGACAAGGTAACTGGCAAAACCCTTTTGAAATTTCAAATCTGGAGGGATACGCAAAAACAAAATCCAAAATCTTGGTTGTTGCGCTTGTAGCTTGTTTTCAAACTTATTGAAACAAGGCTTTCAATTCTGTCGCCTCTTTGGCAGCCAATTTCCCAGACAGCACCAAACTCAATTGACGTCGTCTCAAGGCCGCTTCAAAACGTTGTTTTTCGAGCATTGTTTCGGGCACCAAATTAGGCACCTGAACTGTTTTTCCTTTGGGACTTAGCGCAACAAATGTATAAATACCTTCGTTTACTTTGGTGCGTTTTCCTGTGGTTCGATTTTCTGTCCACACATCGGCATAAACCTCCATGGAAGAACCAAAAGCTCTGGAAACTTTGGCCTCAATGGTCATTGTACTTCCCAAGGGGACGGGTTTTCCAAATTGCACGTGGTTCACCGCTACGGTAACTGCAATGGCTTCGGAATGTCGTTGGGCAGCAATGCAACAAATGCGGTCCATCCGCGCCAACAACTCGCCTCCAAAAATTCCGTGCAACGCATTGGTATCGCTTGGCAATACCAAATCTGTAGCAATCGATAACGATTCTTTGGCTCTTTTTGATTTCATACAAATAAGTTTTCAATTTTTTACAAAGTACAAAAAATCGAAACGTTGATTTGTAGCAAGACAATACTATTTCGAAAACAAGCTTCTATTTTTAAAATTCCTTATAGATTTTAATATCTTTACCTAAAGACGGGAATGCCTGTTTCGTCTCACATTTTTCCTCAAAACTGCGAACATCTTATGCAAGATTTCTTAAAAATAACACTCGTACAACACGATACTTTGTGGAGATCCGTTTCTGCGAATTTGGCGCAGCTTTCTCAAAAAATCCAATCCATCAACGAGCAAACGGACTTGATTCTTTTGCCAGAAATGTTTGCCACTGGGTTCGACATGGATCCGGCAACAATTGCCGAAAAAATGGACGGTACAGCTGTCCAATGGATGCAAAAACAGGCTCAAGAAAAAAATACCGCCATTGCTGGCAGTTTGATCATCGAAGAAAACGGCCCGTATTTCAATCGTTTTGTTTTTGTGCATCCTTCCGGAAATATGGTACACTACGACAAAAAACATTTGTTTCATTTGGCAGGTGAAGACAGGGTTTATGCTCCTGGAACAAATCGTTTGTTGTTTGAATACAAAGGTTGGAAAATCAGTCCATTTATCTGTTACGATCTGCGTTTTCCGGTTTGGTCTAGAAATACGGAAGACTACGACGTGTTGCTCTATGTTGCCAATTGGCCCAAACCAAGGATTGCTGCATGGGATACTTTATTAAACGCGCGTGCGATAGAAAATCAAGCCTATTGCGTGGGTGTCAACCGAATAGGAACCGACGGAAACGGACACGAATACAACGGCCATTCACAAGTGATTGACCCGCTGGGAACTGTTCTTCAAAAATCAGAAATCGAAGAAGTTTTTACGGTGACCCTAGACAAAAAAAACCTAAAGCACATTCGACAAAGCTTTCCTTTTTTAAACGATCGAGATCGTTTCAATTTTTAATTTCATGAATCCCTATGCATACGTTACAAAATGATTATTTAAAAATCGCTGTAAAAAATACGGGCGCAGAATTGTCGAGCCTCATCGCCAATGGCAAAGAATATTTGTGGCAAGGTGATGCCCATTTTTGGGGAGGTCAAGCCCCCATATTGTTCCCTTTTGTTGGAAAACTAAAGGACGATACTTATTTCTACAAGGGACAGTCTTATTCTTTGCCGCAGCACGGCTTTTTTCGGCGTAGCAATTCGGTTGCATTGACGGAAAAAACCAAAGACAAATTGACTTTTTCATTGGAAAGTAACGAGAAAACCAAAAAAAATTACCCGTTTGATTTTGAATTTATCACGAGCTATCAACTACACAAAAACATCCTTACCATTGCCCACACGGCAGTGAATAAAGGGGAAGAAATTCTTTACTTTTCATTAGGGGAGCATCCCGCTTTTCGCTGTTCGTTACAAAACCCTTTGGAAAGCTATGATCAATGTTATTTAGACTTCGAAAAGGAAGAAACTGCGGAAATACATTTGTTAGAACAGGGGCTCATCGGCTCTCAAACAGCCAATCTTCTCAAAAATTCAAATCGTTTGAACTTGCACAGCTCTATTTTTGACAACGATGCACTGGTGCTAAAAAAAATGAACTCTAAGAAAGCAACCTTGGTTCATAAAACAGAAGGAACGCTCGTTACCTTATCGTATCCTGATTTTCCTTTTCTCGGCATTTGGTCCAAGCCCAATGCTCCTTTTGTTTGCATTGAACCCTGGCTAGGCATTGCGGATTCTATCCATACATCTCAAAAACTTGAAGAGAAAGAAGGGATTCTTTGTTTGGCACCGGAAAAAACATTCCACTGTTCCTACAGCATTGAAGTCCACAGCTAAATAAAAAGGCTTTCCGTTTCTGGAAAGCCTTTTTTATCTTATTTTACAACCAAAGGTTGCATCCATTTGAAATTGTAATCGGTATCTGGTACCACAATTCTATTGGCTATTCTGCGCATTCTTTCGGGCAAACGCATCAAATAGGATCTTGCCTTGTCTGCTTCTTCACTCAATCCTCTAAAGTTTTCAATGTCCCAAGCTTTGTTTAATTTTTCCAAAATATCGATATAATCGAAAGCCGAATACACACCTGATCTCTGTGCTACGTCAGAAAACTTGTCAAACAAAGAAGCCTTTTTTCCATAGGATTCCCGCAAATACATCGCTGGCATTTCAATTTTGTATTTCATCATGTCACAAAAAGCAATCATCATCTGACTTGGGTCTACTGAAAAAATTTGGCGTACAAACTCTACGTAAGCCAAGTGGTGACGCATTTCATCTCCCGCAATAATTTTTGACATCTTTGCCAATCCTTTCATGCCTGCTTTCCGAGCTATTTTTGCCACATTGTTGTGCGAAACATAGGTTGCCAATTCTTGAAAGCTTGTGTAAATAAATGTTTTGTAAGGGTCTCTTGACGTTCCAATATCAAAACCATCGGCTATCAAATGCTGGGTTGTAACTTCAACTTCACGCATGTTCACACGTCCAGAAAGGTAAATGTATTTGTTCAAGACATCTCCGTGCCTGTTTTCTTCGGCAGTCCAACGACGAATCCAACTCGACCATCCTTTTTCCTCTCCGTGTTGGTCGATGCCGTCCAAATCTAACAACCAAGATTCGTAGGTTGGCAAAGCCTCTTCCGTAATCATGTCTCCTACCAATGAAATCCAAAAATCATCGTCGAGCTCTTTGGAAAGTTCTCTAATTTCTTTTACTTCTTCAAGAAAGGTGTCCGATTGTGGATTTGGCAAAAAATCTGTCGGCTGCCAAATCTCTTCTGGAGCAATTAAAAATTTTCCGAAGGTGGATTCAATATCTTTTTCAAGGTTCAACATGACCTCTTTTCTTACGTTGTAAATGGACATCTAGCTTTTTTTTGGAATATCTACAAAGTTACTGAGTTTTTAATGGTTTTCTCCACTTTTTGGAATAAATCGGCAAACTTCATTGAGGAAACGGGAATTGCTTCGTGTACTTCCATACTGAACTTTTCCCCTATACGGAGCGGGAAAACACCCTTTTGCACCAATTTCCAAGAGTTGTTGATTGTTATTGGAAGTATGTAGGCAGACGGTGCATACTTGGTCATTATTTTCAAACCGTTTTCCGAAAAGCGCTTTGGAACACCTGTCTTACTGCGTGTTCCCTCTGGGAAAATAACGCCTGACCAGTTGTTTTTTTCTATACTTTTGGCAAAATTAGCGATCGACGACAGCGCTTGTTTGGGGTCTTTCCTGTCAATCAAAACCGAACCTCCGTATTTTAAGTTAAAGGAAACACTTGGTATTCCTTTTCCGAGTTCCATCTTGGAAACAAACTTGGGATGGGTTTTTCTTAAAAACCAAGAAATAGGCGGAATGTCATAGGCGCTTTGATGGTTGCTTACAATTACAATGGGAACGTTTTTGGGTATGGGGTATTTGCTAATAAATCGCATGCGTGTTCCAAACAAATACATGCTCCCAATGAGCATAAAATTCAAATAATCCACTGTTTTTTTGTGCGCCGTATAGCCGAACACATGCAAAGTCAACCACTGCAAAGGGTGAAATAGAACCAACAAGAAACCGTAAACCAAATAATGAATTACTGAGAGCGGGTATGCCAGTATTTTTTTCATTTTGAACTCTATTCAACTGATTTTAGAACCACTGATTCCAAGGAATTCTTGACAATATCAATACCAAAGCAAGACCGTAAAAAATAGCAAAGGTTTTAAATTTTGCGCCTGCTGTTGTTTGTTTTTTATGTTTTGACCAACCGATTGTAATCAAAATAATTCCCAATAGCATTACCGTGGGATGCTCTACCAATATCAATCTTGAGTCGGAATTTTTCATTACGGCTCCAAAACCAGAAACCTTCGCGGCCTGATACCAATCAGACATGAAATACCATCCCAAACCGATGAGCAATTGTATGTGCGAAAAAATCAAAGCAAACAAGCCCAATCGCAAATCTTTGGAGGTAAATTCCTTTTTGCTTTTCAATCCCAACAGAGCGTTGATGAGAGCAGCGATTAAAACTACCAATACCAAATAGGCCCAATAAGAATGTACTTCTTTCATAATTCTATGTTTTTAAGTGTTTGAACAAAGATACTAATCCCTTAGAAACTACATTGAGAAGTTTTAAGAATTGTTCAAAACAAAAAAAGACGGTTTACACCGTCTTTTTCTTCGTATTCCTCTTTTCCTAAGACTGGTATTTTTCGGCATATATTTTATTGGCCAACACTTTTCCTAACTCTACTCCCCATTGGTCGTAACTGTAAATATTCCAAACAATCCCTTGCACAAAAATCTTGTGTTCGTACATTGAAATTAGTTTTCCAAGGGAATTTGGTGTCAGTTTTTCAATCAAAATTGCGTTGCTTGGTTTGTTTCCTTCAAAGACTTTGAAGGGCACTACTGCTGCGTCTGTTTTTCCTTCAGACACTACCTCCTCTTTCGTTTTTCCGTTGCACAAAGCTTCTTGTTGTCCATAAAAATTGGACATCAATTTGTTGTGGTGCTCTTCTTTGCCGTACAAAGATGTTTGGTAGCCGATAAAATCACACGGAATCAATTTGGTTCCCTGATGTACCAATTGCATGAATGCATGTTGCATGTTGGTTCCTGTACTTCCCCAAACAATTGTTCCTGTTTGGTAATCTACTGTTTGGCCATTTCTATCGACACTTTTTCCATTGCTCTCCATAATCGCTTGCTGCAAATAAGGGCTCAATTTTTCCAAATATTGAGAATAGGGCAAGATTGCTTCTGTTTCTGCTCCGAAGAAATTGTTGTACCAAACGCTCAGCAATGCCAACATTACAGGAATATTGTCTTCAAAATCGGCGGTTTCAAAGTGGGTATCCATCTCGGAGGCTCCTTCTAACAAGGCCTTGAAATTGTCAAAACCGACTGCCAAACTTATTGAGAGCCCTACGGCACTCCACAAAGAAAAACGGCCTCCTACCCAGTTCCACATAGTAAACACATTGGCAGCATCGATTCCAAAATTAGCAACGGCTTCTGAATTGGTAGAAACTGCTGCAAAATGTTTTGCAATGTCTGCCTCAGTAGCTCCTTTTAAGAACCACTCTTTGATCGTCATTGCGTTGGAAATGGTTTCTTGTGTGGTAAAGGTTTTTGAAACAATTAAGAAGAGGGTTGTCTCTGGGTTTAAGTTTTTGATGACCTCAGAAACGTGGTCTCCATCAACGTTGGACACAAAGTGCACTCCAAGGGCTGTTTTGTAATATTTCAACGCATCCACCACCATCTGAGGCCCCAAATCAGAACCTCCGATACCGATATTCACAACATCGGTGATCCTTTTCCCCGTGTATCCTTTCCAATCTCCAGAAAGGACTTTGTTTGTGAATCCTTTTATTTTCTCCAAGGTCTCCTGGACATCTTCCGTCACATTTTCACCATCAACAAAAACTTCTTTCGAAGTACGCAAGGCGGTATGCAAAACTTCCCTTCCTTCTGTAGCGTTTATTTTGGACCCTCCAAAATATTTTGAAATCGCATCTTTCAAGGCTACTTCGTCTGCCAATTCTAGCAACAATTCTTTGGTTTTTCCATCGATTCTATTTTTGGAATAATCGATGTTTATCTCTTTAAATTGAAGATTGAACTCTTCTTTTCTATTGCTGTTTTCTGCAAACAAATCTCTCAAATGCGTGTCTTTGATTTCTCCAAAATGAGCTTCTAATTTTGCCCAGGCTTTTGTTTGTGTTGGATTTATGTTTTTTAGTGTCATTTTTTCTTTTTTTAATTTACATACTCAATTGCATCCAAGTCCTCTTTCACAGGCTGAATGAATTCAAAATATTTTGGTTTTATGGATTTTTTCATTGCCTTTGCGGCGGGTAATTTTTGTTTCAGCGGATCGACTTGGACACCATTTTTCCAAAAACGATAGCAAACATGGGGTCCTGAGGTATTCCCTGTCATTCCGACATAGCCGATCACTTGTCCCTGCTTGACATACTGACCTACTTTTACTTTGCGGCTTTTCATGTGCAAATACTGCGTCATATACGTAGAATTGTGTCTGATTTTGACATAATTTCCATTGCCTACTCTGTATCTGGATTCTATCACTCTTCCATTTGCTGTACTCATGATAGGACTGCCGACGGGTGCTGCAAAATCTGTCCCTTTGTGCGGTTTTACTCGACCATAAAAGGCAATTTTTCTTTTCAAATTGTACCGAGAAGAAATGCGACTAAATTTCAAAGGAGCTTTTAAAAAAGCCCTTCGCAAATGATTGGCTTTCTCGTCGTAATATTCTTGGATGCCACTGATTGAATCGGAAACATACTTGAAAGCATAAAAGGATTTGTTGACGTGCTCGAACTGTGCTGCCTGAATTCTTCCAACACCTGCTGGAATGGTATCATCGATATATTTTTGCTCGTAGATGACTTTGAAACGATCGTTTTTCTGCAATCGAAAGAAATCAATGGTCCAGGCGTAAATTTCTGACAAGTCATTGGCTACCATGGCATTGACTCCTTTTTGGTCAAGAGCTTCCGACAAGGAACTTGTGATGATGCCCGAAGCTTTTTTCAGTACGGTTTTGACTTTTTTTCTCGCTTTTTCAGCAACAATTACAGAATCTTTAAAGTCGATGATCGTATGATTGATCAAATCGTGTTGGTAAATGAAAACTTGGGCTTTCTCAGTGGAATCCTTCGCAGCCAAAATCGTGTAGGGCTTGCCTGCTCTTAATCTTCTTACATCAAAAACATTTTTTACTTTTTTTGAAATTTTAAAAATTTCAGGATACCACACATGGTGTCTGTCTAATATTTCTCCAAAACTCTCGCCACGAGATACGGTATCTTGCACCACTTTGAAATCGTTCAGATTGTACCCAAACTTGTAGATTGGTCGACTCGATTCTTCTTCTTTTTTTCCAGAAGTATTTTTGTCACTTTTACCGTCACAAGAAAGGATAAAAAGAAAGAGAAAGAAAAGAGGAAATAAGCGTTTCAAATGGTGTTGGTTTTCTAAATTTTCTAACTGCGAATTTACAATTTTCTCACAGAATAATACGAAAAGGATGTGACAAACCTTTGTACTGATACAAATCCACTTTTAAAGCCCCAATTGCAAGGGAGGCTTTGATTCTAACAGGAATTCTATTTGCATCACAAGACACCCAAATGGTCAGACTTTCTTCTTCTTCAAACACCCTGCCTGAATGTACCAAAGGACGAAGCTTGAAACACTTTATTTTGCCAAATCTAGTGTTTAAAATTTGTGTCCCTAAATATTTCAATTTGAACGGAAAGGTTTGTGCATCAAAAAACATGTTCAACTTCAAACTTTCCCCAATGTTCAAATTTTCTATCTTTTGATTTCTTAAATGGTAAATTGCAGAAATCATGTCGTGCACTTTTTCAACAGGAACTTCTTTGATTGTTTTATTTTTGTGGTCCTCAATTTTTGCTATTTTTTCAAGCGGGTCGAAATAAATGTCTCGGTTAATGATATATCCTCCCTCATTTACTCGTCTTTTGAAATAACGTGGAAGTTGTGACTTTTTATCTACAAAGGATTCGTAAATGTCTTTGACGTGAAAAAACCATTTGGTCATGCCTGTTGTCCATCCCTTTCCTTTGAAATGATACAAACTGTCTTTTTCCAAGTTTTTTTCATTCACCTCAAAACTGGCATATCCTGCATTTACAATTCCATAATGAATTCGATACTTTAAGTATTCTCCTTTCTTAAAAACCGGAATTCCGGTCTGCGCAGCTACGGAACTACTGAGCAGTAGGATTGTGACAATAAACAGTAATTTTTTCATCTGATTGCTTTTGTTTCCTGACAAAATTCGGAACAAGGTCAAAAATAAAAAAGCTCAACGGTTTCATTCGTTAAGCTTCTGTGAAAGTTTTCAAACACCTTTTAAATCACACTACTTATATCAATGACTTTTTTTATTTGAGGTGCGTGCTTTTTGATGGAGGCTTCCACGCCATTTCGAAGTGTCATTTGATTGATTGAGCAGCCAACACATGCTCCTTCTAACCTCACTTTTACAATATCCTCTTCTATCGAAACCAAGGAAATATTTCCTCCATCTGAAATTAAGAATGGACGAATTTCTTCCAACGCTTTTTCAACAACAACTGTTAATTCTTGATTATCCATCTCCAAATTATTTACTTTTTTGTGGAACAACCACTCATGGTTGTAATCTTTACAACTTCTGTCGCAGGAAGGTTTTCATTGCGTTCTATCAATTGCGAAAGCATGTTTCTCGTGATTTCTTGAAACGCTTTTTCCAAAGGTGTTTTTTCCTGCAATGCTACAGGGTGTCCAACATCTCCTGCTTCCCGTATTCCCTGTACCAATGGCACTTCTCCTAAAAATTCTGTTTGAATGTCTTCCGCTAAATTTTTAGCACCATCTTTCCCAAAGATATAATATTTATTCTCAGGGAGTTCTTCGGGTGTGAAATAACTCATGTTTTCTACAATTCCTAAAACCGGAACATTGATGTTTTTTTGCTGAAACATGGCCACTCCTTTTTTGGCGTCTGCCAAAGCAATGTTTTGCGGGGTACTGACAACAACAGCTCCTGTTATTGGCAGCGCCTGCACAATTGAAAGGTGGATATCGCCTGTTCCTGGTGGCAAATCAATCAATAAAAAATCCAGCTCCCCCCAATCTGCATCAAAAATCATTTGATTCAAAGCTTTTGATGCCATAGGCCCCCTCCAAATGACTGCTTCATTTGGGTTGGTAAAAAAACCGAGAGACAATAATTTAACCCCGTAGTTTTCAATGGGTTTCATTTTTGAGCGTCCATCTACATTTACAGAGATTGGTTTGTCTTGGGCAACATCAAACATCAAGTGCATGGAAGGACCGTATACATCGGCATCCAAAACTCCGACTTTGAAGCCCATTTTGGTCAAAGTAACTGCCGTATTCGCTGTAATGGTAGATTTTCCAACGCCTCCTTTTCCGGATGCAATTGCGATGATATTTTGGATTCCTGGAAGTTTCTCTCCTTTTATCTCGTTCGGGTTTTTTTTCTTTTCGACCGGCTTGGTGGCTACATTTACTTTCACCACTGCTTCTGCCGAAACTTTTTCTTTGATTATTTTTGAAATTTCAGCTTCTATCTTTTTCTTAGCTTGTAAGGTTGGGTTGCTAATGGCAACATCCACGACCACTTCCTTTCCAAAAATAACAATGTTTTTTACATTGTTATTTTCGACCAAACTTTTCCCCTCTCCTGGCGCTGTTATTTGTTCCAAAGCGTTTTGAACTGCTTCTTTTTGAATGCTCATAATCTGTTAATTTTCGACAACAAAGGTACAGTGAAAACTTTATAAAACCAGCCTTATCAATAATTATTCTCGATAAGCAGATTGCTTTTTTGTATGAAAAATTTTTCAGTGCTTTTTCAATTCCTCTGACGGATCCCAAAAAACTTGTTGGAAGTTCTGAATTTGATTGTCGACTACAAATATTCCTTCACTTTCCAACAATTGTTGCATCAAATGGACGCCCTCAAAATGGTGTTTTCCGGTCAACAACCCTTTTCTATTGACGACTCTGTGAGCTGGTATATCTGTATTGCTGTGAGATGCGTTCATTGCCCAGCCAACCATTCTTGCCGATCGCGCTGCTCCTAAGTATTTTGCAATTGCTCCATAACTTGTGACCCTTCCAAAAGGAATTCGCTTGGCTACTTCGTAGCACTTCTCAAAAAAATTCAACTCGACCATATTGGTTGCAGGTGTTTTGGGTTTCTCCTCGAATAAAACGCTCAATTAGAAACAAAAAATTGTGTCTGCGAAACTCAGCGCAACAATGCAAAAGGGAACGCACAAGCACAGACAGTTCTAAAAATACAAAAACGCTTTTGAAATATTTCAAAAGCGTTTTTAATTGTGTTGTATGTTTTTGTTTTAGGAAATTGCCGCGACTCCTGGCAATACTTTCCCTTCCATATATTCTAACAAGGCTCCTCCTCCTGTGGATACGTAGGACACATCCTCACCAAATCCTAAGTTGTTAATCGCAGAGGCTGAATCTCCTCCTCCAATCAATGAAAATGCCCCGTTTTGTGTTGCATCTTTTACCGCATTGGCAATTGCCACGGTCCCTTTTTCAAATGTTTCCATTTCAAAAACACCCATAGGCCCATTCCACAAAACTGTCTTTGAATTTTTCACGGTTGCTGCAAACAATTCTCTTGAGGCAGGTCCAATATCCAAACCTTCCCATCCGGCTGGAATCGCGCCTTTTGGAACGACTTGTGTATTCGCGTCATTTGAAAAATCATCTCCAATCAAAGTGTCCACAGGGAAAATCAAATTCACCCCTTTTGCAGCTGCCTTCTTTTCCAATTCCAGTACGTAGTCTATCTTGTCATCTTCGCACAATGAAAGACCTATCTCTCCTCCGTGTGCTTTTGCAAAGGTATAAGACATACCTCCACCAATGATGATGTTGTCGGCTACGTCCAATAGTTTTTCTATGATCAATAGTTTGTCAGAAACTTTGGCGCCTCCCATAATAGCGGTCACAGGCTTTTCACCGGCTGTCAAAACTTTCTGCGCATTTACCAATTCGGCTTCCATCACAAGTCCCGCTACTTTTTCTTCGAAAAACTGTGCAACTACGGTTGTAGATGCGTGTGCTCTGTGTGCTGTTCCGAAAGCGTCATTGACATAAATATCTCCTAACTTTGAAAGTTGTTCAGAAAAAGCCAAATCTCCCGCCGTTTCTTCTTTATGAAAACGTAAATTCTCTAAAATCAATACTTCTCCGGGTTTCAAGGTTGCCACAGCTGCTTCTGCATCTGCACCTACACAACTGTTTACAAATTTTGCTTGTACTCCCAAAACTTCGCTCACTTTTTCAACAATATGTTCTAATGAAAACTTTGCTTCCACTCCTTTTGGACGTCCCAAGTGCGACATTAGCACCGCGGCCCCTCCATCTTCCAAAACTTTGATGATTGTCGGCTTCGCTGCTTTGATTCTTGTGATGTCTGTTACTTGAAATTCCTTGTTCAAGGGCACATTAAAATCTACACGAATCAAGGCTTTTTTCCCTCCAAAATGGATGTCATTAATTGTTTTCATTTTATCTAATCTTAAAGTTTTGTGCAAAGATAAAGAAATTGAAAAACACGGATTCTTTTTTTAAACAAAAGGTACTACAACGTTTTTGTAAGTTGTCAATAGCACCTCAGATTCTTAGGAGCGCGTTGCCATCAAGCGCTTGACCTTCGAGAAAAAATCGTGAAAAAACGAGTGGGTTTTTCACAATCCAAAGCTTTGATAATTCTGAAATTGTATATTTGCACATGCTTTTTGACGAAATTATTGGACAACAACACCTGATCAACCACCTAAAATCTTCGGCTGACAACGGACGCATTCCGCATGCGCAACTATTTGTTGGCAAAGAAGGTTCCGGCACCTTGGCAACCGCAATTGCTTATGCGCGTTATTTGTTGTGTGCAACGAGCAAGGAGGCCGATTCTTGTCATGTAAAATGTGAAAAGCTTGCCCACCCTGATTTGCATTTTGCTTTTCCTGTTGCTCCCAACAACAAGGTGAAAAAACACCCTGTTAGCAATTTGTTTTTGGACGATTGGAGAGCTTTTGTCAAAGAACAACCTTATGGAAATCTGTTCAATTGGTTCCAACAAATTGGCATAGAAAACAAACAGGGCCAAATCGGTGTGGATGAAGCGGAGCAAATTGTAAAATCGCTTCAACTGAAAGCTTACGAAGGAGGATACAAGGTGATGCTTGTTTGGCATGCTGAAAAAATGAATACCTCCGCAGCAAATAAGTTGCTCAAGTTGTTGGAAGAACCTCCAGAAAAAACAGTTTTTATTCTCATTACGGAAAATGAGGAACAAATCATCAATACAATCGTGTCCCGTTGTCAACTGCTACATTTCCCTGTACTGAGTGAAAAAGACATTGCAGAAACCTTGATCTCAAAAGAAAAGTCTTTTCACGCCGAGGCATCTAAAATTGCCCATCAAGCAGAAGGAAATTACAACAAAGCGCTGCATATTTTACGACACGACTCCAACGATTTAATTTTCGAAAAATGGTTTATTTTATGGGTGCGTAGTGCTTTCAAAGCAAAAGGAAATGCCGCCGTTGTTGAAAACTTAATTGACTGGAGTGATGCCATTGCCAAATCTGGAAGAGAAACTCAAAAACGTTTTTTGCAGTATTGTTTGCAATTTTTTAGGCAAGCATTGCTCGCGAATTACAAAGCGACAGAATTGGTTTTTATGACTACAGAAGACAAGAGTTTTGAATTGCAAAAATTTGCTCCATTTATTCATGGAGGAAATATACACGCTATCGAAAATGAAGTAAGCGATGCGCTTTACCATATTGAGCGCAACGGAAATGCAAAAATTATTTTGTTAGACCTCTCTGTAAAATTGACCAAACTCTTGCACCTCAAAGAAAATTAGAATAAAGAAAATAGAAGACGTCCTTTTGCGACAAGATGGACCAAAGACCGAAAGCTACTCTTCCGCTTCTCACTCGGCTTTCTTTTACCTCATTGCTCGACAAATCTTATCATAAGAAAATACTATTCTTTTTTTAAGTTGCTATAGAATCCGTCTATTGCAAAGTGCCGCCATAAAAACATGCTAAGCGCACTTTGATCAAAAACCATAGATACATTATCTTGTCGTAGAAAAAAGACGCCTAAGCGGCCTTAAAACCATTTTTTCGTGTTTTTGATAATATAAATGAGTGAAGAGTACTCCCTTGTCCGTTTTGCTTTCCAATTGGATTTGCATCCGACCCAAAAAGCTTTTAGATACTTGTTCTTTTTATTTTTATTCCGCTCGCTCAAAAGCGATACATAAAATGCGTCGAATAACATTGGGCGCGTTTCCACAACCTCCATACTTTGAAAAAAGAACAGTCTTCGGATAGCGGTCTGTGAAAAGTGCCACAAATGCCGTGGCACATCATAAGCTGCCCAGTACTTTTGATAATATTCGGCATCATAGCTTTTAAAATTTGGGGCAGCCACAACCAAAACACCTTCAGGCTTCAATAATTTTTTCAAATTGAAAATGGTTTCGTCAAGATTCGGTACGTGTTCCAAAGTATGCCACAAGGTAATCACGTCGTAACTCAAAAAAATTGCACTCTCTTTTTTCAAATCTTCAACAGACTTGAAAAGTGCAATTTTTGCATTGCTGCTTTTCGACATTGTGGAATTTCTTGCTTTTTCATTCGGCTCAACTCCGGTTGCCTCCCAACCATGCTCTGCACAAATATTTAAAAAATCACCCGTACCAGAACCGATATCTAATATTTTTATCCGGTCTGTATTGAAAGAATTGACCAACTTCAATTTCTTTTTTAAGGAGTATTTTTTTACAATTTGATAGGTTTTCTCTACCAAAGATTTGTTTGCATCTGTATGAGAAATGTAGGCTTCGTTGTTGTAATAGCGTCCCAAATCTTCAATTGCGGGTTTTGGAGTGGTCAACAATAAATCCAAATTGTCATCCAAAAGCAGGTCAAATTTTTCACCAGAAACCAGGTGGTCTTTACAGGACACATAGGTTTCAAATGTTGAAGGTTTCGGGGGTTGATTTACGGCTCTCGCTGTCATAAAATTTTCAGTATTAATCCAATCTTGAAAAGAATTCGCTCTCTTTGTGGTCAATGTTCCACGTGGAACTTTTTTGTTTTAGCGGCCCATATACACCAACAACACCGAAATGTCACTTGGAGAAACACCACTAATTCTGCTTGCCTGCGAAATTGTTACGGGCTTTATCAAAGTCAATTTTTGACGGGCTTCCGTTGACAAGGATTTCACGTTGGTATAATCAAAATTTGCCGGTATCGAAACATTTTCAAGTCGTGTCAGCTTGTCTGCATTTCTTTTTTCTTTGTCGATGTATCCCGCGTATTTCACATGAATTTCTGTTTGCTCCACCACCTCTCTGTCAATCCCATTCGCTTCAATAAACTCGGAAACTTTTGGGAATTTTTTCACATCCTCAAATGTCAATTGTGGGCGCGCTGCCAACTTAAACATTTTCATAGACTGTGAAATCATTGCTGAATTTTTACCTTCCAAAATAGGATTCACGTCATCGTGTGACACACTTGTTTCTCTCAAAAACGACACAAACAAATCCGTTTTCTTTTGCTTTTCAATTACGCGATCCATCCGTTCTTGAGAGGCAAGACCCAACTCAAAAGCTTTTGGTGTCAATCTCAAATCCGCATTGTCCTGACGTAAAAGTGTTCTGTACTCTGCGCGAGATGTAAACATACGATAGGGCTCTTCGGTTCCTTTGGTAATCAAGTCGTCAATCAACACCCCAATGTAAGCTTCGTGCCGCTTCAGTACAAAAGGTTCCTTTTTTTGCACTTTCAAAGCAGCGTTTATTCCGGCCATCATTCCTTGCGCTGCGGCTTCTTCATAACCTGTAGTCCCATTTATTTGACCGGCAAAAAACAGATTTTCTACAAGCTTTGTTTCCAAACTGTGTTTCAATTGCGTTGGCGGGAAAAAGTCGTATTCAATGGCATAACCAAAACGTAAGAACTTCACATCTTCAAAACCTGCCACTTTGCGAAGTGCCTTGTCCTGAACATCTTCTGGCAAGGAGGTCGAAAAACCATTTACATAAATTTCTGTCGTTTCCCAACCTTCGGGCTCCACGAAAATTTGATGTTTGTCTTTGGATGCAAAACGATCAATTTTGTCTTCAATAGAGGGACAATACCTTGGTCCCGTGCTTTGAATGCGACCATTGAACATTGGGGATCTATCAAAACCTGAACGCAAAACATCATGAACTTCCTGCGAGGTATACGCCATATAGCACGAACGCTGTTCCTTCAAAGTATGGGTTTCCGACAAATACGAAAATTTTTCCGGGTTTGCATCTCCGGGTTGTTCGATCATTTTTGAAAAATCCAAAGAGCGGGCATCCACACGCGGTGGCGTTCCGGTTTTCATACGTCCGGCTTCAAAACCAACTTTCACAAGATCTTCGGTAATTCCAGTAGAAGCACTTTCACCAGCCCGACCGCCACCAAAAGTCTTTTCGCTTATGTGAATCAAACCATTCAAAAACGTTCCTGCCGTGATGATTACTGTTTTTGCTTTGATGTCGAAACCCAAGGTTGTTTGAATCCCTTTGATCTCATTATTTTCAATCAGCAAACCGCGCACCATGTCCTGATAAAAATCCAAATTTTCGGTTTGCTCCAACATGGTCCGCCACTTTTCTGCAAAACGCATTCGATCACTTTGCGCACGTGGACTCCACATTGCCGGACCTTTACTCTTGTTGAGCATCTTGAACTGAATCGCTGTCTCATCGGTTACCACGCCACTGTATCCTCCTAATGCATCAATTTCGCGAACAATTTGACCCTTCGCAATTCCTCCCATTGCAGGGTTGCAACTCATTTGAGCAATGTTTTGCAAACTCATGGTAACCAACAAGGTTTTGGCACCCATGTTGGCACTAGCGGCTGCCGCTTCTGATCCTGCATGACCGCCACCCACAACAATCACATCATAAATCTCTGTAAATAAACTCATATTCTAAGATGTTCCACGTGGAACTTAATTAACGTATTGATTTTCAACTATTTAAATAAATTCAAGCACTTGTCTTCCTCTGCTCTCATTGTCAACTTATCTGCTTGGTTCTTGTCTTTAAATCCCATGTAATGCAATACTCCGTGTATCATAACGCGCCGCATCTCCTCGTCTTGTGCAATTTTTAAATCCTTGGCATTGTCTGAAACACGTTCTACAGATATGTAAACGTCTCCACTGACCAGTTTCCCCATCGTATAATCAAAACTAATAATGTCCGTCAATGTATCGTGACTTAAAAATTCTACATTCAGTTTTAACAAATAGGCATCGTCACAAAAAACATAATTCAATTCTCCCAAGCGAAAACCATACTGCTCTAAACAAGAGGCAATCCATTTCGAATGGGCTTCTTCTTCGGTAAGTTCAAAATTCGTTTCGTAATTGAATTGGATCATGACAAAAATTTCGACAAAGATACTTAAAAGTGTTGACTGTTTGGTTTGACATACGCCGTTCCTTTGCAAGTCATTCAAACTAAAGCATGAGTTCCTTATGCGGCACATCTTATTTTTGTATTTTTGCATTTTAAATTTTTTCGCATGAACAACGTTAGAGTACGCTTTGCTCCTAGTCCTACTGGACCTTTACATATTGGAGGTGTTAGAACCGCTTTGTACAATTATCTATTTGCCAAGAAAAATGGTGGAGACTTCATTTTACGAATCGAAGACACAGACCAAAAAAGATACGTTGCAAATGCAGAACGATACATCATTGAAGCTTTGGAATGGTGTGGCATTCCCTTTGATGAAGGACCGGGTAAAAATGAAAAATTTGGACCTTACAGACAATCTGAGAGAAAAGGACTGTACCGGGAATATGCCGATCAATTGATTGCATCCGGACATGCCTATTACGCGTTCGATAGCGCTGATGAATTGGATGCACATCGCAAAAACTGCGAAGCCAACGGAGAAACGTTTGTTTACAATTGGCAAAACAGAGAGAAGTTGAACAACGCAATTCCGCTTTCTTCAGAGGAAGTAGCCCAAAAAATTGCCAACGGTGAGGCTTATGTAATTCGATTTAAGATGCACCAACCCAATACGGTTTCCGCTATTCTTAGCACCGAGGATTTGATTCGCGGAGAAGTCTCTTTTCAAAGAGCCCTTTTAGATGACAAGGTATTGTTCAAAAGTGATGGAATGCCGACGTATCATTTGGCCAATATTGTAGACGACCATTTGATGGAGATTAGTCATGTCATTCGCGGCGAAGAATGGCTCCCATCACTTCCTCTTCACATTGCCTTGTACGAAGCGCTGCATTGGAATGCACCTCAATACGCTCATTTGCCCTTGATTTTAAAACCAGTGGGCAAAGGAAAATTGAGCAAACGTGATGGTGACAAATTAGGATTTCCTGTGTTTCCATTGGCTTATACCAATGAAAATAACGGTGACACTTCGAGAGGATATCGAGAAGATGGGTATATGCCACAAGCATTTATCAATATGCTTGCCTTGTTGGGTTGGAATCCAGGAACCGAAAAAGAGCTCTTTACTTTGGAAGAACTGACCGCTGCATTTTCTTTGGACAGGGTGAGCAAATCAGGCGCCAAATTCAATCCTGACAAAACCAATTGGTTCAACCAGCAATACCTTCAGAAAACCAATGATACGGAGGTTACAGCTCTATTTTTACCTTTTTTGCAAGCCAAAGGCATTGACCGTGATGCTTCCTATGTTACCAAAGTTGTTTCATTGGTGAAAGAGCGTGCTGTATTTGTGCATGATTTGTGGTATTTGAGTTGGTTCCTTTTCGAAAGTCCGCAAGAATACGATGCAAAAGCCACCAAAAAACAATGGAAACCCTTTACGGCTGAAATATTGACGAATGTCGTCCAGGTTTTCAAAGAAATAGAAGACTTCTCCTCTGAAAATACCGAAAAGCTACTCAAAGAATGGATTGCTTCTCAAGACATTGGTTTTGGCAAAGTCATGCAGCCTTTGAGACTGAGCTTGGTAGGTGCCCTGAAAGGGCCCCACTTGTTTGATATTGTTGCATTGATCGGAAAAGAAAACACGATTGCGCGTATAGAGAAGGCCATAGACCACTTGGGTTGAATAGGTATCGCACCTCTCTGTTCATGATTTCCTGTCCTTTTTTTGATGCATGACACAAAGGTCCTATGCATACTCATTGCGTATAAAAAACCACAAATGATGCCATTTTATTGAACGAAACAATTCTTTGTTCTTGGATGCAGCCATCTTTTTTGTAACTTTCGTTGAAATCTATCAAATAAAACTGTTATGTCTAATATTCTATTTTTATTACCCGTAGTTCTCGTTGTTATTTTTGGCTTTTTCGTTGTCCGACAACAAACCACTGCTATCGTAGAACGATTTGGAAAATTTTTAAGTATCCGTCAATCGGGATTGCAATTTAAAATTCCACTCATTGACAAAATCGCCGGACGTGTGAGCTTGAAAATTCAACAGTTGGATGTCATTGTAGAGACCAAAACCAAAGACGATGTTTTTGTTCAACTCAAAATTTCTGTTCAATTTCAAATTTTACGCGAGAAAGTGTACGATGCTTTTTACAAATTGCAAAATCCACACGATCAAATTACAGCGTATATCTTTGACACCGTAAGAGCGGAAGTTCCAAAAATGAAACTCGACGATGTTTTCGAAAAAAAAGACGACATTGCTCAAGCCATTCAGCGCGAATTGAAAGAATCCATGCTCGATTATGGCTATGACATTGTAAAAGCGCTGGTCACCGATATTGATCCAGATTCACAAGTAAAAGAAGCAATGAACCGCATCAACGCTGCAGAACGTGAAAAATTAGCGGCTCAATTCGAAGGGGATGCTCAACGAATATTGATTGTGGAACGCGCCAAAGCGGAAGCGGAAAGCAAGCGACTTCAAGGGCAAGGAATTGCTGACCAACGAAGAGAAATTGCGAAAGGATTGGAAGAATCTGTTGATGTACTAAACAAAGCTGGCATCAATTCACAAGAAGCCTCTGCACTGATTGTTATTACACAACATTACGATACGTTGCAATCGATAGGTGCTGATACCAACAGCAACCTTATTCTGCTTCCCAACAATCCGAATGCCGCCAGCTCTATGCTGAACGACATGGTTACCAGTTTGGTTGCCGCTAACAAAATAAATGACCATTCCCCTCAACCTAAAACGTAAAGAGTAGTGATTCTTGTTATTCATAAAAGCGCAATGTCTTTTAAATTTCACTCAAAATTGCGGTTTTACAATGAAGGTTGATTTTACAAAATATCTTATTTTGAAAAAGGAAAACAGGAACTTTTATGTTCCTGTTTTCCTTTTTTTACTCCCGTTTTCTTTTGAAAGAAACAAAAGCTATTCTTTTGAAAAAAAAGCGCGCATACGCTCTCCTATTTATTTATTATCTTCTTTTGTATTGTCTATTTTGTCATCTTCTTTAGAGGCATTTTTAAATTCTTTGATACCGCTACCTAATCCACGCATCAGTTCTGGAATTTTTCTTCCACCAAACAATAACAAAACAACAACGATGATGATGATGACCTGTGGTCCTCCTATCATCCCTAAAAAAATACTTAATTGATTCATTTTTTCCTATTTATAGCACAAAGATACTAAATTGATTTCGATTGCATAAAAGCCCTCTACGAATTTATTCTGCTACATACTCACGAATCATTCCGCCTAAAAACTTGGTTGTTTTGATTGACTTCGGATTTCCGATGTAGTTTACCATTCCTCCTAGCTTCACCTTTGCGTCTAAAATGTCTTGCACATGTATTTGTGCTTCTGCACCTGTCGTTGCAGAAATATCGGTCTGTCTGGTTGTCAAGTCCAAAGCATTGTAATTGCTTCCGGTAGAAATTTCAACTTTCTGAGATTTCGCTTTCCCTGAAACATACACATTCCCACCTGTAATGGCATTGATTTTCAAATAATCTACATCGAGATTCATTCTTACATGTGCGCCATCTTGGACATCTATGTTCAACTGTGTTTGAGAAAATACGTCATTGGAAGTAATCACAGCACCTTGATTGGCATCCAGTTCCGCAATGCTTCCATTATAAAATAAGGTGATTTTAACGGACTTGGTGTCAAAAATACTCTTCAATTTCATAAAAATCTTCAATACACTCTTTTTATTGCGTACCGAAACTTGGGTTGCTTTCAATCCTTTTATTTCCAGTTTCTGAACATCAGACTTCACCAAGTTGACCTCGAGTCCGTTGAATACTTTCAATTCATCAAAATCATTTAAATTTTCTACAATTACGTCTTGTGCAACACTACAAAACGAGAGCAGAAATAAACTTATTCGAATCAGATTTTTCATAGCATCTATTTAAATCACCATATGGAAGTCCAAATGTTTTCTTTCCAAATCAGCGTGTTTGACTTTTACCACAACTTCATCTCCTAATTGGTATTTTTTTTGTGTTTCTTGTCCCACCATTGCATATTGTTTTTCATCGAAGGTATAATAATCGTCGGTTAAATCTCGCGTTCTAATCATTCCCTCGCATTTATTTTCAATAATTTCTACATAAATACCCCAGTCGGTTACTCCGGATATAACTCCTTTGAATTCTTCATTTTGATGGCCTTGCATATACTTGATTTGCATGTATTTGATAGAATCCCTTTCCGCTTTGGTTGCCAAATATTCCATTTCTGAGGAATGCTTGCATTTTTCTTCATATTCTTCTTGGTTGGGCGTTTTGCCTCCGTCTAAATAGTGTTGTAATAGACGGTGTGCCATTACATCTGGATAACGCCTTATTGGAGAAGTAAAGTGAGAATAATAGTCAAAAGCCAATCCATAATGCCCTATATTTTGCGTTGTATATTCTGCTTTGCTCATGGAACGAATTGCCAACGTTTCAATCATGTTCGATTCTCCTTTGCCATGCACGTCTTTCAGTAATTTATTCATCGATTGAGACGTTGATTTTCTTGATTTTATGTCTATTTGATAACCAAATTTATGGACAATTCCTTGCAACGCGGTCAACTTGTCTATATTCGGTTCGTCGTGTACTCTGTAAATAAATGTGTTTTTTGCTTCCTTCCCACCTTTTTTACTTACATATTCCGACACTTTTCTGTTTGCCAACAACATGAATTCTTCAATCAATTTATTGGCATCTTTGGACTGTTTGAAAAAGACTCCTAAAGGGTTGGCTTTTTCATCTAATTGAAATTTTACTTCTACCTTGTCAAAAGTTATGGCTCCTGCGTTCAATCTTTTTTTACGCATTTTTTTTGCCAAAGTATCCATTTTAAGCACGGCATTGACAATTTCTTTAGACACTACATAACTGCTCTCTTGAATAGAGATATTTTCAGGTATTACGACGGTTTGATGCGCTTTCCCTTCTTCGATAATTACCTGTGCTTCTTCATATGCAAAACGTTGGTCAGAATAAGTCACAGTCCTTCCAAACCATTCTTTTGTAATTTTCGCATCCTCATTCAATTCGAAAACCGCAGAAAACGTCAATTTTTCTTCATGTGGACGCAAGGAACAAACTCCGTTAGATAATTTTTCAGGGAGCATTGGAACGACTCTATCTACCAAATAAACGGAAGTTGCCCGTTCATAAGCTTCTCTTTCTAATTCAGAATTCTGAGCAATATAATGCGATACATCTGCTATATGAACACCTATTTCATAATTTCCGTTTTCCAACATCTTAAATGACAATGCGTCATCAAAATCTTTCGCATCTTTCGGATCTATGGTAAAGGTCAGATCATTTCGCATGTCACGTCTTTTCGAAATTTCCTTTTCGGTAATGGTCACATCTAAATTCTCCGCTTCTTGCTCTACAACCTCGGGAAATTCGTAAGGCAAACCATACTCTGCTAAAATACTGTGTATTTCGGTGTTGTGTTCTCCTGGTTTTCCTAAAACTTGTGTGATTTCTCCAGATGGATTTTTTGAATTGAGTGGCCAATCCGTCAACTGCGCAATTACTTTATCTCCATCAACTGCTCCATTCAAATGATCTTTGGATACAAAAATATCTGCATACATTTTTGCATTGTCTGGAACCACAAAACCAAAGTTTTTACTCAATTGAAGCACTCCAACAAAACTGGTTTTTGCTCTTTCTACAATTTCAACTACATCCCCTTCTTTTTTGGAACTTCTTCTTTTGCTGTACACATAGACTTTCACCGTATCGTTGTGCAAAGCTCTATTTACATTTGTAGCGGGTATAAAGACATCTTTTTCAAAATCGTCACACACCAAATAACCGTTCCCACTTGAAGTCAAATCTAAAACGCCAATGTGATAATTTTTAGTTGCGACAAGGGTGTACTTTCCTTTAGAGGTCTCCTCTAATTTTCCTTGTCCTTTGAACTCTTCTAATTTTTTAATAACCTGTCCTCTTCCATCGGGGTGTTTGATTTCTAACTTGGAACAAATTTGTTTGTAATTCAAACCTTGGGCACTGTTTTTATTAAAAACGGCTATGATATTTTGAGAAAGATTTTTTATGATATTTCCCTTCTTTTTATAAATTTTCTTTTTTTTTGGCATCTATCCTTTATTAAATAATAAAAATACAAAAACAATTTTCAACGTACGTCTTTGTTTTTTACAACGAAAACAAAACTAGTCTTTTAAATTCAGCTACCACAAATTCTATTTGTAAAATAAAAACATTGCTCTTAAATGTAGTTATAAACATTTATATATAAATCTATTATTTGTTTTAAAATTTAAAAATTAATTAATGGTATATGATAGCGTGTGAATAACCAGTATAATTTGTTTTAAAATTAATTGGAAAATAAGAATTTTTTATTTTATAAACAGTTATTTCTAAGTTATCAGATAGTTAAACGACTTGCAATCACAGTTTTTAAGTGGTTTATTAACAAGTGTTGTTTTTAAAAATAATTTTATTTTTTTAATGATTATGTTCGATGAAACTTTTGATAAGTATGTGTTAAAATGTTTATAACTATACTTAAAAAATGAAAACTAAATTTGGATACTTGACAAGTAAGGCTGTATTGTTTTTTTCAAAGACTTGACCAAATTTAGTTCTTCTTTTTTTTCTTGTATTTGTTAACAATGTAGCAATACATCTAACCAGTTAATCTTTAATATTTTAAAAAAAAGTTGTTAGAAGTGTTGTTGATAAGAGCCATTTTGTGATAAAAAATATTGAATTGTTTGATACTGAATGTTTTGTGGTAGGATACAATTTATTGTATTTTTGCGCCGAACACAATACCAAACATAAAATGAAAATAGCCATAGGAAACGATCATGCCGGACCGGATTACAAATTTGCAATTGTAAAGTTGTTAGCGGAAAGAGGGATTGAAGTTGTTAATTTTGGAACTGATAGTTTTGACAGTGTTGATTATCCAGATTTTGCACACAAGGTAGCGGGTGCGGTAGACACATCTGCTGTAGATTTTGGAGTACTTATTTGCGGAAGTGCAAATGGCGTTGCAATGACGGCAAATAAATATCAGAATGTTCGAGCTGGTTTGTGTTGGACGAAGGAAATAGTTTCTTTGATCAAACAACATAACAATGCAAATGTTTTGTGTATACCTGCGAGGTTTACTTCTATTCCTCAAGCACTGCAAATGGTGGAAACTTTTTTAGATACTGCATTTGAAGGAGGGCGTCATCAAAACAGAGTATCAAAGATTAGCTGCTCGTAAAAAGTAAAGAAAGACTAAAATCAATGTTGTATGATTTTAGTCTTTTTTTTAATATCCCAGATTTGAACGTGTTCGTTTCAATACTGCTGAGGCGACATTTTTTGCCTTTTCCGCTCCAACTTGAAGAGCTTTGTCTATTTCATTCAGATTGTTCATATAATAATGATATCGTTCTCTTTCTTTCGAAAAAGAAGCGATAAGGAGCTCGTAATATGCTTGTTTTGCATGTCCGTAACCAAAATTTCCACCCAAATATTTGGCTTTTAAGTTTTCAATTTGTTCGTCAGAAGCGATCAATTTGTACAAAGCAAATAAATTACAGGTATCTGGGTTTTTAGGCGCTTCCAATGGAGTGCTGTCTGTTTGAATTTTCATTACTTGTTTGCGTAATTTTTTGTCATCCAAGAAAATATCGATGATATTGCCTTGAGACTTGCTCATTTTACCTCCATCGGTTCCAGGAACATACATGGTATCTTTCTGAATTTTGGCTTCGGGCAAAACAAATGTTGTTCCCATTTGGTGATTGAATCTACTGGCAACATCACGTGTCATTTCAAGATGTTGTAATTGATCCTTACCGACAGGAACAATTTCAGCATCGTACAATAAGATGTCTGCAGCCATAAGCATTGGATAGGAAAACAATCCTGAATTCACGTCTTCCAACCGGTCTGCTTTGTCTTTAAAAGAATGGGCCAATGTCAATCTTTGGTACGGAAAAAAACAACTCAAATACCACGAAAGTTCCGTTGCCTCAGGAACATCACTTTGTTTGTAAAACACAGATTTTTCTACATCTAAGCCAAAAGCCAACCATGCTGCTGCAGTACTGTAGGTGTTTTTTCTTAAGGTTTCACCGTCTTTTATTTGAGTCAATGAGTGCATGTCTGCAATGAACAAAAAAGATTCGTTGTTTGGATTGTTCGCCATTTCAATAGCGGGTACAATTGCACCTAATAAATTTCCTAAATGAGGGGTTCCAGTACTTTGAACACCGGTTAATATTCTTGACATTTTGTAATGTTTGAGCTACAAAAGTAAACATTCTACCAGAATTTTTTCAAGGTTCCAAGAGATAAATCTCAAACAGAAAGGTCTGTCATATTTTGAGTACTTTTGAAAACATGAAAAAATTAATAGTCAATGTATTCAGATTCCTTTGGCGAATTTGGTTTTATGTTCTTTTTGGAGTGATTCTACTTTTAGCGACTCCTTTTTTGTTGATTGTAACAGCCAAAGAAAAGTGGTATCCATGGTTTTTCAAGTTGGCTCAAATATGGGCAAAAATAATTCTAGTAGGTATGGGTTTTCGGGTGTCACAAAAAGTAATAGAAGAGCCCCTCCAAGAGAAAAGTTATGTTTTTATAGCCAATCACACTTCTATGATTGACATTATGTTGATGTTGGCAGTTGTTAAAAATCCTTTTGTATTTGTAGGAAAATCAGAATTGGCAAAAATACCAGTTTTTGGATATTTTTATAAGAAGACGTGCATTTTGGTTGACCGGGCCGATTTTAAAAGCAGACAACAAGTTTTTAAAGAAGCGCAAAGAAAGATTGATACAGGTTTGAGTATTTGTATTTTCCCCGAGGGCTTGGTGCCTTCTGATGAATCCATTGTCTTGTACGATTTCAAAAAAGGAGCTTTTCGTTTGGCAATAAACCATCAGTTGCCCATAGCTCCACTTGTGTTTTACGACTGTAAGAAATATTTTTCTTATACGTTTTTCAGCGGTTCACCCGGGGTGTTGAGAGTAAAGAAATTACCGATTTTTTCTACGAAAAGGTTGCTAGTTGGAGCTGAGAAAGAGCTGAAACAAGAAGCGTATAATTTGATTTATCAAGAATTAACAAACAGTAATGACGGATCCTTTTGAAAGAATGATTTTCAATTTGTAGTTTGAAAACGGTTAATTTTTTGTGATCGTTTTTTTGCGATGCGCCTAATTATATTTTCCAAGAAGTATAAGGATTTTTCGAGAGTTCAGAGTTGTAATACAGCACATTACCTGTGACTTCTTTGCCTAACCAAGAAGGTTTCTCAAATTGCTCATCTTCTTTGTCTAGTTCGACTTCTGCCACAATTAAGCCTTGATTTTTTCCCGAAAACACATCGACTTCAAAGTCATGTACTCCTGATTTTACAAGGTAACGTGTTTTTTCGAGTATTTCTTTTTCACAAAGCGCTAAGAGAAGCGTTGCTTCCTCACGAGAGATTTCTTTTTCAAATTCGAAGCGACTCGTACCACTTTCGTTGCTTTTTCCTTTGATGGTTAGAAAACCTTGTTCGTCAGAAATACGTACACGCACAACTCTATTTTTATTGGAGTTTAAAAAACCTTGCTTGATAATTTTTTTATCAAAACTTTCTTGGATAAAAGAGGTATTGGTTACCAAAAATTTTCGTTCTATTTCAAGATTCATGCGATTGCTCAGGTTTTTTATAAAACTACTAAATTAATTGTTTGTGAAGGTTATCAAAGAATAATAAATATATTTGTAAAATGCGCAGAGAATTTCAGAAATTTTTAAAACGAACAAGATATTTTGTCTTGTTTTTAAGTTTCAATTTTTGGGCACAAACAGATTACAGTGCAACATGGGAGGATTTTTATTCCTACAACAATGTAAAAGATTTTGCATTGGCAGGCAACGATTTGTACTCCATCGTTGACAACTCTCTCTTCGTTTACAATCAGAATTCAGAAGAATTAAAAAAGTTGTCCTCCATTCATGGATTGTCCGGAGAAGTGACATCTGCCGTGCATTATAGCGATGCAAACGACCTATTGGTCATCGGTTATGAAAATGGAGTAATTGATGTTATTGACAACAACCAAAATGTAGACAAAGTGGTGGCCATTGCGCTTTCTGGTATCTCCAATGAAAAGAAAATTAACAACATTTACGAACACAACAATCTTTTGTACTTTTCCATGCCTTTCGGAATTGTAACCTACGACATCTTAAACAAAGAATTTAGAGACACTTTTTTTATCGGTCTCAACTCTACTGCACTGTTGATAAACGACGTCATTATTAAAAGCAATACAATTTACGCAGCTACCGAATCGGGTGTTTATACAGCTAGTTTAGATCAAAACCTGAACGACTCTAACAATTGGAATGTTTCTTTCACAGGAAGTTTTGATAATTTTAATTTATTTCAAGAAGATTTGTTATGTGCCGAAGGTAAAAATGTTTTTAAAATAACGAACGATGGTACGTTTGAACAGATGGTAAGGATGTCTTCAGCGGTAGTCGATTTAAATTCAGATGCCACACATTTAATTGTGGGAACGAGTGACAACGCAAAAGTTTTTGATGTAAATTATAGAGAAAAGGTAACGTTTACAGAAAGCTACATCAATTCAGTTTTAATCGATGGAACGACTGTTTTTTTAGGAACCTCGGACAAGGGCTTGTTGAAAAGCGTTTTGGAAAACCCATCAAACTTTACAGAAATTCATCCTGAAGGTCCGCTGTCAAATAACATTTTTTCAATTTCCGTGAAAAACAATCATGTGTGGACTGTTTATGGAGGCTATAACAGGTCTTATGGACCTCTTGGAATGAAAAAAGACATCAGTCATTACAACGGTTCCGAATGGGTTCATACTCCGTACGCATCTTTCAATGCAAAAGATTTGGTCCATGTAACATTTGATCCAGATAATTTGGAAAAAGTTTATGTGAGTTCCTGGTCGGAAACCAACGCAACGCCAAGTAATGAGACAGGAGGAATATTGGTTTTGGAGAACAATGAATTTTCTGACTTTTGGAACAATTACAACAGCAATTTAGAGGAGGCTTTGCCAGAATCGGCGACTTACGTTAGCGTAAGAGTAGACGGAACAGCATTTGATAGCAGTGGAAATTTTTGGGTTGCCAATAGTTTGGCTCCTGGCACAGTTTTAAAGAAAAGAACACCGGACGGCACTTGGTCTGATCATGACATGGGAGCTTCAGGCCTGTCGGTAGACATGAATAAAATGACAATTGATAATCGGGATAATATTTGGATAGGAACACGTGGTTCCGGATTGTTTGGATACGCTTCACAAACCGATGAGGCGGTAATATTAACAGGAGAGCATGGAATTCCCACAGACAACGTGAGAGCGGTAGCAGCGGATGCACGGAATAATATTTGGATTGGAACCTCTAAAGGCTTGGTTGTTTTGAGAGATGCAAGCCGCGTTTTTTCTGATAATCTTGAAGTTGCAGCTCCCGTGGTCATCGTGGATGACGGATCCAACCAAAAACTTTTAGGAACCTCAGAAGTGAATGCAATTTTGGTAGATGGAGCAGACAACAAATGGTTTGGAACCACAAATGGAGGTGTTGTACAAACCAGCTATAACGGAAATGTAACACTCGCGAGTTTTAATACCGAAAATTCACCACTTCCATCAAACAATGTTCGGAGAATTCAACTCGATGAAAGTTCAGGAAAGCTCTATTTTTTGACAGACAAAGGAATGGTTTCTTTTGACAGTGGTATTGTTCCTTACGGGGAAGTGTTGAATGAAGTGTATGCCTTTCCCAATCCCGTTATGAAACGGCACAGTGAAGTAACAATTTCAGGAAAAGACGGAGCAACACTGCCGTACGGTACAAATATTAAAATTTTGGACGTTGCGGGAAATTTGGTTTTTGAGGACAATACGATTGAAGGAATGTCTGGTCTTGGAGGAAAAGTTGTGTGGAATAAAAAGAATTTATCAGGAAATAAAGTGGCTTCAGGGGTCTATATTGTATTGCTATACAACGCAGAAGGCTTTCAAACTTCCACAACTAAAATTGCCATCGTCAATTAATGCAAATCACTACACAAGCCATTGTTTTGAACTCCATTAAATACGGAGACTCCAGTCTAATTGTAAAATGTTTTACAAAAGAAGCTGGCATGAAGTCTTATATGCTCCGGGGCGTTCGAAAAAGCAAGAAAGGCAAATTGAAGCCTGCATATTTTCAACCATTGAACCAGTTAGAGCTCACAGCTTCTCACAATAACAAAGGAAACTTAAACACGCTAAAGGACACGCGGATTACATATCCATACGAAACTTTGTATCAGAATTACACAAAACAAGCAGTGGCTTATTTTTTAGCAGAAGTACTGAACAACTGTTTGCAAGAAGACGAGCAGAATACAGCGCTTTTTCTGTTTTTAGAAACATCCTTGAAGTGGTTAGACCTTCATCAAAATTCAGAAAACTTTCATTTGGTTTTTTTAACAAACCTTTCCAGATATTTAGGTATTTATCCAGAAACATCCGGTCTTGAAAAAAGTTATTTTGGTCTTAAAGAAGGAAAGTTTTTAGACAGCTCACCCTATACTGATTTTGTATCAGGGAGAGAATTAATTCTTTTCAAAGGCCTGTTAGGCACAAATTTTGATAACATTGAAAAAGTACTTTTGAATGTGAACGATCGACAAAAATTATTAGAAATTCTCATGAAGTATTTTGAACTTCACTTATCAGGTTTTCGAAGACCTCGATCCATTCAAGTATTGAAAGAATTGTTTAGTCAATGACCAAAATAGTAGTAGCACTTTCTTTGTTCTGTAGCGTTTTTGTAAAAGCACAAACGCTTACAATCGTGGAAAATGATTCAGGACTTCCTATAGAAGGCATATCCGTGTCCAACAAAGACAAATCCATCCGTGTGTTTACAAACAACGATGGAAAAGTAGAGATTTCTTCATTTTCAAAAAATTCGGACCTGTATGTGCACCATTGCTGTTCCTATGTAAAGTTGAAAACAAATTACAAAGAATTGTTTCAAAAAGACTTTTTGCTGGGCTTGAATAAAGTAACTGAGAAATTAGAAGAAGTTGTATTGTCTCTTTCAAAAGGAAAAGAGAATTTAGACAGAATTGCAGAACAAACGGTCATTTTTACGGCAAAAGGAATACAAAAAATATCTGCTCAAACCTCAGCAGATTTATTAGCATTTGCACCTGGAGTCAAAGTTCAAAAAACACAACTTGGTGGAGGGAGTCCAGTGCTACGAGGCATGGAATCCAATCGGGTACTTTTGGTTATAGACGGTGTTCGGTTGAACAACGCGATCTATAGAAAAGGACATCTTCAAAACACACTAACAATAGCACCCTCTATGCTGGATAGGGTGGAAGTTATTTTTGGCCCAGCTTCCATGTCCTACGGATCAGATGCCTTAGGAGGAGTCATTCATTATTACACGAAAAATTTAAAAACGGCTCAGTCAAAAGAAGTCAGTTCCTCTCTATTCACTCGTCTGAATTCTGCGAATAACGAATTCACGACGCAATTTGACACAGAGGTGAGTTTCAAAAAGTGGGCTTTTTACACCAACATCTCTTTTTCAGATTTTGGAGATCTTCGGATGGGGTCACGACGTTCTCATGGCTTTGATGACTGGGGTAAGGTGTTTGAGTATTCAAAAAATACAGCAGCGGTTTTGAAAAGCACAAGCGATGTAAATTCGGACCCTAACGTACAAAGAAATACGGGCTATTCGCAAAAAGACTTTTTGCAAAAAATATACATACCAGTATCAAATGACACAGAATTTGTCATGAATTTTCAATATTCAGAATCTTCCCATATTCCCAGATTTGACAAACTCACAGAAAAAACCAATGCCGGAGACTTAAAGTTTGCAGAATGGTCTTACGGCCCCCAAAAAAGACTTCTTTTTTCGACCCAAATAGCTTTGGACCAGGTCAATAATTGGATAGACAAAGGAACAATTACGATGGCTTACCAAGACATCAAAGAATCTAGAATTCAAAGGAATTTTTCCAACGTTTTTCAACGTTCTTTGAGAGAGGAAAAGGTAAAAGTGTTGAGTTGCAACGCGGATTTCTCCGTAGCTTTGACAGAGCGGAGTAATAGGATTTTAACCTACGGTTTGGAAGCGGTGTACAACAAGGTTCATTCCAATGCTACTGGAGAGAATTTGCAGCCAGCAATTTCAGGACATAACGCGTCGCTAGGACTTGACCGTTTTTTTGACGTTCAGACGCGTTATCCAAACGAAGGAAGCGATTATTCTACCCAAGCAATCTATATAGGATATCGCCAAGATATAGACTCAAAAAACACATTGAATACAGGAATACGTTTGACCAACACGCAGTTAAACGCCCTTTGGACGAAGGCTTCAGTTTCCGAAATTGCACTTCCTAACGAAAAAATTTCTTTGCGAAACACTGCGGCAACGGCAACGGTAGGACATATTTACAAGCCTTCAAATTTTACAAAAATTAGCATGGTGTTGTCATCTGGTTTTCGCTCCCCAAACATCGATGATATTGGAAAAATAAGAGAAAAAAATGGAAGTGTGACGGTGCCAAATGTAAATTTGAAACCAGAGTATGCCTACAATCTAGAAATAGGAGTCCGGCACACTACGAATGACTCAAGATTTCGTTTAGGTTTCAACGCACACAACACGATTTTAAACAATTATATTATTAGAGCTCCCTTTGACATTGTCAGACAAAGAGAAGGATTTTCAAAAATTCAATACGAAGGTGAAGAAGCGCAAGTTTTTGCCAATACAAATAGAGGAAGCGCTGCTATTCGAGGAGGAACATTTGACATTCGGAGAGAACTCAATGAGCATTGGATCGCAAATGCGTCTTTGACGTATACGGAAGGAAGAACGCTTGACACGAAAGAACCACTTTCTTCAATACCTCCTCTTTTCGGAAATGTTTCTATTGGCTATAAAAAAAATAGATTGCAAACTACCTTTCATTGTATTTTCAATGCTGCTAAAAAAGTAGAACATTACAATTTGAGCGAAGGAATCGACAATATTGAACAAACACCGATTGTTGATGAAAACGCAACAACTTTGGATAAAAAATATGCTGGAACACCCGAGTGGTCTGTTTTAAATTGTTCTTTTGACTACGAATTGAGAAGTCATATAGACTTGCAAATCAAAGTTGACAATATTTTTGACCAACACTACAAAGAATTCGCTTCCGCAATAAGCGCCCCAGGAAGAAATTATTCCGCATCTGTGCGCTATCTTTTTTAAGAAACTCAACAATTATAGCTATTTTTGCAGGAATGAAGTATACCTATGGAAAAAAGGACAAGTTAAAAAGCAAAAAAAGCATTGAAGAATTGTTTGTCTGCGGAAAAACAATCACTTCATATCCTTTGAGATTGGTCTTTTTGGAAGAAGAAAAAAACTCCAACCCATCACTACTTGTCGGTGTTTCTGTACCCAAAAAAAAAGTACCCAAAGCTGTTGGCAGAAATCGAATCAAGCGCCTGATGCGCGAATCTTTTCGTTTGCACAAAGCTTTGTTTTTGGAGGAATTGACAAGCGATTGCAATGCCATGCTTATTTTTTTGAACAAAGAAGAGGTGCCTCTCGATTTGCTGAATACGAAAATGAAGAAGTTAGCGTTTGAATTTGGAGCAAAAGTCAAAAAAAATGGGTAATGATAGGATAAATGTATGTTGAAACGATTATTTGACATTTTATTTTCTTTATTTGTACTCCTTCTTTTTTTTATTTGGATGGCTCCTATTGTGACTCTGATTATTGTGTTGACTACTGGCGAGCAACCTTTTTACAAGCAATTAAGAATTGGGAGAAATGGGAAACCTTTTCAGATCTACAAGTTTCGAAGTATGGAAGGAGCTCCTCCTGAAAACGACCCATTGCTTTCAAGAGAAGAAACCCAACGAATTACTAAATTTGGAAGATTTTTAAGAAAGTACAGAATTGACGAGTTCCCTCAATTTTACAATGTCTTAAGAGGTCAAATGAGCATCGTAGGTCCTCGTCCAGAAAGAGCACACTTTTTAAACTTGATCATTAGTCATATTCCCCGTTACAAAGAACTTCAAAAACTCCGCCCAGGAATTACTTCCCTTGGACAAATTCGTTACGGATATGCCGATTCTTTAGAACAAATGAAAATAAGAGCAAGATACGATTTAGTTTATCTAGATAACTTATCTTTGTGGACGGATATAAAAGTCATCCTTTATACCCTAATAGTGGTTGTAAAAGGAGAAGGAAAGTAACACCGAGTCTCGAATTTCGGAAGAAAACAAACAATATACAATGAACATTCTTATTTTAGGATCAGGAGGGAGAGAACATGCCTTTGCATTAAAATTATCTCAAAGCAAGCAAAAACCAACACTTTATATGGCTCCTGGAAATGCAGGAACCGCAGAAATAGCCACCAATTTACCGATTGACCCGGTAGATTTTGAGGCTGTGAAGAAAGAAGTTTTGGAGCATCGCATTTCAATGATTATCGTAGGACCTGAAGCTCCATTAGTTGAGGGTGTACACGATTATTTCCTCAACGATCAGGATTTGAAACACATTCCAGTGATTGGCCCTAAAAAAGACGGAGCAGAATTGGAAGGGAGCAAAGAGTTCTCAAAGAAATTCATGAAAAAACACGGTGTTCCAACAGCTGCGTATGAGGCCTTTACCTCAGAAACACTGGAAGCGGGAAAAGTTTTTCTTGAAACCTTGAAACCACCATTTGTGTTAAAAGCAGACGGACTAGCAGGAGGAAAAGGAGTCTTGATTTTAGATTCTTTAGAAGAGGCCAAGTTTGAACTTGAAGACATGTTGACCAATAAAAAGTTTGGAGAAGCTTCTTCAAAGGTCGTCATTGAAGAGTATTTAGATGGAATAGAACTGTCTGTTTTTGTTTTAACAGATGGGAAAAGTTACAAAGTATTGCCATCGGCAAAAGATTACAAAAGAATCGGTGAAGGAGACAAAGGTTTGAATACAGGAGGTATGGGCGCCATTTCTCCCGTACCGTTTGCAGATGATGCTTTTCTAGCCAAAGTAGAAGAACGTGTCGTAAAACCTACTGTTGAAGGATTGCAGAAAGACAATATCGACTATAGAGGATTTATTTTTATAGGGCTTATGAATATTGACGGGAACCCATTTGTGATTGAATACAATGTTCGTATGGGAGATCCAGAGACAGAAGTTGTCATTCCAAGAATTCAATCAGATTTGTTAGAATTGTTTCAAGGAGTAGCGACGCAAACATTGCATGAAAAATCCTTCGAATTATCGGATCAAACAGCAACAACAGTCATGTTAGTTGCAGGAGGGTATCCAGAAGCCTACGAAAAAGGGAAAATAATTAAGGGTCTAGAAAGTGTAGAAGGAACAACTGTTTTTCATGCGGGAACAAAATTTTCTGGAGAAAATATTGTGACCAATGGGGGCAGGGTAATGGCTTTCACTTCTCTAGGAGAAACGATGGAAGAAGCTTTGCAAAAATCATACAGCAATATACAGAAAGTTTGTTTTGAGGAAATGAATTTTCGTACAGATATTGGGTTTGATTTGAAATAAAAAAGATGCTGTCGAATGATCAATAGCTTTGCGGTCTTTTAAAAAAAGAGCGTAGCGATGGAAACCACTCATAAGCCTCCTGGTGAAACAAATGCAGGCGCATGTTTCTGCCATGAGTATTCTCCATGACTTTGTAGATGTGAAAAGGTTCCAAAAGAGGTTTACAAAAAATTTCAAAAGCAAACAATGACTTGTGATGCACTTCAAATAAAAAATTACAGAAATTTCGCAGTAAAATTGAGTCACGAAATTTCTTAAAAAAATGTTTGTCAAAGTAAAACGAAGAAATGCACTCTTCAAGCATATTACTTTAGAATTGAAGTTTACGTATTTATCAAGCTCTCTTCAAAGTAAAAAAGAAGGTGGAGCCTTTGCCATACTCACTTTCCAAAGAAATGGTTTCCTTGTGCGCTTCAATAATATGCTTTACAATTGCCAAGCCCAAACCAGAACCTCCTTGATCTCGAGAGCGGCTTTTGTCAACTCTATAAAAGCGTTCAAAAATACGAGGGATGTTTTCTGTTTTGATCCCCTCTCCGTTGTCAATAACTTTCAAAAGAATTTTGCTATTGTCTGACGATTCAACGGACACCATTATGGTCCCTCCAAACTCTCCATATTTAATAGCATTGACGATAAGGTTGATCAGTACTTGCTCTATTTTTTCAGGGTCACCGAGCGCGTAAACGGGAAACTCATACAGTTTGTCGAAACGCAAGACCATATTTTTCTTTTTGATTTTCATTTCAAAAAGATCAAAGACGTTTTGCACAACTTCCAAAATATTGAAAGGTTCTACTTGGATGTTCAATTCGTTGCTTTCTAATTTTGAAATCATGTCCAAATCTTTCACAATGGAGGCCAAGCGCTCAACGCCAATATTGGCTCTTTCTAAGTAGCGATTTCTAATTTCTTTGTCATTAGCAGCCCCTTCAATCAAAGTTAATAAGTAACCTTGTACAGTAAACAACGGAGTTTTCAATTCGTGGGAAACATTTCCCAAAAACTCTCTTCTATAGGTTTCTCTTTCATTCAAAGATTCAATTTCCAGTTGCTTGTCCTTCGCAAATTTTTTCACTTCTTTTGAGAGAGTTTCAATATCCGTTGTGATGATGTTTTTATTCAGGCTGTTCAGGTCCAATAAAGAGACATCTTCATAGATTTCTCGTACCCGATTGAAAATAAAGTTTTTGACGCGCGATTGTAAGAGAAGAAAAGAGAAAACGAGAGCGCCAAGGAAAATATAAAACGTTGTTTTGAGATCAGAAATTTGATATTTGGAGAAAAGAATGCAATAATATCCAACCGAAATAGAAGAACTAAAGATCAGTGCAGTTGAAAACGAAAAAGAATACGGGTTTTTAACTTTCATTCAACACAAATTTGTAGCCAACGCCTTTCACAGTTTTAAAATAAGTATCCCCAAATTTTTCTCTTAACTTTCGAATATGAACATCGATAGTTCTACCACCAACAACCACTTCATTTCCCCAGACACGGTCTAAAATAACTTCACGTTTGAAAACTTTTTCGGGCTTCGATGCAAGCAAGGAAAACAACTCAAATTCTTTGCGAGGCAACACAATTTTCTTTCCATCCTTCACAATCAAATATGCCTCTCTGTCAATAACGATATTTCCCAGAGTAGTTGTATCCTGAGAACTTCCGTTGTCTTTTATTCGTCTGAGAAGTGATTTTACTTTGCTTACTAAAATTTTAGGTTTTACCGGTTTGGTAATGTAATCGTCTGCACCCGCATCAAAACCAGCCACTTGAGAATAGTCTTCACCACGCGCAGTTAAAAAAGAAATGATGGTGTTTTCGAGACCTTCCGTATTGCGTATTTTTTCACAAGCCTCAATCCCGTCCATTTCAGGCATCATGATATCGAGCAAAATCAAATGGGGTTTGTGTTTGATTGCTTTTTCAATAGCTTTCACACCATTGTTTGCCGTGTAAATTTGATACCCTTCGTTTTTCAGATTGTAACCGACAATCTCTAAAATGTCGGGCTCATCATCAACAAGTAATATTTTGATTTCCTTTTTATCCATGGTCAAGCCTCGTTTTTAACAAAAATAACGATTACAAAGCTAGCAAAAGTTCTGTTAACAATCATTTAACGTCAAGCACAATACTTAACATTAAGTTTAAATAAGCATAAACTAGGCATAACTAGATGCTTGCGAAATCTACAGAATTTTGCAGCGTAAAATAATACCTAAATATAATGAGAAAATTATTAATCGTATTTGTAATATTGTTTGTCAACGTGATCTCCGCACAAAAAGGGACCTTCATTGGAGTTGTTACAGACAAAGAAATGAACAACGAACCGTTGCCTTTTGCAAATGTATTTGTAAAGGGAACTACCGTAGGAGTTACCACAGATTTTGACGGGAACTATACATTGAACGTAGCAGAGGGCGAATGGACGATCGTATTCAGTTTTATCGGGTACGAAACCGTTGAAAAAGTAGTTACGGTGGTAGCAGACGAATCCATAGAGTTGAATCA
>Ga0209136_1000091_pt1 | contig 66785 bp, 53 predicted proteins | sample SaaInl0LU_22_DNA_FD_184640 | JGI IMG/M metagenome (GOLD analysis project Ga0209136, IMG submission 184640) | Marine microbial communities from expanding oxygen minimum zones in the Saanich Inlet - ESP_90LU_22_DNA (SPAdes) (version 2) | ecosystem: Environmental > Aquatic > Marine > Intertidal... | reverse complement strand
TTTGAATTCATCTTCTGGTTTTGCTTCGATTAGAACAGCTAGAATTCTTCTTTTCGCACCTCTTGCAATCTCTTTTACCGTTCCTGATACAGGTGACGTGAATTTGATTTGTTCGTTCGATTTGGAATAAAACAAAACATCTCCCACAACGACCTCAGCTCCAACTTTGACAGTCAGCTTTGGGGTAATTCCGTGAAAATCTTTTGGTTGAATTGCAAAAACTCTGGAACGTGGTGCTGCAGAAACGATCTCTTCTGCTTTCCCTTTCAGCTTGATTGTCAAGCCTTTTTTTATTCGAATGTCTTTTGACATATTTAGAATTTTAATGTTTGCGTTTTAAAACGTTGCAAATTTAAAACTTTTTGATTTTTTAACCTCAAAACTAAACACATATCTTACGTATCTTTATTATTTATATCCATTCTAAATTATGATTTTGAAACTTGTGGAGATTCTTGATTTTGACTAAAAAAAAAGCAACAAAACCTGTGGATATTTTCATTATTCGCAATACTTGAAAATCAATAAAATATGAAATCCTGTTTTACAAGTGTGCTTTGATTCTTGTATACATCGTTCTTTGTTTTGTTACTTCCTAAGAATTTGAAAACACCTCTTTGTAATTGACTAAACACCTGTAATCATATACTTACACTTCCTGAAATAACACTTGCCATGCATTGTGTTTTTCATAGGTTTGAACATCGCTTTCAATCAAAAAATTCCGAAACACCCTGTGCATCAACTAAATTGAGGAATTGAAATTTTCAAAATCTTAAATATTCTTTGACGATGAAGCTATCTAAATCAAGACCCTTTTAAAGAACTCCTCAAAACAGAATTCTTATCGTACGAAGGCTTTTATGGAAAATCTTTTCTGTATAAAATCTGCCCTTGAAAGATTCACTCTTGGCCTTCTCTAATTCAGGGACAATTCATACATTTAACTTTTGAATTGAAATAAATGTTGCGAAAAAAGTCCTTTTTACTGATTCTTGCCTCTATGTGTTTGCTAACGCAAAGCTTTGCCCAAAATTTTACCGCAAGCTTTGTCAAAACGGTGACCACTCAGGCCACTCTTGACAAGGAACAAACTTCTATTTTTCCGTTGGGGAGTGCTTTTCTATTTTCTTTTGACGACTTGGAATCGGATCAAAAAACGTACTACTACAAAATTGAACATTGCAACTACGACTGGGAAGTTAGCAATCTCAACCCCTCTGAATACATAGAAGGTACGAACGAGCTTGAAATTTTCAACTTCGAAAACTCTTTCAACACGCTTCAAGGCTACACACATTATTCTTTTCAGATACCAAACCAAAACACGCGTATCAAAATAAGTGGTCATTTTTTGGTTACCATCTACAATGAATACGATGAAATTTGCATTCAACGTAGAATTGTACTGCATGAAAACCTGGTAAACATCAGTACCAAAGTGGTTCGTGATCGGAATTTAGAAAACATAAACACCAAACAGGTTGTGCATTTTTCCATTTACCACCCTTCGCTGCGCATCAACAACCCCAGACAAGAATTGCGTGTTGTCATTTTGCAAAATCAAGATTGGAATTTTAGCAAAAAAAATCTGCAACCTCAATTTTACAAAAAAAATGAAATGGTGTACAATTACAACGACATTACTAGTTTCTCAGGAGGCAATGAATTTTTAAATTTCGACACCAAAGACATCAATGGAAATCATGTCAGTATCGCGCAAACTGCTCTCGACAGCATCTTTCATCATTTTTTATACCCTACACAACCCCGAATAAACACCCCCTATACATTGGCCCCTGACATCAATGGTGGCTTTGTCATACGCACCATCAACGAAAACAATGTGCATACAGAAGGAGATTATAGCTGGGTTCATTTTACGCTTAAAAATAACCTTTCTGAATTGTCTCAAAAAGAATTGTATGTGTATGGCGCTTTCAACAATTACGCCTTGACAGAAGACAATAAAATGACCTACGACAAAGATCGGCAAGTTTTTGAGGCGTCTCTTTTGCTAAAACAGGGGTTTTACAATTATTGCTTTGCAAACCAAAACAATGTTCTTGAAAAGAGCAATGTTGATGGCTCTTTTTTTACTACGGAAAATGAATACACCATTCTCGTTTATTACCACCCTTTTGGGCAACGAATTGGCAAAATTATTGGAGCACATTCTGTATTTTCTAAGAATTTTTAAAATCACTTATTACGAGAAAAACATTTTTGTATATTTGGTATAGAATCAACCCGAAAACACGTGATTGAAAAAATAACAAAAGGCATCAAAATTTCCGTTCGTACCAACTACGAAGGCATTCATGTTCGAAATGAAATTTCTCACTATGCTTTTAGTTATTTTATCACCATTGAGAACCAAAGCCAAGACACTGTACAATTGATCTCGAGAAAATGGGAGATTTTTGACTCCCTGAACAACAAAGAAATTGTAATTGGTGATGGTGTTGTGGGGCAACTTCCTGTGTTAGAACCTCATGAAAAATACACCTATCGTTCGAACTGTTTTTTAGAATCCTCTATGGGCTCTATGAAGGGTTATTTTAACATGATCAATTTCACAAGCAAAACGCAATTCAAAGTACAGATTCCTACCTTTCAACTTGTCGTAACGGAAGTTCTGAATTAAGAAACACCCCCTTCGTCAAGTATTCTTTGAAAAACATAGACCTTTCTTTTTTGCTGAACCCAACACATATTGCAATCCGAACCGTGCAAAAATTCGTAGGGTTTTTCAATTTCAAAACCACTTTGGTTGACCAAAAACGAATCTCTTACATGCACTTCTCCATGAGAACCTCGACGTGAAATCACATAATTTTCTTCGAAACCTTTTTCTATCTCAAACCAAGCACCGGATCCTACTCCACTCAACCACTGCCCATTGGGAGGACTGTAAACCGACTTTTCCGGTATCATGTTTCCGTATTTATTGATTTCTTGTGAAACCTTTTTAAAAAAATATTTCTTGTGCTCTTTGACAATGGAATCACAATGGAAACGCCTTATTTTTTGCTTATAAACCTCGAACATTTTGACCTCAGTTTTCCCATTGACCGCGTTGCCAATGGGGCTTGGGGTAAATAATTTGGAGCGTCGAAGTCTTTTTTTTGTTTTTGGATTGTTCGTTGCAAAAAGCAATACATCGCGCACAAATCTGGCACAATTGCTCCCATTCTCTACAAACGCTCCATAGGGGATCGCTCTTTTCTGTTGCAATTCCTCAATGAAATCTATCGTTTTTGCATAATCTATTTCCGCATTTACACTGGCAATCATCTTGCCTTCTCCATGTGTTTTTTCTGGCTGACTTTCCACAAATAGCAGTATTTCATTCAGGTTGGCAATGGCATCTTCCTCAAATACTGCTTTTACAGGAATTCCAAGTTCACAATCTGTTTTTTCACTGCGCACTCTGCCCATTCCTTTGGAAGTTACATACCTTCCAAAATCAAAATAATGCACCGCTCCTGTTTTTTTTGAGACCAACAAAAATGCGGCATGCCCTGCCATTACTTTGTGTCTTCCTCCTACCCCGAACAAGGGCCAAATTTTGCTTGAAAATTCTTCCCTCGCAAGACGAACCACCGTTTCTGGATAAGCCAAAACAATTATATATCCTGTATGCTGCATGTTTGAAAATTAAAAAGCCCCCGAACGCTGCTCCCCTGTCAAAAGATCCTGGTAAAACATTCGCAGCTGCTCCTCATCTTTTTCAATAGACGTAATGCTGACCGTTTCTACCGATGTTCGTTTCATTTTTATAGAAGTTTCCGCAACACCTAAATCATCCTTTGAATGAAATTTTAGAATGTTTTCTTGAGTAGGGAAAGGATGTTCTTTTTTAAAATTTTGAAACCACGATGTTCTTTCTTTTTTCATCGCAGCATCATATAAAGTGGAGGAGGACCATATTTTAGATTGATTGGACAAAATGTTGATGTGCTTTTCTTTTCCATCCCAAACCAACTCAATACAAATGGGTAAGAACGACCAATCCAGGGCAATCATCGTAAAAGGTTCGACACCTTCAAGATGCAAATCTTCAATTGCCCATTTTACCTCATCAGCATTTAAAACATTTTTGACTACCAAGCCTCGGCTGTATTTGTAATCGCTGGACGGATTGTGCTTTTCCTTTCCGCCGTTTATCAAACAAACCAGCCGTTCTGTTTCAGCAACAGCAATCCAAGTTCCCCCCGCTTTTTTATCCTTCGGATACCATTGCCTAACTCCATCTTCTACATAAAAATCAGGTAAGAGCGCTTCTCTATTCGTTTGTTCGTCCCTGCTAAAGGTCAATATAAAATCGCCGTTTTCTCGTGGAAAAAATGTAACCGTGCACATCGTGTGTATTTTTTAATAATTCTTATTCAAACAAATTCAATTTGAAAATTTATCCTTCGTCTGTGAAAATATCCATTCCTTACCGTCGTAAAAAGGATTTTATCAAAAATAGGAAATATGTAAAAGCAAGCATTAAAGTTTCTAAAAGAAATCAAGAATTGAGTACCTTTGTTTTTCTGAAGTCTGATTGGGCTTTTGACTTTCAAAAACCTTGCACCAAGACAAATGCCACGAATAGAGCAACACTTTCCTGTTTCCGATACCGAAAAATTCAAATCAAATGCACTGGAATGGAGCCAAAACTACGAGACCGTTGTTTGGCTAGATTCGAACCAACACGATCAAAAATACAGTGAACACAGCGCAATTATTGCCTTGGGACAAGAAAAATCCATTCGCTGTTCTTACCATGATTCTTTTGAAAAACTCAAAAAATTTCAATCAAAAATTCAGGATTTTTGTTTTGGTTTTTTAGGGTACGACCTGAAAAACGATATTGAAAACTTGAGTTCTGACAATCACGACGGACTAGAATTTCCTGATTTGTTTTTTTTTCAACCTAAAAAATTGATCTTCATTTCAAAAGAAAAAGCTGTTTTCAAATATTTAAATGTTGATAGAGAAGAGCTCATGAAGGATTTTCAAAGTATTTCCAACCATACTGAAGTACCTGTCAAAATCACAAAAAAGAAGCTTTCTTTGAATTTTCGCATTCAAAAAGAAGCCTATCTCAATAAGGTACGTTCCATTTTAAATCATATCCACCGAGGTGACATTTATGAAGCCAACTTTTGCCAAGAATTTTATGCTGAAAATTCAGTTATTGATCCCCTCGAAGTCTACAAAAATCTGAACCAAATTTCCAAACCCCCTTTTGCAACCTACCTCAAATTCGACAATAATTTTTTATTATCGGCTTCCCCTGAAAGGTATTTGAAAAAGAATGGACGTCAAATTATTTCACAGCCAATCAAAGGAACGGCGAGAAGATCTTCAGACAAACAAAAGGATTTGGCACTGAAGGAAGCTCTCAGAAACGACCCCAAAGAGAGAGCTGAAAATATCATGATTGTAGATTTGGTTCGAAATGACCTCTCTCGAATTGCTCTCAAAGGAAGCGTGCAAGTGGAAGAACTTTGCAAAGTTTACAGCTTCAAACAAGTACATCAAATGATTTCGTCCATTGTTTCCGAAATTCCTGAAAACATTCACCCTGTAGACATTATCAAAAACAGTTACCCCATGGGAAGTATGACTGGGGCTCCGAAAGTAAAGGCTATGAAAATCATTGAAGACCATGAAGAGACGAAGAGAAGTTTGTATTCTGGTGCGGTGGGTTATTTTACCCCTGAAGGAAATTTTGATTTCAATGTAATTATTAGAAGTATTTTGTACAACCAGAAGAACAAATACGTCTCTTGTTCTGTGGGAAGTGCCATCACTTCTTTGTCTGTCCCTGAAAAAGAATTTGAAGAGTGCTTGCTGAAAGCAAAAGCTCTGAGAGAGGTACTCCATTCTTCTTAAGAAATAAAGCTGAATTGAGTATCTTTGATGCACAGTAAAATTCATAAAAATTTCGACAGGTGCTCGAACACTTTGAAAAACACATCCAACAAAAATTCTCTTATCTACAGAATGAGGCTGTTTTAATTGCTTTGTCTGGTGGTATTGACAGTGTTGTGCTTACACATTTAATGCAAAATACAAACTCCAATTGCACCTTAGCGCATTGCAATTTTAATTTAAGAGGTGAAGCAAGTGATCAGGACGAGGACTTTGTCAAATTACTTGGAAACAAACTTGGTTTAGAGGTGATCGTTAAACGCTTTGACACCCAAAAAAAAGCCTCCAAAGAGAAGTTGTCTATTCAGATGGCAGCACGAGCAATGCGATATGAATGGTTTTCAGAAATAGCAGCGCAGCGCAATATAAAATACATTCTTACCGCGCATCACAAAGAAGATGTCTTAGAAACTTTTCTTATCAATTTCACAAGAGGCACAGGCTTGGAGGGATTGACAGGCATTCCTGAAAAAAACGGTGCTGTCGTTAGACCCTTGCTTCCATTTTCAAGAGATGAAATTAGAACATACGCGGAAGAAAACGCAATCAGTTGGAGGGAAGACCAAAGCAATGCGAATACCAAATACCTCAGAAATAAAATCAGACATGCGGTTGTACCCGTTCTTAAAGAACTCAACCCGAATCTTTTGAATTCGTTCGATCAAACGCTCCAGAATCTAAAAGAAAGTAGTTTGTTGGCCAACCATCAAATTGCGTCCTTTAAAAAACAAATATTTTCTTACGGAGTGGCGGGGGAAATCATTATTTGTATTGAAAAAATAAAGGATTTAGAGCATCCCAAAGCTTATTTGTACGCCTTGTTACAACCGTATGGATTTGCCAACTCTGACGAGACTGTTTCTTTATTAGATGCGCAATCTGGCAAATTATTATACTCACAAACGCATCGTATCTTAAAAGATCGCAAACGTTTTATTTTGACTCCTTTGGAAGTGCCAACAACTTCAAATTTCCTCATACATCAAACAACAAACTGCATAGCCTCTCCCATCCATCTACAAGTAGAGACCGTTCCCATAGCGTCTGACTTCAAATCATCTGTTGCATTTATAGACAAATCAAAATTAAAATTTCCATTGACTGTAAGAAAATGGAAAAACGGAGACTACTTTTACCCGATGGGACTCCGTGGAAAAAAGAAACTTAGTAAGTTTTTTAAAGATGAAAAATACTCGCTCTTCGAAAAAGAAGACAGTTGGGTTCTTTGCAACGGTGACGAAATTGTTTGGCTTGTTGGAAAAAGACTTGACGAGCGATACAAAATAACGGACAAAACAACTGCTATCTATAAAATAACATACACCAACTCTTGACAATGAAAAAAAATACATGGATTTTCCTCTTTATATCTTTTCTTAGTTTTACTCTTTTTTCACAAGAGAGCACTGTTCAGTGGTCCTCTTCTGTTGAAAAACAAGGCTCTTCGGAATACATTTTAACTTTAAAAGCGCAACTGAAAGAAGGTTGGCATTTGTACTCTCAAGAGCTTCCTGACGGTGGTCCATTGCCTACTGTATTTAACTTTGAAGGGCAACAAAACAACTACCAGCTGGTAGGCAAAACAGAAGAGAGCGAAACCCATTCCTCCTATGAAGAAATTTTCAAAATGAAAACTTTCTATTTTGAAGATACTGCCCTGTTCAAACAAAGAATAAAAACCATTTCGGACGAACTTTCCCAATTAACCATCCTAGCAAGCTATCAGACTTGCAACGACACGTCTTGTACTTTTGAACCTGGTGAAGAAATTGTTGTATCCTTGAACGGGCTAGAACCTCTCGAAAAGGAAGACAAGGGCATCGACAGTCGAAGTAAAATACTTTCAGATCAATTGGATTTGAAATTAAAAAACCGAGACATTTACTTTCCCGACTCGGAAAATTCGGAACAAGAAAAAAAAGGTCTTGAAACCATTTTTTTATTGGGTTTTTTCGGAGGTTTGATCGCGCTATTGACGCCTTGTGTATTTCCGATGATCCCGCTAACTGTATCGTTCTTTACTAAAAAAAACAACTCCAAAAGAAAAGGGATTTCCAACGCACTCCTTTATGGGTTTTTCATCACATTTATCTACTTATTGTTGAGTCTCCCTTTTCACTTTTTAGATTCTTTGGATCCTGAAATTCTAAACAGCATTTCGACCAATGTTTGGCTCAACGTCTCTTTTTTCATCATTTTCATTTTTTTTGCAATTTCATTCTTTGGGTATTTCGAAATCACACTGCCTTATGCCTGGTCTAATAAAATGGATGCCGCTTCCGATATTGGAGGGATTATTGGGACTTTTTTCATGGCGCTTACTTTGGCCATTGTCTCTTTTTCCTGTACGGGGCCTATTTTAGGTTCCCTACTTGTTGGAGCACTTTCCTCTGATGGTGGCGCCCTACAATTGACTTTTGGAATGCTTGGTTTCGGCGCTGCGTTGGCATTGCCTTTTACGCTCTTCGCGCTGTTTCCTAATTGGCTGAACAACCTCCCAAAATCGGGAGGATGGTTGAATACTGTCAAAGTTGTTCTTGGATTTTTAGAAGTCGCTTTGGCATTGAAATTCCTTTCGAACGCAGACATGGTACAACACTGGGGATTTTTAAAACGAGAGGTCTTTGTTGGTATTTGGATCCTCATATTTGGAGGGCTTGCTCTTTACCTATTCGGAAAAATAAAATTTCCACACGATGGACCTCTCAAAAAATTAAGTTTAGGAAGAATTCTTGTGGGACTTACCTCGGCAGCTTTCACCTTTTACCTCATTTCCGGTTTGTTCTTCAATACCTCATTGAATATTTTGAGTGGTTTTGCTCCTCCAAAATTTTACAGCATTTCAGAGACGGAAACAGAATGTCCATTGAACTTGAATTGTTTCAAAGACTTTCAAGAAGGCTTGGCATATGCAAAGGAAAACAACCGACCTATCTTATTGGATTTTACCGGATGGGCGTGTGTCAACTGCCGTAAGATGGAAGAGAATGTATGGAGTGATCCTAAAGTCTACAATGCCTTGGAAAAATATGTTTTGATCTCATTGTATATTGATGATAGAAAAGAATTGCCAACAGAATTGCAGTTTGCATATCAAAAGAAAAATGGAAAAACGAAAACCATCAAAACCATTGGTTCCAAATGGGCGACTTTTCAAGCCATTAATTTTCAAACAGCCTCACAACCTTTTTATGTTCAAATAAGCCCAAATCTAGAATTGTTGAACTACCCCGAGAAATACACGGACAAAAAAACGTATTTGAATTGGCTCGAAAAAGGCTTGCTAAATTTTAAGGATTGATGCATCCCGCTGGTTATTGAGATATCGAACCATTGTATTTCGGCACAACCTTCTACAGACGTTATAGCTTCACAACTTCGTTTTCTTGCAAGCGGTATTTTTCACTAGACTCAGGACAAGTCGCAAGGTTTTGTTTGTCAAATTCCAAGCGGTGACCGTATTCACTTACCCAACCGATTTGTTTCGAAGGATTTCCAACAACCAAGGCGTATGGCTTGACAGGTTTGCTCACGACTGCTCCTGCACCTACCAAAGCGTACTCTCCGATCTCATTGCCACAAATAATGGTCGCATTTGCTCCGATACTTGCCCCTTTTTTTACCCAAGTTTTTTGGTATTGATCTTTCCGAACAACAGCACTTCTCGGGTTTCTGATATTTGTGAAAACCATTGAGGGACCGAGAAAGACATCGTCTTCACAAACGACTCCTGTATAGATAGAAACATTGTTTTGCACTTTCACATTTTTCCCTAAGACAACTTGGGGTGATACCACAACATTTTGACCAATATTACAAGACTCCCCAATAACTGCATTGGACATGATATGAGTGAAATGCCAAATTTTAGTACCCATCCCAATTTCACAAGGGACATCAATGACCGCTGTTTCGTGCGCAAAGTATTTTTTTTCTCCGTTCATATCCAGTTCTTTTGCCTCACGAAAGTACAAATTATCTCTGAAATCTGACTCATTCCCTTTCGAACTGAAAAAGAAATCTAAAAACATTTTTAAATGCGAAGAAAGGGCACAAAAAAAAAGCAACCTCTAAAAAGGTTGCTTTGACTATTTTTATAAAAAACATTACTCTACTTGAAATGCTATAGGAAGCGAATATCGAACAGCTACTGGTCTTCCACGTTGTTTTCCTGGAGTCATTCTCGGAAGCGTTCGAACTACACGTTCTGCCTCTTTCTGAAGCCTTGGATGCGGAGCTCGTGCACGAATTTCAGTGATTCCTCCTGTTTTATCAATCTTAAACATCACAAAAATCCTTTTCTTTCCTGGAGACAAACCTAAATCTGAGGCCAAACTTGCGTTGAACTTTCTATTGATGTGTTTGCTAATTTTTTTAGAAAAACATGCTTTTTTATCTGCCTTGCTTCCTTTTTCACAACCAGGAAATATAGGAATGTCTTCAATAATTGCGAAGGGAACGTCTTCTATTACTTCCTCTCCTTCGTCTTCTTCGATAATTTCTTCTACTTCTACTGCTTCTTCCTCGTCCGTTTCTGTTGACTCAATAACCGTCTCTTCGACTTCTTTTTCATCTTCAACGACCTCAATGATTTCTGGTGCTGGAGGCGGTGGCGGTGGCGGTGGTTTTACAGGTTCTATACGTTGTGTAATCACCATATCTTCTTCGTCTTCAACATTCAATGAAGCGGCACCTAAATCGGCAACAATTCGATCATATGTTTTGTGTTCTATGGCAACATAAACACAAAAAAGCGCCAATACCAAACCTAATTGCACAAACAATTTGGTATAGTTTTCTAAATTGGACTTTGGATTTTTCTTTATTTCCATTTATTGAAATGATTAATGAGTGCGCTAATTTAATAATTTTCGTTGTACTTATGCAAGTATGTAGCTAGAAAATATTACGGGTATCTAAAATAAAACAACTTGAAAAAAACAGCCGCTAATGAGATACCCATTGTATTGGCTAAAATATCTAAAAGCTCACCAAACCTATATGTGGTCAACTTCATTTGCAAATACTCCAAAAGTACTCCGAACAAAAACAACAAGACAAAAGCGATTGGAAAATACTGCTTTTTCCGGTTGTACTTATAACCTGTTAAAAACCAAAAATAGGAGAGTCCTGCATAAGCCAAGACATGCAATAGTTTGTCCGAAATTGAAACAGGCAATCCAAAAGATTCAATAGGGAGCTTTGCCAAACTTAAATACCCTATTGCAAAGGTCGTACCAAAGGCAAAATAAATGCTGTTACGCTCCAATAATTGTTTTATATCCTTCCGCATCTAATAGGTTTTCGATTTCCGATACATCAGAGACTTTGACTTTTATCATCCAACCTCTTCCATAGGGGTCTGTATTTACACTCTCGGGCGCGTCTTCCAATTCCTCATTGAATTCGACAATCTCACCCGTTACAGGCATGAACAAATCCGATACTGTTTTCACAGCTTCTACAGAACCAAAGACCTCGTCTGCCTCCACTGTTTCATCCAATGTATCTACATCCACATAGACGATATCTCCCAATTCACTTTGGGCAAAATCTGTGATTCCAACAGTTGCCACATCTCCTTCAATCTTCACCCATTCATGGTCTTTTGTGTATTTTAACTCTTCCGGTATATTCATCTTGTATTGTTTAAAATATTCTAAAAATTCGTGCCTTCCCAAATAGGTCACAAAAATAATCAATTAATTTTTCTCTCAAAGAATTAATTCCCTAAGATGTAGTTAATGCTAATGCCTGTATTGATCGATTGCCTTGGGAATGAGGTTGAAATTGCATATCGGGAGGCGGATTGATCGTAGTAAAACGTAGCGATAAGATTTTTATTCAAGTTGTAATCCGCAGAGAGTTTCAAAGAAAATACATCTTGGCCACCGGTAATTTGATTGGCTCCTACAATTTCATTGTCAACAATGTCCATGGTACGAATCACAGCAATGTTTTGCCTAAAAGAAATATCTGCTTTCATATTTAGATTGCCCTTCATCGTTTTTTTTCTACCCGCCAAACGCGTTCTTATCTTTACATTTTTCAGACGGTACCCGAGTCCAAAAACATATTCTGTTCCTCTGACTTCTGACAAGGTATAATTGTTAAAATTCAAAGAAAGGGTTCTGTCTTTTTTTATTTCTCCTCGAAAAGACATGGCGTTCTTAAGCTTTACATCTAACTTGATCAATGGCGAAAACCCATCGTTCAATGTCAAATTCGATATGACATTCTTTGAAAAATAATTGTTGTTAGCGTCTTTGTTTGGAATTCCAATCGGATTCTCCTCGTATTGTAAGTTATTGCTATAATTTCCTAAAGTATAGGAGGATGCATATCCATGGGAGATGGTAAAGTTGGAAAAGTTTGTTTTGAACCATTTCATTTTCATAAAACCTTTGTAGGTAAGCCTCCAGTTGGGAAGTGGCAAATTTTTAAAGGGTTTCAACCCTTCTTTTTTTGCGTCGCCACCGCTATATGCAGCTGCAAAGGCAGGCAACAAAACGTCTTGACCAAATCCGTTGTAACCGTCTATTGTAGTGGGGCTCTGATTGGTTTTTGCTGCTAGGTTTGACGTAAGTCGATTTTGTATTTCCGGAATATTTTCTAAAAACCTTGCAAAGGTAGCATCTCCATTTCCATCAAAAGCGGTTCTTATCATGTTGTAACTCATGCTAAAATTTCCTATTTCTGAAAGTTGAGATGGCCCAAATTCGATGGAATCATCTGCTGTGTCAAAAGTCCCTTTGCTATTCACAACGGGATCCAGCTGCTCAGAAACATTTTTAGTACGAATTCGATTGGCAACCACGGAAATGTCCAAATCGTTGATGGGTCTTAATGACAAATTGACATCAAGCTTATTGTAGTGTGTTTGTGCATAATTTTTATTGTAATAAGCGCCGTCTTCTTGAACATTTCCTTCGGCATCTATAGTGTTAACTCTTCTGTGTACGAGCCAATTGTTTTGCAATGCACTGTTGCGAATATCAGCCTGATCTCCAAAAACAAATCCAAACGTAGGCGCCAAACCTCCTCCATAATTTTGCCTTCCTAAAAAACCTACCTCAGGCTTGTAGCCTTGCAATTGTGTTCCATTATTTTCACTGTATCCTATGTTGACTGATTTTAAGGAAGTGAGAAGTGCATACGAAGCGTCTGCTATTTTTTGTTGGGTTGTTTTTTTCTTTCTAACATTTCTACGTATCCTTGATCTCGCTTTTGCAAATTTGGTCCCCTTTACAGTTTTCTCTATCTTCTTTCTTTTCGTTTTTGAAGAGAACAAGTTTTGCAATCCTATTTCTTTGTAAAAATTTGTCATGTCCAATCTCGTCGATAAGGATTGCGTATTGGCATTTTGGATGCTATTTCCAACCAAACTTGTTACCGCACGATTGGGATCTATTGAACGCGGTCCTGCTTGCCAGTTAAAGTTTGCTTGGTAAGTATAATCGGCGGTTACGAAGCCCAAATAGGGGAATTTGTCAATTGGCAATTTATAGGTCGCATCTAATTGTTGACTGTAATTGTTGACCCTTCCCATATTAAAGAAATTACTGAATAATGTAATTTGGTCTTCTGCGATCGTATCATCCACTTCAAAGCTATCGTATATATGCTTGTTTGCTGCTCTAAAATTGAGCTGCAATGATTTTGTTACATCGTAGCCAATGGTATAGTCCCAATCAAACAAGAAGTTCCTTTGACGTAATGTAGGCAATTGACTTAGACCGGGAACCAAATTTCTTGACAGTTGTTCGTTGTAATTTCGGTTGATATTGGTATTTACACCTATGTTTTTTGGCAGCAAATAGAAATTAAAATCCTTGATGATTTTAAAATATTTGCTCTTCTGGAATAACGGAACTTTTTGAAAAGGTTCGATGGGCTTTGAAACTATTGTGTAAGCGTAATTTGCGGAAGCTCTCACGTCTTGTGTGAGATGCTTTTGAATATTGTAATCTTTGTGATACGCTTCATTGTAACTATACGATACCGAGAAATTTTCGATGTCATAAGGCATGGGTATTTTTTTTGTTTCTCCCGAACGCTGTTTTCTCACATTGATAAAATTGATGCTTTTTCGTTTGGTATAATCTTGCGCGTTTTTACTATTCTCGTTGATGTCTTTTGCTTCTTCAAACAACACGTCCTGAAATTGAAGATCGTACTTTGGATCTCTAAATTCTTCCGAAACAGAATAACTCATTGGGATGTTCATACCCCATTTTTTCGGCATTAATTTCCCTACATTTATATTTGTAGACACACCGTATTGCTTGACTTCTTCTTGACTTCTCTCATTGACTCTTTGCTCTACATTTCCAAATCCAATAGTTTGGATTCGACCTGTCAAAGCTACGTCTACCAAATCTGCAAAATTGGCGTTGGCACTCATTACAGTTGCCCAGCCTCCCTTGTTGTCAAAATCTGCTACACGCAATTCATTGAACCAAACCTCTGCACTTTGAGGAGTGTTTGAATTGTTTTTCACTCCCAATAGAATTGTTTTTATGTTTGCTAAATTGGGGTTTCCTTTTACACGAATTCGATATTCGGGTGCTTCTCCTTCCAAAGGTGCTGGATACAATGTATTGCTCCCTGTTGCGCCAAAAGCTTGGTAACGCTCGAGCTTTAATTTGCCTAAACCTTCTAGATCTACGTCCAGGTTATTGGCTTCTGGCCAAATTTCTTCTGGAGTAGAAGCTCCAAAAAGAGTCGCTTTCAAGGGAATTTCAATTTGATAAAAATTCTCACTGAGATCGGCTCCAATCCTCACAATTGCCATCAATTTATCGTCTTGCAAATTGGCTCCTTGCCTTCCCTCAGCATGCACAAACATTTTCATTCGCTTGTACATTCTCAAATCTGTAATGGTGTTTTTATAGACAGCGCGTGCTTCGTCTTTCTTCAAATTGTCTACTTTTACTGAGAGGGACTGTTCATTCTGGAACTGAACATAAGTGGAGGCTTGCAGTTGCTCTCGTACAATTCCGGGCGGTAATGCATACGGTATCGGAACTCGATTTTCATTTTCTTCAAAATTGACTACGCCAGAGGTGAAATTTTTCAATTCTGTCTCGCTCAAATCATCACTCGTTACCTGAATGCCGTTGTGTACATTTTGAATGTAACGCCGCCAATCACCCCGAACCAATTGTAGCTGCCCAAAACGCAAAACAACAGGTTTGGTGTAGTTGGTCACAAACATTCGCATAAAACGAATGGAGTTGAATCCAGCAATGCCATTGATCGGAGTTCCGGACACAATAGGAATTCTAAATTGATACCAGCGCGTTTGCAAGGTTCTTCCATCTGGAGTTTCTCTCGAAACTTCTTTCACGTCTACAACATGGCCTTTTCCTACCACCAAATCAGACTGTTTCAAAGATACCTTGTATTGGTAATAGGCATCAATTGTATTCATTGTTTGGTCTTTGTTGACATCTTCGGCATCGGGAATTGTGGTTGCAGAAGTTGGAAACGATTCTTGACTCAAAGCTGCTGTTGGAGAATTTCCTTCTGTATTGTTATAGTCTTTGTAACGCTTTAAGATACTCGCATTTTCATTGTCATAGGCCGTTCCTCGAAAAAAACGATAGTTGTCAGAAGAAGGATCGTCTTTTTGAGACAACATTGGGAATTTGTTTTTTTCAGCAGCATCATTCAATCCATCCAATCCAACATCTTGAATTCGCCTATCTGCATCCACCTCTGTAAACGTGTAAAGAAAAGATTTACTTACCGGTTTGTTCCCCCAAGCGGTTTGTTCAGGAAGGGTTGTATCTGATGCTTGAGGCAGTCCATTTTCAAACATTTTAGACCCGTCTCGTAGGACATCTTCTGAAATATTTCCCAAATTAAAATAAAGTGCTCCTTCATTAGTTGGCGCAGTTGCATCCGCACCTTCTGCTTCACTGTCATTGATAGAATAACCCTCATAAGGATCTTGCAACCAAAATTGAATGTATTCTACATTGGCTCTTTCAAAATCAGTTGTGCTCAAAGCTCTGGTAATTCCTCCCCAATTATTTTCAATTCCAGCTAACAATTCTGAGTCTGTTGCATAATTATAACTCCCACGCTCCTTTGGATAATACGCCAAATCAAAGGTTCGCAGTGTATTGCTTTGGGTGATGTCTAAATTCGTTTGTGGAAAAAGCTCTTCGTAAGCTACCCTGCTCACTTCTGCTCGTGACAGTTCTTGGTTATTGATATTCGTTGGTTTTAGAGAACCTCCGTAAAACAATTGATCGATGGTGTACCAGGCCAACTTGGCTCTTTTTTTTCCACTCTCAAGAACAGCAGTATCGTTGGAATCGGCATGAACTGTTTCATCACCGAGGTCTCGGAATTGATTTTCTTCATCAACGAAATTTTTTGGTTTGCTCGCCAACTTCCAGGAATTTATGTCCATCAGATTGATAGGGATTTGAGCTCCTTCAAAATCGTCAATATAGGTAGTTGCTTCGCCACTTAAATCAATACCATTCGGCGTCCCTGGTTTCAAATAGGCAAAATCAGATCTCACAGATAAATTGGAGACTACATCGGTGTCTTGAAAGGGCAACTTATTTACCAGTTTTGTAAAAAACGGAACTTCTGTATCGTAATTCAAACTCAATCCTAGCATGGTATTGTTGATAGGATCTGCTCCAAAAGCAACTTTTTGTGTCAGAGGCCTTTCATTGACATTTAAATAAGTTCCTGTCATTTGAAATTTATCTGAGAATTTATGAGTAATGTCGATTCCTACGTAGCGCTTGGTTTGTTGATTGAACAAAGTGTTGTTTTCTAAAGAAACTTGAACAGGAGCGCCTGAGGCCTCGATCCCGGGATTGATAATCTGCACACGTCCACTCAAATAATCGACCACATAGTCCACCCCCTCTGACAAGAGTATTCCGTTGGAAGTTACTTTTACCGAACCTTTTGGCACGTTAAAAGCACCCAAAGAAATACCACTGCTTGCATCCGACTTGTAATAGCCTTTCAATAAATATTTGTCTTTGGTTTGGAAACTGTTTCGTGCATTGGTTTGTGTATTGGTATACAATTCTTCAAAGAGAAAATTGGCATCGGAGGCATCGATCAATTTTGCTTTTAAATCTCGTCCAAAAGGTTCTATCATGGGAAAAATGATACTTCCATCTTTCGAATTCACAGTAATTCCTTCTACATAATCAAAATAACCATCTCCTTTCGGTTTTACAAAGTTGTTCTGATCCAAACTATCCAGCTTGACCAAGTTCAGAATGGTTCTTTCAGAAACCTTAATCGTTTCTCCTGCCTGTTGGTAAACGGAATTGGCATTCTGTAAAGTATTGACGGCAACACCTGTTCGATCATCTTTGTACAACAAATCCAATCGAAATCCTTCTTGTTGCATTTGATAAGCTCCCAAAGAGTAGACATTCTTCATCATCAAGTCCCATATCCTGTTGGTCGGCTGAATCAACTCACTTCGCAATAATTTTACTACGATATTTTCGGAAGACAATTTTCCGTCAGTTGACAATTCTCCTACTTTGAAAATACCGTTTTTACCATTGTAGGTATACTGAAAAGCAACGGCCAGTACATCTCCATCTACCAGGGGACGATTCAAAGACAGCATCCCCAACTGTGGATGAAAACTATATTCTGAATTCGTTAATTTTCTTGCATTTTCTAAAATCGTAAAGTCTGTTCCTTGCACCATCGATGCCGGCAATGCAGACATTACAGTACCTATGCTTCGAATTTTATCGTCACTCAAAACCGCAAACAAATTATTTGAACTGTTGTCTGGATGATCAAAAGCATTGGTTGGAACTACTTCTGCATTGGTAATATTGCTATTCATTGCATCGTACACATCTGCTCCTGACTCTGCTAAATCTGTCAAAGCGACAATGTTTCTGACATCTGTGGTATTGGTGCCTCTATTGGTTATCCATACTTCTAGATTTGTAATATTGACATTGCTATTGATCAGGGGAAACTGCGCCAAAGCTTTGTTGTAATGATTTCTAAAATATTGTGAAAGAAAGAAATGTTTGTTTGCCGTGTACTGTGAGGTCTGCAATTCAAATTCGTTTAAAGTCGCGCCACCTTGTGCTGTTACTGTTTTTGTTTGGGATCTTTGCTGAGAAAAAACAGAAGTGATACTCGTTTTACCGAACTGTAGTTCTGTTTTCAGACCAAACAAACTTTGTGCCCCTGAAATAAGGTTGTTGCTCACATCCATCCCTACATTCCCCAACTCAATTTTCCGAACAATATCATCCTCCTCTTTGGATTTGTAATTCTTTAGAGCTTCCAATCCCTCTTTGACGTTATTTGCAGTTAAAAACTCCAATTTCACCAAATTCTGAAAATCAAAGGTAGCTTGTGTATCGTAATTCGCGGTCACACGCAAGCGTTCGCCTACTTTGGCAGAGATACTTGCCGTCACTTGTTGGTCAAAATCAAAGGAAAAGTTATTTCTATTTTCTTCAGATAGTTGCGGGTTTTCCACATTCTGATACAAAGCTCCTAAGCGTACATTAAGAGCACCACTGGTATTTACTTCAATTGTATTTCCTCCAAAAATAGTTTGAAACAACTTCGAGTTTACGTAATAAGTGGGCAACAAATCTTTTTGAGCCTCTTTACTTCCTTCCTTTTTTATATTTAATGCGGATATTTTTTGCTGGTAGTAGCGGGTTATTCCGTCTTTTAATTTGCGTTCTTTGTATTCGGTTGTGGAAAAAAACAAGGGTTGTTTTACAACAGTTGTTCCTATTTTCTCCAAGACTACATACCGCTTGATATCTTCGTCAAAAACCACTTCTTTTAAGGTTGGCAAATTTAAGAACAAGCTGCCATTGCTGTTTTTTCGAAATTTATACGGCAGGCTATCGTTGAGCACCTGAGTACTCGAAATTTTGTCTGCTTTTTCCTTGGTAGACGAAGGTGCTTGTGCCCTCGATTTATTTTGAAAAAAAACAAACAAAAGCAACACAAAAAAACCCGCATATTTTGTTATTTTTTTTCTCAAATGCGTCTAGAAACTTTTCAATGCTTTTTTAATCAATATTTCCAAGGACAAGTCGGGCTCTGCTTTTAAAATTTTATCCAATACTTTTTCAGATATTTTACGTGCAAAACCTAAAACCTCTAATGCTGATAACGCTTCCTCCTTGTTTGTATTGTGTTGTAGCAGCGGCAATTCCTCCAATTCGTACGTTTTTAAAATTTTGTCTTTTAGATCCAATATCAGCCTTTGTGCGGTTTTGGCGCCGATTCCTTTTACGGACTGAATCAGTGCCACATTTCCAGAGGCGATGGCTTGTTGGATTTCTTCGGAAGTCATTGAAGACAACATCGTTCTTGCAATACTGGGTCCAACTCCTGAAACTGAGATGAGCAAACGAAAAATTTCTCTTTCCACCTTTGTCACAAAGCCATACAGGGTGTGTGCGTCTTCTTTGATTGACAAATGCGTAAATACTGTCAGCAATTCTTCTGATGGCAATTGTTCGTAGGTGTGTAATGAAATGTGCAATAAATATCCAACACCGTTACAATCCAATACGATATGTGTTGGGTTTTTTTCTACCAATCTTCCTTTTAATTGTGTGATCATTTTAAATTTCTTCTAGAGTTATTTTGTGCGTCTACTACGGCAACGGCTGCCATATTTACAATTTCATCAACACTTGCACCTAATTGCATCACATGTGCTGGTTTTTTCAATCCTATCACAATGGGTCCTATCGATTCTGTTCCATTGAGTTCTTTCATCATCTTGTAGGTAATATTGGCGGAATCCAAATTTGGAAAAATCAATACATTTGGCTTTTTTCCAGAAAGGTTGGAAAATGGGAATTTATCTTCCATCATTTCTGAATTCAGTGCAAAATCAATTTGCACAGGACCATCTGCAATCAAATCGGGGTAGGTTTTATGAATGATCTCGACAGCTTTTCCTACTTTTCGAGATTTTTCTGAATTGGAGGCTCCAAAGTTTGAGAAAGACAGCATGGCAACAACAGGGTTTACACCAAACATTTTAGCAACGTTTGTAGTCATCTCTGTAATCTTCGCCAATTGTTCTGGTGTTGGGTCTATATTGATGGTGGTATCGGCCAAAAACATGGGCCCTTTTTTGGTCAACATAAGATTGGTTGCAGAAATTCTCGACACTCCTTTTTCCATGCCAATAGTCTCAAACAAGGGTTTGATACTACTGGCATAGTTTCTGGAATATCCCGTGATCATAGCATCGGTATCGTTTTCATTCAACATCATGGCCGCAAAATAATTGCGTTCGCGCATCTTTTTCTGAGCTTCCACGAGCGTTACTCCTTTCCGTCGATTCGCCTCCCAATAAATTGCAGCATAAGCAACTCTTTTTGCTCGGATCTGATCTACTTTCGGATCTATGATTTCTACCGAGGCATCAAAACCGATTTCTTCTTTCAATCTCAAAATTATCTCCTCATTTCCCAATAAAATAGGAATGGCAATTCCTTCGTCGTGAACAATTTGAGCAGCTTTGATGACATTCAATTTGTCGGCTTCATTGAATACAACTCTTTTTGGATCTGATTTGGCTCTGTCATGTAGCATTCGTACAACTTTACTCCCAGTTCCCAAACGCTCCATTAAAATATGTTTGTATGCTTCCCAATCTTGAATCGGGTGTTTTGCAATTCCTGAATCCATGGCTGCTTTGGCAATGGCAGGAGGAATCTCATAAATCAAACGAGGATCAAAGGGCTTGGGAATGATGTAGTTTTTTCCAAAAGTCAGATTCGATGTGCCATAAGCCAAATTTACTTGTTCTGGTACGGATTTTTTTGCCAAATCTGCCAGAGCATACACCGCGGCTAATTTCATTTCTTCATTGATTCCTGTTGCTCTTACATCCAAAGCTCCTCTAAAGATAAATGGGAAGCCAAGCACATTGTTTACCTGGTTCGGATGATCAGAACGTCCCGTTGCCATCAAAATATCTTCTCGAGTTTTTACTGCCAAATCGTAGGAAATTTCCGGTGATGGATTTGCCATTGCAAAAACAATTGGATCTTTCGCCATTGTCAACAACATGGCTGGAGTCACAACATCTGCAATAGAAAGACCTATGAACGCATCGGCATTTTTCATGGCATCACTCAACGAATACAAATTCTTTTCAGTAGCAAACTCTGATTTTTGAGAGGATAAATTTTCAATATCCGTTCGTATCACACCTTTGCTATCGCACATCACGATATTCTCTCTTTTCGCACCCAATGCCAAGTACAATCGTGTGCAAGAAATGGCTGCAGCTCCTGCCCCATTCACCACGATCTGTATATCTTCCATGTTTTTTCCAACAATTTCCACCGCATTTTTCAGTGCTGCAGCAGAAATAATTGCGGTTCCGTGTTGGTCATCGTGCATTACTGGAATGTCCAACTCTTCTTTCAATCTTCTTTCAATTTCAAAAGCTTCTGGAGCCTTGATGTCTTCTAAATTAATTCCTCCGAAGGTTGGAGAAATTGCTTTGACCGTTTCTACAAATTTATCCACATCTGTAACGTCCAATTCAATATCGAAAACATCGATATCTGCAAAAATTTTAAACAAAAGCCCTTTTCCTTCCATGACAGGTTTTCCGGCCAGAGCACCAATATTTCCCAAACCTAGTACTGCAGTTCCATTTGAAATAACTGCCACCAAATTCCCTTTTGAAGTATATCGATACGCGTTTTCTGGGTCTTTTTCTATTTCCAAACAGGGCTCCGCAACCCCTGGTGAATACGCCAAAGACAAATCCCGTTGACTTGCATATTTTTTGGTAGGAACCACTTTGATTTTTCCCGGGGTAGGTTCGGCATGATACAAGAGTGCTTCTTTTCTTTTATTGGATACTGACATAGAATTTTTTTTGGAGTTATTGCTGACAAATATAACCTATTTCCATAGATTCTTTTGAAATAAACAAGGAAGGTTTTTGTATCGCAAACTTCTATTTCAGGAACCGAATGTTTCTTTTCAATCCTGAAAATTTTGTGCGTTTGACGGCTGACTTTCGAAAAACTTTTTGAAAAACGTCTTCTGTGATTTCCTCCCAGTCTCTTTGAGTCATCTGTAACAAATCTGGATGGGGTTGAAAAAGAGGTTCGGAATGTGGTTTTGAAAAACGGTTCCAAGGACAAACATCTTGACACAAGTCGCAACCAAACATCCAATTTTCAAACTTCCCTTTTTCGGAACTGGGGAGTTCGTTTTTCAGTTCGATGGTATAATACGAAATGCATTTGCTGCCATCTACGGTATTATTGGGCAGAATAGCTTCGGTAGGACAGACGTCAATGCATTGGGTACAAGTTCCGCAATGATCGGTTGTAAATTCGGCATCGTATTCCAATTCCAAATCCACAACAAGTTCTGCCAAAAAGAAAAATGACCCGTGTTGTTTCTGAAGTAATAAGGAGTTTTTTCCTCTCCAGCCCAAACCTGACTTTTCTGCCCATGCTCTTTCCAATACCGGTGCTGAATCTGTAAAGGCTCTGCCTGCAACTTCTCCTATCTCTTCTTGGATGGCTTGCATTAAATTTTTTAGTTTGGCTTTGACTACATGGTGATAATCTTGTCCATAAGCGTATTTTGCCAATTTGTAGGCATCGTTGTTTTGGGTTTTTTCAGGAAAATAATTATAGGTCAAGGAAATGACAGATTTTGCCCCTTCTACCAACAATCTTGGATCGAGTCGTTTGTCAAAATGATTTTCAAGATATCGCATTTCACCTTGATAACCGCTTTTCAACCACTGCTCTAATTTCGGGGCTTCCTCTTCTAAAAACCCTGCTCTGGACACCCCAATACTTGTAAACCCCATTGACAAGGCCTTTTCTTTAATCCAACGGGTATGTTGCTCAGAATTATTCAAAGTAACACAAAAATAATCATTTCCAAGCGAATTAGGGCTTTTGTATTTTTGACCTGAGTACACTGGTGTAGGCTTCGAATTTTTTATTCTTAAAGAAGATTGTTTTGGATGTTTTTCAAAACAAAGTAGTCTGCATAAAAGCAAACTTTTTTTGTACTTGGGCAATGAGGGATTGTAGATCCTCAATTGAAACCCAAGATACAAATACAATGCGATGCGCTCCGTGCAATTCTTTTTTATCTTCAACAAAAACTGAAATAAACCCCACTTTGTTGAAAACAAAAAATCCTGATGAATGTTCATCAGGATTGTGATTGATGTGGGCAATGAGGGATTCGAACCCCCGACCCCCTCGGTGTAAACGAGGTGCTCTGAACCAACTGAGCTAATTGCCCGTAGCGGTTGCAAATATAAGACAGATATTTAAATTGACAACTATTTTTTATTTTTTTATTCTAAAATTTCTGCCACTACAAAAGTACTTCCTCCGATGTAAATAAAATCTTCCTTTGAAGCTTTGTTTTTGGCTTCTTTATAGGCTTGATTTACAGTTGCAAAAGACCTTCCTTGCAAACCCATTTTCTTTGCTTGCTCCTGCAAATCTTGGACGACCAAAGCCCTGCCTAAATTCGGAGCACAAAAATAATAATTGGCCTCTTTTGGGAACAAAGAGAGTATTTTTGAAAAGTCTTTGTCGTTTACCATCCCCAAAACAATGTGTAATTTTTGATATTTTTCGGCGGCCACCTGTTGCAATGTATAGGTCAACCCTTCTTTGTTGTGTGCCGTGTCGCAAACTATCTTTGGCGCTGTTCCGAGTTGTTGCCAACGCCCCAGTAATTCGGTATTCTTAACAACGTTTAGCAGACCGCTTCTCAATTCTCTATCGGACACTTCAAAATCATGCTCTCGCAAAACATCGACAACTGTTTCTACGGTTTTGATATTGTGGACTTGATAGTTGCCCTTCAAATCAGAACGACAAGTATCCCCCGTTTTTTTGAAGGCCAGGTGCAATGGTGCTTTTTTAAATTGGGCGATTTTTTGGAAGACTGGAAGTGTTTTTGGGTGGTACTCTCCAATAACTACAGGTGTATTTGCTTTGATGACCCCGCCTTTTTCAGTAGCAATTTCTTCCATGGTTGTCCCTAAAAACTGGGTATGGTCTAGTCCTATATTTGTAATGACAGAAATTACAGGAGTCAAAATATTGGTAGAATCTAGCCTTCCTCCTAAGCCCACTTCAACAACTGCAACATCTACTTGTTCATCGCTGAAATATTGAAAGGCCAAACCAACGGTCATTTCAAAGAAAGACAAAAAATTTTCTTCAAAAAACAGCTGGTGTTCATCTACAAAGTCAACCACGCATTGTTCTGGTATCTTTTGACCATTTATTTTAATCCGTTCTCGAAAATCTTTTAGGTGAGGTGAGGTATACAAGCCAACTTTGAGTCCCGTCTCTTGTAAGACAGAGGCCAGCATGTGACTGGTTGATCCTTTTCCATTGGTTCCTGCGACGTGAATACTCTGAAATTTATTTTCAGGATTGCCCAATTTTTTTGCAAGCTTCAGCGTATTAGATAAATCCTTTTTATACGCTACTGCTCCTTGCCTTTGATACATGGGTAATTGTACAAAAAGCCAATTCAACGTTTCTTGATAAGTCATTTAATTCTTGTTTCTCTGTTGTGTTTTAGGACCTGGTACAAAATGAATGTTCCTCCAACAGAATGGTTATTTTGAAAGTGAGAATTTATAAATTATAACGCCTATTTGCTTTGTGGGCGCCTCGCCATCTGCGTTCCATTTTGTTTTCAAAGCTGCTTCTTTGGCAGGTGCTAACAGGCAGGGAGCTGTATTTGTGGTTCCTTTCATTCCTGGCAACGCGTTGACAACGTTTCCTGTTTTACTAACTTCAATTCGAACCACGACCGTTCCTTCCTCATTGCAATTGGGTTTGACAATCGGTCTTGTAAGCGCTTTTCTTCCAGAAAGACTATAGTTCTCATCGCCATCACTCTCCGCAGATTCATAGTATTTTGAGAGCTTCGAAGCTCCTTCTTCTTTGCCTTTCGCAACACTGTCATCGTGCACTTCATCTGTTTCTGAATGGTTTTGCTCAGAAGGCTTTCCTTTCATCAAATTCTCCAAAGCATTTTGTGCCTCTTTGGATAGCTTCGGCGCAGGAGTCGGCTCTGAACGTTCTTTTGTGATTGCAGAAACATCTTTATTCTCTTGCGTTCTAAGCTTCTCGCTTGGCCGCTCTTTTGAAGTGTTCGTATTTGTCGAAGTCTTTTTGTTTCCTATCGGAATTTCTCTACTTATGTCTGTCGTTCCAAAACGAATCGCTACTCCATATTCTTGCGGGGGATCTTCATATTTCAAACCAACAACGCCTATCAAAAATAGCAGTATTGACATGATAAAAAACGTTGCAATGAATGATTTGCGTTCGTGTATGGTGCTAAAATATTTCATCAAGTTCTCAAAATCAAATTCCTTTGACAGCCAAAATCATTTTTATTTTGTTTCTGTTGGCGATGTCTATGACATACATGATGTTTTTATAGGAAACATCTTCATCTCCCCGGATCACCAGGGTTTTCTTTTTATCTGATGAGAATTTGGCAACCAAAATACGTTCAACATTCTCTTTTTTTAAGGAAGTTTCCTCTACATAAAATTTGGCATCTTTGGTAATGGTAATGGCAACGGTCGCCTTATTTTCGGTTTTTCCTCCTGCTTTGGGGAGCAAAACATCAATAGCATTGACAGTTACCAGCGTAGAAGTCAACATAAAAAAAATCAACAACAAGAACACAATATCTGTCATCGAGGACATGTTGAAACTCGCATCCACTTTATTTCTTCCTCTGAAATTCATTTTTTATTTTTTTAAATACACTTTGTGGGTTTGACAGCTATCATTCAAAGTCTTACCAACTAGACAGGCTCGTTGAGCAAGTCTAAAAATTCTACGGACTTTGCTTCCATTTGGTAGACAACTTTATCGGTTTTTACCACCAAATGATTGTAAGCGATGTAAGAAATAATTCCTACAATCAATCCACCTACAGTAGTTGTCATGGCGGTATACAAACCATCAGCTAACATTTTAATATCTATCTGGCCTCCTGCATTGGCAATTTCATGTATGGAAACAATCATTCCGATGACCGTCCCTAAAAAACCAATCATTGGAGCAGCACCTGCAATAGTGGCTACAACACTTACATTGGTTTCCAATTTGTAGATTTCCAATTTTCCTGAGTTCTCTATTGCCGTATTGATATCTTCTAAGGGTTTGCCGATTCGAGACATTCCTGTTTCTATAAGATTGGCTACGGGCGTATCCTCAGAAGCACAGAGTGATTTTGCCGCTTCAATATTGCCATTGGCAACATAATCTTTGATCTGATTCATAAAATCTTTGTCTACTTTACCCGCTGTTTTGATCGCAAAAAAGCGCTCAAAGTAAATGTACAAAGCGACTGCTAACAAAAGGAGCAAAATACTTATAATGATTTGCCCTCCTAACCCGCCTTCAACGATGAGTTTGTATATTGACAAGGTTTTTTCTTGTGGAATAACTGCTGAAAGATCGACAGCTTCTTGAATGATTGACAACATAAAAAATGTTTTGTTTGTGATTTCTGTTTGACATAACGAAATTACGAATAGTAAATTGTTTTTTTTAGTAATTCTACAAAAAACTGAACACCAAAAAAAAGAGTTGCTTTTCAGCAACTCTTCTCTGTAATGTACATCTTTTTCTCAAAAGAATTTTTTAAACTCTTCGCTTACGACAGGACCATGCGTACCATAATGTAGCCTACTCCTCCTAGAACGATGGTGTATGGCAATGCCATTTTCACCATTTTCCCATAGGAAAGATTGATCAACGGAGCCAAGGAAGAAGTTAATAGAAATAGAAATGCTGCCTGCCCATTTGGCGTAGCAACACTCGGTAAATTCGTCCCTGTATTGATGGCAATGGCTAATTTTTCATAATGTTCTCTTGAAATTGCTCCGTCTAAAAAGGCTTGTTGTACTTCTCCTATGTATACCGTGGCAACAAATACATTGTCGCTAATTGCAGACAATACTCCATTGGCCAGATAAAAGAGTCCTGGTTGTGCATCTAAATCTTGGTGCAACGCCCAATCGATGATTGGCGAAAAAAGATGTTGGTCGTGAATCATTGCAACTACTACAAAAAAGACGACTAAAAGACCTGTAAAGGGCAATGCTTCTTCAAAAGCATGTCCCAAAGCATGTTCGTCTATAATTCCAATAAAGGCCGTTTGAAATATAATCAATGCCAAACCTATAAAACCGACAGGAGCTACATGCAATGCCAGACCTGCAATCAACAAAACTGCTGCCAATCCTTGAATTCGCAAAGCGTATTTTTCTTTTGCTGTTCTTTTGGCATCTTCTTCGTCTGTATAACCTTGTATAATTTGAGCTGCAATTGCGGGCAATTTGGCTCCAAAGCCAAACCAACCGGTAGTCTCCAAAACGACAGTGGTCAACAACCCACAAATAAGAACTGGTATGGTAATATCACTCATTTGAAAGAAAAAATCGATAAAATCCCATCCCATTCTTTCTCCAATCAACAAGTTTTGAGGTTCTCCTACCAATGTACAAACACCTCCCAATGCGGTACCTACCACTCCATGCATGATCAAACTTCTCAAAAAACTTCTAAATTGTTCGAGCGTTTCTCCACTCAACTCTTCTCTGTCCAAAACACCGTCTTTATTGAAGTCTTCTGCACTCGAATGAATTTTATGGTACACTCCGTAGAAACCTACAGCGACACTAATAAGCACTGCAGTTACCGTTAGGGCATCCAAAAAGGCTGACAAAACAGCGGATAAAAAGACAAATAACAACGAGAGTGCAACTTTGGATTTGACTTTTGTGAAAATTTTACTAAAAATAAACATCAAAAGGGGTTTCATAAAATATATCCCTGCCACCATAAAAACAAGTAACAAAACAACTTCTAGGTTTTGTTCTACCTCATGATAGGCATTGTGCGGACTGGTCAATCCCAATGCCACAATTTGTATCGCAAGCAATCCCCCCGATTGTAATGGGTAGCATTTCAGTGCCATCGCCAAAGTGAAAATAAATTCACCGATGAACAACCAAGAACAGATGGTCGGATTGATAAAATAAATTGGAATGTTAATGATTAGGAAGAAAATCATCGTAATCTTGAACCATTTGGGACTATTCCCTAAAAAATATTTCAACATGCTATTTTGTTTTAAAAATTTCAGCCACTAATCTACTGTTTTTGGACGAGAGCGCACCTTTTTAGGTCTATTTATTTTTTAAAAAAAGAAGCTCCACAAAATTGAACTCGAAAAAAGGGGAAGAGCTAGGCTATTCGGCCGCTGCAGTGATCTTTTTTTGCTCCGGTAACACTTTTCAAACAGTTCCTCTTATTCTCCAGTTTCAAAAGCCCTAAAAGTGAAAAAATCAGTGCCTCCTTGAATTCAATCAACTCTTTTGCTGGTTTTTGGATGTCAATTTTTGAAATTTCTTGAATGCGACGTAACAAAAAATCATTGTAAACTCCGCCCCCTGTAATTAAAATAGTGGGTGCCGGTTTTTGAGAAAATACTTCCGCTATTTTTTGAGCAATATGTTCAACATAAGTTCGCAGAATATCTGCTATTTCGATCTCTTGAGCATCTATTTTGGGAATTACTTGGGTACTCACAAATTCGTACCCCAATGATTTTGGCGGAGCTAATGTAAAAAACGAAGCTGCATTCAACCGATTCAACAGTGCCTCGTTTACTTTTCCAGAAGCCGCCAGCTGTCCACTGTCATCATACAATTTACCTATTTTGTTTGTGTAATGGTTCAGTACAATATTTACAGGACAGACATCAAAAGCCTTCCGTACTCCGTCCTCTTGGTAAGATACATTTGCAAAACCTCCCAGGTTCAAACAAAAATCATAATTCGAAAACAGCAGTTCATCTCCAATTGGTACGAGTGGAGCTCCTTGCCCTCCAAAAGCTACATCTTGTGTTCTAAAATCATACACTACCGTTGTATTCGTAAGTCTTGAAATTTCTTGACCACAGCCTATTTGTAGCGTTTTTTTTTCTTTTGGATTGTGAAAAACAGTGTGCCCATGTGAAGCAATGAAATCTACTTTTTCTATGCCTTTTTCTGCTTTGAATTCTAGAATGAGTGCTGCTAAAAACGCGCCATAAACCTTGTCCAAGCTCTCAAGCGCCTCTCTCGATTTTGAAAATGACTGCTGCAAAGTGTTTCTCCAAAATACTGAATAGGTATAGGTTTTGGCATGCACAATTTTATAGGTGTATTTTTCTCCTGTAGAGATAGAAACGTACACCAAATCTACGCCGTCCAAAGAAGTCCCGGACATGAGTCCTATGCTGTCATATGTTTTCATCTGTACCGTAATAATACGATTAATTTTAAATTGGATTGTTGCCGCGCATTTTTATTTCTGCGATTCTTCTCTCGCTTTCAAGAAATTGCATAAAAATACTGGGAGGTTCGTCTTCTTTTATATTGATTCCAAAACACATTCTTAAAGAAAGGAAATACTTATCTTTGTACGGTTAAAAAAAAATTATGACAAACAACGATATTTTAAAAAAACTACGAGTTGCTCTTCAATTAAAAGACACAGACATTGTGGAAATTATGGGGTTGGTAAACTTTAGAGTTACCAAAAGTGAAATAAATGCGCTGTACCGAAACGAGGATCATCCTAAGTTCATGGAATGCAAGGATCAATTTTTACGCAATTTTTTAAACGGTTTGATCATTCACAAAAGGGGGCCTATGCCTCCTAAAAAAAATATTGAACAAAAATAGATGTTATGAAAGAATACAAATTCATCAAACAAAAAAGCACTCCGATAAAAAAGGATGTAGATTTCGAAGAACTTTTAAATAGCTATGCAAAAACAGGTTGGCGGGTAGTAAACGCATTCGTGCACAGAGGAGTTGTAAAAGCTATTTTAGAACGCGAAAAAGAGGACTAAATGACTCTAAAAATAGCCTTTACCGATATCGACGGAACTCTTCTAAACAAAGAGCGTGTGTCTTCTGAAGCATTGAAAAAATCCGTTGCCAACATCTCGAAAAAAGACATTCCATTCGTGTTAATTTCCTCTCGAATGCCGAGCGCGATGTATCCTATTCAAAAAGATTTGAGCATCGAGAATACCCCTTTGATATGCTACAATGGAGGTCTTGTTTTAGTAGACGGAAAAAGCATTCATTCTACGGAAATACCCGTATCGACCATTCAGGAAATTGCACGTTTAAACGGAGATAAAAAAATACATGTTAGTCTTTACAACAATGACGATTGGTATGTGGAATCTATGGATTATTGGGCACTTCGCGAAGAAAACAATACCAAGGTAAGCCCTTCGGTAAAAAGTATAGAAGACGTTATTTTGGAATGGAAAAAAAAACAGAAAGGAGCTCATAAAATTATGTGCATGGGTGCCAAAGAAGCGCTTGATGCTTTGATTGAGACTTTAGAACAAACGCATTCAGAAGAATTGCATCTGTATCGCTCAAAAGACACCTATCTCGAAATTGCGAACAAAAAAATCTCAAAATTAACAGGAATTCAAATTCTCCTTGCACACCAATATCCAAATTTTACTTTAAAAAATTGCATTGCTTTTGGCGACAATTACAACGACATTGAAATGTTGTCTGCAGTAGCAATGGGTGTTGCTGTTGAAAACGCAAAAGAGGCAGTTCTAAAAATAGCCAATACCACAACCGATACCAATCACAATGATGGCGTTGCAAAGGCTCTTGATAAATATTTTGAATTCTTCTAAAAGATTTCGTTAATTGTCTAAAATTAAAATCAACATGTTCAAACACCTTTTATTTTTCATCTGCGCTCCATTATTTCTAATTTCTTGCAATGACAGTCACAATATGCATGTGCAAGGAGAAATAAAAAACTTAAAAAAAGGGACGCTTTTTTTAGAAAAAATTTCTGACGGAAAATTGATAGGGATCGATTCCATTGTCGTTGCCGGGAATGGCGTCTTTCAATTTTCCACAACAATTGAAAGCCCTGAAGTGTATTTCCTCTCCTTGAACAAGAACTCGGAAAAAACAATTCCTTTTTTTGGAGATGAAGGAACAATTGACATACAAACCTCATTGAAACGATTTGTTTTCGATGCAAAAATAGCCGGCTCTGAAAACCAAATCATTTTAGACAAATACAATGAAATGGCTGGAAAATTTCAAAACCGAAATTTAGAAATGATCAAAGAAAACTTCGAGGCACAGAAAGAAAAAGACGAAGAAAAACTGAAAGCATTGGAACTTGAATCCAAACAGTTGACTCGAAGAAACTACCTCTACACGGCAAATTTCGCACTCAAGAACAGCAACTCAGAAGTTGCACCTTATTTGGCTTTGACCAAACTTGCAAATGCCAATATTGTGCTGCTAGACACCATCAACGCGTCTTTGAGTGATGAAATTAAAAATTCTACATACGGAAAAGCATTGCGCTCTTATTTGGCAAGTGTAAAGATGGCCGAGAAAAAATAGTACAAGCTTGGTTCATTTTTTCGGTTTTACACTCCATTGGTAACTAAATTTTGAGACAATGTCTCCTTCTTCATCTACCCCTTCTGAGCACAAACTTATTTCTTGTGCTTCTCCAGTATGCATGGCCTGTTGCAAAACTTTGGCCACCGAACCATCATTGCTGCAAGTAAATTTTATTTTGCCTACCGCCTTCTTGACAAACTGTCCTGTTTGCTGAATGACCAACATCGACATTTTCTCTCCAGAGGCATTAATTTCTTGCATCATTACAACGCCCGTCGCCAATTCGGAGGCCATTCCTTGCGTAGCCCAATACATCGACTGAAACGGATTTTGGTTGATCCATCTGAATTTCACACCGACCTCAACTTCGCGCTCCGTAATTTTCACCACGCGCACTCCAGAGAGATAGGCAGACGGTATTTTTAGCAATACAAACGAGTTTATTTTTGGAACTGTAAATTTCATTTTTTAACCTATTTCGTACCGAAGATATCAAAAAAATAAAGAACTTGTTTGAAAAGAAAAACGGTTTGAAGACAATCTTCTTGAGATAAAAAAGTTTTGTTTTGAGAGAGCCACATCGAAAACTGTTTGTTGTTTTTTTTACTCTTGGGGAATTGTTTGTTTATTTTTACACATATCCTCCCTCGTTTTAACAGGCTTTTGTATCTTCGCAAGCATAAAAATACAGCACATGTCAAAACAAACAAAACTATCAAGATTCAACGATAACGTACTCTCAAAGTATCAAGTGTATAACAGTGTTTTTATGACATTGCCTTTTGACAACGTTACAAAAACAGGAACGTTATTGCCTTTGTTCAACGAAACATGTATCGAAGGGTTTAAAAATGGAAAAACACCCACAGAAATTGTAAGCGCCTTTTTTGATAAATACAAATCAGATTCTACAGAAGAAGACAGAATCGGATTTTTATTCAAATTCATTCAATACATCGAACGTCAGGTAGTGTTGTTTGACGCTATCGAAGATGCAGCATTTCCTGTGATCAACAATATGAATGGAATTGGCACCATGCGAAATATCAAAGAAGTTGCCAACTCGAAAAGGGTTAAGACCGCACTTCAAGATTATTTGAATGAATTCAAAACACGATTGGTCCTAACAGCACACCCTACACAGTTTTATCCAGGAACGGTATTGACCATTCTTACCGACTTGCAAAACGCGATCAAATCTGATGATTTGGTAATGATTAAGAAACTGTTGTCACAATTGGGAAAAACTCCTTTTTTCGCGGATCAAAAACCGACTCCATATGACGAAGCGATCAGTTTGATTTGGTACTTAGAAAATGTATTCTATCACTCGATTAGTAAAATATACGATTATATTCAAACGCATATTTTTGACGGAAAACCAATTGACAACGACATTATCAATTTAGGATTTTGGCCTTGTGGTGATAGAGACGGAAATCCTTTCGTGACTACTGAAACCACGTTAAGAGTTGCTCGAAAATTACGACAAACAATCTTAAAAAATTATTACAGAGATGCACGTCAAATCAAAAGGCGTCTTTCTTTTGAGGGGGTTTACGACATTATCAGTGATGTTGAAAAAAGATTGTACGACAGCTGTATTTCCGAGGATGCACCGATCAAAATTTCCTGCGAAGCTTTGTTAAACAAGCTGCATACAATTAAAAAAACTTTGAAAGACCAGCACAACAGTTTGTTTATCGAAGAGGTAGATAGTTTTATCAACAAAGTAAAAATATTTGGATACCATTTTGCAACCATGGACATCCGACAAGACAGCCGTGTACACCACAACGTATTTGTAGGAATCGTAAAAGAACTTCAAGAGAGCAATCCTGGGATTTTCCCGAGCAACTATTTGGAATTGTCCGTTGATGAACAAATTCAAGTTTTGGCAAAAGTAAAAGGATCCGTTGACCCAGAACAATTTTCTGACGAAATGGCTGTAAAAACGTTGGGATCTATGCAAGCGATCAGCACAATTCAAAAAGAGAATGGCCTAAGAGGTGCGAACAGATACATCATTAGCAACAACCAAACTGCGTTGAATGTAATGGAAACTTTTGCCATGCTCAACCTTTCTGGCTTTGAAGATGGACTCTCTGTGGATGTTGCCCCGCTATTTGAAACGGTAGACGATTTGGAGGTGGCACCACAAGTGATGCGACAACTCTACAGTATTCCGGAATACCGTGCACATGTTGCCAGCAGAGCCAACAAACAAAACATCATGTTAGGTTTCTCTGACGGAACCAAAGACGGAGGTTATTTGATGGCCAATTGGGGCATCTACAAAGCAAAAGAAGAACTTAGCGCTGTTTCTAGAGAATTCGGTATCAAAGTAATTTTCTTTGACGGACGTGGTGGACCACCGGCACGTGGAGGAGGAAAAACTTCTAAATTCTACGCTTCTTTGGGTCCAAATATTGAAAACCAAGAAATTCAATTGACCATTCAAGGACAGACAATTAGTTCGAACTTTGGAAATAGAAAATCTTCTCGTTACAACATCGAACAATTGTTAGGTGCAGGGATTACCAACAACATATTTGACGACCCTAAAAACGGGGCGATGCATGATGAAGACAGAGCGGTCATGACAGATCTTGCACAAACAAGTTTTGCGGCTTATTCTGATTTCAAAAACCATGAGATGTTTATTCCTTACTTGGAACGCATGAGTACTTTGAAATTTTACGGAAAAGCGAATATTGGATCAAGACCTTCAAAAAGATCGAAGTCCACAAAATTAGACTTTGGTGACTTGAGAGCCATTCCTTTTGTCGGGAGCTGGTCTCAATTAAAACAGAACGTTCCTGGCTTCTTTGGGGTAGGTACTGCTTTTAAGAAATACGAAGATGCTGGCGAATTTGATAAAATTCAAGCTTTTTACAATCGTTCGAATTTCTTCAAGACCTTGTTAGAAAACAGTGTGATGTCTTTGACAAAATCATTCTTTGAATTGACTGCCTACATGGCAAAAGACGAAGAATTTGGTGACTTCTGGCACATCATTCACGAAGAGTACATTCTAACAAAACGTCTCTTGTTAAAGCTTACCGGTCATTCAGAATTGATGGAAAATTATCCTGAAGGAAAAGCTTCTATCGCCGTGCGTGATTCTATTGTATTGCCTTTGTTAACGATACAACAATACGCCTTAAGAGAAGTGCAAAATATGAACAAATCAGGAGTTACAGATCCTAAGAAATTAGAAACTTTTGAAAAAATAGTAACCAGATCTCTTTTTGGAAACACCAATGCGAGCCGAAACTCTGCGTAAGATTTCCCAAAAAGGCATTGACATATTTTAGAAACCATCGTTGTAAATAATTTTACTTCGATGGTTTTTTTACGAATACTACTCGTTTAAAGAACGAAAGAAATCAGAACTGTTTTTTAAAAAAAGGCTCCCTGCTAAAACCAACGAAAGAAAGTTCGACAGTCCCCAAAATAAAAAGCAAGCTCAAAAAAAAGAGCTTGCTTTGTATCAACTTTTTGTTGATTTATTCGTGACCCCGGCAGGATTCAAACCTGCAACCCTCAGAGCCGAAATCTGATGCGCTATTCAGTTGCGCCACGGGGCCTTCTAATTTTAGGACATCACACCCTAAAAAAAGCATTTATAAATTGCACTGATTTAAGCCAATAGTTTCTTTACAATGTTCGCAATCGTTTTCCCATCTGCCTTTCCAGCCAATTGCTTGGAAGACATGCCCATCACTTTGCCCATGTCTTTCATTCCTGTGGCTCCTGTTTGAGAAATAATTTCCACTACTGCTGCTTCGATAGCCTCTTCCGTCATCTGAGCAGGTAAAAACTGAGCAATCACTGCTGCTTGCTCCAATTCGGGAGCTGCTAAATCCTCTCTTCCTTGCTCTGAAAACAAAACTGCACTGTCTTTTCGTTGTTTGACTAGTTTCTGAAGAATTTTGAGCTCTTGATCTTCCGTCAATTCTTCTTTGGCACCGGTTTCTGTCTGAGCCAACAAAATAGCAGATTTCACCGCTCTTAAAGATTCCAAAGCGACACTATCTTTGGCTTTCATTGCTTCTTTCAGCTTGATCATTATTTCTTTTTGCAAACTCATTGTCCTAAATTTAAAAGCACAAATATAACAAAAATAGCCTTAGTGAAAGTTCGTTTTCAGTGAAGAAAAAACGAATCTCATAAAAAAACTCTTGTTGCTAGCAACAAGAGTTTTTTATATGTTTCCGGTAATTTTTCAATCTACGTTGTCGTGTAAAAAAGAATTGTTAGTCCGCAATTGAATTTCATCATTTTCGTCCATACCAAGCGTTGTTCTGGACTGCGAAACATCCGAAGAATTTGATTCCTGTAAGTCAATTCCCATTCTTTTATAAGCAGGTTGATTTTCAATATCCTCTAAATTTTGATTGACATTGTTCATGAACTTATAATTGAACTTTTTCATTTTCTCTTTGCGGGAATTGCTTCTTTTTTGCAATTCGGAAATTGTCAAATCCAACGGAGATACTTCCTTGGAATCCACAACTTCCATCTCGTCTATAGAAGTTGCTTCTTTTGTCTTCAATTCAAGTTGCAACTCTTCTGCCTCTACTTCTACCTCCTTTGCTCCCACTACCTCCATTTCACTGACAGAAATGGTCGATGCATTTTTAATGGTGGGCTCCATACTTTCAAAATCAGACAAGCTGTATTTGATTACTTTGGAAGGTTCTTCTGCAACTACTTCTGTTGCTCCCGACACTTCAATTTCGTTGACATCTATCTCAGCATCTTCTTCCAAAACATAACGAATTATTTCTTCTGTATTTTCTTCTTTTGTGATTTCTAAAGGATCTATCACCTCCAATTTTTGAATAAAGGCATCTACCTCTTCTCCCAAATCCTGTGACCCTTGTTTTTCTTCTTTCACCTCAATTGCACCTGCTACGGGAAGGTCAAAAAGCAAATCCATCTGCAAAGATGTTTCTGTTTCTACAGTGTTTGTTTTCGGTTTCTGCTGAATTTCATCAATCACAAAATCGTCTTCTAAATCGAAAGAAACCACTTGCTCTTGAAGCGTTTCTGGCGCAGTAATTTCGTCATATTCCACGTCCAAATTCTGAATAAAATTGGTTGTCTTCACAATTGTATTGGAAACTTCTTCTACTTCCTCCCCTAATTGATGGACAATCTTATTTTCTTTGACAGGAATGTCTGCAACGATTTCTTTTGCATTCCTTTGAATGCCTTCTTTTGTATCAAAACGATACTCTGCCTTCTGTTCGTCTTCAAGAATATGAATCACTCTTTTGGCTTCTGTATTGGTAATGTCACATTGTTGATCTGCTGTAAAACCTGTCGCTACCACGGTTACTGCAATGGCATCTCCAAGCGTCTCATCTTCTCCGATTCCCATAATGATGTTGGCATCGTACCCTGCTTCTACTTGAATAAAATCGTTGATTTCTCCTATTTCATCTAAGGTAACTTCTTCTTCTCCTGAAACAATCAACAGCAATACATTCTTCGCTCCAGTAATCTTATTGTCATTCAACAATGGAGAATCCAATGCTTTGACAATGGCATTTTTAGCACGGTTGGCCCCTGATTCTTTTGAAGAACCCATAATAGCCGTTCCACTATTGGAAAGAACGGTTTTGGCATCGTGTAAATCAATATTTTGCTTGTAATGGTGCGTGATAACTTCTGCAATACCTCTTGATGCCGTTGTTAAAACTTCGTCTGCCTTGGAAAATCCTGCTTTGAATCCTAAATTTCCGTAGACTTCTCGTAGCTTATTATTGTTAATCACAATCAAAGAATCTACATTTTGACGCAACTCATCTATCCCTTTTTGTGCTTGTTCTGTACGTCTTCTTCCTTCAAATTGAAAAGGCATGGTCACAATCCCTACGGTTAAAATATCCAAATCTTTGGCGATTTTTGCAATAATTGGTGCTGCACCTGTTCCTGTACCCCCTCCCATACCAGCGGTGATAAAAACCATCTTGGTTTGGCTTGTCAGCATTTCTTGAATTTCTTGCAGACTTTCTTTTGCAGACTCCTCTCCTATCTCTGGATTTGCGCCCGCCCCAAGTCCGGAAGTCAAAGAAGCTCCCAATTGAATTTTATTGGGAATTGGACTGTTGTCCAAAGCTTGCGCATCGGTGTTGCAAATGACATAATCCACACCTTTGGTATTCTGCTGAAACATGTAGTTTACAGCGTTGCTTCCTCCTCCTCCAACTCCAATAACTTTGATGGTATTGGATTGTGATTTTGGCATATCAAATGAAATGTTATCGAATTCTGTGCTGCTCATAATAACTCTGTCTTTTTGATGATTATTTCACGGTATTTCTACAAACAGTGAAGCGGTTTAAAAAACGACCTCAGCGCTTTGCTCAATCCCTTTATTTTTATTTTTTTTTTAAATTCTTGCTACTCTGCGTTGTCCAAGAAGTCTCTAAAGCGTTCTGTAAATTTTTCGAAAATGGATTTTTTTGTGCTTGAACTTTGCGCTCCATTTTTGTTTTCGCCCTCACGGACATTTTCTTCTTCCGTCGTCTCTAATCGTTGACTTCCTTCTTCATCTTCGTAATCCGTATTTTCTACAACTTCTGACTTCTCTTGTTTTTCCAGACCTTCCATAAGCAAGCCAACTGCAGTTGCAAATGAGGGGCTGCTCAGTGCCTCGTCGGAACCGCCGGCCAAATGCTCATTCGGATACCCAATCCGTGTATCCATCCCTGTAATGTATTCTACCAGTTGCTTCAAGTGTTTCACTTGTGCTCCTCCTCCTGTCAACACAATCCCTGCAATCAGTTTTCCTTTTTGTGTTTCGTGTCCGTAATTTTTGATCTCCAAATACACCTGCTCAATAATCTCCGTAACACGGGCATGAATAATCTTGGATAAATTTTTCAAAGTAATTTCCTTCGGCTCTCTCCCTCTCAATCCTGGTATAGATACAATTTCATTTTCTTTGTTTTCTCCAGGCCAAGCCGAACCGAATTTCACTTTCAAAAGTTCTGCTTGTTTTTCAATAATAGAACAGCCTTCTTTGATATCCTCTGTAATGACATTGCCCCCGAAAGGAATGACGGCAGTATGACGAATGATTCCATCTTTGAAAATCGCTAAATCCGTGGTTCCTCCTCCAATATCTATCAACGCAACTCCTGCTTCTTTTTCTTCTTGGCTCAAAACTGCAGAAGCTGAAGCCAGCGGCTCTAAAGTAATCTCTGACAAATCCAAACCTGCACTTTTTACACAGCGTCCAATATTTTTAATGGAAGAAACTTGGCCTACCACCACATGGAAATTTGCTTCCAAGCGTCCACCATACATTCCTATGGTTTCCTTGATGTGCTCTTGACTGTCTACTTTGAAGTCTTGTGGCAACACGTGAATAATTTCCTCTCCTGGCAACATTACCAATTTGTGGACCTGATTGATCAACTCTTCAATGTCTGTCTCATCAATCACTTTATCTGCATCATCTCGAGTGATGTAATCACTGTGGTGCAAACTTCGAATATGCTGTCCTGCAATTCCAACAACCACGTCTTTAATTTCTTGCCCTGAAACACTTTCTGATTCCTCAACTGCTTGTTGAATAGATTGAATTGTTTGTGTAATATTATTTACGACGCCTCTTTTGACACCGAGACTTTTCGCTTTTCCAATTCCTAAAACTTCAATTTTACCGTACTCGTTTTTACAACCAATCATGGCTACGATTTTCGTAGTTCCAATGTCTAATCCTACCGAAATATTTCTTTTTTCCATAAGTTAATACTTTGTACACACAACCTGGTTGTCGTATTTTAAATTAATTGTTTTATAGTCTCCTATTGTCTTCTCTTGCATGATTTTCTTATAAAAAATCAATAATTTTTTAAATTTGACCTCCATTCTACCAACTCCACCTATATGAATCTCTTGATCATACATTCTGGTCTTTAGCATATATTCTCCATTGGAGGCTTTGTGAATTCCAACAATCAAATTTGTTAAAAACTCTTCGCTGTTTATTTTTTTCAACAATGAAAACACCGTAGGAATGTCTTTGTCCGTAAACTGACCTGAAACCAATGGAACGCGTGCGGAATAATTTGCCGACAGTGGCATTTTAAGCCCTTGCCTGTCAATGTAATATCCTTCTTTCCCTGTGTTTACCCTAGCTATAGGAGTTCGCTGTGTGACTACCGTTCTTAAAGAACCTGCGATTGTCATGTAGACTTTGGCTTTTTCAACGAGCGGGCTTTCAGCAACGCACTTTTCAAACTCATGTAAATTTATTAAGGATTTCGCCTTGTTTTTCAATGGTTCATTTTTTTGTATTAACAATTTATTAACCATTTCATGTGTCAAAAATAGATTCGCTCCATTGGAAAATTCAATTTCCAAATCTGTTATTTTTCGAAGGTTGTTTTTTTGAGACGAAAACCCATACAGAAACACTACGGCACTGAGTAAAAAAATGCTTTTTATGTAAACAATGTATTTCTTGATCATAATTCTCGCTTGATTTTTTCCGCTATTTCATCTATCAACACACCGATATCTCCCGCTCCGAGCATGACGACTATTTTTGCTTCTGTTTCCTGAATCGCCGGCAATATCTCTTTTTTCAACAAACGTTGTTTTTTCTTTGAAAGCACTTTTCCCAACAACCAATCGGAATCAACTCCTTCGATAGGCAATTCTCTAGCCGGGTAGATGTCCAACAATACCAATTCATCAAAGCGAGACAAACTAGCTGCAAAATCTTCAATAAAATCTCGAGTCCTACTAAACAAATGAGGCTGAAAAATAGCCATTACTTTTTCAGAAGGATACAATTCAAGCACCGCATCTGCTACTGCATTGATTTCTGTTGGATGGTGTGCATAGTCATCTATCAAAATAAAATCTTCTGTCTTTATTTTATAAGAGAATCTTCGCTTGACTCCTCTAAAACTTTGCAGGGCACGCGTACTATCTGAAAGCGGTATGCCGTATTGTTCAGCGAGTGCGATTGCCGCCAAAGCATTTGCCAAATTGTGCTTTCCGGGAAGTCCAAAGGAAACATTTACACACGTACTTTTGGGTGTTTTTACATCAAAAACATAGCTACCATTATCGACGGCTACATTGCAAATTTCATAGTCAGCTTCCTCGTTCACAGCATACGTCAATCCTTTGAGGGGCAAACCTTTGGCAACAATTAATGTGTCGGTTACTTTTTGCGCAAAAGCACGAAAGGAATCTTCCAAAGATTCTTTTTCTCCGTAAATGTCCAAATGGTCTGTATCCATGGAAGTTACACAAGCTAAATTTGGCGCCAATTGCAAGAAAGAACGGTCAAATTCATCAGCTTCTACTACAGAAATCTCGTCTTTCCCTAAAATTAAATTGCTTTGGTAATTTTCAGCGATACCTCCCAAAAAAGAAGTTGCCTCTGAATTGCAAACTTTCATGACATGTCCTAAAATCGCAGATGTTGTCGTTTTTCCATGCGTTCCAGCTACCGCTAAGCAAAACGTGTTTTTTGTAATTTCCCCCAATATTTGTGCTCTTTTCAGAACATTGAAATTGTTGGCTCGATAAAACGCCAATTCTTGATGATCTGCTGGGACAGCTGGCGTAAATACCACCAACGTATTTTCTTTCTCTTTGAAATCTTGTGGAATGGCATCTACGGCGTCTTGAAAATGAATCTGTGCTCCCAAATCAGCCAAGTCATTTGTAATTTTGGAAGGGACTTTATCGTACCCGGCTAGCTTCTTTCCATTTTCCAAAAAGTACCTCGCTATGGAAGACATTCCAATGCCTCCAATTCCTATAAAATATATGTTGCTAAAATCTTTCAAATTAACTTTTATCGCTTTACTAATTTTTCTATTTCGTCTACAATTATTTTTGTCGCATTTGGCAAAGCCAATTTTTTCATATTTTCAGAAATCTCTTTTTGAAAGTCATCCTTTGCAATGAGTGATGAAAATTTCTCTTGAAAGTCTTCCAATTCAGATTCTCGAATCAAAAGTGCTGCTTTTTGAGAAACCACTGCGTTCGCATTTTTTGTTTGGTGGTCTTCCGAAACATTTGGAGACGGTATAAATAGTGTTGGCTTCCCAACAATACACAGCTCTGAAATTGAACTTGCTCCCGCACGACTAATGATACAATCAGCAGCTGCATAGGCCAAATCCATTCGATTGAGAAAGGCGTAAACCTGCACTCCTTTTCTTGTATTGTATTTGCCATACTCCTCGGCGTATAGCTTCCCACACTGCCACAATACTTGCAAACCCTGCTGTTCAAAAAAATGCAGTTGTTGCTCCACAAGCTCATTGATGGTTCTTGCTCCCAAACTCCCCCCTAAAATCAGCAGCGTTTTTTTAGACCTATCGAGGCCGAAAAAAGCCTGTGCTTCTTCTTTTTTAGCACCAACATCCAACAGATCTTGGCGCACTGGATTTCCAGTTTTTACAATTTTATTTTTAGGAAAATAGCGTTCCAAAAAGTCATAAGCCACACATATTTTGTTTGCCTTTTTCGAAAGCAACTTATTGGTGATCCCTGGGTAAGAATTTTGCTCTTGAATCAACGTTGGGATCTTGTTGTTTGCGGCAACATAAAGCATCGGACCACTTGCAAAACCTCCTGTGCCGATTACCACATCGGGTTTGAACTTTCTCAAAATAAACCTTGCCTTGACAAGGCTGCTTATCAACTTAAAAGGAAACAATACGTTTGACAAGGTCAACCGTCGTTGCACACCAGAAATCCACAATCCTTGGATGGCATAACCCGCAGCTGGAACTTTCTCCATTTCCATGCGATCTTTGGCGCCAACAAACAAAAAATTGGCATTCTCAAAACGGGCCTGCAATTCATTTGCAATGGCAATTGCAGGATAAATATGTCCTCCTGTACCCCCTCCACTTATCAATATGTTCAACTTCTTCGGATTCATTTCAATTCTTTGTTTGATCTTTCTATTCGTGTATCGTTTCGTGTAAAATTGACAATGGGTCGTCGCTTTCTTTCTCTAATTCTTCTTCTGTAACATCTTTCGAAGAGGAAACACTCAAAACAATTCCCAAAGCAAAACAGGTCATCCAAATAGAGGTTCCACCACTACTGATAAGTGGCAAGGTTTGTCCTGTGACTGGAATCATATTTGTTGCGACAGACATATTAATGATTGCCTGAAAAACGATGGGCAAGCCCGCTCCAACAACAAGCAATGTCCCGAAAACAGTCCCTGCTTTCTGGGCAGCTACCAAAATTCGAAACAAGAGTAAAAAATAAAAAGACAAGACTGTAAGAGCTCCAACAATACCATACTCTTCTACAATAATGGCAAAAATAAAATCAGAAGACGACTGCGGTAAAAAATTCTTTTGCACACTTTTCCCCGGACCTCTTCCGGTCAAACCACCGGTTGCAATGGCTATTTTTGCTTTTTCTACCTGGTATCCCTCCGCGTTTTCTTTGTTTGAGAAATTTTCTATTCGACTTTGCCAAGTGGCAACTCTGTTTGGCATGGCATCTGGAAAAGCTTTTACAATAAGGACAAAAATTGCCAATATCCCAATACTGCCTGCGACGATAAAGACCAAATATTTTCTTGGATAACCCCCGATAAAAGCGACAAGTAAAACCATCAAAAATAGCAATGCGGTCGTAGAAAAATTTGCGGGTAAAATGAGCAACAAAGTCCCTCCAATTGGCAGCCAAAATTGCAAAAGACTTTCTTTGAATTCTATGTGTCTGTCTTTTCTTCTCGCCAAATAACGAGCTACGTAGACCATCAATACCAGTGAAGCCAGTGTGGATGTTTGAAATCCAACACCCAAAACAGGAAGCCGAATCCAACGGCTTGCATTGGCTCCTCCAATAATTGTTCCTTGAGCAAGGGTGACCATCAACAAGACAATGACTACTGGAAAAAGCAACACAGAGCCTCCACTAAAATAACGATACGGTATTTTATGGATGCCAAACATGATTGCAAAACCCATACACAAAAGCACAGCATGCTTCACCAAATGCCCCAAGGTAGAACCATTCCCAACTACATAAACCAAATTGGTACTTGCGCTGTAAACGGGCATAAACGAAAATATCGCCAAAATACCCACGAGGGCCCATATGGCTCGATCTCCTTTTAAATGTCTGAACAATTGATTCATATTTTTCTTGTTTTGCACAACGCTTTACAAATGGCTTACGGCATCTTTAAATTGTCTTCCTCGATCTTCATAGCTTTCAAAAAGGTCAAAACTAGCGCAAGCTGGAGAAAGCAAAACAGCATCTCCTTTTTGGGCCAACTTATAGGCAACTTTTACAGCTTCTTCTGCCCCTCTTGTCTCTACAATAGTATCCACAACCCCTTCAAAAGATTGTATAATTTTAGAATTGTCTATTCCCAAACAAACAATTGCTTTTACTTTTTCTCTTACCAAAGGCATCAAATCCAAGTAATCATTCCCTTTGTCCACTCCTCCTAAAATCCAAACTGTTGGAGTTTCCATGCATTCCAAAGCATAGAATGTTGCATTAACGTTGGTAGCTTTGGAATCGTTGATGTATTGGACTCCATTGATACGCAACACTTTTTCCAATCGATGTTCTGCTCCTTCAAAATCCTCTAAACTCTCTCGAATGACTTGCTTCCTTGCTTTTAACAATTGGGCCGCCATTGAAGAAGCCATTGCGTTTTTTGTATTGTGTTTTCCTTTGACCGCTAATTTGGAAATGTCCATGGTTGTAATTTCTTTGTTAAGTTTCATTTGTATTTTATTGTCTAATACACAGGCGCCATTTTCTAGTTTTTCGTTGAGGGAAAAAGGCACCAATTGCGCGTTTGTTTTATTTGTTTCGAACCACTTTTTTATGACGGGGTCATCGGCATCATAGATCAAAAAATCTGCTGCCGTTTGGTTCTTTGTAATTCGAAATTTGGAAGCGATGTAATTCTCGAATTTGTAATCGTATCGATCCAAATGATCCGGTGTTATATTGGTGATAATCGCAATATGTGGTGCAAAATCTACAATTCCGTCAAGCTGGAAACTACTGAGTTCCAAGACGTAATTTTTGTGATCTTTCGCTGCCACTTGTGCCGCAAAGCTATCTCCAATATTACCTGCCATACCAATATCAAAACCTGCCTTTCTCAAAATATGATGCAACAACATGGTCGTAGTGGTTTTCCCATTCGAACCTGTAATTCCAATAATTGTAGCTTTGGTGAACTGAGCTGCAAATTCGATCTCAGATATCACAGGAACTCCTTGCGCTCTTAATTTTACAACCAATCCAATTGTATCTGGTATTCCTGGGCTTTTCATTATTACATCCGCATTCAGGATTTTGGCTTCTGTGTGTTTTCCTGATTCGTATTCAATTTCATGTGCTGCAAGTGTTTTTTGATATTTCTCTTGAATGGAGCCGCTGTCGGATAAAAAAACGGCATAGCCTTTTTGCCTCCCCAGCAAAGCGGTTCCAACCCCACTTTCTCCTCCACCAAGTATGACCAATCTCTTCATATGCGATGTGCGATTTGAATCTCTTATTTATCTTATTTTTAAGGTAATGACGGTGATAATCGCCAACAATATACCCACAATCCAAAATCGAACAACGATTTTACTTTCGTGGTAACCCGATTTCTGATAGTGATGATGCAAAGGCGCCATTTTAAAAATTCGCCTTCCTTGTCCGTATTTTTTTCGTGTGTATTTGAAATAAAAAACCTGCAAAACCACGGATAAATTTTCTATCATAAAAATTCCTGCCAACACGGGTATGAGCAATTCTTTTCTGGTCGCTACTGCAAGAACTGCAATAATTCCTCCGATGGTCAAACTTCCTGTATCGCCCATAAAAACTTGTGCAGGAAAAGTATTGTACCATAAAAAACCAACTAAGGCCCCAATAAACGCACTGATGTAAACAACCATTTCACCTGAATTGGGTATGTACATGACATCTAGGTAATTTGCAAAAAATAGATTTCCTGAAACCCAAGCAAAAACACCTAATGTGGCTACAATAATCGCAGAACTCCCTGCTGCCAGACCATCTATCCCGTCTGTCAAATTCGCCCCATTGGAAACGGCTGTTACAATAAATATTACGATCGGAATAAACACCAACCAGGCCCAACTTTTATATCCATGGCCCATCCATTCGATCATTGAAGCATAATCAAATTCATTGTTTTTGATAAAAGGCAAAGTCGTTTTGGTTGCTTTTTGAGCTTCCCCAAATAATTTAGGCACACTCTTTTCGGAATGTACTGCCATTTGACTGATGGATACTTGCTCTTTCATAGTGACTTCGGGATGAAAAAACAACATCCCCCCCACGATGATTCCAAGCCCAACTTGACCCAACACTTTGAACTTCCCTTTCAGGCCTTCTTTGTCCTTTTTGAATACTTTGATGTAATCGTCTACAAAGCCTACTGTCCCCATCCAAAGGGTTGTTATCAAGAGGAGAATGATGTAAATATTGTCAATTTTTGCAATTAAAAACACGGGAATTAATGTGGCACCAATGATGATCAATCCTCCCATCGTTGGTGTTCCTGCCTTTTGAATTTGACCCTCCAATCCCAAATCGCGAACAGATTCACCAATTTGCATTTTTTGCAAATAACGAATGATTCTTTTCCCATAGACCGTAGAAAGCATTAGCGCCAAAATAAACGCAAGAGAAGATCGAAAGGAAATGTACTGAAACAAGCCTGCTCCCATCAATTGGTATTCTCTTTCTAAATAATCAAACAAATAATACAGCATTGGTCTTTTTTTTAATTTATTTTTCGAACTCTTTGAACACTTTTGACAAGACCTTCTTGTCGTCAAAATTAATTTTCACACCTTCAACATCTTGGTAGGTCTCATGTCCTTTTCCAGCTACCAAAACAATGTCCCCTTTTTTAGCAAAACGAATGGCTGTTTTGATTGCTTGTTTTCTGTCGATAATTGCCAAGGTTTTTTTGCGATTGTCTGACGAGACTCCTTCTTCGATCTCATCAATAATTGTTTGTGGATTTTCAAATCTCGGATTGTCGGATGTGAAAATAACTTGATCACTCAACGCAGCGGCAATGTATCCCATTTTAGGACGCTTTGTTTTGTCTCGATCTCCACCACAACCCATCACCGTAATAATGCTTTCTTTCCCTGGACGCAATGCTATGATGGTCTCCAAAACATTTTTCAATGCATCTGGCGTGTGCGCATAGTCTACAATCGATACAATACCTCCGCTAGACACCTCGTACTGAAAACGACCGTCTACATTGTTCAATGCGCTCATCGCACACAAAACTTTTTCTGAAGGCAACCCCAATAGACGAGCAGTCCCGTATACGGCGGCCAAATTATAGGCGTTGAAATCTCCAATCAAACGACACCAAATTTCATTTTGATTGATATTTAACAGCATGCCCGAAAGTCCTTTTTCAACAATTTTTACTTTGAAATCCGCCATGGTTTTGAGTGCATAGCTCGCCTTTTCTGCCATTGTGTTTTGCAACATTACCTGACCATTTTTATCATCTTTGTTTACCAAGGCAAAAGCCTCTTTTGAGAGATTGTCAAAAAATTTCTTTTTGACATCTCGGTATTCCAAAAACGTGTTGTGGTAATCCAAATGATCGTGTGTGAGATTGGTAAACACCCCGCCATCGAATTCCAATGCCTCTGTTCTACTTTGATGAATTCCATGAGAGCTTACTTCCATAAAACAGTGGGTGACTTCTTCATCAACCATTTTTGCCAAATAGGTATTGATCGCAACTGAATCCGGAGTTGTATGCGTTGCCTTGTAAGTATCGGCTCCTACTTTGATTTTTACGGTGGACAAAAGACCGGCTTTGTAACCTGACTTTTGAAACAAGTTGTACATCAATGTCGCCACAGTTGTTTTTCCGTTGGTTCCTGTAACTCCTATCAATTTCAATTTCGAGGAAGGATTGTCAAAATAGTTGGCTGCTAATTTTGCCAAAGCAACATTGCTGTTTTCTACCACTACGTAGGTAACTGTATTGTGCAACTTTTCTGGCATTGCTTGGCAAACTATGACCGAGGCCCCCAAAGAAATTGCTTTCTCAACAAACAAATGCCCGTCGAAAGAGACTCCTTTTTGAGCGACGAATAGAGCGTTTTTCACTACTTTTCTTGAATCGAAAACGACCGCAGACAACTTCACTTCTTGCGAACCGTGTAGGTTGCATACCGCAACGCCTTTCAATATGTCTTTCAGTATTCTCATGAACTCAGTTTCAGAACAATGGTGTTTCCTTTTTTTATTTTCTGCCCTTTCCGAAGCGATTGGTACCTTACCTTTCCTATGCCTTGAAAAACCACCTTCAAGCCCAGGTTTTCCAGAACAGAAACAGCATCCATACCTGCCATTCCTTTTACATTTGGCACCGTCTTTTTTTCACTATTGAGCAAACTGTAATATTTTTTATCTGCTACTTTCAGCTCGGAAATGTTTGGATGTTCATTTGCTATCTCCTCAGAAACAGGTGCCGAAACATATATTTTTTGTGCAATTTTTTGAAACACCGGAGCAGCCACAGTTGCACCATAATATCCTTTTCTTTTGTTGGGTTTGTGAATCACGACCAAACAAGAATATTTCGGATTTTCTACTGGGAAAAAACCTGCAAAGGAGGCCACGTAGTCCTGATTGGAATACACCCCGTCTACAACTTTTTTTGCGGTTCCTGTCTTCCCAGCCATGGAAAAATTTGGAGTATAAATATTTTCGGCAGTGCCTCTTTTTACAACATTTTCTAAAATGTGCTGTAATTTTTTGACGGTCGTCAGTGAAGCAATTTTTTCTTTGAGAACAATCGGCTCAAACACTTTTTCTATTTTCCCTTCTGTGCGCAATGCTTTTACAAATTGTGGCTTCACCATTTTCCCATCGTTCGCGATGGCATTGTAAAAAGTCAAAATTTGCAAAGGCGTCAAAGAAACGCCATATCCCCAAGCCATCCATTCGAGCGAAATACCACTCCATCTTTTCTTGTTTTTGGGACTGGGGATATATGGACTCCCTTCTCCTTTTATCTTCAATCCTAGCTTTGAAGCAAGTCCTAAATTTTCAATCGCATCTACAAATTTCTGAGGTTGTTTTTTGTAATGCTCTTGTATCAATTTTACAATTCCCACATTGGAAGAAACTTCAATAGCGCGTGCTGCGGAAATTTCTCCATAACCTCCTTTGTGCGAATCTTCTACTTTTTTTCGGTAAACGAACATTTTTCCTTTTTTCGTGTCTACGACAGTTCCTGTATCAATTACCTTGTCTTCCAGAGCAACCAAGAGACTTGCCAATTTAAATGTAGACCCTGGCTCATGAGATTCTCCAACCGCATAATTCAAACGTTCGTAGTATTTTCCTTGAGAAGTTCTTCCCAAATTAGAAATGGCTTTGATGGCTCCTGTATTGGTTTCCATGACAACGACACAGCCGTGATCGGCTTCAAACAACTGCAATTGTTCCAACAAGGCATGATGTGCGATATCCTGTATGTTGACGTCTAAGTGAGTAATCACATCACTGCCATCTTTGGGCTCTACTTCATTGTTGTCATTGATGGGCTTCCACTGGTTGTTGGCAATTTTCTGCTTCATTCTCCAACCCAAACTTCCTTCTAAATACGCATCGTAAGCGCCTTCTAATCCCACATTTCCACGGCCGATTGTGCGTTCTGCAATTTTCCCTATCGGATGCGCTCGTACGGTTTTTTGTTCGGTAATGAACCCCCCTTTGTAAACCCCCAAACGAAAAATCGGGAAATTTTTGACTTTGAGATAATCCATATACCCCAAGTTTCGGGCAATGAGTAAATAGCGGTTTTTATTTCTACGGGCTTTTCGAAAATAGGCCTTGTACTCCGAAACAGGTTTGCCAAACATGGCAGACATTGCTTCCGACAAAGCATGTATGTTTTTTTCAAAAACACTTGTTTTCACGGTTACGACATCCATCCGAATATCGTACTTGGACATAGAAGTTGCCAACAAGTTGCCGCCTTCCGAAACAACGTTTCCACGATTGAAAAAAATGGTGTCGTTTCTAACCGTTCGATTTTCTGACAAGGCACGATACTTGTCGCCCTCTGTATACTGAATGTGTGTGATTTTTACAAAAATGACAATCAAAAAAAGAGTCATCAAACCAACCACGAGATAGAGTCTGTTTAATATGCCTTTTTGAACTGTTTTCAATTTATTTTCTTTTTGGAATTACTTTTATTTTTGTGGGCGGTGTTTTTGAGGGATGCAAGCCTGCCTCTTTCACCTTTTCACGAACAGAGGATTCCATTTTCATCCGTGTCAAAATGGTTCCTGAATCTATATACAAGGCCTTTAGCCTTTTCATTTCCAAATTCATCTGCGCGATTTTCATCACTTTTTGATCTGCTTTGTGCGCACTGGTAATCATACACAAAAGCAGAAAAACCACGAAAAGAATGATCCTCCAATTTTTAAATGCGCCGTCGTCTACTAAAAACCCTCCTTTTAAAACTTTGTAAAATTCCATCAGATTACTTTTTAGAAGCAGCTCTCAACTCAGCCACTCGGAGTTTCGCACTGCGTGCTCTGTTGTTTGCTTTGATTTCCTCAGCGGTAGGGACAATCATTTTTCCCAGGTTTTTAAGAGGAACCGTTGTATTCCCATAAAAATCTTTTTCTGGCTCTCCTTCAAAAATTCCATTCTTAATAAAACGTTTCACCAACCTGTCTTCTAGAGAGTGGTAAGAGATCACACTCAACCTTCCCTTTGCCGACAACAAATCTGGCGTTTGCACTAAAAACTCTTTCAATACTTCTAATTCTTGATTGACTTCAATTCGAACTGCCTGAAAAATTTGGGCCAAAATTTTGTGCTCTTTTGCTTTTGGTAAAAATGCCTGCAACACCTCTTTCAAACGAAAGCTGGTTACGATTTTTTCTACTTTCCGTTCCTCTGAGATTTTGGCTGCCAAGGTTCGTGCATTTCGCAATTCTCCATATTGAAACAACACATTGCCCAAGCGTTCTTCGCCATAAGTATTGATCACATCGTAAGCCGACAATTCATTTTTTTTATTCATCCGCATGTCCAAGTCTGCATCAAAACGAGTGGAAAACCCACGCTCTGCCTCATTGAATTGGTGTGATGATACTCCTAAATCTCCTAAAATCCCATCTACTTTTGAAACTCCATAAAATCTTAAAAACCGAGAAATATACCTGAAGTTTTCTTGAATCAATGTGAATCGAGGATCGTCAATATTGTTTCTTTCTGCATCCGGATCTTGATCAAAAGCAAACAAACGCCCACCGTCTCCCAAGCGCTTTAAAATCTCTTTGGAATGGCCTCCTCCCCCAAAAGTAACATCTACATACACCCCCTTTGGGTCGATGTTCAAAGCATCAACGCTTTCTTTGAGCAACACGGGATTATGATAATTCTCCATTGTCCTCTGTATTTACAGTTCCCATTACTTCCTCTGCCAAATTCGCAAAATCCAAGGCTGCTTCGTCAATGGCATTTTCATACTTTTCTTTGTCCCAGATCTCAATAATATTTACCGAAGAAGACAGGACCACATCTTTTGAAATTCCAGAAAAAGCAAGCAAATCTCTCGAGACCAAAAGCCTTCCAGAGACATCTAAATCCAATAATTTCACTCCAGCGGTGAACCTTCTTATGAAATCATTGTTCTTTTTCACAAAACGATTCAAACCATGCACTTGTGTCATCATCGCCTCCCATTCTTTCATGGGGTACAATTCCAAACAAGGCTGAAAGACCGATCTTTTCAACACAAATCCGTCCTGCAAAATTGGATCCAACTGCTTTTTCAAGGCAGCTGGAAGCATCATTCTTCCTTTCGCATCTGCCTTGCACTCGTATGTTCCTATCAATCCGTTCACGTTCTTTTATTTCGGTCTTAAAATTCAAAAATACATATTTTAAACCACTTTTTCCCACATTTTACCACATTGTTAATAAGTTTCACACCAGGCCCTAAAAACGCTAGATTTCTCATTTACTGACGATTAGTAATTGTTCTAAACATACATTTATCAAAAAAACGGAAATCCTTTTTTTACAAAAAAAAGAGTACATTTGTCCATTGTAAAAAAACTGATTTTTAACATGGTCGAAAACCTAATTACAGAAGGAGAATTCACATACAAAGAAGGAGGAGAAGGGAAACCAATGATTCTCTTACACGGACTTATGGGAACTGCAAGTATGTTTGACGATGTCTTTACTTATTTTTGCAAAAATGGCTACAAGGTATTGGTTCCAGAGCTCCCTATTTACAGCTTGCCAATGCTCAAAACAAACGTAAAACACTTCTCTCTTTTTATCAAGAGATTTATCGATCATAAAAATTTAGACAATGCAATTCTGATTGGCAACTCTTTGGGAGGTCATATCGCCTTGTATTTGGCTAAAAACCACCCGGAATTGGTGCATTCCCTGGTCCTCACAGGAAGCTCGGGCTTGTACGAAAACGCCATGGGAGACAGTTACCCAAAAAGAGGAGACAAAGAGTACATTCGCAACAAAACAGAATCCGTCTTTTACGATCCAAAACACGCAACCCCAGAAATGATTGACAGCCTTTTCGAAATTGTCAACGACCGAGGTAGTGTGCTGCGAATTCTTTCACTTGCGAAAAGTGCAATTCGACACAATATGGCAAAGGATTTGCCTGAAATGGAGGTTCCTACCTGTTTGGTATGGGGGAAACAAGACAGTGTAACTCCTCCGAATGTTGCAGAAGACTTTGACAAGTTGATGCCCAATTCGGAATTGTTCTGGATCGACAAATGTGGGCACTCACCAATGAAAGAACACCCCAAACAATTCAATAAATTTGTGCATGATTGGTTCCAAAAGAACAATATATAACAAAACTTTTACAGGGTTTAGAATTTTCTAAATCCTGTTTTATTTTACAAACCCATTACTCTTAGATACGATGCTTATCAAGTCTGCTGTTTTCGAAATTAGCAATTCTGACGTTGCAAAATGCCCAAAAGAACGCATTCCCGAATACGCTTTTATTGGACGATCCAATGTTGGAAAATCTTCTCTTATCAACATGTTGACCAATCATAAAAAATTGGCAAAAACTTCTGGTACTCCAGGTAAAACGCAGCTTATCAATCATTTCAAAATAAACGACAATTGGTTTTTGGTGGATCTCCCTGGCTATGGATATGCGCGTGTTTCAAAAAAAACAAAACGAACCTTTCAGTCCTTTATCAAAAATTATTTTTCTCAAAGAGAACAGCTTGTTTGCTCTTTTGTGCTCATCGACTCTCGACACGCACCGCAAAAAATCGATCTTGAATTCATGGAATTTCTGGGAGTAAACCGGATCCCGTTTTGCATTGTTTTTACCAAAGCAGACAAATTGACTCCGACTGTTTTGAACCGAAATATTGCGGCATACCAAAAAGAATTGTTGGACGATTCATGGGATACTTTTCCTGATTATTTTGTCACTTCTTCTACGTCGAAAGATGGAAGAGAGGCTCTTTTGAATTTTATTGACAACATCAATACAAACTTTGACAATTCGTGATTTTGAATTGAGTCCTCTCTTTTGCTGGAATGCTTTTTCTAGAGGACAACACGGATGATTGCAATGAAAAACACTCAAATCAAACAACTTTCTCATGAAATCAACTGCTACAAATTTGGACATTCTTTTTGAAGACAATCACATCATTGTCATCAATAAGAGAGTTGGTGACTTGGTACAGGGAGACAAAACAGGAGATCTGCCTTTGAGTGATCTCTTAAAAGAGTACCTCAAAACAAAATACAACAAACCCGGAAATGTATATTTGGGGGTAGTCCATCGTTTGGACCGACCTACGACAGGCATTGTCATTTTTGCAAAAACCTCAAAAGCATTGGAGCGATTGAACAAAATGTTGCGAGACAAAACCATTGACAAAACCTATTGGGCCCTTGTAAAAAACAAACCTTCCAAGACTTCGGACACATTGATCAATTACCTTAAAAAAAACCCGAAAAACAACAAAGCTACTGTGTTTGGACAGGACGGAAAAGACAGAAAAAAAGCAGTCCTTCACTACAAAATCATCAAGAACCTAGACAATTACTACCTCCTAGAAATTGATTTAGAAACAGGAAGACACCATCAAATTCGTGCACAATTGGGGCACATCCATTGTCCCATCAAAGGCGACTTGAAATACGGTTTTGACCGCTCTAATAAGAATGCGGGCATTCATTTGCACGCGCGAAAAATTGAATTTACACACCCGGTTTCCAAAGAATGGATTGCTATAGAAGCACCTACACCGAAAGATCCTGTATGGGATGTTTGTCATTTGAAATCCTAAAAAAAAGCGGAAAAAAAGTACGCATCGTGGTCGTTTTTCTCTTGAAAGAACCAAAAAAGCCCGATAGACGTTTGTCTATCGGGCTTTTTGATATCCTTTCGTAAGTTGTTATACGATTTTTTTCATGGCAGTCATCGACGCTCTCAAATACTCACCAATCTCTTCAACAGGATGGTTTCTAATCTCCGCGTTGATTTCAATCAACTCTTTGTTATCGACTCCGTTGTCTCCATCGCTAAATGGACGCCCTACCAAGTTGCTTGGCGCGTTTTTCACGTAATCCGCGATCAATGGCTTGCATGCATGGTCAAACAAATAACATCCGTACTCTGCAGTGTCAGAAATTACTCTGTTCATTTCGAACAATTTCTTTCTTGCAATGGTATTTGCAATCAGAGGCGTTTCGTGCAACGACTCGTAATAAGCAGACTCGTCTATAATTCCAGAATCCGTCATGGCTTCGAAAGCCAATTCTACTCCTGCTTTTACCATCGCTACCATCAGCACTCCGTTGTCGTAAAATTCTTGCTCAGAAATTTCAACATCTCCTGCCGGTGTTTTTTCGAAATTTGTTTCTCCTGTTGCAGCTCTCCATGTCAACAAGTTCACATCGTCATTTGCCCAGTCTTCCATCATGGTTTTAGAGAAATGACCTGAAATGATATCATCCATATGCTTTTGAAACAATGGACGCATGATATCTTTCAATTCCTCTGACACTTTGAAGGCAGCAATTTTTGCTGGATTTGACAATCTGTCCATCATGTTTGTGATACCTCCGTGCTTCAATCCTTCTGTAATGGTTTCCCATCCGTATTGAATCAATTTTGAAGCATAACCCGCATCTACTCCTTCTGCTACCATTTTGTCAAAACACAAAATCGATCCTGTTTGCAACAAGCCACAAAGAATGGTTTGTTCTCCCATCAAATCTGATTTTACTTCTGCGACAAACGAAGAACGCAATACTCCCGCAGTATGACCTCCTGTTCCTACTGCATACGCTTTTGCATAATCCCATCCTTTTCCTTCTGGATCGTTTTCTGGGTGTACAGCAATCAGTGTAGGCACTCCGAATCCTCTTTTGAATTCTTCTCTTACTTCAGAACCCGGTGATTTAGGTGCTACCATAATTACGGTAATGTCTTTTCTTACTTGCATTCCTTCCTCCACGATATTGAATCCGTGTGAGTAGGACAAGGTTGCTCCTTCTTTTAGCAATGGCATCACAGCAGTAACTACCGCGGTGTGCTGCTTGTCTGGAGTCAAGTTGATCAACAAATCTGCCGTTGGAATCATTTCTTGGTAATTTCCTACTGCAAAACCGTTTTCACTGGCGTTTAAAAAAGATTGTCTTTTTTCAGCAATGGCTGCGTCTCTTAGCGTATACGAAACATCCAATCCTGAATCTCTCATGTTCAAGCCCTGGTTCAAACCTTGTGCTCCACATCCAATTATAACTATTTTTTTACCTTTCAATGCTGCTACACCTCCATCAAATTCTGACCTGTCCATGAATTCACATTGTCCCAATTGCTCCAATTGTTCACGTAAAGAAAGTGTGTTAAAATAATTTGCCATTTTTTCTATTGTTTGTTAAATTGTATCAAGTTCAAAAAATTGACTCGAAGAAACCTTTTGCTCCCCAAACCAATTTTTCATTCGTTTGTTTTATTTCGTGTGCAAAAGTATAAAATCCTTTGCTTATATCTTAATTTTCTCTAAATTAAAAACTTAATCTATTTCAGTTTCTCCAACAAGCTTGAAATATTCATCTCTGTTTTGGAAATAGAGATTCTGCCCGAACGCACAAACTGCTTTATCCCATAAGGTTCCAATTGATTGTAAAGTTCTTCTGTATCTTTTCTTCTTCCTGTTTTTTCAATTACAAAAAATTCCGGATCTACTGTCACAATATTCGCGCTGCTGTTTTTGATGACATTCTGAATTTCTCTTTGCTCAAACAACAAACTTGACCCCATTTTATAGAGTGCTGTTTCATGAAAAATAATTTCGTCATCGGTGTGATAGTACGCTTTGATTACTTCGATCTGCTTCTCTATTTGTCCTACTAATTTCTTCACAGCAAGTTCACTCATTCTCGCTACAATTGTAAATCGGTGTACATTTTCTATTTCTGAACGAGACACATTCAAGCTCTCAATATTGATGTGTCTTTTCAAAAAGATCGTCGCAATCCTATTCAACAACCCCGGGTTGTTTTCGGTATATACGGATATGGTAAATAATTCTTCCATTTTAATAATCGTTTAATTGTTGAACGGTTCGTTGCTTTCTTCAAAGTGCAAAACACAAACTCGCAATACTCAGTACTCCTATTAGCTTAACCTTACCTCGGAAACACAAGCTCCTGTTGGCACCATTGGGAAAACATTGTCTTCTTTTTCAATCATCACTTCCAAAAAGTACGATTTCTCTGAAGCAATCATCTCTTTGACCGCTCCCGCCAAATCTTCTCGTTTTGAAACTTTTGTCGCCTGAATGTCGTAGGCCTCTGCCAACTTGATAAAATCAGGATTCACCATGGTAGTGGAAGCATATCTCTTGTCAAAAAATAGTTGTTGCCATTGACGCACCATTCCCAAATATTCGTTGTTCAATACTACAATTTTCACGGCAACTCCTGTCTGTAAAATTGTTCCCAATTCTTGGCAGGTCATTTGGTATCCTCCATCTCCGATGTAAGCAACTACCTCTCGTTTGGGCGCACCCATTTTAGCTCCAATGGCTGCAGGCAGTGCAAAGCCCATGGTTCCCAAACCACCAGAAGTTACGTTGGATCTGGTTTTGGTAAAGTCCGCATACCTTACTGTAAACATTTGATGTTGTCCAACATCCGATACAATGATTGCATCTCCGTGGGTTTCTTTGTTTACTTGATTGATCACTTCTCCCATTGTCAGCCCTTCTTTCGTTGGCTTTAGCTGAGGATTGATCACTGCTTCCAATTCTGTCTCCCAGTGTTTTTTAAATTCGTTGTGCCATGCATCGTGCTTGTTCTGGTTGATGAATGGTAATATTTTACCGAGTGTGTCTTTTGCGTCTCCTAAAACGGCAACATCTGCTTTTACATTTTTATCAATCTCTGCTGGATCAATGTCAAAATGCACCACCTTTGCTTGTTTTGCATAGGTATTTAGACTTCCAGTCACACGATCGTCAAAACGCATTCCAATGGCAATCAATACATCGCATTCGTTGGTCAACTTGTTTGGACCGTAATGCCCGTGCATGCCTACCATACCCACATTCAAATAGTGTTCTGTCGGCAATGCTGACAGACCTAAAACTGTCCAAGCGGATGGAATTCCTGCTTTTTCAATCAAGGCTTTGAATTCTGCTTCAGCTTGTCCTAAAATAACTCCTTGCCCGAAAACAATGAAAGGTTTTTTTGCCGCATTGATCAATTCAGCCGCAGCCTTAAGTTGTTCTGTGTTTGTTTTTGGTACGGGTTTGTAACTTCGTACAGAAGCACATTTTTCATAGGTATAGTCCAATGTTCCCAATTGCGCATCTTTGGTAATATCAATCAATACCGGACCTGGTCTCCCTGATTTTGCGATGTAAAAAGCTTTTGCAATGGCTCCGGGAATGTCTTCTGATTTGGTTACCTGAATGTTCCATTTGGTGACGGGTGCGGAAATACTAATGACATCGGTTTCTTGAAAGGCATCTGTTCCTAAAAGATGGGAAGCAACTTGCCCTGTGATACATACCAATGGCGTGGAGTCAATTTGTGCATCGGCAATACCGGTGATCAAATTGGTGGCTCCGGGCCCAGAGGTTGCCAAGCACACGCCTACTTTTCCCGAGACTCTTGCAAATCCTTGAGCAGCGTGAATGGCTCCTTGTTCGTGGCGCGTCAATACATGCTGCAATTCATCTTGGTATTTGTACAATTCATCGTAGATTGGCATGATGGCTCCTCCCGGATATCCATAAGCCAAATCTGCACCTTCTCTCAAAAGAGATTTCACGACAGCTTCTGCTCCTGAAATTCTTTCTGTTGGGTTTTTCTTTGTTGAATTTTCCATGTTCAAAATTATTTGTGCTATCTCAAAAATTGAAGAGAGTAGGGGTTTTAATTAATATTTATCGGTTACGCATCCTTCAGATGCAGAAGCTACTGATTTTGCGTATTTGAATAAAATTCCTTTGTTGTGCTTTGCTGGAGGGGTTTGCCATTTTGACTTGCGTTCTGCAATTTCATCTTCCGAAACCTGTAAGGTAATGGAATTGTCTTCTGCACTGATGGAAATGGTATCTCCTGTTTCCACCAATCCGATCAATCCTCCTGTTTGTGCTTCTGGTGTGATATGTCCCACAACAAATCCGTGTGTTCCTCCTGAAAAACGACCGTCTGTAATCAAGGCTACTGATTTTCCCAAACCAGCACCCATAATCAAAGAGGTTGGCTTTAACATTTCTGGCATTCCTGGCCCTCCTTTGGGTCCTACATAGCGGATTACGACGACATCGCCTCTTTCTACTTCTCTATTCGAGATCCCTGTGTTTGCTGCTTGTTCTCCATCATACACGACTGCTTTTCCTTCGAATGTCAATCCTTCGTTTCCTGAAATTTTCGCCACGGCTCCCTCTTCTGCAAGGTTTCCGTACAAAATTTGCAAGTTTCCTGAAGATTTCAAAGCTTTGTCTGTCGGGAAAATAACGTCTTGCTCTTCAAACTCCATCGCTTCCACATTCGCCAAATTTTCAGCCAATGTTTTTCCGGTAACGGTCATGCAATCTCCGTGTAAGAATCCTTTTTCCAACAAATATTTCATGATTGCTGGGGTTCCTCCAATACTGTGGACGTCTTCCATCAAATATTTTCCAGAAGGTTTCAAATCGGCAATCAAAGGGGTTCTGTCTGACACTCTTTGGAAGTCTTCCAAGGTAAACTCAATGTCTGCTGCATAAGCAATTGCGAGGTAATGCAATACGGCATTGGTAGAACCTCCCAATGCATTGACCAAAGCCACGGCATTTTCAATGGACTTTTTCGTCACAATATCTTTGGGAGTCAAATCCAACTCGAGCATGTTTTTCATGGCCAAAGCAGTGCGTTCTGCTTCCGACAATTTGTTCGGGTTTTCTGCTGGAATGGAAGAGTTGTAAGGCAAGGCCATTCCCATACATTCGATGGAAGAAGCCATGGTATTGGCCGTATACATTCCGCCACAAGCTCCTGCTCCTGGAATGGCTGCTTTGATGATTTCTCGGTATTCTTTGTCGTCAATTTCTCCGGCTACTTTTTGCCCAAGTGCTTCAAAAGCAGAAACGATGTTCAACTTTCTTCCTTTGTATTTTCCGGAAGCAATGGTTCCTCCGTACACCATCAAAGAAGGACGGTTCAAGCGCAACATGGCAATGATGGCGCCTGGCATGTTTTTGTCACAACCCACTACACCTACCAAACCGTCGTAACTTTGTGCATTGACGACTGTTTCCATAGAGTCTGCTATGATATCTCGAGATGCCAAGGAGTAATTCATTCCGGAGGTTCCCATAGAAATCCCGTCACTGACCCCAATGGTGTTGAAAACCAATCCAACCGATCCTGAGTTGTTGGCTTCTTTTTTGATTTCAGCAGCCAGATTGTTCAAGTGCATGTTACACGGATTTCCGTCATACCCTGTACTCGCAATTCCGATTTGAGGCTTGTTCATGTCCTCATCGTTCAAACCGACCGCATACAACATTGCTTGTGATGCGGGTTGGGACTCGTCTTGCGTCAATCTTCTACTGTGCTTGTTTAATGCCATTTTTTATTCTTTTTATTTTTATGCTTGCACTATTTTTCAACAGGTGCTGTGTCTCTCAACAAATGTATTATTGTCTCTGGTTTTCAAGGTTCTGATCGGTTTTATTTTACGTTATCCAACGCGAAAAAAAACAATGTAAAACACTCAAAAACAATGCTTTAATATTTATTTTCTACAATGATAAACTTTCAAAAAAAACCTTCCTCAATTTCAGAATCAAGGAAGGTCTATGTATCTTTACAAAACAGGCTCCTTTTCATCTGTGCGATCGGACTACCACAGCGACAAGGAAAGCGACGTTTGTATTTAAAATTGCGTTCTTCATTATATGCTTGCAAATATCTAAAATTATTTTAGGATATTCAAACACAAAAAGCGGTTTTTTCACTAAAAATTGAATATTCAACCTTATTATTTCCTAAATTTACATCTGCCTGTGGTTTCTTCTAGGATTTAAGCAAATGAATAGGGAACCGCAATCCAAAAACGAGCCCATTGAGATGAAACGATTGAACTATTTGTCGGTGTACACCTTGCCCTGCTTTGTCTTGATCTCCCTTCAATTAAAGGGCTATGCTACTTTTTTAACGGTGGCCGTTTTTTTTGGTTTGGTTCCTCTTTTGGAACTGGTCATTCCTCCGGATCCTTCGAATGTAGAACGAACGCAACGTTTGCAAGAGCGTAAAAAGAAAGTTTACGTTTGGATTTTGTACCTGTTGGTTCCTGTGCAATGTGGATTGCTCTTGTATTTTTTTAAAAACATCGGGGAGACTCCTTTTTTGAGCATTGCTTATTTCGGAAAAATTTGCAGCATGGGCATTGCGTGTGGGGTTTTGGGATTGAATGTAGGACATGAATTGGGGCACAAAAACCATCGTTTTGTGCAATTTTTGGGAGAGGTATTGCTTCTTTCTTCTTTGAATACGCATTTTTTACCGTACCACAACGCAGGGCACCACCACTTGGTTGCCACCAAAGAAGACCCTGCAACGGCACGCAGAAACGAAAGCGTGTATGCGTTTTGGTTCCGATCGCATTTCAAAAGCTATGCGATGGCCTGGCAACTGGAATTCAAAAGAATGAAACGTTTGCAACAGAAAAACATTTGTTTGGGCAACCGCATGTGCTGCTACACCTTGTGGAACATTGCCTTGCTTTGTGCGGTGTATTTCTTTTTTGGAGGGGCGGTTCTTTGGGGGTTTTTAGGGGCGGCTGTGTTTGGAATTCTCTTGTTGGAAACGGTGAATTATATCGAGCATTACGGCTTGCTTCGAAAAATAGAAAACGAGCGTAACGAGCGGGTCAACCCCAGTCACTCTTGGAACTCAGACCATCCCGTTGGCCGCTTGCTCTTGTTCAATTTGTCACGACATTCCGACCATCATAAAAATGCGCGCAAAAACTATCAGGTTCTGGATTCCCATCCGGAGAGCCCGCAAATGCCGACAGGGTATCCGGGCATGATGTTGCTGTCGCTCGTGCCTCCTTTGTGGTTTCGGTACATGAACAAAAGGCTCAAAAATTCTTTGGAACTCTAAAAAACAATCCCTTTGTTTGAACAAGAATCCACAAGGAGGTTTTTTGTATGTATTTCATCGCATTTAAAAATTAGATTTCCCTTACTGTGTTTGTGTTTCTGTGATGAAAACACACGGACCCAGCGTTGTTTGCGCAACGTCTTTGGCCCCATAGGGTAGTCGTTTTTAAATGCTATGTCGGCACTTTGTACTGGTAACAAAGCGGGATAGCAATTTTTATCCGTAAAGCAATGGTAAAAAAGTTTGTGCTTTTCTGCAAAGGAAAAGAAACAAGTGTCATTTTTGAGCACAGAAAAAGGCGGGTTCAAAAATAACCGCACCGAAAAAAGGCCCGAGAGCCGTTCTAGAAAAGAAATGATTTTTTAACAGCGCGAAAACCATCAGCGCACACTTGGGAATTTTCCAAGTGCGCGGGGTTACTGTGCTTCTTTTTTGAATGCGTCGAGGACTGCAGAGATCGAAGTATTGATTTTTTCTTCGGCCACCTCGTACTGCATCTCTGTGGCTTTTTTCTCAGGAAATTGCTCAATCATCACCGTTTGCGATGGGAAGGCAAAATCGACACCCAAGGCTTTGGCGAGTTTTACAATGGCCATGTGCAAACGGTGTTTCGACGATTGCTCTACCCCCCATTCCAAGGAGAGGAAATAGGTATTGACCAATACCTGCAAGGCCGAATCGCCAAACCCTGTAAATTCTACATTGTAGGACTCTGTGAGGGTTTCGGGATGTGCTTCTATGATTTGTCGGACGCCTTTGACAAAGGCTTCAATCAATTCTGGTGGGGTATCGTACCGAATGCCCAACACGGTTTTGTAACGACGGTATTTTCGCAGGCCTTTGTTGTTGATCACAATCTCAGAGAGTTTGCTGTTGGGAATGGTAAAAATGGAGGTGTCTGCTGCGCGAATTCTCGAGGAGCGGAAGCCTACTTCTTCTACGGTTCCTTCTACGCCTCCTCCCACAATCCAATCGCCAATTTGGAAAGGTTTGTCTAAAAAGATCATGAAGGTTCCGATCAAATTCTTTACGGTGTCTTGCGATGCCAAAGCGACCGCCAAACCACCAATAGAGGCGCCTGCAATCACGGTGCGCACATCGGCCCCAAAAATGGTGAGCATTTTTAAAACTCCTACAAAAATGACCAAGCCTCGCAACAGTCGTTTCAAGATGGGCACCAATTGATCGTCGAGCTTGCTTTCTGTTTTTTCAGAGTAGGAACGATAGACATCCATAAGAACCTCTACAAATTGCAAGAACACGTAGATCCACAACAAGGTTTGGGCAATGTGAATGCCACCCAACAAAACCGCATTGATGTCAATACTAAATTGCAGGATGGGCAAGTATTTTTCTAGAAAGAAAAAGACAAACAAGAGCGCCAAAGGTCTTGATAATTTTCGCAAAGAATCGTTCATGGAATTGTGTGCAAAACGAACGACAGCACGTTCTACAGTTTTCAAAAACCAGAAAATAATTTTTTTCAACACAAAAAACAAACCGGCTCCAAGCAATAACAAAACAACTACGCCCAAATATTGCCACAATTCAATGGAAAACACTTTGAGATGGCCTACATTGGGGATGGTTTTTTTCAAATACTCGGTCCAAATGGGATAGACTTCTCGGTACAATTTTTGAATGGATTGATTGGTTTCTCGGCTGTAATACCAGTTTTCTCCAATTTTCTCGACAGCAATTTGGGGCAATTGATTGGGAAACAAGACATACCTGTTTTTGAGTTCTATGCCGTTGATGGTGTCCAAATAATTGGCATTTCTCGGAAGCGAAGCCATGTTTACGCGCAGTCCTTTTCCGTCCAATACTTGTTTTATCTTGAGCGCAATACCTGCAGCTTCCTTGTCCGATGCTCCGTAAATCGAGGCTGCGGATTTTTCTATATGGTAGGTTTCTTCTTGCAAAAAGAAGAGATGGGTATGCACGGTGTGGTAGGGGGATTCAAGATTTACCGTTTCTTTTGTTTGTCCAAAAGAAAGCAAAGAAACAAGAAATATGAGGTGAAAAAAATGGTTTCTCATGAGTTGAAATTAATGAATTTTAAAAAAAAAGTCAAGCCCTTCTTTTTGGCTTTCGTTTTCTTGAATTGTTTTGGTTTTCAGTGCCGTTTTTGGACTTTCCAAGCACGCTTACAAAGGCGCCTTTTTGGGCCTTTCTACTCTTGCCTTTGCGCTTTCCTTTCGGAGTTTCAACTGCATCGTCGTAGGTGTTTTTCACGCGAAAGTTTTTCTGGTCTTTCGAAAAACGTTTGGTCGGCAGCAGGCGATCTATCAGATCGTTTCGACCTGCTTTTGACAATGTTTTTCGGATCCAATCTTGGTTTTCTTTTTTGTACCAAAAGAAAAAGCGGTGTTGTTCGTCTTTTTCCTTTTTTGTTTTGGGGGTTTTCATTTTCTCCAAGGTATACGGGTGGTAACCGCTGTAATAAATGACCGTGGCCACCGTCATGGGGGTTGGGGTAAAACCTTGTACTTGTTCGAGTTTGAAACCCATGTCTTTGGTTTCTGCTGCCAAATTTGCCATGTCTTCCAGCTCACTGGCTGGGTGACTGGAAATGAAATAGGGAATCAACTGTAGGTTCAGTTTTTTCCGAAGATTGATCTTGTCAAATAATTTTTTGAACTGATGGAAATTTTTAAACGAGGGTTTCCGCATCAATTTCAATACGGGATCCGATGTGTGTTCGGGGGCTACTTTCAAGCGTCCTGAAACGTGGTTGGTAATGACCTCTTCTGTATAATCCTCCAATTCTTTGGCCGGTGCATTTTTATTGAATTCCGGCACCAACATGTCGTAACGAATTCCGGAACCGATGAACGATTTTTTGACTTTCGGATGTTTGTCGACCGCCTGGTACAGGTCGGTCATGGGCGCGTGTGAGGTGTCTAAATTGGAACAAATTACGGGATTGATACAGGAAGGTGCTACACATTTGTCGCAAATTTCTTGTACTTTTCCTTTCATCTGGTACATGTTGGCGGAAGGCCCGCCGATGTCTGATAAATTTCCTTTGAAATCGGGCATGTTGGCCACTTTGTCGACTTCTTCTAGTATGGATCTCTTACTGCGACTTGCGATGAATTTTCCTTGGTGTGCGGAGATGGTGCAAAAGCTACAGCCTCCAAAACACCCTCGATGGGTATTGATGGAAAATTTGATCATTTCAAAAGCGGGAATCGGTCCTCTTTTGTTGTATTTCGGATGCGGCAAACGCGTGTAGGGCAAATCAAAGGAGGCATCAATTTCCGCTTCTACCATGGTCGGATAGGGAGGATTGATGATTACCGTGTGCGCCCCTGCGTCTTGTAAAATTCGTGCACCGTAGGTTTTGTTGGACTCTTGTTCAATGGTTTTGAAATTGGCGGCAAAGGTTTTTTTGTCTTTCACACAGGCTTCGTGGGAACTCAGCACCTTGTCTTTCCAGTTTTTATTCAAGGGCAATGCTTCGCTTTTCGGACGTAAAATTGAAGTTTGCTTGACGGTGGTCAGGGATTCAAAAGGCACGCCTTTTTGCAAGAGTTGTACCACCTCTTTTAAAGGCTGTTCTCCCATTCCGTACACCAACATATCGGCACCAGATTCTACCAATATCGAAGGTTTCAGCTGATCGGACCAATAATCGTAGTGGGTGACTCTTCGCAATGAGGCTTCAATACCTCCCACCAAAACAGGCGTGTCAGGAAATTTTTCTTTGAGTATTTTACTGTATACGGTCGTAGCATAGTCCGGTCGAAAGCCCTTGTCTCCATTGGGGGTATAGGCATCGGTATCTCTTTGTCTTTTGCTGGCTGTGTAATTGCTCACCATGGAGTCCATCACACCGGAAGTCACGCCAAAAAACAAACGGGGTTTTCCGAGTTTGGTAAAATCTTGCAGGTTGTCGTGTACGGAAGGTTGTGGCACAATGGCGACTTTGAGCCCGTAACTTTCCAACAAGCGCCCAATCACTGCAGGCCCAAAGGAAGGGTGGTCTACATAGGCGTCGCCACTGAAAAGAATGACATCCAATTCTTCCCAACCTCTTAGTTTTACTTCTTTGTTGGTTGTGGGCAACCAACTCGACAATCTCAATTCTTGCATGGGGCAAAGATACGACAAACCATTGGAAAATAGTTCCCGTGTCAAACTGCGTAGCTCTGAAATGCGTCCTGTTTTGGAAGACCTGTCTTTTTTACAACAAAAAGCCCAACAGGACTGCTGGGCTTTGCGATGTAGAAAGTGGACCCACTTGGGCTAGACAAGTAGGGTGTCACCTTCTTCTATCACCTCCTCAAAACTAAAATAAGATTGGTCACGAAAACATTTAATTGTCGTAGGCCAAGTAAGCGCCGTCGAGATCAAACTTCAACTCCCTCTTGTTGTCCAGTTCAACTTCAATGTATTGGGCTTCAATTTCTACTTCTACAATGGTTGCATTCGGATGATGGGTGTCGATGTATGCATTGATCGAGTCAACCACTGGAGCGGATAGATTCGCACTTTCAAGGGATGCGTAGTCATTGTCGTCATCATAAACCAAAAAAGAGCCGTCGAGATCAAACTTCAATTCCCTATTGTTGTTCAGTTCAACTTCAATGTATTGTGCTTCAATTTCTACTTCTACAATGGTTGCATTCGGATGATGGGTGTCGATGTATGCATTGATCGAATCAACCACTGGAGCGGATAGATTGGCACTTTCAAGGGATGCGTATTCATTTTCATCCTCTTCTTCACAAGAGCTAAAAGACAATACAGAAACAAGGGTAAATAGTAATAATAAATATTTTTTCATTTTTATGTTTTTTAAATGTTTTGCAAAAAAACAATTTTTAATTAGAGCTGTTTGTAACATAGGTTACATTGAAACCAAACCTTGCATTTTTTTCGCATTGCGATGGGAAAGAAATCTTTAAAAGAACAGGTAGTATAACCAAGCTACTGAAAGCTATGGAACATCTTCTATCAATGTGTCTTTAAATTACTTACGTGGGCTTGAAATAGCTGAATTGAGTGAGGGGATATGCCTATGGTTTAGTTGAAATCTCCTGCTGATAAAGCAAAAACAACAAGCAAACCATATATTGCTGCAAACCTAATTGCCGTTTTGAAGATTGAAAACTTTCTAACTTTGACTTCGTTAATTTCGCTCATAGGAATTTTTTGGAGTTGACCGTTATTATCTAAAGTCAATATTTGCTCATTTTTAAAAACTAAGGTTCCTTTCATATTTGTTCCTCCGACCCCTTTTACCTCAATCTTTTGTTTTTTATCAATTGCAATACTATTAACATCTACTGTCTTGTAGCTAAAGCAACTTTGAAACAAAATTAAAAATGAAAGTAATACAGAAAGTTTTTTCATACTCAAATATAAGAAATTTAAATCTAAAATATTTTAGAGGTCCAGAAATCGCTGAATTATAAGAGGGAGGATATGCCAATGATATCACTCAAAAATTCATAGCATAACTCCCCGTTTTTATTGATAAAAAAGTAGGTGTTTACTTGTAAGTCTAAAAAAAATGTCTGTCAAAAATGAGGGCAATTCGTGTCTTTGAGTAGTTCTTTAAATTATCTGTACTAAAGAAGTTACCTCCCTTTTGAAGGGATGAACAGTTGGTTTCGTAAGGAAAGTC
>Ga0209136_1000088_pt1 | contig 67133 bp, 61 predicted proteins | sample SaaInl0LU_22_DNA_FD_184640 | JGI IMG/M metagenome (GOLD analysis project Ga0209136, IMG submission 184640) | Marine microbial communities from expanding oxygen minimum zones in the Saanich Inlet - ESP_90LU_22_DNA (SPAdes) (version 2) | ecosystem: Environmental > Aquatic > Marine > Intertidal... | reverse complement strand
CACACTATTTTGTTTCAAAATATTAAATCCCTTGATTTTCTATCTCTATTATCCCTTAATAATCACAATAATACTCTATAGGATCCTGAATGTTGACTTGGCAAAAGCTGAAAAAAAAGCTACTTCATTATTTTTCAGACACCCATTGGTACACAATAGTCGTTCTGTTATTTCTCTATGGAATATCGTCATGGGGCTTACTACTTGCTACAGGGGAAACTGCCCTGACCCATCCAATCGACTTTGTTTATTGGTTGATTGTCACCGGATCGACTGTCGGATATGGCGATTATTCACCATCGACATTTGCTGGTAAATTAGTGGTCGCACTGTATATCATACCTGTAGGGCTGAGTATTTTTGCCCTCATTGTAGGTCGTATTGCGACGTGGATATCATTTAAATGGCACAAAAATAATAAAGGGTTAAATAATCACATGACTGAACAACACATATTGATTATGGGCTGGAATGGTGAGCGTACCATGCAGTTACTTAATCTTTTAATCAAAGAAAACGACCAAAATTCGGTCAAGTCCGAAATCATGTTGTGTGTCAGAAAAGACATTACCAACCCACTTCCAGGACAAATTGAATTTGTTAAAGTCAGCTCATTTAATCGTGACGAAGATATGGATCGGGCAAATGTCGCTGAGGCTAAGACGATTTTGATTGATAACCCGGATGACGACATTACGATGACGAGTGCGTTGTATTGTGCCAAGCGTAATCCAGATGCACACATAGTGGCGTATTTTAACGATGAAAGTTTAGTGGGGTTACTCAAAGACCATTGTCCAAATGTGGAATGCACCCCTAGTGTAGCAGTAGAATTACTGGTGAAATCGGCATTTGATCCAGGTTCTAGCTTATTGCACCATGATTTACTCAGCGTTGATGCCGGCCAGGAACAATACTCTGTTTTAGTACCTGACACGGCCTCGACCATGTCGGTTGAGCATTTATTCTTAGGATTAAAAAGACACCATAATGCCATATTCGTTGGTTTTGCAACGGATCATGATGATCATAATATTCATGTGAATCCGGATTTTAATGAACAAGTGAACCCGGGTGATCGTATTTTTTATATCGCAGCACGACGAATCAATGAATTTAATTGGTCATCATTTCAATAAGGAACCTTAATAATGGACACACTTGTCACTTCTTTATCAGGCCTAGGCGGTTTTATTTTATATTTTGCAGCAGCCATCGCATTACTCTTTGTTTTTAAAGTCATTTATAGCAAAGTCACGCCCCATGATGAGTGGGTTCTGATTAAGGAAAAGCAATCGACTGCAGCGGCCATTGCCTTTGGTGGCGCACTGATAGGCTTTGCATTGGCATTATCTGGTGCTGCAGCAAACGCAGTCTCATTTACTGACTTTATTATTTGGGCCGTTGTTGCTTTACTCGCACAGTGTTTGGCGTTTTTACTATTACGCTTCACTTTTATGCCTAAAATTGCTGAACGTATCGAACAAAATGAAGTGTCGGCTGGCATCATGCTGGCAGCCTTATCTATTGCAGTGGGTTTACTCAACGCAGCTTGTATGACCTATTAAGTAGAGGGAGTCCATGATGAATGAATCAAAACGTACTGCTTCAATTGCCTTACCTCAAATGCGCAAGTGGTTCGCCGTAAAACCGCTCGCTGTCGGTATCAGTGCTATTTTTCTAAGTGGCTGTGGTGAAGAACCCGAGCTTGCTTCGATTTACACCAGTATTGATGAATGTGCCAGTGATAATCCAAATTACATGGAAGAATGCACCAGTGCTTATAAAGAGGCAAAAGATGAAGCACTGCGCACGGGGCCTAAGTTTTTGAGCGAAGGCGACTGTGAATTTGAGTTTGGTCAGGATAATTGTGAATACGTGTCAAACCAAGGCAGTAGTTTCTTTATGCCTTTCATGGCCGGTTATTTGATGAGTGAAGTCATTGATGAAGTCGGTGATGCGCTGGGTAAAAAGAAGAAAAAACGCCGCTACTATATGCAACCCATGTTCACTTCATACTCGCGCCGGTCATCTTTACGTGGTCGTTGGTTTAATGCTAGTGGTAAAGACTTTGGTAGTTTGGGACGTCGTGATGTAAAAGTCTATCAATCTGATTTTAAAAAGAAACCCACGGTCAACCGCACCGTGAAACGCGGTGGCTTTGGTAAAAGTGTAGCACGCTCTTCCAGCTCCAGAAGTTTCGGTGGATAGGTTATGTTAAGGCGAGATATTGCTCCCCGTCAGCATTGGCAAGCACTCGCCCAAGAGTACGGCTTTAATTTTCATACCATTAACGGCGAGCCTTATTGGGATGAAAGTGCATATTATCAGTTCACGCTTGAACAAGTGGAACGTGACATAGAAGATCCTACCCAAGAGCTTCACGAGATGTGCTTACATGTCGTCGATGAAGTCGTGCAATCACCAGCGTTATTGACTGATTTTTGTATCCCTGAAGCCTTTCATGAAGCGGTTCATGACGCCTGGTTACAACGCCACCCCTCATTATATTCACGCCTTGATTTAGTGTATGACGGAAAAGGACCCGCTAAGTTACTTGAAAATAATGCAGATACGCCGACAAGCCTTTATGAATCTGGTTTTTGGCAATGGCTTTGGTTAGAACAGTGTGTAGATGGTGGCACATTACCGCAATCTGCCGACCAATTTAATTCACTCCAAGAAAAACTCATTATGCGTTTTCGTGATATCGCAAATATCCATCAGCAAAAAGTCATGCACTTTAGTTGTGCTCAAGATTCTGCTGAAGATAGAGGCACTGTTCAATATTTACAAGACTGCGCAGCACAAGCTGGACTAGAGACACCATTTATTTTCATTGATGATATAGGTGTCACTGAGACCCATCGATTTCTCGATCTGGATGATTTACCCATTCACAGTGCATTCAAACTCTACCCTTGGGAATTTATGTTGAGCGAAGAGTTTGGTGAAATTGCTGCCTACTCATCGACTAAATGGGTTGAGCCTTTATGGAAAAGTGTGCTGTCGAATAAAGCGCTGATGCCATTATTATGGTCTCGTTTCACCGGACATCCTAACTTGTTGCCCAGTTTTTTGCACAAAGATTTAGACAAGGTAGATAAATCTGGGAAATGGGTCAAAAAGCCTATTTTTTCAAGAGAAGGAGCTAACATCATGATTATTGATAATAATGAGGTGGTAGCCCAAACCGGTGGTCAATATGGCGATGAAGGCGTTATATTTCAGCAATTTCATGCGTTACCAAAATTTGGCGATAACTATACATTAATAGGCTCTTGGCTCGTCAATGATATGCCAGCAGGTATGTCCATCCGTGAAGATAACAGCCTGATCACCCAAGACAGTTCTCGGTTTGTTCCCCATATTATTTTAGGGTAAACTCCTCGCCATTATCCAACAGGAAATTAATCTCGTGCCCAATTCAACTCCTCATACCAAACCACAACAACAGAATATGCTAGCGAATCTTGCATTTAACATCATCATTCCCGTTGTGATCATGACCTATGCGAGTAAACCAGAGTATTTAGGCCCATTATGGAGTATAGCGGTAGCATTAGCTTTTCCTGTTGGCTATGGTTTGTATGAGTTGCTACAAACCAAAAAAGTCAATTTTTTCTCTGTCCTAGGAATTGTGAGTGTTTTATTAACTGGTGGGATTAGCTTATTAAAATTACCTGCAGAATATATCGCTATAAAAGAAGCAGCTATCCCAGCGCTAATCGGTATCGCTGTATTAGTGACCCGCTATATGAAAAAGCCATTGATCAAAGTATTAGTACTTAATGAAGCCATAATTAATTGGCCAAAACTAAACGAACGTTTAGTCAGCATCAACAAAGTAGCTGAATTTGAAAAGAAAATTGATATCAGTAACTATATTGTCGCCGCGTCGTTCTTTCTTTCTGCGACACTGAACTATGCATTAGCTAAATGGATTTTAGTATCGGAGCCCGGCACAACAGCTTACACCGAAGAGCTGGGCCGCATGACCGCACTGAGTTATCCTGTTATTGTCATCCCCAGCATGATCATGCTCATCACTGCAATCATGTATATTTTTATGCAAATGAAAAAATTGACCGGTGAAGAAATTGATACTTTCTTGAATCAATAACTAATCCAACAATTCAAATATAGACTTCGCGATATCCGTATTATCTTGATGGCCTGCAAATTTACTCGCACCAGGTCCTATGGCAAATACTTGTACGTCGACAGCGGTGTGACCCCATGTCGTCCATCCCGTATTCGTTTTACGGTCAATGAATGCTTTAATGACAGCCTCTAGTGGTCGATTTTCAGCACTCATATCCATTGCAAATACAGCTTGGATTTCTTCCTCGGTCAGGTCAAATTGTAACGCTGACTGGATGTAAGCAAGACGTTGTTGTGGTGTTAAAGCGGATGCTTTGATAAATTCAATCATGCTCGGCACTGACTGAACAATATTATGGAGTATTTCTGGCTCCCAACGATAATCACCATTCGCCCCTAAAGTCAGCCCTCCAGTACTATGATCAGCCGTCATCACCACTAAAGTGTCAGGGTGCTTTTGTTGATATTCACTTAACCATTCGAGCATCACATGTAAATCATGCATCTCTGCCATCGCAGAATTGATATCACGGCCATGCCCTGCCCAATCAACTTGACTGGCTTCTAGTAATAAGAAATATCCTTGTTCATTTTCCAGAAGACGTACTGCTGTCTGTGCCATATCTTTTAAACGCGTAGGATTGGTATCATCCAGTGCCCAAGGTAAACCTGAAGGGGCAAATAAGCCCAATGCTCCGCCTTTTGTATTTAAACGAGGAAGTTGTCCATAATCATCTATGTACTGATAGCCTTGTGCAACAAACTCAGCAGTTAAATCACGGTCTTCACGGATAAAATAATCAGTCCCGCCGCCTAGCATCACATCAACTTTGATACTGCCATGTAAGCGATCATCGAAAAAGCTATCAGCAATTTCATTGTAGTTGCGACGACTTTCATTATGCGCGACATAAGCGGCCGGTGTGGCGTGAACAATTTGTGAAGTCACCGCGAGACCTGTTTTCATTCCTTTTGATTTGGCGCGATGCAAGACAGTGTTCACCGGTTGTTTATTCGCGTCTAGACCAATCGCTCCATTATAACTCTTTATACCAGAAGATAAGGCTGTCGCACTAGCGGCAGAATCAGTAACTAAGCCCGAGACTTCCGCAGGATAAGTAGATGCGTTTCCAATATGCCATTGATCGAAAATGGTATTATCGAGCTGTGTTGTCGCAGGATCATCGGCGTAATAGCGATATGCCGTAGTATAAGCTGGCCCCATACCATCGGACACAATCATAATAATATTTTTCGGACGTTCACTTGTCACTATTACATCGTCTTTGTTAACGACGATATCAGGCGTCACAATGACACATGCAGACAATAACAGTGAGCTCATACTAAGGGATAACATAGGCAAAAATTTCATCAGCATACATCCTGAAAAAAAGAAAAATAATAGATTCTATTGTAACGGCTAAATCAAAGGGTTCAAATCTTTAAATAAGAAGCTTTTATGACATGGCTCTCTAGTCACATTGTTAAACACATGTTAACGACACAAATAAATATGAATGAAAACCATCCTCAGCATTCATAGTATGAATTAATTAATTGAAAAAATACAACTTTGGGATGAACGACCATAGCCTTATATACAATGTAAATCCCAAGTAAAACCCCAACATAAAAGCGTTTAATAGCCTAAATTCGTTAAATACCAAACATATCAACAGTTCATTCATGAGAGAAATAAAGGTAATCGTAATTATTTATTTTATTTATTATTCTTTGCGTCCTAATATGAATTTGTCTGCAGTGAACGTTGACATTGTCATCATTCACGCCACCCTACACACAACATAAAGGATAAAGACTATGTCTCAATATCAACAAGACCAAGCGGCATTCGCTGCGTTAATTAAAGAACAAGGTAGTGCTTGGAACGCGATCAGCCCAGAGTATGCAGCTCGCATGAAGGCGCAGAATCGTTTTAAAACAGGTTTAGACATTGCTAAATATACTGCAGGTATTATGCGTAAAGACATGGCTGATTATGATGCCGATTCAGCACAATACACACAGTCTTTAGGTTGCTGGCATGGATTTGTTGGCCAACAAAAAATGCTTGCAGTGAAAAAGCATCAAGGTACTACTGACAAGTCTTATTTATACCTTTCAGGTTGGATGGTAGCAGCACTTCGCTCTGAGTTTGGTCCACTTCCTGACCAATCAATGCATGAAAAAACTTCAGTGCCGGCACTTATCGAAGAGCTATATACATTCCTTCGCCAGGCAGATTCACGTGAACTAGGTAACTTATTTAACGAGTTAGATAAAGCAAAAGCTAACGGCGGTGATGTTGCTGCAGTACAAGCAAAAATTGATAATTTTGAAACTCATGTTGTACCTATTATTGCTGATATCGATGCGGGATTTGGTAACGAAGAAGCGACGTACTTATTAGCTAAGAAAATGATTGAAGCCGGTGCATGTTGTATTCAAATTGAAAACCAAGTATCAGACGCTAAGCAATGCGGTCACCAAGACGGTAAAGTAACTGTACCGCATGAAGATTTCTTAGCAAAAATAAATGCTGTTCGTTATGCATTTCTTGAATTAGGTGTTGATGATGGTGTGATCGTAGCACGCACCGATTCACTAGGTGCTGGTCTGACACAAAAAATCCCAGTATCAAATACCGAAGGTGATTTGGCTGAACAATACAATGCATTCTTAGAAGTTTCACCCGTAGAAGATTTAAATGCACTTGCGAATGGCGATACTGTCATGAAACTTAATAACGAAATTGTTAAACCTGTACGTTTACCTAATGGTTTATATAAGTTTAAAGACAATACAGGTTTTGATCGTGTTGTATTAGATTGTGTTACTTCTTTACAAAACGGTGCTGATCTATTGTGGATTGAGACAGAAAAGCCTCACGTAGGTCAAATCGCAGAAATGGTTAACGCAATTCGCGAAACAGTGCCTAATGCCAAACTGGTATATAACAACTCTCCATCATTCAACTGGACATTAAACTTCCGTCAACAAATCTTTGATTTATGGACAGAAGCAGGTAAAGACGTATCTGCATATGACCGAGCAAACTTGATGTCTGTAGAATATGACGATACAGAACTAGCAGCGGAAGCTGATGAGAAAGTTAGAACTTTCCAAGCAGATGCAGCACGTGAAGCAGGTATTTTCCATCACTTAATTACATTACCGACATACCACACAGCGGCGTTATCAACAGATAACTTAGCGAAAGGGTACTTCGGTGACCAAGGTATGCTTGCTTATGTGAAAGGCGTTCAACGTCAAGAATTACGTCAAGGTTTAGCGTGTGTTAAACACCAAGCTATGGCGGGTTCTGATTTAGGTGATACTCATAAAGAATACTTCTCTGGCGACCAAGCATTAAAAGCATCTGGTGAAGATAATACAATGAATCAATTCGACTAATATCAAACGCATCAATTCATCTCAAAACCCAGCTTCGGCTGGGTTTTTTATTGGTCGATGATGTCACACATGAGACACAAATAGTTAAGATAAAATAATATAAAACCACATTCATTAGACTAATATCGTAATGAATTATAATCAAATAAATTTATAATGGTGTTTCTACGACGTATAGGCGACTTAACCATGAATATTGCAAAAATTGACTTAAACTTATTGGTATACCTCGATGTGTTGTTACGCGAGGGCAGTGTAACTAAAGCCGCTAACCAACTAAGTATTACCCAACCTGCAATGAGTAATGGACTAAAACGTTTGCGTGATTTATTTAAGGATCCATTATTAGTCAGAACCAGTGATGGCATGACCCCAACTAAACGTGCGCTAGAATTACAGCCAACGATTCGCGATGTATTGAGTAAGTTAGAGTCATCCATTCAACCTGAGACTGAATTTAATCCAGAAACATCTACGCGCACTTTCAGAATTATGGCTTCTGATTATGCCGAATCAACGTTACTGTTAGAACTGATTGAAGAGCTTAGCTATAAGGCTCCGAATATTACTTTGGACTTAATTACGCCATCAGACGTTACATTTCACGATGTCGAACAAGGTAAAGTCGACATGGCAATCAACCGCTTTGATGAGTTACCCCTCTCCTTCCATCAAAAAGTCATCTGGTATGATCAATTTGCCTGTGTCCTTAACAAAAACAATCCGCGCTGTGAGAATTTCAACCTAGACAATTACCTATCAGGCCAGCATATATGGGTCAGTAAAACAGGATTTGGTATTGGTGTAGGTATTGACCCGAATGAAGTTCAAAAGCTAGGCTGGGTTGATGCAGAACTAACAAAAATTGGTAAGCAACGCCAAATTAGAGTATTTACTCGACATTATCATGCTGCATTGCAGCTAGCAAAAACCCAAAATTTAATTGCAACGTTACCCAGTCGCGCAGCCAAAATTTTTAAAGATGATCCTGATATTGTGGTGCTCCCTCCCCCTTTTGATATACCGCCCATCGCGCTAAAAATGGCATGGAGTGCATTATTACAACATGATGCAGGGCATATTTGGTTACGCCGATTAATTGCTGATGTTTCAGAGCGGATGAATGGATCTTAATGCCAATAAAACGGCAAATATCATTCACCTCATGAATGGCTAGAATAGTTAGTATAATCTAAACATTATCAAATTTTCTCAATATACTAACCTTAGTTTAACTCATTGATAGGATATTGAAGATGCCATATTTAACGCAGAGTCGATTACATATTGACACCACACTGGCTCAATTTATTAACACATCCGTTTTACCAAACACAGGGATTGACGCTGATGCATTTTGGCATGGATTTGAGGCCATACTGGCCGATTTCACCCCTAGAAACATTGCGTTATTAGATACTCGTGACAAACTTCAAGCTAAAATTGATGCGTATCATCAAGACCACAAAACGGATTCCTTTGCCGAATATAAAGCGTTTCTTCAAACTATCGGTTATCTTGTTCCCGAACCAGATGATTTTAGGATCACAACAGCGAATGTTGATCCTGAATTAGCGACGATGGCAGGACCACAGCTAGTCGTGCCTATCAATAATGCTCGATATGCCTTAAATGCTGCTAATGCTCGATGGGGCAGTTTATATGATGCACTCTACGGCACCGATGTATTAAGTGATGAGAATGGTGCCGAAAAAACAGCGACATATAACCCCGTTCGAGGACAAGCTGTCATCAAACAAGCTCGCATCTATCTTAACGATATTGCACCGCTAGCTACTGGCTCTCATTTAGATGCAATCGCATATACCTTATCACCTACTGGCTTGTCTATTACACTCGCTGATGGCGATACGACTGAGTTGCGAGCACCTGAACAATGCATAGGCTACCAAGGTGACATTAGCTCACCATCCGCTATTTTAATTCAGCACAACGGTTTACATATTGAATTACAAATTGATGCAAACCACCCGATTGGATCGGTTGATCCAGCTAATATTAAAGATATATTAGTAGAATCGGCACTGAGTACCATCATGGATTGTGAAGACTCAGTAGCAGCCGTAGATGCAGAAGATAAAACTCTCGTTTATCAAAATTGGTTAGGCTTGATGCAAGGGTCATTGCATTTAACAATGACTAAAAATGGTCAAACCATTACCCGTAAGATGAATGCAGACCGACAATACACAGGGATTAATGGCGATGAAATCACCCTAAAAGGGCGTAGCTTAATGTTTGTTCGTAATGTGGGTCATTTGATGACGAATGATGCGATCTTGTTTGATGAGCAGCCCATCTTTGAAGGGATCATGGATGGCGTGATCACATCACTCATTGCATTACATGATTTACAGCGTAACAGTCAATTTACGAACTCTCAAACAGGTAGCATTTATATCGTAAAACCCAAAATGCATGGACCTGATGAAGTTAAATTCAGTGATGACCTATTCAATGCGATTGAAGATTTACTTCATCTTAACCGCCATACCATTAAAATTGGGATCATGGATGAAGAACGTCGGACATCGATTAATCTCAAAGCTTGTATCGAACAGGCTCAGCATCGTGTGGTCTTTATTAATACTGGATTCTTAGATCGCACTGGAGATGAAATTCATACTTCGATGTATAAAGGCGTATTTGCTCCCAAAGCAGAATTAAAACAACGCCCATGGATCGCGGCATATGAAACAGCGAATGTCGTCACGGGTTTAAGGGCTGGTATGTCAGGCAAAGCTCAGATAGGGAAAGGCATGTGGCCCATTCCCGATCAAATGGCGAATATGATGGAAGCTAAGATTGGTCATCCTCAATCAGGTGCGAATACCGCTTGGGTTCCATCACCTACTGCTGCGACTCTACACGCCCTGCATTATCATCAAGTTGATGTGTATGGTGTACAAGCAAGCCTGGACAATAGTGAATTTGATGGCATCGATACCATTTTAGATATACCGCTATTAGAGCCTACTCGAGTCTTAAGTCCAGAGTCTATACAATGGGAACTCGATAATAATATACAAGGTATATTAGGTTATGTAGTACGTTGGGTGCATCAAGGTGTTGGCTGTTCAAAAGTTCCTGATATTAATAATGTGGGTTTGATGGAAGACCGTGCGACGTTACGCATTTCAGCTCAACATATTGCTAACTGGCTAACACATGATGTCGTCACGCTTACACAAATTGATGAAACATTGGCTCGTATGGCGAAATTAGTCGATGAGCAAAATATCGATGATAATGAATACATTCCTATGTATCCCAATTACCATGATGCGGTAGGCTTTCAAGCGGCAAGAGATTTAATCGTACTTGGTACCATACAACCTAGCGGATATACCGAACCACTTTTACACGAACGTCGCCGTGAAATGAAGGCCCGATTAAGATAATTCAGTGTAATTGTTTTATTTAAAAACTGGCATCATTAACTCATATTTGATGCCAGTTGTTGTAGTAATGAGAAAACTCGTTGCAGTCAACGACTTACTGACCTTTACCAAATAATACCACTTCAATAGTTCTAATAAGGACTAGAATATCGAGTAAAAAGCTTTGATGTTTGACATAATATAAATCATATTTTAACTTTCCTTCAGCATCTTCAATACTCGCACCGTAAGGGTAATTTAACTGTGCCCACCCAGCTAATCCTGGTTTAACATTATGACGTTTGGAGTAAAAAGGGATTGCCTGTTCTAATTGTTCAACAAACTCAGGTCTCTCTGGGCGAGGCCCGACAAAAGACATATCGCCTTTAAATACATTATACAATTGAGGCAACTCATCTAATCGGTATTTACGTATAAAACCACCTACACGTGTCACTCGTACATCGTTTTTATCCGCCCATTGAGCACCATTTTTTTCAGCATCAATACCCATACTACGAAACTTATAGATGGAAAACGGTTCACCATTTTTACCGACGCGAACTTGTTTATAAAATACTGACGCCCCTGTTTTACGACCATCATCAACATAGATAATTAATGCGGTAAGTAACATAAAAGGCCACACAAATAACAATACCAGTGTAGCTAAAAATACATTAAAGCTATAATTTCTGATTTGTCTAAGATAGCTTTGTGATTCAAATCCTTTAGAATAAATCAACCAACTCGGGTACATTAGATTGACCATGATCTGACCTGTTTCACGTTCCATAAAGTCTAATAAATCAGAGATTTGTACTCCGTGCATACGACAGTCAAATAAGACTTCAATCGGTAATGTGCCACGGCGTTGATCCGCTGCTATCACCACTTCATTAATTTCATTTTCAACCACAAATGCCTTAAGTGAATTCTCAATATCAATGTCGAGAACAGGTTCTTTTTTAATCCCATTCTCCATATCATCTCCTGCAACAGGGATAAAACCGACAACGTCAAAACTTCGACGATCTGAAGCACGACGCATTTTTTGCTCAATCGTTGACGCGCGTTCCCCGGCACCTAAAATGACAATGCGACTCTTCGCTAACCCCAATGAACCATAGCGGACCATAAAGAATCTAAATACAGAAACGCTAGTAATCGAGAGCCCTATACTCACCACAAAATAGTAAGGATGTATCAAAATCTCACGGAAAAAGATAATCGTGATGACATACATTGCAAAGAAAGCAAGACCGTTAGCCACGAAAATACGTCGGACAATACCACGAATAGACTCACGCAATTTAGGTTCATATAAACCAAGAGACAGTGAGCTCATCAGAATAAAAAAAGTAAATGTGACAATAAATGGTATATATGAAGTATCCAAATCTGGAGCAGCAGGATCTAAAAACTTAACCACATAAAATGTAATGTATAAAATATAAGAGATTAATAACGCTTCAGATATGATTAACGAACTAAATCTTCTATTTTTAAAATTCTGATGCTGGCCCATATACTTCCTAGAATAATTTGATAATTTTAGGTCAACTGATTATTGACTTCTAAAAGGTTATCGACCAAATTAAAAATTACTGAAGTTTATTGATAGCCCATTGCTTTTTTTGCGAACCATTTTTTGATGGGAGGGATAGCATGTAGTAAATTCAACGCTTTATTTCGGCCTACCACTAGCCCAGGGATAGCATTTGAGAAAACCGTCACGAGCAAACTCGTCATATTGATCACTATTTGTCGATCAGTTTCTCGTAACGCTGCAAATCGATCTTGGTGAGAGTGAGCACCTAGCATCTCAATACTCGATAATTCTTTAATCGATGCAATAAAACTGATGACATCGCGGATACCTAGGTTAAACCCTTGCCCCGCAATAGGGTGCAACGCTTGTGCAGCATTACCTAAGGTGAATACTCGTTGGGCACGACCAGAGTGACAAGTTAACTTTAATGGAAAATGTTGGCGGGTAGATACGTAGCTAAATAGCCCGGCACGATCACCAAATGCCTGTTGCAATGCATTCAGAAAACGATTGTCATCAAGTGCACAAAGTGTTGTTATATCTTGCTCAGTACCACACCAAACTAATGAATAATATTGAGTACAATGAGTATCGTGTAACGCATCGCGATGCATAGGTAGTAATGCCAATGGCCCGTTTTCAGTAAAGCGCTCAAACGCGGTTAATTCAGTCTGGTAACGTGCAGGACCTGAACGACTGACTCCAACAATAGACACTAGGGCATGTTGCTGATAATCAATCATATTTGGCACTATGCCTAATGAAGTTTTTAAATCCGTTCCCTGACCATCCGCAAAGACTATCGTTTTAGCATGGATAACCTGTCCCGTTGCTAACCTTGCAGTCACCCCTTCGTCGGATAACTCAACAACACGGCATTGAGTGTTTTCGAATAACGCGATATCGTCTGCACTTTGCTTGCTTAACTGTTGAGTAATGACCGTTTCTAAAGCACTTAGCTGAGTCACATACCCTAACGCCGATACCCCTTGTTCTTGCGCACGTAACCGTGTTTGTCCTAAATGCCCACGATCACTAATATGAATTTGTTGAATTTGTGCATGACACTCGGGTAAAGGGATCCCCATTGCAGCCAAGTGGCACTCAGTGCTATGAGCCAGTGCAATAGCCCTAACATCATCGGCATACACATTAGATTGATGAATACTACCTGATGATACTAAGGTAACGTGGAGACCTAATTTATCATGCAATAATCCTTGGCAAAGCGCTAAACCCACAACTCCCCCTCCAACAACTAGGATGTCGGTGGTATGAATATTCTCTTGTTGTGCTGTCACATTCTGCACTTAAGCACCTGTACTCATTAATTGTTCAATATCCGCTATCGTTTTTGGAACATCACTGGTTAAAACGTGATTCCCTGATTCAGTGATCACAATATCATCCTCAATTCTCACGCCGATACCGTGAAACTGTTCAGGGCAATCACTTCCTGGGGCGATATAAATTCCTGGTTCAACAGTGATTACCATTCCTGGAGATAACGGACGCGGTTCACCATGATGTGTGTATTCACCGACATCATGTACATCAAGCCCCAAATAGTGCCCCAACCCATGCATAAAGTATTGGCGATACGTTAACCGCTCAATATTATCGTGTAAATTACCCGTCAAAATACCTAAATCGAGTAACCCTTGAGTAATGATTTCCACGACAACCTGAGTCACTTCTGGTATGAGCGCATCGGGTTTAAGTAACTCAAGTGCGGCTAACTGAGCATCTAGAACAATGTTATAAACACTGGCCTGTACAGTTGTGAAGTACCCACTAACTGGAAATGTTCTTGTAATATCCGCAGCATACCCTTCTAATTCACCACCGGCATCAATTAAGACTAAATCGCCATTTTGTAACGGTTGGTTATTTTGGGTGTAATGCAAAATACAAGCGTTATCCCCTCCTCCAACGATACTCGTATAGGCGGGATGACGTGCTCCATTGCGAGCAAATACATATTGGATTTCAGCTTCTAAATGATATTCATTTAAACCCGGTTTACATATCTGCATCGCCTGACAGTGGGCTTGGGCTGAAATATCTGCCACTGATTGCATCAGCGCTATTTCGGCAGGTGATTTAATTAACCTTGCCTCGTCTAACCAACTCTGCACATCGATATGGCTCGATGGGGCTAATACGCCTTTTTTCGGGATCTGTTTCAACGCTAATATTGTTTTATCAACAGCTCGTTTAACGTGGGATTGAATAAATAAACTGTAAACTGTCGTCTTTCCTGAGAACATATCAATCAGTTGTGCTGTCAACTGGGTGTTATCAAATGCACTATCTACCGCCAAGCTGTTGATAGCAGCGTCTGCACCTAATCGTCTACCATGCCAAATTTCAGCTTGCTCGTCTTTGGGTTGCACCGAAATACCAACATGCGTTTGGCCAGCGCTGTCTTTGATTAATATTAGGGTTGCATCAGGCTCATTAAAGCCGGTTAAATACCAAAAGTAGCTGTCTTGACGAAAATTATATTCAGTATCATTACTGCGCGTTTGGGCAGATGCGGCACCGATAACACAAATACTATTGGTTGCCATTAGGCTGAGTAATTTAGCACGACGGGCTTGATGTTCAGATAACGCAATCTTTTTCATAACTCATATCCCAATAATTAATGCACGGTAGGATCAGTCTCAATCGGCATAGGCTTATGAGCAGGTTGACACTCATTAAAACAACTCATCGCAATCACTCGCACATGTTCAATTAAGATAAGCAGTTGTGCCTGGGTTTCGTCATTTTCGTCTTGATCATCGACACTTTCCATACGCGAAATTTCAGAGAAGTCTTGAATCCCCTCTTTAACTTCATCAGAGCGTTGATCTAACGAAGGCTGATGCAAACCAAATCCGAGCATAAACCCTTGCACCCATAGAATGATCCCTTGTGCCTGCTCACTTAAAGGTGCATCAGTATCGGGTAAACATAACACCAAACCAAATTCAGCATCAGTAAGTTGATTGACGGTTTGTCCGTAAAGATGTTGCAAATGAGTCACTAAAGGTAGGGCAAATGGTTGAGAGTTATTTGCTACATCCGTTAACACAGACACCCAGTCTTGATTATCTAATGTCATACCACCGCATAACATACCACAGATAATCCCATGCACCTCGGCGCCATCGATTAATACATCATGTTTAGCTAACAGTTCGGTGGTATTTATAAAGTTTGCAATGGTACTCATAAAGGCATCTCTTATCAGGCAACAAAATAGATTGAAAACGAGGTCTAGGCCTCAAATGAATGTAATAGCATATCAAATTAATTCAATAAATACTTAGCCGAACCAATTTGATTGTTCACATAATATGCTGCGCCAATATATTTCATATAATCTCATATACAAGTTCTTTCATATTCTGTATTCTAATTACAGTCTCCTGGGATGTTGGCATGTTCATACATGTCCCTGGCCGATGCTTAAAACCTAGGAAGTTGATTCCACTACTTTTGCGCAAGCTCAACCCGTATTGAGACGCCTGCGGTAGTGATGATACCTCCGCCCTGAACATTTCGGCGTTCGGGCGAATTATGACCTGCGGCATCTTGGGCGACATTATCTTCATTCTCTTATATAATTCTGCTATTCAATTAAACAAATAACTCGCGGTAAATTATCCTATGGCAGTGATTAACTTTGGTTCAATTAATATCGACCACGTATACCAAGTAGACCATTTTGTTCAACCCGGTGAAACGTTAGCGTCCAATGACTATCAAGTATTACTTGGGGGGAAAGGCGCTAATCAATCTATTGCACTAGCCAATGCCGGTGCTGAAGTCTCTCATGTTGGGTGCATCAATCATAATGATGTCCACTTTAAACAAGCCATGATCAAACATGGTATCAATGGCCGTTTTATTCGATGTACCGATACCGCATCTGGGCATGCCATCATTCAAGTTACACCCAGTGGTGAAAATGCGATATTTTTATTTGGTGGCGCTAATCAAGAAATATCCACACAAGATATACAAGCAGCTCTAGCTGATACACAGTCGGGTGACTGGGTATTACTACAAAATGAAACCTCTGGCACTGCGGATGTGCTTGCTGCAGCCAAAGCAAAGGGACTGAAAGTCGCATTTAATCCTGCGCCAATGACCAATGACATTAAATCATTAAATTTCACACATATTGATTTATTAATTGTCAATGAAGTTGAAGCAGCTGAGCTGTCTGATTGTTCTCAAATGGATGATATTGAAGCGTTTTTCCATACACATTTTGCCCATGCAGAAGTCATTATTACCTTGGGAAAACAAGGCGCGAAATTTATCCATGCTCGACACACTGATAAAGGTGACATTGTTATCCCAGCATTTGTCGTTGAGGCTACTGATACTACGGCAGCAGGCGATACATTTATCGGTTTCTTTATGGCTCATTACCAACAACACAAAATACCCCAACAAGCGTTGAAATTTGCTTGTGCAGCGTCTGCATTGGCGGTAACAAAATCTGGGGCAGCGCAATCTATACCTCATGCTGATGATGTTGAAATGTTCTTAGCACAACACAACCAAGCCAAATAACAAGGAATGCAGATGGTTAATAATAACGAAACCCGCCATAAAATTATTCTTGATACAGATCCAGGTATCGATGACGCTATGGCTATATTTTTTGCATTCCAAGCCCCACAAATTGATGTGCTTGGATTAACGACTGTCTTTGGTAATGTACCTGTGGCTATGTCTGCACAAAATGCTATCCGCCTTTGCGATATTGCTCAACAACATGATGTTCCCGTCACACAAGGTGTCGGTATGCCATGGGTAGGTCCTGAATCTTCGTATGCCCATTTTGTGCATGGTGATAATGGTTTTGGTGATATCCCGGTCAATCCACCATCACGAGAATGCGATCCACGTTCATCTGCACAATTTATTGTCGATACCGTTAAAGCCCACCCAGGTGAAGTGACCATAGTCGCTGTCGGACCTTTGGGTAATCTTGCCTTAGCATTACGTTTATGTCCGGAGTTACCTCAATTAGTCAAGCAAGTGGCCATTATGGGCGGTGCAGCTTATGTAAAAGGCAATGTCACGCCAGTAGCTGAGGCGAATATTTGGAATGATGCTCATGCAGCCCAAATTGTATTTGCTGCAGGGTGGCCACTTGTAATGTTTGGCTTAGACGTTACTTATGATATTCCGTTTGCACCGGACTTCGTCGATATTTTAGCGCAGCAACATCCGATATTAGGTGGATTTGTCAGAGACTCTTCACAATTTTATATGGACTTTTATTCTCAAGGTTTAGACCAACGAGTGTGTTATTTCCATGATGCTTTCCCGCTAGCTTATTTGATTCAGCCTGATTTATTTGAGCTGACTGAAGGTCATATGCGAATCGGTACCTCCGAATTAGATCGAGGTCAGACGATGTTCGCTGCACTAGGTGATACCATGAGTCCTTTATGGACACAAGCAAGCACTGTAAAAGTAGCGACTAAGGTTAATCATAGTGAATTAACGACGCTCTTTATCGAGACCTATGGGAAGTAATTTGTGAACACAGACCCGCTTATTATGTCTGCTCGCCAAGCATTGCGCGCCGAGTTACGTGCTAAACGGCGTGCTTTATCTGAGCAGGAACAATGCCATGCACAACAACAGTTACTCACTCAGGCGTCTGATTTCATTCACAATGCTGATATCATTGCCGCTTATTTACCCAACGATGGGGAAATATCACCACAGACATTAATTGATTACGCTTGGGCACATAATAAAACGGTGGCATTACCCGTCCTTCATCCGTTCCACCCACAAACGTTGTTATTTGTTCGCTACACATCACAAAGTAATATGACAAAGAATAAGTTCGGGATCCCTGAACCGCAACTGACTACTCAAGACATCATTCCAATACATACTATTAATAGGATATTCGTCCCGTTAGTCGGTTTTGATGACCAAGGTAACCGTATGGGGATGGGGGGTGGATTCTATGATCGCACGTTAGCACCGATTACCGAGTCTCATCAGGTAGGATATGTATCGTTCAAAATTTCGACACCGCCAACTCTAATAGGCCTTGCCCATGATGTTCAAATGCTCGATTCTATACCATGTGCACAATGGGATATACCGATGTCGCATATCCTCACCCCACAAAAATGCATCACAATGACAGATTGTTAGCTCACTCTTATACGATTTAAGCTACACTAACTGATAGTTATTTTATTAATTTTTGACCTTAAGAGATCAGACTCATGACCCAAGATGACAAAAAACGTGCAGCAGCTCAAGCGGCTCTTGCTTATGTAAAACCTGACGATATTGTTGGTGTTGGTACAGGCTCTACGGTGAATTATTTTATCGAAGCGTTAGCTGCCAAAAAAGATCTCATCGAAGGTGCCGTCTCTAGTTCTGATGCTTCCACTCAACAACTTAAAGCTCTTGGTATTGAAGTATTTGATTTAAACAGTGTGGACCAATTTGATATTTACATCGATGGGGCCGATGAAATCACTGAACACAAACATATGATCAAAGGTGGTGGTGCCGCATTAACTCGAGAGAAAATCGTATCTGCCGTTGCTAAAACCTTTGTGTGTATTATTGATGACACAAAACAAGTCGGCATGTTAGGTGATTTTCCATTACCAGTTGAAGTCATTCCTATGGCACGCAGTTATGTGGCTAGAGAATTAGTCAAACTTGGTGGTGACCCTGTCTACCGCCAGGGTGTAATCACCGATAATGGCAATGTTATTTTAGATGTCCATAATTTAACCATTCTTGATCCTCGCGCACTAGAAACAAAAATCAATCAAATTGTAGGTGTGGTCACGAATGGATTATTTGCCCATCGAGGCGCCGATATATTAATCGTCGGAGGGGAAGACGGAGTTAAAACTTTATAACAACATTATCCGTCTAAGACTAAAAAAAACTATTCAGCAAGGTCGCAATTTGATAAATTAAGCATTTAGACGTCTAGATGTCTTTTTATTTTTTTTCTACAGGTTTACATTCCATGAGCAAGGTTTCACTTCCAAAAGACAAGATTAAAATATTATTACTTGAAGGCGTTCACGAAAGTGCGTTAGAAACATTAAAAAATAATGGTTACAGTAATATAGAGTATCTCAAGACCTCATTACCCGAAGATGAGTTAGTAGAAAAAGTGAAAGATGTCCACTTTATTGGATTACGTTCACGCACGCAAATTACTGAACGTGTGGTTGAAAGCGCGAAAAAACTTGTTGCTGTAGGTTGCTTTTGTATTGGCACTAACCAAGTTGATCTTACCGCCACCCAAATCCGTGGTATTCCGGTTTTTAATGCACCGTTTTCTAATACGCGTTCTGTTGCAGAATTAGTACTTGGTACTTTGATCCTATTACTACGCGGTATCCCAGCAAAAAATGCAAAAGCCCATCGCGGTGAATGGGATAAAAGCGCCAATGGCTCTTATGAAGCTCGTGGTAAAACACTCGGTATCATTGGTTATGGTCATATCGGCACTCAATTAAGTATCCTCGCTGAACATTTAGGTATGCGCGTCCAGTTCTTTGACATCGAAGATAAACTTGTTCTTGGTAACGCTACTCAAATTAAAACGATGAAACAGCTCCTTAACACCTCTGATGTGGTGAGTCTGCATGTTCCAGAAACCGCTGAGACTCAGAATATGATTGGCGCTGAAGAGATTGCTCAGATGAAAGACGGCTCCATCTTAATTAATGCGGCTCGCGGTACTGTGATTGATATCCCAGCATTAGAGTCCGCCTTAGAATCAGGTAAGTTAAATGGTGCTGCAATTGACGTATTCCCAGTTGAACCTAAATCTAATCATGAAGAATTTGAATCGCCTTTACGTCGTTTTGATAATGTGATCCTCACACCTCATGTTGGAGGCAGTACCCAGGAAGCACAAGAAAATATCGGCATAGAAGTCGCAGGTAAAATGGCGAAATATTCGGATAATGGCTCCACTCTTTCGGCAGTCAACTTCCCTGAAGTGTCATTACCAGGTCATAATAAACACTCTCGTTTATTGCACATCCATAAAAATGCACCCGGTGTACTCACGCAAATCAACCAAGCGTTTGCATCACAAAACATTAATATCGCCGCACAGTACTTACAAACCAACGAAAATATTGGTTATGTAGTTATCGATGTTGAAACCGATAGAGCCGATGATGCGTTTGCACAATTGACTCAAATTGATGGCACAATTAAGACTCGTATACTACATTAAAGATTAAAGTACAGCTCAGTACTAATAAGATACCAAAAAGGCTTAGACGCGATTTGAAGTGGATATTAATATAAACACTTCAATGCAACTAAGCCTTTTTTATGGATGGGATAAATGATTTAGAAAAAGGTATAGACGAGTGTCACAGCAGTCTCAGTATCTAACTTCTTACTGTCACCCTCGACATCCGTGTTATGATCCAATTTTAAAGATACTTTCATCGATAACGCGTCTTTTAATGTCGCAGAAACGGCTGTTACGGAGCGTGATTTCGTATTATCGCCACCAAATTCCGAAGATAATGATTGGGTGATTTTTGCCGAGTCAGATAGTCTTAATGAATATTGCAACGCCGCACGAACAATTATACTGTCTAAATTCTTACCATCTTGGCTTTCTGAAAAACTATAACCCGGACCTACTGAATAACTGAACTTAGATTTTTCATTGGAAAATACTTCCTGGTTCCAACCTAATGCCACAGTCGATTGATATTTAAAATCAGAGAAACGATCATCTTCATAGGAACCAAATACGAATAAACGTTGATTTTCTTGGGTTAGCTTGTAGTTAGCTTGTCCCGATAAAAAATATTTTTGAGCTGTCGTCTCAGTCACTTCATTGCCAGCACGATTGACTTTATCTTGCTTGTATAAAGCATCAAACTTATATTCATTACTCCAATCTGTTAACTCTTGAGTCCCTGCTAAACCAGCACTTAACGATGTCGCTTCGGTATTACCAGTAGTAATAATTAAACCGAACTCTCCATCCATAGAGATGGATTTATCTTTTTGAGCAACACTCGGCGCGGCTGCGAATAATGCGCATAAAACAAGGGCGACTGGCACCTTAGTCTTCGACATAATTTTCCTTATTAATATTAGCTTGATAGAGCAAGTTTAGAATTTTTATAGCGTTAAAACAGCGCATATTCTAACGTTATTTTGCTTCAGTCTCTATTAAAATAGATCTTTTTGAGGTCCTGTTGTAGATGTTACAGGTAAAGGCTCTTTGATTTTTAAAGTCTGTGTTTGTTGTCTTCGTAAATAAGCTTGTTTACGACGCATGCATGCATCATTGATGATCTTCTTGGTATTATCGTCAACTTTGAGCCAATTAAGTCGCTCATCACGAGAGCGATAACAGCCACGACAATAGCCTTTGGGACCAGATTGGCAAATACCAATACATGGACTAGGCACTTCAAACAATTCAATCTGACGCATATAGCACTTTAACAATTATTAATCATGTCATGATAACAAAAAAAATCCCTAAACTGTTGCCAGTAATAGGGATTGTTTATCTGTTTTACCAATTTTTACGAAAATCTTACTTTTTCTTTTTCGCTTTTGGATTCGGTAAATCAGTAATACTGCCTTCATAAATCTCAGCAGCAAGGCCTATTGATTCATTCAGTGTTGGGTGAGCATGGATTGTCAATGCAATATCTTCTGCATCTGCACCCATCTCAATCGCTAAACCAATTTCACCTAGCATTTCACCTGCATTGGTACCTACCATTGCCCCACCGATAATACGGTCAGTATCTTTGTCAAAGATTAACTTAGTTAAACCATCTGTGGCATCAGAAGCGATAGCGCGACCAGAAGCAGCCCATGGGAATGATGCGGCTTCGTAATTGATACCTTGCTCTTTGGCTTCTTTCTCAGTTAAACCAACCCATGCTAACTCTGGCTCAGTATAAGCAACAGAAGGAATACACTTAGGATCGAAGTAATGTTTCTTACCTGCAACCACTTCTGCAGCGACATGACCTTCGTGAACCGCTTTATGTGCAAGCATTGGTTGACCAACTAAGTCACCAATTGCAAAGATATGTGGCACGTTAGTACGCATTTGTTTATCAACATTGATAAACCCACGCTCATCAACTGTTACGCCGGCAACGTCTGCACCTACCAATTTACCATTAGGCTTACGGCCAACAGCAACAAGGACTTTGTCATAACGTACTGGCTTAGCTGGCGCTTTTTTACCTTCAAAGCTGACATATAAACCATCTTTTTTCGCTTCAACGCCTGTCACTTTAGTTTCTAGCATGACGTTAAAGGTATCTTTGATCGTTTTGTTATATACCTTAACAATGTCTTTATCGGCAGCTGGAATTAACTGATCTAAGAACTCAACCACATCAATCTGTGAGCCCAGTGCATTATATACGGTACCCATTTCTAGACCAATAATACCACCACCTAATACAAGCATTTTGCCAGGGATATCTTTCATCTCTAACGCGCCAGTAGAGTCAATGACACGATCATCTTCGGGAATGAACGGTAAAGAAACTGGCTCAGAACCAGCAGCAATAATCGCATTGTCAAAAGAAATAGTTGTCGTACCTTTATCGCCAGTCACTTCAAGTGTGTTACTGCCGGTAAATTTACCTAAACCTTGCACAAATTCTACTTTGCGCATTTTTGACATACCACTTAACCCCTTGGTTAACTGGCTTACTACGCTATCTTTCCAGTCGCGTACTTTATCTAAATCAATCTTTGGCTCGCCAAATGACACACCATGGCTAGATAAATGCTTCGCTTCTTTGATAACTTTCGCTACGTGCAGTAATGCTTTTGATGGAATACAACCCACGTTAAGACATACACCACCTAAGTTAGCGCGGGCATCAACTAGTACAGTATCAATCCCTAAATCGGCAGCACGGAACGCGGCAGAGTAACCGCCAGGACCGGCTCCTAAAACAACTAGTTGCGTTTTAATTTCGCTCATTTTGACCTCAAAATCTTTAAATTTAGTTAAGGTTTATTTAACGTTAAGTATTTTACAGAATAATCTGACGTAAATCACCCAACACATTCTTAATATGTACTGCAAAGCGTGCGGCTAGCGCCCCATCAATCACACGATGGTCGTATGATAATGATAATGGCAACATTAACCTTGGTTCAAAATCTTTACCATTCCACTTTGGTTTTATCTCAGATTTAGACACACCCAAAATAGCAACATCCGGAGCATTCACAATTGGTGTAAATGCCGTACCACCAATGCCACCTAAACTAGAAATAGTAAAACAACTACCCTGCATATCAGCCGCTTTTAACTTACCATCACGTGCTTTAACGCTAATATCCATTAACTCTTTTGATAGCTCATGTACGCCTTTTTGATCGACATCGCGAACCACCGGCACAACTAACCCGTTCGGTGTATCAACTGCAATTCCGATATGGAAATATTTTTTCAATATCAAGCTCTCACCATCAGCAGATAATGAAGAGTTAAATGTAGGGTAAGCTTGAAGCGCATCAGCAACTGCTTTCATCATAAATACAAGCGGGGTAATTTTGAAACCAAGCTTACGTTTTTCACACACGACATTTTGTTCTTTTCGGAACGATTCCATATCAGTGATATCGGCTTCTTCAAACTGTGTGACGTGTGGAATTGTCACCCAATTTCGATGTAAATTTGGACCAGAAATTTTCTGAATACGCGTTAACGGCTTTTCTTCAATCTCACCAAACTTACTAAAGTCTACCTTCGGAGCTGCTAGAACTTGTAAGCCCCCTTCACCCGCTGCCGTTGCAGTGGCTGCAGTAAGCTTAGGACGAGATAACTCATATTTCACATAGGATTGGACGTCTTCTTTAATAATTCGACCTTTATTTCCCGACCCATTAACTTGGGTTAAATCAACACCAAATTCACGTGCTAAACGACGTACTGACGGAGAAGCATGTACTTTACCCGTAGGTTTTATTGTCGCTGCAGAAGGATGATGTGGTACTGGTGGTGCTTTAGGTGCCGGCGCTGGTGCAACCGGTGCTGGTGCCGCAGCAGCAGGGGCAGATACAGGCGTCGCTTCAACTGGCGCGCTACCGGCCACTTCCAAATGCACAACCAAGCTACCTTGGGATACTTTATCGCCCACATTAATGTGAACTGACTTAATCGTACCAGCCTGTGGCGATGGCACATCCATTGATGCTTTATCGGTTTCTAAGGTGATAAGTCCATCTTCAGCTTCAACCGTATCACCGGCAGCGACTAATACATCGATAACATCGACATTTTCATCACCGCCAATATCTGGCACCGTCACTTCAATTATAGCAGCACTTGCTGGCGCTGCAGCAGGTGCTGGTGTGTCTGTTACTGGCGCTTCTGCAGTTGGAGCTTCAGCAGAGGCTGTGGCTAATGTTACGACTAGCGAACCTTCGGATACTTTATCACCTACATTCAAGTGCATGGCAGTGATCGTACCTGCCTGCGGGCTAGGTACATCCATAGAAGCCTTATCCGTTTCTAACGTCACTAAACCATCTTCTACTTCTACGGTGTCGCCAACCGCTACTAAAATTTCAATCACATCGACATTTTCATCACCACCAATATCTGGCACAGTGACTTCAATAGTAGTCGATGCTGCAGCTGCTGGTGCTGGCGCGGTTTCAACCGCTGCAGGTGCAGGTGCGGCAGTAGGTGCAGACGATACAGTTTCCTCAACGGCTGGTGCTGCTTCAGCAGCACTTGCAGTTTTCATTTTAGCTAATAATGAACCTTCTGAAATCTTGTCACCCACAGCAACACAAATTTCTGCGATATCACCCGCAAAAGGAGCCGGGATATCCATAGAGGCTTTGTCACTTTCAACCGTAACAATAGAATCTTCTGCATCTAACGAATCACCAACCGATACACAGATTTCAATAACTTCAACAGAATCTTCACCCAAATCAGGGACTAATACTTCTTTAATATCAGACATGTCCAGCTTCCTTATGCGTAAAGTGGGTTAATTTTATCAGCATCAATGCCAAGATCATCAATCGCTTTTGCCAATGCTTTCTTATCAAATTGACCTTGCTTCGATAATTCATATAACGCAGCAAAAGTAATGTAGTTTGCATCCACTTCAAAGTGACGACGTAAATTTTCACGGCTATCTGAGCGACCAAATCCGTCAGTACCTAATACACGGTATTGACCTGGGACAAATGCACGAACTTGATCGGCATAGGCTTTGATATAATCCGTAGTAGCAATTGTTGGGCCTTCATGACCTGTTTCAGATAGTACCTTAGTGATATAAGGCACTTTCTGCTCACCATCAGGGTGAAGCATGTTGAAACGGTCTGCATCAATACCATCACGACCTAACTCGTTAAACGAGGTCGCAGAGAACACTAATGATTCAACGTCATATTTCTCAGCCAAAATCTTCGCTGCTTCACGTACTTGAACCAAAATAGTACCAGAACCTAAAAGATTTACTTTTGCTTTAGATTTACCCACTGTATCTAATTGATAGATACCACGGATAATGCCTTCTTCAGAGCCTTCTGGCATAGCTGGCTGCACGTAGTTTTCGTTCATGACTGTCAGGTAATAGAAGACGTTTTCTTGTTCTTCTAGCATGCGACGAGTACCATCACGCGTGATCACAGCGACTTCATAACCGTAGGTCGGGTCATATGACACACAGTTTGGAATCAAGCCAGCTTGGACGTGTGAATGACCATCCTGATGCTGAAGACCTTCACCATTAAGCGTTGTACGACCAGCAGTACCACCGATTAAGAAACCACGACATTGGCTATCACCTGCCGCCCATGCCATATCACCAACACGTTGGAAACCAAACATCGAGTAATAGATGTATACTGGTAGCATTGGTAAATCATTGGTTGAGTAAGACGTACCAGCGGCTACGAATGACGCCATTGCACCTAGCTCATTGATACCTTCTTGCAATACCTGACCTTTCTTATCTTCACGATAGAATGCGACTTGATCAGCATCTTGAGGCACATATTTTTGACCTTGGTTAGCATAAATGCCCACTTGACGGAATAAACCTTCCATGCCAAAGGTACGCGCTTCATCAGGGATAATAGGAACAACATTCTTACCCATTTGCTTATCTTTCAACAACACGGTTAAGACTCGAACAAACGCCATCGTCGTTGAAATTTCCCGTTCGCCAGAGCCTTTAGTTACCGCTTCAAATGCTTTTAAAGGTGGTGCTGGTAAATCATGGGTACTTTGTGCCAAACGAACTGGCATATAACCATGTAATGCTTCACGCTTGGCACGCAAATATTGCATTTCAGGACTATCTTCTTCAAATTTGTAATATGGTAAATCACCAATCTCTTCATCCGATACCGGAATATTGAAACGATCACGGTAATGTTTAACAGATTCGATATCCATCTTCTTCACATTGTGCGCGATGTTCTTTCCTTCACCGGCCTCGCCCATACCATAACCTTTAACCGTTTTAGCTAGGATGACTTGAGGGCGACCTTTTGTTTCTGTTGCTTTCTTATAGGCAGCATAAACTTTAACAGGGTCATGTCCGCCACGGTTTAAACGCCAAATGTCATCGTCAGACATATTGGAAACCATTTCTTTCAATTCTGGGTATTTACCAAAGAAGTTTTCACGCGTGTATTTACCGCCGTTAGCTTTAAAGTTTTGATACTCACCATCTACGGTCTCGTTCATTAACTCGAGTAATTTACCGGTCGTATCACGCGCGATCAGAGGATCCCAATAACGTCCCCAGATAACTTTAAAGACTTCCCAACCAGCGCCACGGAATGTCCCTTCAAGCTCTTGGATAATTTTACCATTACCACGTACTGGACCATCCAGTCGCTGTAAATTACAGTTGATAACGAATGTTAAGTTATCTAGGCCTTCACGTGAAGCAAGACCAATAGCACCTAATGATTCTGGCTCATCGACTTCGCCATCACCCATAAAACACCATACACGTTGATCTGAACAATCTTTCAAACCACGGTTAGTCAAATATTTTAAGAAACGCGCTAAATAGATAGCTTGCATCGGACCTAAGCCCATAGATACTGTCGGGAACTGCCAAAAATCAGGCATTAATTTTGGATGGGGATAAGACGAAATACCTTCGCCATCAACTTCCTGACGGAAATTATCTAATTGTCCAGCAGATAAACGCCCTTCAATAAATGCACGAGAATAAATACCAGGAGAAACGTGACCTTGAACAAATAAATAATCACCACCATCTTTTTCATTTGGTGCACGGAAAAAATGGTTAAAACCGACATCGTATAGCATTGCTGATGATGCAAATGATGAAATATGGCCACCAAGTTCTAAATCTTTTTTCGAACCACGTAGTACCATCATCATTGCATTCCAACGAATGGCATGACGGATCTTAGTTTCAAGCGTTTGATCACCTGGCATGGTTGGTTCTTGACCAGCAGGGATAGTGTTTAAATATGCTGTCGTTGCATCATAAGGTAAGTGGGCACCATTACGGCGCGCTTTTTCAATCATACTCTCTAATAAATAGTGAGCACGTTCTACCCCTTCCGCTTCTAGTACTGATTCTAAAGAATCAAGCCATTCCTGCGTTTCTGTAGGGTCGAGATCAACATGCTTTTGGTCAGTCATGCATTATTCCTTATTATTTGCTAATGCCAAGCCTTAGCTCGGGTTGGTTTCAATTCTTCGTAAAACGCGTTGAACACGTGAATCACGTTGATTTATATTCAATAATGTTTCTTCTATAAAAGCGAGATGTATATTACTTGCTCGCCTTGCTTGTTGTGGGTTCTGCTGTACTATCGCAGCTACAATACTTGCTCGTTGTAATGCTATTTCATTACATGCTTCTGGGTTTACTGCCAACATCTGCAGGTTACGCTGAATATTTTCAATTAGCATTCCCTTCATACTGCGCATCACATGTTGCAATACAATATTATGAGAAGCTTGAGCCATAATGAGATAAAACTCTCCTAACACTTGTGCTTCTTCAGCTTTATCCGCTGTCGGCACCATGGCGTCTAGTCCAGACAATGCTGCTTGTAATTGTTTATAATCTTCGGGTTGTCCACGTAACGCAGAGTAAAACGCAGCCATGCCTTCTAACGCATGACGAAACTCCAATAAATCAAATTGAGTCTCTGGTCGTTGGGCAATTAATGCAAGTAAGGGCTCTGTCATGTTAGCGTTAAGTTTAGCGCTAACAAATGTGCCACCACCTTGCTTACGCTCAACTAAACCTTTGGCTTGTAAGTTCTGTATCGCTTCACGTAAAGATGGACGGGATACATTAAACTGAGTTGCTAAGACTCGCTCTGCAGGTAATTTAACTCCAGCCACAAAACTACCGTCTAAAATCATAGCCTCAAGTCTGTCAGTGATGACGTCTGATAGTTTTTGTTGTTTGATACTACTCATATGTATACGCTGTCATTATGATGGCACATGTTAATTAAAATTAACGTTTAATCTTAATTGGTAATACCATTTTACCATTGTAATTTGGCAAGTTTACTTGAAGATAAAACTAAGAACAAGTTTATCGAACAATTTTTAATCAAAATTATGTGTAAAAAACAACGCAACATGTCATCAACTTGATTACATGTTTCTCAAGGCCAATAAAAATCGACTCTAATCTATACCGTGAGTCATACAGAAGTGTTAATAAAAAGTTATGTGATAACGCCTGATAAGGTTAAAACAGCAACAATCGCGACAATAAATAATACATTGCGCTTTGCTAATTGAACTAAAGTCGTTGGTTCAGTGGTAATATCGCCATCTTGAGATGTAACGTCTTCTGCAGCGACTGCCACTTCCGCAAGTACAAGTTTCGCATGAGTAGAAGTATCAAATAAAAAGCCAACCCATTTTGGTAAAGCATTAGAAAAATGGCCAACTAATAAAAACCCAAATGCCGTAATTCGAATTGGCAACCAATCTAAGACATGCAACACCTTAGCTAATGATGATTGAGCATGAATGTTATTTGCTTGGCTATAACCATGCAACGTGCGTAAACACCCATAAGCAACCACACCAAATAAGCCAAATACGACAAACATGATCATCGGTGCAGCATAACGTTGGTAGTTAAGCCAAATAAGATGCTGACCAAATGTTCTGGGCTCTAACTGCCCCAAACCGAGTTGCTGAGTATAAATATTACATGTATCGATATCGCCTTGGTTAGCGGCTTGCAGATAGCATTTATATGTATTTCTTAGCTCAGGGCAACCAATTGCCATATACAGTACAAATAATGTCACCGCAAAATCAATGATACTCACATTAACGATCGTTAATGCTGCGACTAATAGTAAGCCGGGTAATAACCACATTAAGGATAGCCCTGATGTAGAGACAGATTGTGTTAAGTAAGATTTTTTGTTAAGCCAATCAATATATTTATCAATATAAAAATTACTATGACAATGATCGGGTTTACTGAGCATACGCTCTGCAAATAATGCTAATAACAAGTAAATTAGTGTCATGTTTTGCTCAACTTTATAATTAAAAAAATCATCTTGGTAAAAATAGATATATTTTATTAAGCCAACGAAGATAAGTATCGAGGCCAATCAAATGCATCACCTGGATCGGTCTTTCGTCCAGGAGCGATAGTATTATGCCCGACAATTCGATCGCTTGTCATCATCGGAAATTGTGAAAATAAATAACATGTCACATCTTGAAGCGATGCATATTGAGCATCGGTATAAGAATGAGTGTCTGTCCCTTCGAGTTCTATCCCAACAGAGTAATCATTACACCCTGCCACGCCCTCAAACTCAGAAATGCCTGCATGCCAAGCGCGTTGTGCAAAATCGACATATTGTAAAACCTTTCCATCTCGTCTTATACAAACATGAGCGGACACTTTTAATCCATTTAACTCATCAAAACTTTCATGCGCTTCACAATCTAATGTCCCTGCGAACAGCTCACTAATATAGTTACCACCAAAAAAACCCGCAGGCAGCGAAATATTATGGATCACCAATAATGAAACGACCCCTTTAGATCCACTTGGTCGTGCATTGTAATGCTGACAAGGCATCTTTATGGCGTTTGGATAGAAGAGTTTCAAATAGATATCCTATGGTATAGTACATTACATCACATTAAATCAAGGATTTGAAAATGGCAACCGAAGATAATCATCAACCGCATCGCTATGCCAAGTGGATGGTATTTGCAGCATGGTTATGTGTAATATGGTTATTAGTGACTGTTTTTAATCATTTGTTGGAAGATCAATATAACCCGAACCAACATATTAATTATGATGTGACTCGCGCTGGCACTGTTATTACTTTGGAACAGAATAAACAAGGTCATTACTTACTTAATGGCCAAATTAACAGTCAACCTGTACTTTTTTTACTAGATACCGGTGCAACAACCGTGTCAATACCTGAGCGTATTGCCGATCGTTTAAATTTACCTAAAGGCCAACGTTATCCTGTTCAAACCGCTAATGGCTCGGTATTTGTCACTGATACACAACTCAACTCATTATCCATAGGTCCTATTGAATTACAAAACATACGCGCTAACATTAATCCTGGTATGCAGTCAGACAAAATTTTATTAGGCATGAATGTCTTAAAAGATTTAGAATTAACGCAATTGAATAACCAACTCACTATAAAAGTCCCTACATTATGAGTAATATTGACCCAAGTAGCCCATTAGCGATGTCTATTTATCCTCAACACCTCTCTTCTGATCGGCTGATTTCCCGTTCTATCATCCAACAAGATGTCGATACCGCGTTAGCAGAAGACCTTGGCATCATGAGCTTGAATAACGATAGTATTGGCTCACAAGATATCACTGCTCAGTTAATTGCCCATGATACCTTGGTCACTGCACAGATCATTTGCCGAGATGATGCTGTTATTGCTGGTATTGCTTGGGCCACCTATGCCTTTGAACGCTGTCATAATGAGTTGACCGTTCAATGGCATGTTAAAGATGGCCAAACTGTACCACCTGATACGCGTCTTGCCACAATAACTGGAAACGGGCGTGCAATATTAACCGCAGAACGTGTGGCGCTTAATTTTTTACAAACCCTCAGCGCGACAGCGACCGTGACTAAGTCCTATGTCCGTAAGCTAGAAGGCTCGGGCATAACGCTATTAGATACACGCAAAACTCTACCTAAAATGAGGTTCGCTCAAAAATACGCAGTGCAGTGTGGACAGGGCCAGAACCACCGTATTGGGTTATTCGACGCTTTTTTAATTAAAGAAAACCATATTTTTGCTTGTGGTGGGATAGATAAAGCGATTACACAAGCCAAAATCATTTCACCTAATACACTGATAGAAGTAGAGGTAGAAAATATTGACGAATTACAACAAGCCATTCACGGTGGTGCCGATGTGATTATGTTGGATAACTTTTCAACCAAACAGATCCATGAGGCAGTAGCTATCAATGCTGGAAAAAGTAAACTAGAAGTGTCTGGAAACATTACTGATGCAAGAATTGCAGAGTTGAAAGATACCGGAGTTGATTTTATTTCTAGTGGCGCACTAACTAAAAATATCCACGCGGTCGATTTATCGTTAAGAATAATTGATTAAACGTTATCACCTATGTCTAAAGCAATATTTCACTAGTCATAGGTGATTATCCAGTATCTCTGATAACATCGCTTTTCTCCAAGCACTGATTCGCATGTAATGACGACCATAGCCAGTCAACCGATTTAACATAGCTTATGTTATTTCAACAATGCATTCACTACGGAGAAATAATTTGGAACACTCTAAACCGAATAACCACCAAGGCTTTACTTTAATTGAACTGATGATCGTTGTTGCAATTATCGGCATCTTAGCCGCAACATCATTACCGGCATATCAAAACTATACCCAGAAAGCGAAATTTACCGAAATAACAAATGCATCCGCGGCTGCTAAATCAGCCGTCGAAGTATGTGCTCAAGTCACCGGTGGATTAGAAACCTGTGATGGGGGATCAGCAGGGATCCCCATGAACATCGAAGCTGCAGATGGGATTGTAGGATTAAACACTACTAATGGCATCATTACTACGTCAAAGGCGAGTGACAGCTCAATCACAGGTTCTGGCACATTTACGTTAACCCCAGACCCTGCGTTAACTGGCGGTAAGATATCTTGGACCGCCACATGTGTACCTGCAACATTGTGTTAATACACTTCTTATGTTGAGCCAACATAGATTAATACACCAGCCCAATGCTCTGGGCTGATTATTGTTCTAAATATCCATAATCGTTTGTAATCTTAAAGGTGTTTTATGACTCACTCCATGAGTAAATTCTCTTGGCAGGGAACCAATCGCCAAGGACAAACCGTTAAAGGTGAAATGACAGCAAAGAACATCAGTGAAATAAAATATCGATTACGACGTCAAGGGTGCTCGATCCACAAGATTAAAAAAGCCCCCACCTCTTTGTTTAATTTTAAACAAGACAAAATATCACCAACAGATATAGCCATCATTACTCGGCAAATTGCGACTATGCTTTGTGCTGGTGTGAATATTCTAAAAACTTTCGAAATGATCGCAGCTGGGCAAACTAAACCTTCAGTCAAAAAAATGCTCAGCGAGATTGCAGATGATGTTAGGGCTGGTAACCCTATTGCTCAGTCGCTCAGAAAATATCCCTCTCAATTTGATACCCTATACTGTGATTTAGTGGATACCGGGGAACAATCAGGAAGACTAGACACTATCTTTGAGCAACTATCAATATACAAAGAAAAAGCAGAAGCGTTGAAATCTAAAATTAAAAAAGCGATGTTTTATCCATTGGCAGTCGTTATCGTTGCACTGATGGTGACCGTCACCTTATTGGTATTTGTAGTCCCTCAATTTCAAATGATTTTCAACAGTTTTGGTGCTGAATTACCTGTCTTGACACAAATGATTTTAAATCTATCTGAAATGATACAAGACTATGCTATGTTGATAAGCGTCGGGACGGCTACTGCTATGGGTTTATATATTCATGCATATAAACGCTCTATAGCAATTCGTCATCATTTGGATAGACAATTATTAAAAGTGCCTATTCTCGGTCTGATTTTACACAAAGCAGCTATTGCTCGATTTACTCGTACACTGGCAACGACAATGACGGCGGGCGTTCCCTTAATTACCGCGCTTGACTCAGCAGCAAATGCCACTGGAAACGCCGTTTATCGAGATGCTATTGGTTCCATGCGAAAAGAGGTTAGCTCAGGTATACCTATGTTTGTCGCTATGAGCGCAACGAACGTATTCCCTGATATGGTGGTACAGATGATCGCAATTGGAGAAGAGTCTGGTGCAATCGAAGACATGTTATTGAAAGTAACAACAATTTATGAAGCCCAAGTTGATGATATGATCGATGGCCTCACCAGTTTACTAGAACCGCTTATTATGACGGTGTTAGGGCTAGTGATTGGTGGACTTATCACAGCAATGTATCTACCTATTTTTCAAATGGGGAATGTAGTGTGATAAGATTCTCCTGTTATTTTTTATAGGGCGTTTTTAGTGTCGAATATATTTAGTGGGTTACAGCAAATAATTGATTTATTTACCCAATTCCCAATAGCCTTTTATATCAGTGTGTTTATATTTTGTGTACTGGTAGGGAGTTTTTTAAATGTCGTGATCTATCGTTTACCCATCATGATGCAACGTGATTGGCAGCAGCAAACCATTGATTTTTTTAAACCAGAATTACCGCCATCTTTTATCAAAAAATACACACCTCGCGGTACATTTAATCTCGTTAAACCAGATTCTACTTGCCCACAATGTCAGCACCACATCAGAGCGTGGGAAAATATACCAGTATTAAGTTATCTCTTTCTTAAGGGTAAATGTAGTCAATGTCGGACTGCCATTAGCATACGTTACCCATTAATTGAGCTTGCGACTGGATTTGTTGGGCTATGGACTGCTTTGCACTTTGGTGTGAGTATCCAAACGTTGGTACTTATCGTTGTCAGTTTTTTTCTCATTAGTATGATAATGATTGATTGTAAACATCTGCTACTTCCTGATGATTTGACTTTAGGCTTATTATGGCTTGGATTATTAGTGGCTATTTGGGATGTCTTTATTCCACTGCCTGATGCCATCATAGGCGCTATGCTAGGATATTTAATTTTATGGTCAATTTACTGGGGCTTTAAGTTAGTGACCGGCAAAGACGGGATGGGGTATGGTGATTTTAAACTGCTGGCGGCCCTAGGTGCTTTTGTCGGTTGGTACCATTTAATTATTGTTATTTTGTTGGCTTCCATCGTTGGCTTAGTGTTGGGATTGCTAATTCCTCAAATCACCCGAAAACTGCCCTCAAATAATGGCTCAAGTAACCAAGCTGTACCTTTTGGTCCATTTTTAGGGATAGCTGGATGGTTAACTATATTTTATGGTGACACTATTCAACGAATTTATTTGCAATGGCTATTAGGATCATGAGTACACCATTTGTAGTTGGCTTAACCGGTGGAATTGGTTGTGGCAAGACGACCATTAGTAATGAATTTAAACGACTTGGGATCACCATTGTTGATGCCGATGAAATAGCCCGAGAGATTGTAGCTCCTGGCAGTGAATGCTTAGGTGCTATTGAAAATAAATTTGGTAACGATATCCTTCAATCTGATGGTCATTTGAATAGAGCAAAGTTACGTCGTATCGTCTTTGCAGATCCTAACTATACAGAATGGCTCAATGCTCTGTTACATCCTAAAATAAGAGCCAAAATGTTAGCTGATATCGCGGACTCACCATCCCCATACACTATTTTATCAATACCACTGCTCTTTGAAAATAAGCTACAACATTTATGCAACCGTGTCATTGTCGTTGACATTCTACCTGAACAACAAATTCAACGTGTCCAAGCACGAGATCAGAGTGACAGACAAACCATTGAAAGCATTATCGCGGCACAAATTGACAGACATGAGCGACTCGCTTTAGCCGACGATATTATTGATAATTCAGGGCCTCAAAAAAATAGCGTTAACAAAGTACTTAAATTACATGAAATTTACACAAAATTGACAAAATGTGTCTGAAAATTAAAAATTACCTTGAAAATCATGCTGTTTTATAGTCTATTGCATATAGCAAATAGGAGTGTGACATGGCGCAAGTAATATATGAATTTCCACTTAATGAAAAAGTGCGAAATTACCTGCGCGTTGAACACCTCTTAACCTTGCTGAGCCATCCAGATAAAACATGTGACCAACACAATGAAATCCAGTTTTTTCGTGATTTTTTTACGTTACTTGATTTGATTGAGCGCATCGATTTACGCACTGAACTTTTACGCGATTTAAGTAGTTACTCAACCACCCTTAACTCTTGGTTATCCTACCCTAACATAGATGTTAAGCGCATTGAGTTGATAATCGCGATGGTCTTATCCGTATCAGAAAAATTAAAAGCATCAAAACGGATTGGACATGAATTTAAATCTGATCGCTTTCTGACTGCTATTAGGCAACGTTTTTCTATCCCAGGAGCAACATGTAGTTTTGACCTGCCTAAATTACATTATTGGTTATCCTTGGATAAAAACACCAAACAACAACACCTGAATCAATGGCTCGCACCCATGATGGTGTTAAAAGACGCTGTTGGTACTGCCTTACAGTTTATTAGAAATCGTGATGAATTAACTGAGGTATCAGCAAAAAACGGATTTTATCAAGGTATAGCTGATAGTAAGGTTGAACTCATCCGTGTACAGTCAACTAATTCAACCCCGTATTATCCAACGTTAAGTGGTAATAAATATCGTTATGCTGTGCGTTTTATGGCGTTTTCTGAAAAAAACAATGAAAGTGTTGCTGTTGATGATACCATTTCTTTCTTGATGGCGAGTTGTTAATGAACGTTAATTGTCCTACATGTAAAAAACCAGTAAATTGGGTGAGCACTAATATATTTCGTCCTTTTTGTTGTAAAAAATGTCAACTCATTGATCTTGGTGAATGGGCTGATGAAGAAAAAGCGATCCCATGTGGCAGTAGTCATAATACACAACCAGCTGAATTACCCGATATTGAAGATATCGAAGCATTACTTTCCCAACAATCTGATTCATTCTTTAAATAATACAGGCCCACTATGTCTACAATTAAATCTATCGCAATCGTCGGTGGAACACATGGCAATGAACTCACCGGAATAAATATAGTTAAAGCGTTAGATAAAGGTCTCACCAATCAATTTGATGATGTATTTAAATTTGAATACATCATTGCAAACCCCTCAGCAGTTGCTGCTAATGTACGTTTTATTGATGTTGATTTAAATCGCCAGTTTGGCATCCACAATTTATCGTGTTGTAATAGCCGATTATACGAATTGAATATCGCGAAAGTACTAGACCAAAAACTGGGTCCTAAACATTCACCTAGAACCGATCTTGTCATTGATATACACAACACCACTTCTGCTATGGGTGCTACCCTTATTCTTTTAGAGGATTCGCCCTTTTACCGGAACATGGCTGGTTATCTCAAAGCTCGCATGCCTGATGTGAATATTCTTTTGGAAGACGAAATATCATATCTTGAGCATCCATATTTATGTACGACAGGCAAACGCGGAATTATGCTTGAACTAGGTTGTCAGCCTCATGGCGTATCCAGAATGGATATATTCTTGCAATGTGAGACTATGTTACAAAGCGTCTTTGAGTATTGTGATTTATATAATCGTGACGCGATGCCTGAGCAGCCAACCTTTGATGCTTATCGTTTAATTGAAAATGTTCAGTTTCCGTTAAATGAGGAAGAGGAGGTAGCAGGGCTTGTTCATGAAACATTACTTGATAGAGATTTTTGTGCAGTAGAGGTTGGAGATCCTATTTTTCGGTTATTTGATGGTACCGAGATTTTCTTGACGGGAACACACACTGTATATCCACATTTTATTAACGAAGCCGCCTATCGAAATAGCAAAGTTGCGTTCGCAACTGCAACTAAGTTTAAGTGGTAACTGAACAAATACCTAGCCCAATATAGTTAGGCTAGGTAACGATGTTCAAGTGCAGAAATGATGGCGTTATTCGCGTCAGGAAAATCTAATGTACGAAGTGTGTTGATTGGATACCACTGTCCTATTTGCCCTTCTTGACCAAAGGGTTCATTCTCAAAACCTAACACTAAATGAATATCCAGCCAAACATGTTTATCAACATAGTTATGTTTCACGTCCATTAAATGTTCGCTGGCTGTGACAACAATTCCGACTTCTTCAGACAGCTCTCTGATCAATGCCGACTCTGCTGATTCACTCTCCTCGACTTTACCACCAGGAAATTCCCATTTCCCTCCTTGGTGAACATTAGCAGCACGTCGTGTTAAATACACTTTTGGGATTACATCATCATCCAAACAGCGGAGAATTACCCCCACCGCAACATGTACTATTTTATCGGACATCAGAGCTATAGCTTGCCATGACATTGCTTATATTTTTTACCTGAACCACAAGGACAAGGGTCATTTCGTCCCACCTTAGGTCCTTGGCGATGTCCAATTTGCACAGATGACTCTTGATCTTGTTGATTTGTTTGAGTAGGCTGAGCAGCCGTTTCTTGACGTTGACGCTCAACTTCTTCTACATCAGACTCTGCTTTAACTTGTACCTTACTTAATAAGCTAATGACTTCTATTTTTAAGTTTTCAAGCATCTCAGAAAATAGCTCAAAAGACTCTCGTTTATATTCTTGCTTTGGATTTTTCTGCGCATAGCCTCGTAAATGGATCCCTTGACGTAGATAATCCATTGCCGCTAGGTGCTCTTTCCAATGCGAATCAAGAGACTGTAACATCACTGCTTTTTCAAATTGACGAATAACACTCTCGCCAACTACATCTATTTTTGCTTGATAAGCCGCATTTATCGCATCATGAATTTTATCACGTAGCTTTTCTTCAAATAATTTATCGTCTTCATCTAACCATTGTTGGATAGGTAATTCCACATGGAAATCGCCCTTCAAGCGCTCCTCTAGTCCAGGTACATCCCACATTTCTTCAAGTGATTGGGGTGGTATATATTGACTAATAACTTCATCTATTACATCGGAGCGAATAGCCGTTATTGTTTCACCAATATCACCTTCATCCAGTAACTCATTTCTTTGTTCATAAATGACTTTACGTTGATCATTTGCCACATCATCATATTCGAGTAATTGTTTACGAATATCAAAGTTGCGTCCTTCCACTTTACGCTGAGCATTCTCTATAGCTCGCGATACCCAGGGATGCTCGATGGCTTCGCCTTTTTCCATACCCAGGCGTTTCATCATATTACCCATTTTTTCTGAGGCAAAAATGCGCATTAACGCATCATCTAGTGACAGATAAAAACGTGAAGAACCGGCATCTCCTTGACGACCTGCTCGCCCGCGCAATTGATTATCGATACGTCGAGATTCGTGACGTTCGGTACCAATGATGTGGAGACCACCAGAAGCAATTACTGCATCATGACGGGCTTGCCATGCAGCAGTAATAGTTTGAATTTTAGCTTCATCTTCAACACCAGCGAGTTCAACTTGAAGGTTCCCCCCTAAGACGATGTCAGTCCCTCGTCCAGCCATATTTGTTGCAATCGTAACTGCACTAGGAAGGCCTGCTTGAGCAATGATTTCCGCTTCTTGTGCATGGAATTTCGCATTAAGTACTTTATGCTTAATCTTTTGTTTCTTTAAAACATTAGATAATAGTTCAGAGTTTTCAATCGAAACTGTCCCTACCAATACTGGCTGACCGCGTTCTACGCAACCGAGTATATCTTGAATGATCGCGTCGTATTTTTCTTCGACAGTCATATAAATCAAATCAGGCATATCTTTTCTAACCATACCTCGGTTAGTAGGTATGACTACCGTTTCCAGACCATATATATGCTGAAATTCAAATGCTTCGGTATCTGCAGTACCTGTCATTCCGCCTAATTTTTCATATAATCGAAAGTAGTTTTGGAAAGTAATCGATGCAAGTGTCTGATTTTCATTCTGAATCTTAACACCTTCTTTGGCTTCCACTGCTTGATGCAGCCCTTCTGACCAACGACGTCCTTCCATTGTTCGTCCAGTATGCTCATCAACGATAACTATTTCACCGTCTTTAACAATATAATCGACATCTTTGGTAAATAATTTATGGGCTTTTAATGCTGAATTGACATGTTGTAATAGCGCAATGTTGGCAGATGAAAATAACGATTGCTCAGGTGCTAATATCCCTGCTTGGATCAGTAATTCTTCAACAAATATTTGGCCTTTTTCAGTTAAGTAAACCTGCTTGCCTTTTTCATCAATAGTAAAGTGCCCATCGCCTTCAACACCTTCTTCATCTTCTTTATCTTGTTGTGCTAATTTCGGCACCAGAGCATTAATCTGTTTATAAAGTGCCGAGCTATCATCAGCAGCACCAGAGATGATTAATGGTGTACGAGCTTCGTCAATTAAGATGGAATCAACTTCATCAATAACAGCATAATGTAATTCGCGCTGTACTCGGTCTTCAGGGCTAAACGCCATATTGTCGCGCAAATAATCGAAGCCAAATTCATTATTAGTGCCATAAGTAATATCACATGCATATGCCGCACGTTTTTCCTCATGACTTAAACCTGGAATGTTGCAGCCTACCGTTAATCCTAAGAATGAAAATAGTTCTCGGCTCCAATCAGCATCTCGTTTTGCTAGGTAATCATTCACTGTAATGACATGTACTCCACGCCCGGTTATTGCGTTGAGATAGGTAGCGAGTGTCGATGTTAATGTTTTACCCTCACCCGTCCTCATCTCTGCAATTTTACCTTGGTGAAGTACCGTGGCACCTGTTAATTGCACGTCAAAAGGTCGCATACCATAAACACGCACACTCGCTTCTCTTACTACAGCAAATGCTTCTGACAGCAATGAATCAAGGGTACTGCCAGTCGCTAATTTATTCTTTAGCTCTGCAGTTTTAGCCTGTATCTCGGCATCTGATAATGCCTGTAATTCAGTTTCAAGCGCATTGATATGTTTATTGGCTTTATTAATTTTTTTTAGGATACGATCGTTGCGACTTCCGAAAACTTTACGAGCTAAAGATGTGAACATGGGTGTGTTGATTCCGTTAATTATTGACGATAGACAAATGGCAACGGGTCTATCTGAGTACCGTTCTTAATGATTTCATAATGTACGTGTGGTCCGGTTGAACGACCAGTATTCCCAACTTGGGCAATTTGCTGACCTTTTGTAACGACTTCACCTACATTGACTAATAATAATTGATTATGACCATAGCGAGTAACTAACCCATTTCCATGATCGATTTCTACAAGATTCCCATAACCAAAACGCTCACCTGACCAGGTGATTACTCCCGCGGCCGTTGCGATAACTTTATCGCCTTCAGCAGCAGCAAAGTCAATACCTTTATGCATGGCAACTTTGTCGGTGAAGGGATCATCTCGCATACCATAATAAGATGATAGCCAGCCTGACGTAATGGGACGGCCAGAAATATGCTGCTCATTATCTATATGGGTGTTCTGATATATTTTTTCAAGCGCTTCAAGTTGTTTTACTTGATGAGCAATTTTGTGTTCTATTTCACCCAGCTTATCTTCAATGGAAATAGCGATATTAATATTTTGCTTTTGTTTAACTGTTGCGTATGACGAATTATCCGTAAACACAAGTTTATCACTGTTATTTAAGGCTAATTGCTGTTGTTGTGACGCTAGCTGAGAGAGCTTATATTCTAATTGCGCAACTTGATCTATGATGGCAGACGCGTCTATTTTACTTTTCTCTTGCAATGCAAAGATGATTTCTTGTTGTGCCAGCAGACCTTGTTTGACAAGCTGTACGCGTTGAATATTATCATCAACGGAATGGGTAGAACGGCTGGAGATCAAAAACAATAATGAAGTAAGTACTAACAAACTTAATAGCTTTCTCACACTTACTGAACGTTCAATCAAACGTGTATTATGTGAAAAAGTGATTGTTAACTTCATTATCTTAATTTACTTATGGTTATGACGTTAGATAATAAACTATTTCTACCTATTAAAAAACGAAAAAGCCCTTTTCGATAATTATCGTAAAGGGCCATATACTTATATGTGCTTCTAACTCATTGCCATCACGGGGCTAATATATTGAATGGGCGCCGTTTTATCATCATCAAAGGTGACATATTCCCACGCATCAGTATTTTCTAAAACAGCATTGAGTAATTTATTATTCAAGCCATGCCCTGTCTTATAAGCTTTTAATAAACCAATAATACTATGGCCACCGAGATATAAATCACCGACAGCATCAAGCACTTTATGTTTTAAAAATTCGTCTTCATAACGTAAGCCTTCAGGGTTCAAGACACGATATTCATCTAATGCAACAGCATTGTTCATACTACCGCCAAGGGCTAAATCCATCGAATTCATCATTTCTAAATCACGCATAAAACCAAACGTACGCGCTCTAGAAACATGATCAATATATGAATCAGAGCTAAAGTCTAATTGCATACTTTGACGTGTCTGACTGATAACAGGGTGATCAAAATCAATTTCAAAATCAACCTTAAAACCATTAAATGGGCTAAGTTCTGCCCATTTATCACCCTCTTCGACCCGGACTGTCTGGATGAGTTTTAAGAATTGTTTTGGCGCATTGAGTTCTTCAATACCTGCAGACTGTAGTAAGAATATAAACGGACTAGCACTACCATCCATAATAGGCAGCTCATGGCTGTTGACTTCAACAATAATGTTATCAATACCGAGACCTGCTAGCGCAGATGCTAAATGCTCAACAGTATGAACACTTACTCCATCATCGTTACTGACACATGTACACAAAACAGTATCCTTCACCGCATTCGCACGCGATGGGATGTCAACATGTGGATTTAAATCAACACGTCTAAATACGATACCTGTATTCGCTGGAGCTGGACGAAGTGTCATCGTCACTTTCTCGCCTTTATGCAAGCCAATACCGGTTTCTTGTACTGAATGTTTAATTGTACGCTGTCTAATCATGGTAACACCTTGAAAACTGGGCGCACATTATATGGTCGTACCAGTTAAAAGTCAATTCCTGTCTTCTTAATCAGCTTGTTTGCGTAAAAATGTTGGTATATCGATATACTCCAACCCACTTTCTTCTTCATCTACTTTGGTTGCAGCCATCGCAGCACCAGAACTCATTCCTCCACTAGCGCCAACCGAAGCACGATTCGACTGAGTTTGACTTACAGCAGATGTAGTATGAGCGGTATCGCCTTTGACTAAAGAAATATCTGGCTTATCAGTGCCAATACCAGTTGCTACAACAGTCACTCGCAACTCATCTTGCATTTCCATGTCAATAACAGTACCGACAACCACGGTTGCGTTCTCAGAAGAGAATGCACGTACAGCGTTACCAACTGTTTCATACTCATCAATAGCAAAATCAGGGCCTGCTGTAATATTCACTAGAATACCTCGAGCACCAGATAAATCGATGTCTTCTAATAATGGGCAAGCAATGGCTTGTTCTGCTGCTTCTTCAGCACGATCTTCACCAGAGGCAACGCCGGTTCCCATCATCGCTGTTCCCATTTCTGACATAACAGTTTTCACATCGGCGAAATCTACGTTGATCAGACCAGGGTTAGTAATTAGCTCAGCAATACCTCTAACGGAACCAAGTAACACATCGTTAGCAGATTCAAATGCTTTTAGTAACGGCGTACCTTTACCAAGCACTTTTAATAATTTGTCATTGGGGATCGTGATTAATGAATCAACATGTTTCGCTAACTCATCGATACCTTGACTTGCATATGAGAGTCGTTTTTTACCTTCAAAACCAAAGGGTCTGGTCACAACAGCAACACTTAAAATTCCCATTTCACGCGCAATTTTTGCGACTTCAGGTGCTGCCCCAGTGCCTGTGCCACCACCCATTCCGGCAGTGATAAAGATCATATCAGCACCATCAATACTCTGACGGATCGTTTCACGATCCTCATGAGCAGCTTCACGACCAACATTAGGATCTGCACCTGCACCTAAACCTTTAGTCACATTATTGCCGATCTGTAAAATAGTATCGGCTTGTGACTTCTTTAAGACCTGCGCGTCCGTGTTGATAGTAATAAACTCAACACCTTCAATTTTGTTAACGACCATGTGCTCAATCGCATTACCACCACCACCGCCAACGCCGACGACTTTGATGACTGCTTCTGCACTGTTATCATCCATTAATTCAAACATATTTGTTCTCCGGTTATGTTTGTTATTATACAGGTTAATATATTAAAATTCGCCTTTAAACCACGATTTTATGCGATTAAATATACTTTCTGTCGGTAATTTTTGTGACACTTGTTCTTCTATTGATTGTCGTCCATATTGTAATAACCCAATCGCTACCGCGAAACTTGGGTCATTGACATAATCCGTTAGTCCTTTGATATTATTTGGTGTACCTATTCGTACAGGCATTTGAAAAATTTCCTCGGCAAACTCTACCGCGCCTTCCATTTTAACCGTCCCGCCAGTGAGGACTATCCCTGCTGCGATCTGCTCTTCTAAACCGCTTGCTTTAATTTCTTCATGAATTAACTCAAAGAGTTCTTGATATCTTGGTTCTATCACTTCAGCTAACGTGTGTCGTGACATCGTTCGCGCTGGACGCCCACCTACACTAGGAACGTTAATTGTATCTTCAATACTGACCATATCTTTTAAAGCACAAGCATGACGGACCTTCAATGCTTCAGCATTATTCACAGGTGTTCTAAATATTTTAGCTATATCACCAGTAATTTGATTGCCTGCTACCGGTATGACCGCTGAGTGACGAATGGCACCATTAGAATATATCACTAGGTCCATCGTGCCTGCACCAATATCAACGACACACACGCCTAATTCACGTTCATCATCTGTCAATACGGAATAACTCGCCGCCAATGCGGAAAACACCATAGTATCCACGACTAATTCAGCACGATCAGTACATTTAATATAATTTTTTGCCATATCTTCAGCACAAGTAATGATATGGATATTCGCATTCATTCGGACACCTGACATGCCGATCGGGTTTTTAACCCCTTCTTGCACATCAACTGTGTATTCTTGAGGAAGTACATGTAGCATTCTACGTTCAGCTGGAATCGGAACAGAACGGGCGGTATGGATTACATTATCAATATCTTCTTGATCCACTTCGGCATTATTTATCGCTACCATACCAGTCTCATTTTGACACTGTACGTGTCTGCCTGTTATCGCCATAAGGACCGAAGATGCTTTACAATCTGCCATCAATTCCATTTCATTAACAGCACGTTGAATTGACTGGGTAACGAGATTCAAATCATTAACACCGCCTTTATCCATCCCTTTTGCAGGATAGGTACCAACCCCTACAATACTGACAAAGTGATTATCCAACATCTCACCGATGACGGCTTTAATTTTACTTGTCCCTATATCTAATCCAACTACCAAATTAGACTCGTCTATTTTAGACATGGTTTGTTCCTATAAATTGGGTATTATTCATCATTATTTATGCCTGCCAACCTACTGCCATACCTGTATCATAGCGTAGATCCACGTAATTAATATCGCGCTCATCCTGTTGCAGTAATGGGTATAAATTAATAAAACGCTGTAATCGATTAATAAACTCTTGACGTCCTAAATTCAATTTAATCCCATTATTTAATTGTACCTGCCAAGCAAAACGTTCACTCAAAACTAAATTCTTTACCGTCAGTGTTCCTGTAGATAAGATCATTTGCATAGCTTGATAGCCTGATAACGCTGTTTTTTCAGCGCCATTAGGACCAAAAAGTAATGGGAGCTGAGCTCCAGCAACACTTCCAACAAATGGAATACCTTCTGCATTCAACAACAAATCGCCATTCCAAATTGCCACAGGCGTTTGTTCAACTAAATAGACTTGTATGGTATTTGGCCATTTCTTTCGAACCGATGCTTGATAGACCCAAGGGTGTTTAAGTACCGCACTATGGATATCATTAATATCTGCTGAAAAAAAGCTACCCTCTATGTCATTAGCAATCAGTCTTGAAATATCACGGTCTTTTATATACGTATAATGACCAGATATTTGAACACTTGAGATGGGTACTTGTTGTTCATCTACCATCCAATTTGTTAATACCGTTCCGCCGATAATTAAACTAGTAAACACCACAATAAGAAAGCCCATCCCCCAGGCTTTTTCTTTGCGCATCTTTAATTGATGGTGTTCTAATTCATTCATTGCAAAGGCACCTGTGTATCTGCCTGTATCGCTGGTAAAATAACAGTCCCAAAAGCAGAAACTAAAATTTGTTTAACTAATTCATTGAAATCATAACCAGCCTGTTTTGCTGCTTTAGGTACTAAGCTTTTTGCTGTCATCCCTGGTACCGTATTCACTTCTAATAATATGAACTCGTCAGTTTTCTGATCTCGCATTAAATCTACACGACCCCAGCCATTGCATGAAACCGCTTTAAAAGCATCTAAACTCAATTGACCTATGACACGTTCATCTATGTCATTTAAATCGCTCGGACAGTGATATTGTGTCGTGTTCGTCTGATATTTTGCTTCATAATCATAAAATATATTTGGTGTGACCATTGATATACTTGGTAAAGCGTTTTCACCAAGTATACTGACAGTATATTCTGTACCGACAATATACTGCTCTATTAACACTCGCTCATCATATGTTAATGCGGTATTGACTGCGGAGATAAGTTCTTCTGCAGTGCCTGTTTTTGACATACCTATACTAGATCCTTCGTGGCTGGGTTTAACCATCAAATCAGGACCTATATTCAGCATAATAGTTTGCGCCTCAGCTACCGATATCGGCGCTGTAATCTCAGTATATTTAGCCGTTGGTAATCCGCATGCTTGCCAAACATGCTTAGTATGGAGTTTGTCCATTGCAATGGCAGAACCTAGCACACCCGATCCTGTGTAAGGAATATTTAACCATTCTAAAGCACCTTGGATCGTACCATCTTCACCACCACGACCATGTAACATGATCATCGCGTGAGTGACTTGTTCATCTATCAGTTTTGTTAAAGGGTGTTGTTTTGGATCAAAAGCAATGCACTCTATTCCCAATGCTTGAACAGCTTTAAATACCGCATCCCCTGATGCAAGAGATACTTCCCGTTCAGCTGAATGACCGCCAAGTAAAATAGCCAATTTGATTTTATTCATCTAATAGACCTTTTATTATGAAGCACACTTGCTCAGTCGCGTCTGATTTACTCAGTTGCCTAGCAAGCTTTGCTGCCTGAAACCGGGCTTTTGAATTGGTTAAGTAAGGCATAATATACTGTGCTAGTTCGGCTAAGTTAGCTTGCGGACACAAGCGTCCTGCATCCGCTTTCGTTAAATATTCAGCGTTGGCGGTTTGGTGATCATCTACCGCACTAGGCAGGGGGACAAAACAAGCGACTCTTCCCGCAGCAGCAATTTCAGCAACACTCGATGCGCCAGCTCGACAAATAATCATATCAGCTTGGGCATATTCAGCTGCAATATCATCAATAAACTCGGTTACCTGTAATGTCACATCCGCTTTGAAATTATATTGTGAATACGCATTTTGTACTGATGCTAGATTCCCTTTACCCACTTGATGGGTAATATTGAGACCCGGTATGCTCTGACTTAAACCATGTAATATTTTGGGAAGTGTTTGGTTAAATATACGTGCCCCTAGACTACCGCCAAAGACTAATAACTTAAGCGATGCTGTTTGTGGCTTTTCTTGCATATCAGGAATTGCTGCAATAGCGGCTCTTACGGGATTACCCACATAGGTTACTTTATCTTGATGTACCCCAAAGTCAGTGTGAGGAAATCCACTACATACATGACTCGCGATTTTTGCCAAATAACGATTTGTCATCCCGGCAATCGCATTTTGTTCGTGTATAATTAATGGTACTGATGAGAATTTAGCTGCGATGCCTCCAGGCCCACTGGCATATCCTCCCATACCTAAGACGATATCAGGTTTTATACGTTTAATTAATCGATAGGCATCAAATACCGCGCGGCATAACATCACTGGCATGACTATTTTTCTGAGTAGCCCGTTGCCTCTTATCCCCTTGACTTTAATCGTATGAAAAGGGATATCTTGTTCAGGGACAATGCGCGCTTCCATTTTGTCTGCTGTTCCTAACCAATTAATATCCCAATTATCTTGTTTTAGTCGATGAGCCACCGCTAATCCAGGATAAATGTGACCACCTGTGCCACCAGCCATAATAAGTATGTTAGGCATCGACTCCTCCTGGATTTGAAGAGTCAAATACAGCATCAGATTCTGCTAATGCATTGGTCTTTTTTGATTGCTTAGTTTTTTTCGCTTTCGTTGTATTGTTATGGAGGTGAATTTCTGCACATCGTAATTCAAAATCTATACGAATCAACAATGCAACTGCGACTGCCATGATGATCATACTAGAACCACCATAACTTACGAGAGGAAGAGTCAGCCCTTTGGTAGGTAACATACCTGCGCTACCACCTATATTCACAAATGTTTGAAATGCAAACCAAATGCCAATGCCATAAGCAATGTAACCTGCAAATGGCATTTGCTGATCTAAGGCTTTTTTACCAAGTAATAAGGCTTTTATGACTAATGTTAGGAGTAATGCCAACAATACGATAATACCAATATGACCTAGTTCTTCAGCAATAATAGCAACGATAAAATCGGTATGAGCTTCAGGTAAAAATTGTAATTTTTGAATACTATTACCCAGACCTTGTCCAAACCAGTCCCCACGCCCATAAGCCATGAGTGATTGAGTCAGTTGATAACCGGTTCCAAAAGGATCTGCCCATGGATCAAGAAATGCAGTTATCCGTCGCATACGATATTCTTCTAGGAAAATCATAGTAATAAATAACACGACACCTGTTAACAATAGACCAATAAATTGCCATAGTTTAGCCCCCGCTAAAAATAGCAATCCAATCGTCGTGATAAACATCACTATAGTGGTACCTAAATCAGGTTGTGACCACAAACATAATCCTAGAACGAAAAACACAAGCAAAGGCTTGATGAAGCCTTTGATATTTTCGGTTACTTCGGTATGTCGACGCTCCAAGTATCCGGCTAAGAAACAAAAGAAAAATAGTTTTGTCGGTTCTGCAGCTTGAATATTAATCGGTCCAAGGGTTAACCAGCGCTGAGCGCCATTAACAGAACGCCCTACCAGTAATACTGCAACTAATAATCCAAAAGCCAAAAATAATAAATATGGATTATATTTTTGCCACATACTAATTGGGATCATGAGTACAAATAAAGCCACGATGAAAGAAAGGCAACTAAAAATAACATGTCGAATAATGAAAAAATATTGATTGTTATATTTCGCAATACCTTCTGGCATGGAGGCTGATGCCACCATAATAATACCAATTGATACTAACGCTAATGCCACCATCACTAAACCCAAATCATACATAGCAATAGGTGCTTTTGCATCACCATGACGTGCCGCAAACATCGCTTGTAGATTTGAAGAGGTGGCTGAGAAGTTCATTATGCTACCTTAACTTGAGGGTGGCTAAGCCGACCAAAACTAAGATTAATGATATGATCCAAAAGCGAACGATAACCTTTGGTTCAGGCCAACCTTTTAATTCAAAATGATGGTGAATAGGGGCCATTCTAAACACGCGCTTACCACGTAGTTTAAATGAGCCAACTTGTATGATGACGGACAATGTTTCAATAACAAATATACCGCCCATAATAACTAGAACTATTTCTTGACGTACCAGGACGGCGATCATCCCAAGAACACCACCTAACGCTAGCGAGCCAACATCGCCCATAAAAACTTCAGCAGGATAAGCGTTAAACCATAAGAATCCTAATCCAGCACCAATAATAGCTCCGCATATTATGACTAACTCACTCGTTTGCGGGATAAATGGAATGTGCAGATATATTGCAAAGTTTATATTACCCGTTACATATGCAAATATTGCCAACGCACCAGCCACTAAAATAGTGGGTACAATTGCTAAGCCATCCAAGCCATCCGTAAGATTGACTGCATTACTGCTGCCTACCACGGTAAAATACACAAATGCGATATACATTAATCCGAGCTGCGGTACTACATCTTTAAAAAATGGCACGACTAATTGGGTTTCTTCAGCTTGAGTTGTGGTTGAATATAAGAAGATAGCGACAGCTAATGCAATAACAGTTTGCCAAAAGTATTTCCAACGAGCGATCAGACCCTTTGAATCTTTTCTCACGACTTTACGGTAATCGTCTACAAATCCGACAACCCCATAACCGATTAAAATCGTCAGTGTCACCCAGACATATTTATTAGATAGATCCGCCCATAAAATCACACTCGTGATAATTGCTGCTAAAATCAGTACTCCACCCATCGTTGGTGTACCCATTTTTTGTAAATGCGTTTGCGGTCCATCATCTCTAACCGTTTGTCCAATTTGTAATTGCTGCAACCATTTGATCATCTTAGGTCCAATCACAATCGCCATTAGCAACGAAGTTAATGTCGCCAAAATAGCCCGCAATGTTAAATAGTTCAGCACACTAAACCCGATATCTAGTTGCATTAACCAGTTGGTTAATAAAATTAGCATTCAGTGAATCCCCCATAATGTTGAGCATTGCTTAGTGGGGCTCCCTCTATTGCTGTGACAACACGATCCATTCTAGATGAGCGCGAACCTTTGACTAAAATCGTGAACTCGTTATCGTTTGCATATAATTCTTTGTATAGTGCATCTAGTAAGGGTTCAATATGAGAAAAGTGCTGCCCACCCTCGCCAAACATGTCACTAGCACTTTTACTCAGCTCACCCAATGTATAGAACATCTCAATGCTTTCGCTTTTCGCTAATTCACCGACTTGTTCATGATAATGGCGAGCTTGATCGCCTAGTTCAGCCATATCTCCAAGGACCAATACACGACGCCCTTCATAGCTACTGAGTAATTTAATTGCCGCGGTCACCGAAGCGACATTGGCATTATAAGAATCATCGAGTAAACGCACTTTTTCAGATAACTGTTTGATCTCTAAACGACCTTTGACGTGTTGCATTTTTGCTAATCCATCTCGGACATTTTCAAGGCTAGCACCGACATTAATGGATAAGGCAGCAGCTAATAACGCGTTACCTACGTTATGAATGCCTGGAAGAGTCAATTCAATATTCATCTCACCTATTGGTGTATGCATTATAAAATGCGCACAACCATTGAATGCTAAACCAACTTGAGAAGCACTATAATCAGCGCCTTTACCAGGCGCACTATTTAATGAGAACGAATAAATCAATTCATTATCTAATTTACCTAGCCAAAAATCATAGAACTGAGAATCATAATTCAGAATAGCAGTACCACTTTTACTCAATCCTTTAAAAATTTCACTTTTCGCCCTGGCTACACCAAATAAACTACCAAACCCTTCTAAATGAGATGCAGCAGCGTTAACAATCGTGGCGACATCCGGTTTTACCAGCCCTGTGGTATAAGCGATTTCACCTATGTGATTTGCGCCCATCTCAATGACCGCATATTCATGTTCAGCTTCTAATCTGAGTAACGTCAGTGGTACACCAATATCATTATTGAAGTTACCTTGAGTCGATAACACACTTCCACATTCTTTGAGGATAGCTGTCGTCATCTCTTTTACTGTCGTCTTTCCTGAGCTACCAGTGATCCCAACCGTCTTAGGAGCAACTTTTTGCTTAACATATGCGCCTAATGCACCTAAGGCAGCTTTAGTATCTTCGACCATGATGACGGGCATATGTGCTTCAACCGGTTCAGATGCAATCATCGCAACCGCCCCATTTTGACGGGCTTCATTAGCAAATACGTGACCATTAAAATTAGGACCAACTAATGCAATAAATAAACTATCAGCACTAATCTCACGCGTATCCGTCGACACGTTAGTAATGATGAGATCATTACCTTGGAGTGTCCCGTTGACTTGTTGGGCAATGTCGATAAGTGATAAGTTAATCATTTCAATATAGCCTCATTCATTCAAACTTAGATTCGCAATATGAGTTGCTTCTTGCGCATCCGGTGCAATGTTTAGCATTTGTAACGCACCACCCATAATTTTTGAGAACACGGGTGCTGCAGTATCACCGGCATGATACAGATCTCCGCCGGGTTCATTTATGAGTACCACCACTACAATTTGTGGGTCGGATACCGGAGCTATACCAGCAAAGATATTGACATAGTTATCACCGTAACCACCGGCAATAGCTTTCCTACTGGTTCCTGTCTTACCTGCAATACGATACCCTTTAACGGCAGCTTTTCTGCCAGACCCATCTTTTTGCGTGACGGTTTCCATCATTTCCAACACAGCTTGCGTGTTTTCTGGCGAAAATACTTGTTCTGCTTCTTTGACTTGTTGATTTTTGATAATGGATAATTCACGGTGAAGCCCGCCATTACCAAGTGTGGTATACATTCTGGCTAATTGAGCAGTTGTCACCGAAATGCCATATCCAAAAGATAACGTAGCTAATTCAAAATCCGACCAGCGACTACGTTCATGAAATAAACCTGAGCTTTCTCCAAGTAAATTCATCCCAGTATCACTCATTAATCCCATGTTATAGTAAGTGTCGAGTAAAAATTCTTTTGGCACTGACAGCGCTAATTTAGAGGTGCCCATATTACTAGATTTTTGAATAATGGTACGTAAGTCAAGTTCACCAAGATTGCGTGGATCAGACACTCGGCTTCCGCCTAAACGCATCCAGCCTGGATGCGTATCAATAATGCTATCTTTATTGACCGAACCGAACTCTAACGCACTTAACACCGCGAGTGGTTTGACTGAAGAGCCAGGCTCAAAGGCATCAGTGACAACACGATTACGAATGCGATGAGCGCCAGTATTTTTACGATTATTTGGGTTGTATGATGGTCCATTTACCATCGCTAATACTTCAGCAGTTTCGATATCAACCACTAAGGCTGACGCAGAGCGTGCCTGATATACGGTTAAGGCTTTTTTAATTTCTTTATAAGCAAGAGACTGAATACGCTGGTCGATAGTTAACACTAGATCACTGGCTTTTTCACCTTCCTTTTCATCAATCACTTCCACTTGTCTGCCACGGCCATCACGGCGAATAAGTCTTTTATCTGGCGTACCTGTTAAATAGTCATTGAACAAATATTCAATCCCTTCGATACCTTTATCATCTACATTAGTAAAGCCAATAACATGCGCAGAGACCTCTCCTGAGGGGTAATAACGACGTGATTCATCTTTTAAATTTACCCCTGGAATATCTAAGTCATCCACATATTGAGCCATCGCAGGCGTTACTTGACGTTGCAAATATACAAATCGACGCTTTGGATTACTAACACGGGCCATTAATGTTTCAGTATCACGATCCAATACTTTTGCTAGTGCTTCCCAGCGACGTTTGTCTTGCAGAGAATTCTTTTGAGCGATAACTTTTGGATCAGCCCAAATTGCCTGCACTGGAATACTCACAGCTAATTCTTGTCCATTTCGATCAACAATTAGACCACGGTGGACCGCAGCCTGACGCACACGTTTAGAACGATTATCACCTTGTTTAATCAGTTGATCTGGTTCAATTACCTGAATATACGCTGCGCGTGCACCAATACCTGCAAATACAAATACAATCGCAACTATCACTAGCGTAAAACGCCACGTAATCGTAGTAGGTAGCACATTAGATGTTGCGCCTTTAAGTGATGTTTGTTTTTTTGTCATTCTATTTTCACCACAATTTCACTATCAACATCTGGACGCTTCATATTTAATTTTTTATTGACTAACGTCTCGATGCGATTATGTTCGGTAAGTGCGCTTTGTTCTAATACCAGATGACGCCATTCAACATCAAGGCGATCCTGTTCCTGCATTAAAGCTTCTACTTGAATCGATAATTGACGATTATACTGTGCGCTAAGCACGACACCGAAGGCAGAGGCCATAACGGCTAAAAACAACAAAACCCGCACAAAATTGCGGGTTAAATCTGTTAACAAAATATCTACTAAATTATGGCGTTGAGAAGTCATAGTTTCTCCGCAACCCGTAACACAGAACTACGGGATCGTGGATTATTAGACACCTCTTCATCACTAGGTTTGATTGCCTTGCCGATTAACTTGAGCACTTTATCAGCATCAATCTCAGCTTGAAGAATAGGCATATTATGGGGGACATTTTTCCCTTTACTTTGTTCACGCATAAACCGCTTAACCATACGATCCTCCAAAGAATGGAAGCTTATCGCAGCCAATCTTCCGGTCGGTTTAAGTAATTTAACCGCGGCTTTTAACCCATCGCGCAATTGATCGAGTTCACTATTAATATAAATTCGGATCCCCTGAAAGGCTCGGGTTGCAGGATGTTTGTGTTTATCTTTGACCGGCATTGCTTCAGCAATGATGGCGGCTAGTTGTAAAGTCGAATTAATCGGGGTGTGAACACGCGTATTGACAATGGCATGTGCGATACGCTTACCAAACTTTTCTTCACCAAACTCTTTGATGACCTGTGCAATATCTTGTTCGTCAGCATGCGCAAGCCATTGTTCAGCGCTGACACCAGTACTTGTGTCCATCCGCATATCTAAGGGGCCATCGCGTAAAAAACTGAACCCTCGGCTAGAATCATCTAATTGTGGCGATGAAACACCTAAATCCATTAGCACACCATCTACTTGATCTATTAAACCAGCGGTTAATGGCACTTCATCCATCTGTGCAAAGGCACTATGTATTATCGTAAAACGTGGGTCATTAACAAATTTTTGGGCGGCTTCAATCGCGGCAGGATCGCGATCGAATGCAATTAAACGACCATGCTCACCCAGCGCATTAAGGATATAGCTAGAATGCCCTCCTCGACCAAATGTCGCATCAATGTATATACCATCAGGTTTAATGGCTAAACCCTCAATACATTCGTGTAGTAAAACAGAGGTGTGTGCAGGATCCATCATAAGGAGAAGTCCTGTAGACGTTCAGTGAGCTCAAAATCACCCAACTGTTCTGTTTGTACATCTAATTCAATTTGTTGTTGCCATAAATCGGCGTCCCAAATTTCAAATTTGTTTAATTGTCCAACTAGCATAATTTGCTTATCTAGTTTGGCATGCTGGCGCAAGGGAGTGGATAAATGAAAACGTCCGTTTTTGTCCATATCACCTTCCATTGCATAACCTAGCAATAGACGGCGTAAACGTCGTTCATGGGGATTGGTAGTGGATAATTTTTGTAACTTGAGCTCAATTTCTTCCCATTCGTGGAGTGGGTAAAGCAATAAGCACTTTTGCATTGTATCTATAGTACAAACCATTCGTCCCGCACAATCGTCCAGGAGCGATTGACGATACCTTGTTGGTATAGCCACTCGACCTTTCACATCAAGATTGATTGCATTAGCACCGCGGAACATTTGCAGACCCTATAATAATAAATTGAGACTTTTTCTTATAATTACAGTGGCATAAAATGCTAATCAGGTTGTCACAGACGACAAATCATTCGTATATCCTTATATGAATTGATCCACATTACACCACTTTTCCCCACATTTTTCAGTTTATGGTGTTCTTTGATCCACGTCAAGACAAAAAACAAAGAAAAAATAGGTTTGTGAATAAGACTTAATTTCAATCAAACTTATCAATGGGTTTGGCTAATCCACAGGTAAAAAAAAACCATTACATTATTTCATGTAATGGTTTTACACATCATTTGTGATGGGAAGAAGTGTTAAGCTTCTCTGTGTTCGTATTACTCTGCTTGTTTAGCTTCTGCTTTCGCTTTAGCCGCTGCTTCTGCTGCTAAATTTACAATCTGTAATGAACGAATCGGCTTATCCGTTTTGTTCGATAATTCAACTAAACGATTCAATTGGCTTAATGACATCATTAATGCGTAAATTGCACCTGAGAAACCTTTTTTATGTAACTCAACAATATCTTCATCTTTAAGATTGAATAATTTATTTTCGTCAATACTTAACATGCCGGTAATAGCTCGACGCTCACCAGCTTGGTTAACCATACGAATTTCAATTTCAGTTAATAGATCTAATTCAACGACTTTCTTGATAAATTCTTGTGTTAAACGCTCTGAATTTGCAAGATAATCTAAAAACTCTAAGCGATTTTTCAATAGATCAGCAGCTTCACCGTCTTCAGTGAATAACGCAGCACCATCCTCAGTGATCAAATCAGAAGCATCATCAATAAATACGCCTAAATTGCCGTTGTCTGGACGAATGTCAAATGGATAACGCTGAATATTCATTGGGACTTGAGGCGCTTGCCAACGATCTTCAGCAAAGAATAAGTTTGATTCTTTCTCAATACCTAACATACATACTGTGTGATGATTACCGGTTTGCTCATCTTTGATGAATACCATTGGGATAGCACCCGCTAACTGAGCAAATTCGCGGATAGACGCTGCTGCTAAGTGAGTATTCTGGGTAAATGCAAAGTTATTTTGAGTCGAAAGTTTAAGATCTTTGTGGACTGCTTTATCTAGTGGTACGTAATTCATTGCCATGGATATATTCTCATTGTTTATTTAGATTATATAGTTATGGTGTGATTATCTGAAAAAACAACCTTGATGTCATGTAGAAACATCATTTTGTGACAAATTTGTAACAAAGCGGGTCTATATTGATAGATTTTATCCTCCCAAGGATAAAACTGGAGATAAAATACACAGTTTTATCCTTCATAGGGGCTATAACAAAATCAAGATCCCAATATAAGTAAAAAACGCGATTCCTAAGTAAGGGAAAGGTGATTTCCAAAACGATAACGGTTTCATTTCAACTTTTACCGGTGCTTGTTCTTGTTCAGCTAACACCTCTTTACGTTTTTTCATAAAGTAAACTTGTAACCCGATGGCGATTACAATCGCTAGCGCCATCCATATACTGAACTCTTCATACAACCACACCGCATAAAAATATAAAAATACATATATGGCGATAATGATCCAAAAGAAACCTCTCATTGGCGTATCCTTATTTAATTATTTTGATAAAAAATTCACTGCCATCGCCATCATATGATGATGTACTGGGTTAGCTTTTAGCGCATCACAATTAGATAGAGGGTTCGCATCATTGCCCCCTATTTGGGATACTTGTGCTTGATTCAAGGGAAGATTGGCATGGCATACATTCATACTAGCATCGATTTCAAACAAAGTATGCGGTGCGACAGCATAACTAATTAATTCCTGGATCCCTGCTATTGGAGTCACTTGATCTGATTGTGAATGCGCAGCGAAGATTGGAATAGTAATCCCAGTCGAATCGGCTAATTTTTGACGAATATCACGGATAATATCCATTAACACCAAAGCGGCATGATTGGAAACTTCAGGATATTTATAAGGATTAAGAGAAGCAGTCGCATAATCGCCATCTATCATTCGACTCAGCCACTTAGCAAATGGAATTTTGGATAAGGTTTCAGCATTATCTGCCAGACGTAACGCCCCCGAAAACAACATTAACCCATCAACCTGTGATAAATTGTCAAGCATGTAATCGGTTGCGAGTGCTCCTCCAGTCGAAAATCCACCAATGACTAGGTTATCTCCAAGCGGCTGAGCTAACTGAATAAGCTGAGCGGTATAATCACGCCAAAGCGTTGCTAATTCCGCTGAGTGTAAGACCTTAATAGGCTCATCAACGCCATGGCCAGGTAATAAACCTGCAACGACATTATAACCTGCTTCATGAAGTGTTGTTGCGATTGAGCGCATGTAATAAGGCGAGTCACTCAAACCATGTAATAATACCACGACTTGTGTTGTGACACCTTGATGCAACAGCATAAATGGCGCATTACCGTCATTACGAAGCTGGTTGGCACAATATTGAATAACACGACTATTTTTATCATTCAACACAATGGGTTGAACACATGTCTTATTTGCACCTAAACGGGGTGAATGTAATTGAGAAAAAGACATAGATATCGTATCTAGGCTGCTATCTGCAGTTGAAGACGAGCTAAAGCTAACACCACAAATGACGATAACACTCAACCGAACTAACAGTCTCAACATGTTTGTGTTTCCTAATATTAAAATGACACAGAATGCATACCTGAAATATGATACAACACACTCATAATTGTTTGTATTATGACACTGTCATCAGAACATTAGCAACATGCGTTATTAATATGAAATTATTACGTATTATTTTTCAAATCATCAAGATGATATTTATCCAAAAGTGTATACAAGGTGGGCCGAGTCACGCCTAATAATGCAGCTGTTTTTGACATGTTTTTGTCGGCTTGAGTAAACGCTCGTCGAATAGTGCGACTTTCTGCTTCGGCTCTTACCGAGCGTAAATTGAATACTTCCAAGACTTCATCTTCATTGCCAGGCATGATCGATAAGTCATCGGCATTAATAATTGTTCCCTCAGCTAAAATCACGGCAGACTTTAACTTGTTTTGTAATTCCCTAATATTACCTGGCCATTGATAATGTAACATGGCTGCCAGCGCAGAATCGCTAAATCCTTTTACTTTGCTTCCATAATCATGCGTATACTGCTTCAAGAAGGTTTTTGCTAATAACAACACGTCACTTTCACGATCTCGTAATGGTGGAATGTTAATGATTATTTCGCCGATTCTATAAAACAAATCTTCACGAAAGCTTTCGTGGCTAACCATCGTTTGGATATCACGGTGAGTCGCACATATTACGCGGATATCAACACTAATTTCACTCCGCCCACCAACCCGCTCAATGACGCGTTCTTGAAGGAAGCGCAACATCTTTGCCTGAAGACTGATAGGCATATCACCAATTTCATCTAAAAATAACGTACCACCTTGCGCCGTCTCAATCTTTCCTAGTGTGGTTTTATTAGCGCCAGTAAATGCACCTTTTTCATACCCAAATAACTCACTTTCCAATAAATTTTCTGGAATCGAGGCACAATTAATCGCTACAAACGGTTTGTCTACCCGTGAACTTCCCTCATGAATAAGCCTAGCAAAAACCTCTTTACCCGTTCCGCTTTCACCCAATAATAAAGTCGTAATATCAGTTTTAGCTATTTTCTCAACGCGCCTACTGACGTGTTGAATAGACTCAGACACGCCTATAATAGGACCTAAATGCTGTCGAGAGAGAGCTAAACGGCGGTTTTCTCGTTCTAAGCTAGATACGTATAACGCCCGTGAAATTAAAATTTTAATGGTATCTGAGTCAATCGGTTTTTGGTAAAAATCATAAGCCCCCAATTCTATAGCCTGCAGCGCATGTGTTTTATCATTATTCCCCGTCACGACGATTACTTTAGTGTAAGGCGCAAGCGTCAGTACTTCTTCGAGAACTTTTAAGCCTTCAGAAGCATTGGCCGGATCCGGTGGCAAACCCAGATCTAATGTTATGACGGCCGGTTCGTGACGACGTAATTGCGTAATAGCCGATTCTCGATTATCTGCAAATACCACATCAAAATCAGATAAACTCCACTTTAACTGTTTTTGGATCCCTAAATCATCATCGACAATTAATACCTTACTCATATTCTATCCTTGATGAACTTTGATTAGGTATATATCGGCAGTAACACCGTAAAAGTAGAGCCTAAATTTTCTCGGCTATTCACTTTAATACTTCCGCCAATTCCTTCAATGTATTGTTTCGCATCATATGCACCAATACCCATACCCGCATTACCTTTAGTCGTATAGAAAGGCGTGAATAGACATTCATCAATAAACGTCTTACTCATGCCATGTCCAGTATCCTTAATCACTATTTTAACCATATTGATATTGTCACTTTGGGTGACATGGATTGTGACACAACCATCCTCGGGTGAAGCTTCTTGAGCATTATTGATCAAGTGATAAAACACATTACTCAATTTTTCACCATCACCTCTTACCGCTTTCACAAGCTCATGCTCTAATCTCGGTATCGGTTTGTAGGCGGCGCACTTTTGCGTAATAACCGCTTGAATAATCTTGCATACATCTATTGGCTGCATTTTATGTGCGGAAGTCAGCTGTTTTTCGGTCAGTTGTTTAAGCATATTTTGCATTCGAGATTGCGTGAATTTCAATGTTTCAAACGTATCATCTATAAAATCAGGATTAGATTTATGTTGCTGAGCGTTACATAAAATCAATTCAACTTGGGCCATCACGTTTTTCAAGTCGTGGACGACAAATGCCGACATACGATTGAATGCTGAAAATTGCATATTTTCAGCAACTTCTCTCGACGCCTCATAATGCAATACATAATTACTCACCTGCGCTAATACCGCATTTAAATAATCTCGTAATTCCCAGTTTAGCTTTCGGATAATACCACTTTGTGTAAACAACACAGCGATTCCCCATAATTCACTGTTGCGATAAATGGGTAAAATAAACTGATATTGAGTGGCACTGATTTCATGTAATTCAATATCTAAACCGATGTAATTTTCAGGTTTAACTTGTAATTCATGCAAATCAATCAGCCAAGACTTTTGCTTTAAAAAAGCAATCGCTTGCATCAATAAATGATCATCCTGAACACTCGGGGGTTGCGCCTTAGAATTCGCCACTATTTGATAATGAGAACCCGCCAACTTACACAATATGCCATTATCGTAATTCACCGAGTTCATCAGTCCTTGCAAGGCAGTTTGATAAACTTCGGTGATACCACCATCCCCTTTAGCTAGTATGTTAGTTAACTCAATCCATTGTGCTCGATAATCGAATTGATTTGCAAAAAAGTGTTTAATAATAAACACCTTAAATGTATTGCGGATATGACTCGATAAAAACAATATCATGATAGGAATGAGCGATAGAATGACCATGATGATGAAAATTGAAGTGTTCCAGAATTCCCTGGAGTTTGAAAAAATATACCCAAGCAGGATCATAATGAATAAATATATGACTGCTACACTCAATAGCGTGCTGTGTAATATAATATCTCGTGATATAAATATCTTGATCCCCCAGTGCTCCATGCGCCGAACAGCCAAGAATAGAAACGGGATCATCAAGGCATAAACATAACCTCTGACAACGATATAATTCGCATCTAGCACAGCCTCTTCAATACTGTATGCATACCAGGCGACATCAAAGATATTGATGATCACTAGGTATAACATCAATGGTATGAAAGCCCATTTTTTCTCGGCAGCTTGTTGCTGCAAAATGACTAACAAGAGGATTAACGTTAGCGCTGTTATCGTATAAATCAAATAAACCTTAGACAAAGGGACCGTGATTAGCCATACGATTGCGATGGTAATAAATAGAATGCTCCATCCGAGCCATCTAAATTTTTTATAACGAGAATGAAATGTATCCGACAATTGATTATGCATGACCATACATAGGAACACACACCAACTGACTTGTTTCAATAAATCAAATGTTAGGTGTTGATCAAGTGCAGATTCAGGGAAAATCCAACTATTGTATCCTAACGTCCACACTAAATTAGACACAACAGCATGTATGAGAAGAAATTTAACCTTCCCACCTTGACGCACTGTTAATAATAAAAACAGCAAGAATACAAATCCTGCTGAGGCAACACAATATCCTAAATTAGAGATCATCCTTGAACCTAAATAGCTACAACTAATTGAATTTAGAGAGCATTATCATATTTTATCGATTATCGTTTTTGTAAAACAAGACTGCCAATAGAATAACCAGCACCAAATGAACATATTAATGCATAATCATTTGTTTGAAGATTTTTTTGATGTTGATGAAAAGCAATAATAGAACCCGCTGAGGCCGTATTAGCAAATTCATCTAATATAATGGGTGCCTCAGTTGGTGTCGCCATACGCCCTAATAGTTTTTTACAAATTAAGGTATTCATATTGATATTAGCTTGGTGTAAAAACCACTTACTCACATCATCAGGCGTTAAATCATGACGAGATAAATGCGTCTCAATATGCTCTGCCGCCATAGGGCACACTTCTTTAAAGACCTTGCGACCCGCTTGATGAAATAACTTATCAGCACCGTAAGGCTCTGCATCCGTAGCATGACTCATATACCCAAAATTAGAACGTATACTGTTAGAGTAAGACGTTACCGCATGAGTAGAGAGGACATCATAAACATGCTTACTATCAGCTTGAGCTCCATCTTCTAAAATCATAGCCGTAGCGACATCACCAAAAATAAAATGACTATCTCTATCTTTGTAGTTAATTTGTGGTGAAACTAACTCAGGGTTAATGACTAACACCGTTTTGGCGGTATGTGACTTAATCATTTCATAAGCACGATGCATACCGAAAGTCGCTGCGGAACATGCCACAAGCATGTCAAAGCCAAATCCCTCTATACCCAATGCAGCTTGCACCTCGATCGCAATAGCCGGATAGGAACGCTGAGTATAAGCACATGATACAATAACAACATCTATATCTGCCGCCGTTTTGTTGGCTGCTTGCATCGCATCTTTAGCTGCCGCAACCGCCATTTCGGCTTGATGAGATAACTCATCATCGCTACGCTCAGGGATATCAGGGCGCATTCGATGAATATCAAGCGTCCCTTCTTTTACAAATACATAGCGAGATTTTATACCCGACGCTTTTTCGATAAAATCAGCACTAGAGTGAGGTATTGGTTGAAACGTGCCTGCGTCAATCTGAGCCTGGTGTTGTGCATTAGTTAAATCGGCATAATCATTATAACTTGCGACTAATTCATCATTGGTGATGCTGTGAGGAGGGACAAACATGCCACTACCGCTAATAACGACTGATGTTTTCATATAGGCTCTTTATTATATTTTTTTTCAGCTTATCATGAATTCAAATAATATCAATTCAGTCAAATATTTGGTACCGGCATTAAAGGAATGAGAATAGAAGCAATACTGTTGAACAAGTCTGCACGCTGAGACGTATTGCGCCAAACTAACGCGATTTCACGGTATGCATCCCCGTCACTAGGTAATGTAGTTAACCCCGTGTTATTCAATATACCTTGACGCTTAGCTAGTTCAGGAATAAACGTAAAACCTTGATGGTGCTGTGACATCTGCAGTAATGTATGGATACTACTTGCTGATAAGGCATTCACTTGTTCTTGATAAGCGATTTCACACGCTGAAACAGCATGGTCTGTCATACAATGTTCAGCTTGCAACAGATATACACTGTCTTTAGGTAATCTCGAGTATTCGAAAGGCTGTGGTAAATTCGCTATTTGATCAGGATGACCGACTAAATGAAATGGATCATGCCCTAAAATTCGTTGACGACAATTCGGCGTCGGAAACGGCAGCGCTAATAGTACAACATCAAGTTTGCCACTCATTAAATCAGCCATGACATTAGCTGAAGTGTCTTCACTCAACAATAGTTGAAGTTCAGGATATTGTTGTTTTGCACTCGTTAGAAGGTCATTAAAAATAAAAGGAGCAATAGTTGGAATGACCCCCATTCTCAACACTGACTTTCGCCAATCTCCGCCGGTCTCTGCAAATTGAGTAAAATCTTGGGCATCTTCGACGAGCTTATGTGCGCGCTCGACTAAGGCTAGGCCAAAGGAGGTGAATACAAAATGTTTATTATCACGTTCTAAAATCTGATTACCACACTGCTCTTCTAAGTTTTGAATAGCCGCGCTCAAGGTCGATTGGCTAATAAAACAACGTTTAGCCGCCCGATTAAAGTGCTGTTCTTCATGCAGCATCAATAAATAAGAAAGGTGATTTAAATTTGGTAACTTCATAGTGCAAGCCTAACACAAATAGAAAAGGAATTATGGTGAAATGAGTGCCTTGATTTTTTTTTGCATCTTCTTGGTACTCGTATGTCTAATATCTTGTCCCCCCGCTAAATATATGATGTATTCACATAAATTTTTGCAGTGATCACCAATACGTTCTAACGCTCGCAACCCAGACATAATCGCTAGCCAATTATCAAGTTGCTCCACTTCATGCAGCATTCTATCTTTTAACATTAACATAATATGCTCGTATTTAGCGTCGATAATATCATCTCGTTCGAACACTAATGCTGCAGACTGCACATCTTGACGCGCAAAAGCATCAAATGTTTTTTGCATCATTTTGATAATCTCCTCTCCCAACACAATAGTATTGAGTTTGATTTGCTCATCAATTTGAAAAATACCCTGGCTAATATATTTGGCTACCCGAGCAATTTCATCTCCCATTCGCTCAATGTCTGTCGTCGTTTTTGAAACGGTCATCACTAACCTTAAATCACTGGCCGTTGGATTTCGAGTGGCTAAAATTCGAAGACACTCTTTGTCAATCTCCACTTCTAACTGATTAATTCTCATGTCGTTTAATACCACTTTTTCAGCACGACTGGCCTCATTAAATTGAATGGCTTGAATTACATTAAATAATTGCTGCTCTACTTCTCCCCCCATCACTAAAACAGCATTGCGTAAATCTTCAAGTTCTTTATTAAAGCTAACAGAAATATGTGTATTAAAATCAATATGTGCCATAAACGTTATCCATACCGCCCGGTAATATAATCTTCTGTTTGTTTATGCTTCGGTTGAGTAAACAAGCTGTCAGAATCAGTATACTCAATCAACTCACCTTTATGAATAAATGCAGTGTAATCAGAAATTCGGGCGGCTTGTTGCATATTATGTGTCACCATTACAATCGTAGTATGCTGTTTTAAACTTTGCATTAATTCTTCTATAAATAACGTCGCTAAGGGGTCTAATGCTGATGTTGGTTCGTCTAATAGTAGAATTTGAGGTTTTAACGCAAGGGCACGCGCAATCATCAACCTTTGTTGTTGCCCGCCTGATAGGATCATGGCAGGCTCATGTAAACGGTCTTTCACTTCATCCCAAAGACCTGCATTAATAAGCGCTTTTTCAATCGCATCATCAATTTGTCGACGTGAATATTGCTGTTGTAATTTAAGACCAAATCCCACATTCTCGTATATCGTCATCGGAAAAGGATTGGGTTGCTGGAATACCATGCCAACATTCGTTCTGAGTCGGGCGACATTTTCGCGTTTATGGTTGATGTCACGCTTATCCATCCAGATATGACCTGTGATCTTATGATCGGTGATGAGTTCATTCATACGGTTCATCGAGTTTAATAATGTGGTTTTTCCACAGCCGCTCTGCCCTATTATAGACGTGATGGAATAAGCAGGAATTCGCATCGAAATATTATCGAGTACCACTTTATTATTTAACTCGACACTTAACGATTCAATATTGACGGCAATATTTTCTGGTGTTAGTTTTTTTAATGGTGTTGTTTTACGACTAAATAAATTCATAACCCTTCATCACTGCCAATCATATTGTTTTTTCAAACGATAACGTAGCCAACTTGCCATCGAGTTTAACACTATGACGATTAAAATTAGTAACAAACACGTAGCAAACATCATAGATGATGCATCGATAGTAGTTTGACTGTGAAATACCCCATCAAAAACCAATACGCCTAAATGCATGAATTGGCGCTCTAAATGGATAAATGGAAATTCATTATCTACAGGCAGTACAGGTGCTGACATGACCGCTCCAACTAATAATAACGGGGTCACTTCGCCCGCGGCTCGGGCAATGGCTAATATCCCTCCGGTGACAATACTAGGACTCGCAATGGGCAGTACAATTTTAGTGATCATTTCAAATTTGGTCGCACCTAATGCCATTGCTCCTTTTTTAAGTCCTTCAGGGACTTGCCTCAGACCTTCTTCCGTTGACACTATCACCACAGGTAATGTTAATAATGCCATCGTTAACGCTGCCCATAATAAACCTGGCGCGCCAAAGGTTGGACTTGGAAGCGTGTCTGAGTACAGCCATTGATCTAGCGTCGTGCCCATCACAAACACAAATAATCCCAATCCAAACACCCCATAAACAATGGCAGGGATCCCGGCTAAATTAGTGATGATAGTACGCAGAATTATCGTAAAATAATTATATGGGGCAAATTCATGTAAATATAATGCGGTCAAAACGCCAAATGGCATAACCAAAATAGTCATTAAAAACACTAACAATAACGTACCGAACAATGCAGGAAATACGCCTCCTGAAGCATTAGATTGCTTAGGATCATCACTCATAAAATTCCACATTTTTAACGCACTTACGCTCATTCTCTCAAGCAAAGATAAGCCATTGGAATCAATGAGATAATCCACTTGATACAGCGGTATTGAAATCGGGGTACCATCCGCTTGTTGATAGTGAATTTGAATACCATTTAACTGTGTTTCAAGCTGCTGTTTTTGTGCCATCAGTGACATGATTTGCATATGTGTTTTTTCATATCGAATCTTATCTTTCATTGAGCCACTTTCAGTAAATGTCGCCAATTCAATATTCAACGGTATGAGTGTCGTTGTTAATGTGCGAAGTTGAGTTTGTAGCTGATAAATTTCATCCCGTAAATCAGAATAAGCAGCGCGTGAATATCGTTCAATCTTATTTGGCACAGATGATGACTGCAATGTTAAGTGGCTAGCGAATATTTGACTGCCGTCATTTAGATTTAATGTCCAAATAGGATGAATGATAGGTCGGTAGATAATATTGTCATCATGAACAAATAACTGCTGGTTTTTTTGTGTATTTGGATGATAAACCAATAGGACATGTTCCTCTTGAACCTGTTTGTCATCGTATAATTGAGCATAATATTCAAGCGCGTTTCCATGCTTATCTGTGATTTGCACATTGACCGTTGGATAAACTATGAAATAACTCAACCCTTTGATTAAAACAAACATAATCAATCCGATTAATGCCAATGACAACATCGCGGCAGCACTCGCTGCTAAATTAATTGTAATAAAGCTATTATCGGGTTTATATAACTTAGTCATATAAACCTCTAAGAGACTTTGTATATCGATACTTAATCAACTCAGCCACAGAATTGAGGACAAATGTAAATAAAAATAATAATAAGGCAGTGACAAATAAGACTGTCATGTGGCTATTCATTTGATTGGCTTCAGGTAATTCAATCACTAAATTTGCAGAAAGTGCTCGCAACCCTGCAAAAACGTCCCATTGCGCAATAGGTGTATTACCCGTGACCATCAATACAATCATGGTTTCTCCAAACGCACGTCCTAAACCTATCATAACTGCTGCAATAATCCCTGGCGCAGCAGCAGGCAGTAATACATACTGAAGCGTTTGTAAGCGTGTCGCTCCTAACGCTGCTGCAGCTTTGATCATTGAATTAGACACGCCACTGAGGGCATCCTCCGCCAATGAGAAAATCGTAGGAGAAATCGCAATTCCCAATGCCACTGCCACTACTAACGTTGATTTATCAAGACTGATTGTGTCGATGGCAAATACCAGCAACATATCGTTTAGTGGC